>Ga0137308_100502_pt1 | contig 62371 bp, 50 predicted proteins | sample Inofrocosms_June_FD_97181 | JGI IMG/M metagenome (GOLD analysis project Ga0137308, IMG submission 97181) | Mouse cecal microbial communities from Vienna, Austria - N-Acetylneuraminic and N-Acetylglucosamine D2O microcosms_June | ecosystem: Host-associated > Mammals > Digestive system > Large... | reverse complement strand
GCCCTATGGGCAGCTCCCCGTATTTACTTTGCTTGTGCCATCGTGAATAAGGTATCCTGTAAAAGCTTAGAGAAATTGATATTATTTTTTTCAGCAAAAGTATTCAGCCATGCAGGAATAGTAAGGTTTTTCCTTACAGCTTTTTCACCATATTTTTCTTCATAAGCATCAATGTCTAATAATAGCATATTTATCATACACCCATTTTCAGCAGTAATTTCTGAATAATCGGAGGCATGTGGAATTTTTTCTCCATCTTCAAGTTCTCCTAATATCCAGCCACTGGCTGCGTCAATCCCCATTTCAATAGCCTGTTCCAAATCTTTTCCCTCTGTTACACAACCGGGTAAATCTGGAAATTCTACCACATATCCACCGCTTTGATCTGTAAAGGGCTTAAATACAGCCGGATAAATTAATTTCAATATATTTCACCTCCATTTATATCAAAAGCAGATGGGACTTAAAGCCCCGCTTGTTTCATAATTGATTTCACTGTATCAGGATTCAAATCCCCTCCCTGTTCTGGAATTGTAACTTTTCCAGGCTTAGTCAGGTGTTTGTATTGGTGGTGTGAACCTTTTTGCTTTACTTGATACCATCCGTTTTGTAATATAACGCTTTCAATTTCTCTAAATTTCATTCAATACCTCCTTATTTATTCATGGCATCTCTCCTTTCCGTTAATTTTACTATATTACAATGCGTATTATACGCATTGTCAACAATTCTATTCCATAAAAAAGATATAAAAGGACATCCACCCCAAGATTTTTGCAGGCATCCCGAGCAAAAGGATAGGTTTCCACTCCTGTTTCTTTGTAATATGAGATTGCCGCTTTCAAATATTTTAAATAAATCAGGTCAATCACCCTGTCTGCCAAAATAAGCAAAGAACCATGCACTTCATCCTGATATAATAACTCGCTGCCCTCAAATTTTCCAATTTTCACATAACATCCACCAATAATCTTTTCTGGGTTACGGTAAAAACACAATGCTCCTGCACGTTTGAGCTTTCCATCTACTACTAAGTCCAGTTTTTCCAGCAATTCGATATTCGCAATATCCAAATCTTCTTTTGTCATTCGCCCGCAGCATCTGTTTTGTACTGCCGCTTCTATAATGGTATTCTCCGTCACAGTTTACGGGAAACGCCCACGGACTAACGACAATCTCAATATAATCCAGTCCACCTTTAGTAAGCAGATTCACATCCGCCATAATTCCCAATTTGTTTTGAATTTTATTGGGAATATCCTCTAATAGCTTTTTGGGGTTACGAACTCCAATTACCGTCCCATCATCTCGTGTTTCAATATAAATTTTGCCGCCCTGTGCATTTGCAAATCCGCATATCCATTTAAGATATTCGTCACGCCACGATTCTTTCCATTTCTATATTTTGACTCTCCGTCATTTTTTCAACGTAACCATAATGGACTACATTACCCTCGGTGGTCTGCAAATGACCCTGTCCTAACACCAATCTTGAAGCTGCCAATAAGCTGACCGGGGGTGCTCCAGAATACGCCTGTCACCCAAAGCGTTGCCGACTATACCGGCAACCAGCACACTGCAGCTTATCACAGAATTCATGACCGCTCAATTCCTTCTACAGGCAAAGCCCCTTGTCCTCCTCACACCCCATCATCAGATTCAGGCATTGGATGGCGGCCCCGGAGGCTCCTTTTCCCAGGTTGTCGAACTGGGCAGAAAGCACCACTCTCTCCTTATTTCCGGTGACAAAGATCCGCAGACCGTCCCAGCCCGAGCAGGCGTTTCCGGCCAGCATATTTCCGGATTCCGCCTCAGATCCGAGAGGCATCACTTTTATAAAAAGGCTGTCCTTATAGTATTCGGAAAAGAGAGCGTGAAGCTGCTTAGGATCCGGCGCCTCCTTAAGCAGATCCGTATACAGAGGAACGGACACCACCATCCCGCTGTAGTATCCGGAGACAATGGGGGAAAACAAGGGCTCTCTCAAAAGTCCCGGGATCTTCTTCATCTCCTTCAAATGCTTGTGGCCCTGGGAGAGCGCATACTCCCTCGGCGCTTCCAGCTCCGCAGGGCGGCAGTCCGCCTCGTAGGATGCGATCATCTTTTTTCCTCCGCCGCTGTAGCCGGAAAGCCCGAAGCAGCTCACCGGATAATCCGCCGCAAGCGCTCCCTGCGCCGTTAAGGGATAGACCAGGGAGATAAAGCCCGTGGCATAACAGCCCGGAACCGCAATCCGGCTTCCCTGCGCAATGGCCTGCCTGTGAGCGGGCGAAAGCTCCGGAAAGCCGTAGGCCCAGCCCTCGCTGGTCCGGTGGGCCGTGGAAGTGTCAATGATTCGCACCCTGTCGTTTTCCACCAGGGAAACCGATTCCCGGGCCGCCTCGTCGGGGAGGCACAGGAAGGTGATATCGGACTCGTTAATCAGCCGTTTCCTCTCCTGCCTGTCCTTGCGAAGAAGCGGATCAATGGACAGAAGATCGATGTCGTCCCTTCCCTCAAACCTCTCGTGAATCCGAAGGCCCGTGGTTCCCTCGCTTCCGTCAATAAATATTTTTACCCTGTCTTTCATAATTTCTTTTCCTCCTTCTGTCATCGATGTATAATAATACATTATTTATGCATAATATTCAATTCATTTTTATTTTTATGCAACTAAATTCATGATAAATTTTTAAATATGCAAAATTTGAGTCTTGCATTTCCTCCTCTTTTGTAGTATATTAGGCCTTGTCGAAAAAGTAAACCCTAAAATTTCACTGGAGGCATTTCATATGAAGGAAAAAGTTGTTTTGGCCTATTCCGGCGGTCTGGACACCACCGCCATCATTCCCTGGTTAAAGGAAAATTATGATTACGAGGTTATCTGCGTCTGCATCGACTGCGGACAGGAGGAGGAGCTGGATGGCCTGGAAGAGAGAGCCAAATTCTGCGGCGCCGAAAAATTGTACATTCTGGACGTGGTGGATGAATTCTGTGACGAGTACATAGTTCCCTGTGTTCAGGCACATTCCGTTTACGAAAATAAATATCTGCTTGGCACCTCCATGGCAAGGCCCCTGATTGCCAAGAAGCTTGTTGAGATTGCAAGAAAGGAGGGAGCCGCCGCCATCTGCCACGGCGCAACCGGCAAGGGAAATGACCAGATCCGCTTTGAGCTGGGCATCAAGGCTCTGGCTCCCGATCTGAAGATTATAGCTGCATGGAGAAATGAAAAATGGACCATGGATTCCCGCCAGTCCGAGATCGAGTACTGCAGGGCGCACGGCATTGACCTGCCCTTCTCGGCAGATTCCAGCTACAGCCGTGACCGGAACCTCTGGCACATCAGCCATGAGGGCTTAGAGCTTGAGGATCCCGCAAACGAGCCGAATTACGATCATCTTCTTGTTCTCGGAACCACTCCCGAGAAAGCTCCTGATGAGGGCGAGTATGTGACCCTTACTTTTGAGAAGGGGATCCCTGCCTCTGTCAACGGAGAGCAGATGAAGGTTTCCGATATCATCCGCAAGCTGAACAAGTTAGGCGGAAAGCACGGCATCGGTATCGTGGATATCGTGGAAAACCGCGTGGTTGGCATGAAATCCAGAGGCGTTTACGAGACTCCCGGCGGAACCATCCTCTACGAGGCACACCAGCAGCTGGAGGAGCTGATTCTGGATCGTGACACCTACGCCCTGAAAAAGGATCTCGGCAGCAAATTCGCCCATATTGTCTACGAGGGAAAATGGTTCTCGCCGCTGCGCGAGGCGGTTCAGGCATTCATCGAATCCACCCAGCGCTATGTGACAGGCGAAGTGAAGTTTAAGCTGTACAAGGGAAACATCATCAAGGCCGGAACCACCTCTCCCTATTCCCTCTACAATGAGAGCATCGCCTCCTTTACCACAGGAGATCTCTACGATCACCATGATGCGGAGGGCTTCATCAATCTGTTCGGCCTTTCCACCAAGGTTCGGGCCATGAAAATGCAGGAGCAGGGAGAGCTGTAAACGCTTTTTCCTCTTCTTAAAAGGGATTACGGGGTACACGAATGAATGTTATCACTTTACTTGCAGCATACTTCATCAGTGCGAATCTTATTGGATTTGCACTGATGGGAATCGACAAACGAAGAGCCAGGAAAAGGGCCTTCCGGATACCGGAAGCAACCCTTTTTCTCATTGCCCTTATCGGCGGAAGTATTGGTTCCATCATTGGGATGTATACGTTCCGCCACAAGACAAGGCACTGGTACTTTGTGTACGGAATGCCTTTTATTCTGTTTGTGCAGATTGCTCTGGTTGTTCTGCTTTTAAAAGCGCCCTTTCAGATCTCTATTCTCTGAAAGGGCGCAAAAGCGCTTTTCTACAGCGTGACGATCACGCCGCCATCATTGGCGTACATACTGCTGACGCCTTTTGTATCCATGATCAATACGTCTCTGCACTGTATTTTCTCAAGTATCATTTTTTTCACGCTCTCGGCCCTCTCCGGACAATTACAGTGCGTGATCATCAGAGTCTTTTCCTGCGGGTTCACCGCCTCTTTCGCCACTGTCTCCGCCATTTTGGCGAGCGCCTTCTTGATCCCGACGGACTGACCCAGCTGGATAATCTCCCCTTTTGTCGCCCCCATCACCGGTTTGATGCTGAGGGTTGAGGCCACCAGCGCCTTCACGCCGGAAAGTCTCCCGTTTTTACGCAGAGTCTCCAGATTATCCAGTACAAAGTACGTGTTCATATGGTCTCTGAAATCCGAAAGCCTGCCGCATATTTCATCAAAGGCAAGTCCTTGCTCGGACCAGCTGGCCGCAAGCATGGAAAGCTGTGTCTCTCCGCAGCTGGCGGATTCCGAATCACACACAAAAATATTTTTTTCGCCATACCTCTCATGATACAGCTTTTTGCCCAGCTCCGCACTGTTGTAGCTGCCGCTTAACTTGGAGGACAGGGTAAAGACAAACACGTTCTCCGCTTCCGTCCGGTAAGCCTCCATAAATTTCTCCGGGGAGGGACAGAAGGATTTCGGACATTTCTGTGACATCGCCACTTTTTTCAGGAAATACGCCTGGTCAAAGTTCTCATCATCCATGATCAGCTCGTCTTCCACCTCAAGCCCCAGGGGCACTCTCTCATAATGCGGATCCTTCTCATACTCTGCCGGAAACTCACAGCAGCTGTCCGCCACGATCTTATAGCTCATAGAAACCTCCAAAACCATTTCATTCATTAGTGAAAAACTTTTAACATAGTTTTCATTACTACTTATAATAACACACAGAGTATCTTGTGTAAAGACTTTTTACCACATAATCCCTATAGTTATGCCCTCTCTTTTTATCTTGCATGCATTGGTGAATTATTATAAAATGATACCAGGTTTTTCCGCAGCATGCTTTTGTTTAGGCATGTCTCACAAAACAGTATTTCAGATAAAACGGAGGATAGATATGACCACGAATGAAAAAGCTCTTATGCTTCACGAAAAATGGAACGGCAAACTGGAAACCGTCTCCAAAACCCCGGTAAAGTCCAGGGAGGATCTGGCTCTGGCCTACACGCCCGGCGTGGCGGAGCCCTGTAAGGTCATCGCCAGGGACAAAGAGGCCGCCTACACCTATACCATGAAGGCCAACACGGTGGCCGTGGTCTCCGACGGCAGCGCCGTCCTCGGGCTTGGAAATATCGGTCCCTACGCCGCCATGCCCGTGATGGAGGGAAAAGCCGTGCTTTTTAAGGAATTCGGAGGTGTCAATGCGGTTCCCATCTGTCTGGACACTCAGGATACGGAGGAAATCATCAAGGCCGTCACTTATCTTGCCCCTGGCTTCGGAGGCATCAACCTGGAGGATATCAGCGCTCCCAGGTGCTTTGAGATCGAGGAAAGACTGAAAGGGCTTCTCGACATCCCTGTCTTCCATGATGACCAGCACGGCACCGCTATCGTGGTTCTCGCAGGCATCATCAACGCCCTGAAAGTGGTCGGCAAGAAAAAGGAGGACTGCAGGGTGGTGGTAAACGGAGCCGGAAGCGCGGGCATCGCCATCACGAAGCTCTTGCTCTCCTACGGCTTTCCCCATATTATTCTGTGCGACAAAACGGGAATTCTCGCAAAGGGCAGCGAGGGGCTGAACTGGATGCAGGAAAAAGTGATGGAGGTTACGAACCTGGAGCGCAGGACGGGCTCTCTGGCCGACGCCTTAAAGGGCTCCGACATTTTCGTGGGCGTCTCCGCCCCCGGAATCGTGACACCCGAGATGGTTTCTTCCATGAATCCGGACAGCATTCTCTTTGCCATGGCGAACCCGGTTCCGGAAATCATGCCGGACGTGGCAAAGGCGGCCGGAGCAAGAGTGGTGGGAACCGGAAGGAGCGATTTCCCCAACCAGGTTAACAATGTGGTGGCCTTTCCCGGCATCTTCAAGGGAGCCCTCGAGGGACGCGCCCGTCAGATTACGGAAAAGATGAAGCTCGCCGCCGCACTGACCATCGCATCCCTGGTACCTGAAGAGGAGCTTTCCGAGGACAATATCATGCCCCAGGCCTTTGACCCAAGAGTGGCAGACGCAGTGGCCCGTGCCGTAAAAAGCCATATTGCGGATCGATGAATGAGAAGCCCTACTACAGCCTGGATTCCTATCTGAAGGAAACCTACGGACAAAAGATCTATAAAGCCGCCCTGAACGCAGGCCTGTCCTGCCCCAACCGGGACGGGACCCTGGACACAAGAGGCTGCATTTTCTGCAGCAGGGGAGGGAGCGGTGATTTTTCCGTTCCCGTCTCCTCTCCCGAAGATTTTGGCGCAGGCTTTGAGGCGGCCAGGCAGAAGCTTGCCGCAAAATACGGCGGCTCCCGGTTTATCGCCTATTTTCAGGCCTATACCAACACCTACGGGCCGGTTCCCTATCTGGAAGCCGTCTACCGCCGGGCGCTGTCCGATGCGGATGTTGCCGGAATTTCCATCGCCACCAGGCCGGACTGCCTGCCGCAGGACATACTGCGCCTGCTCGGGGAGCTCAGGGAACAATATCCGGACAAATTTATCTGGATTGAGCTGGGGCTGCAGACCATCCGCAGGGAGACTGCGGACCTGATCCGCAGAGGCTACGGCCTTGACTGCTTCGAGAAAGCGCTTTCTCTGCTGGACGCCCTCTCCATCCCCGTGGTGGTACACCTGATCCTCGGGCTTCCCGGGGAGAGCCCGCAGGATACGCTGGACGCCGTGGATTATCTGAACGCCCTTCCGGTTTGGGGTGTGAAGCTGCAGCTTCTCCATGTTCTCAGGGGAACGGATCTGGAAAAAATGTACCGGGAGGATCCCCGGCGAACCTGTCCCCTTTCGGACAAGGAAGCCTATCTCGACCTGCTGATCCGGGCCATCGAGCGTCTGCGCCCTGACATGGTCATTCACCGGGTCACGGGGGACGCCCCGAAGGCCCTGCTCGTGGCTCCTTCCTGGAGCGCAAATAAGCGGGGCGTATTAAATTCTTTTCACAGGGAAATGAAGCGGCGGCAGGCTTTTCAGGGAAGGCTGTACCAGCCGCCGCAATGGCAGGGCCGCAGGCCGCAGTAAAGATCGATTCCAGAAAGGGAGGATGTTTCTATGACTGATACCATGACGTTTCACAAGCTGATTGTATTGTATATGTTAAGCCGGGTGGATTTTCCTCTGACCAGGAACCAGATCGGCGATTTTCTGACCGAGAGGGAATATACCCAGTATCTCGCCCTTCAGCAGGCAATCGGGGAACTGCTGGATGCGGGCTTTGTCGCCGCCGAATCCGCCCGGAACCGGACGCATCTGACCATCACGCCGGAAGGGCGGCAGACTCTCTCCTTTTTTGGCAATCAGCTTCACTATTCCGTCAGGGAGGACGTTGACAAATACCTTCGGGAGAATCATTTCCGGCTGCGCAACGAGGTTTCCGTCTGGTCCGATTACACGAAGACCGCCTCCGGCGAGTACAGCGCTCATCTGGTGGCAAAGGACAGGGGAAACACCCTGATCGATTTGACGCTCTGCGTCCCCCTGGAAGAAACCGCCAGCTCCATCTGTGAGAACTGGCAGTCAAAAAATCAGGAAATCTATCAGTATCTGATCTCCGCACTCTTTTAATATCGTTTTCCCACAGAACGGTACAAATATGCCGGGGCGGCGCAAGGCCGCCCCGGCATATTTGCAGTGCGTTTCTTCTAATACATAATCTCACTCCAGCTGGAGATTCCTATGATACTCTTGGCAAAATCCGTATATTCCGCATGGCGCGGCGTGTCAATGTATTTAAACACGTTGTAAACCTGTTTTTGTCCGCCTCCCGCATGGTTTAATCCAAAGGAAAGCCCCTGGCCCACCTCCTCCGGCGCATCCGTCTGCCGGTTCAGCAGAAAGCCGTCTATATGAGGATTGGCCGCCGCCCTGTAATAGGCGTAGGCAAAAGCTGCCGCCTGCACCGCTTCTCCGGCCTGGGAGGAATATCCCTGTTCGCTGAGCAGAATGCTCCTGACCTCTCCCTCCGGGTTCAGCATCTGTGGCTGCTGCATGTAATCCGTAAGCACCTCGATATTTGCCATGGTGACCATGGAAGTGTTCACGCTGTGCTTTACGTACTTGGAGGACTTCCATATCCTGGTCTCCGTAAGCGGAACGTTGTAGGGGTGCTGGGCCACGCCCCAGTCGATATTTCCCTTGGCGGTTATATTCCGGTTAAACTCGTCCAGAATGTCCCTTCCGTCATAATTGGGATTGTTTTTCAGATCCCTGTCCCACTGCTGGTCAATGGAGAGATATACCCTTGCGCTGCTGCTGACGCTCTTGATCGCCGTGTAGAATACCCGGAACGCCTTTGCGTATTCCTCCACATACGTCCCAACGTCCGTATGGGCCATATAGTTCCACTCTTTTCTGGCATTGATCTCATTGGCAATGATCCAGTTTGAGATCTTTCCGTGGCGGGTATCCGAATACCGCTCTGCCAGGAAGGTGCCGATGGCCGCCATGTATTCCACTCCGGATTCCTCTGCCCCGTTAAACATATAATAGGGGGCCGAGCCGCCGCTCCTTGCCTGGGGATGAACCAGCTGCGGATAGGAATGGGAATAATTGTTTAGGATAATGGCCGTGGTGGTGATCCCCTTGGCCGTGAGAGTGCTGAACACCAGGTCATATTCCGCCACTACCTGGCCGTTGAGCGTGTAAGTCTTGCCGTTGTATGTATAGCTGATCGTGGGATATACGCTGCTGGTGGTAGGCCCAAGAAGTCTTGCCACCGGAATATTATAGGCCGCCTGTTTTACCCCCAGATCATCCAGCTCGCCACCCCGCATCCGGTTGGGATCCACCAGAAGGCCCTTGATGGAGGCAGGCGTCTGGTACACGGAACCGAACCGGGCAATGGCCTCCGGATTGGTAATATATTTCGGTCCGCTCACCCGCACGAACTGTCCGTCCTTTTTCACCGCCACCACGAATTTCTTGAAAAGCCTGCTGCCGGAACGATTATAATTCAGGGCCGCGGTAAACTTTGACACGCTGTCCTTATATTCCCTGGCAATGGCCTCGTCCTCGCTTCCAATCTCGTTTTCATAGGTATCCAGCGCAAACAGATAATAATATTTGTCATCGCTTACCGGAATGCCGTCCCCGGCGGCCGTAACCGCTATGCGGCCCGTATCCGGCTCAATCCTGCACTCCTCAATGGTTGCAAACTGCGCCGCATTCTCCCCGGTGAGCTCATAGCTCTTCGGCCTGCTCCTGTAGGCCTCATCCACGGCATTTCCGGCCGTGATAATATGGTCCACCACGGCGCCTCCGAGCTCCGGTTCGGGCGCTTCCTGCTCCTCCGGCTCCTGCAGCAGCACCTCCGGTTCCGGTTCGGGCGCTGTCTTTTGCTGACCGGAAAGCGCAAAATACCAGATCAAGACGGCCGCAAGAATCAGCCCGACCGCAAAAACACAGATCAGACTGATCACAAGCTTTTTTCCAGGTTTCTTTCTCCCCGGCGCACCCTGCCGCTTTTTGATTTTTCCCTCCGGCCTGTGCTTTTTTCCCATATTTGATTTCATATTGTCTGATTTCCTTTAGCCTCTTGTTTTATTCTCCGCATATGCTCCCTCACCTTCACCTCGTATCCGTTGCCCGAGGGATGGTAAAACTCTTTTCCGCTCAATTCATAGGGAAGATACTGCTGGTTTACGTAATGATTGGGATAATCGTGGGCATACAGATAGCCGGTCCCGCGCCCGAGCTTTGCCGCTCCCTTGTAGTGGGCGTCCTGAAGATGGACGGGAATCGGAAGATTTCCCGTCTGTGCCACGGTCTGCATGGCTTCCCCGATGGCGCTCACGCAGGCGTTGCTCTTGGGTGCGCAGGCCACGTACATGGCCGCCTCGGACAGAATGATCTGCGCCTCGGGCATCCCCACTCTCTCCACCGCCAGGGAAGCGTTCACCGCCACCTGCAGCGCTGCGGGATCCGCAATCCCCACGTCCTCCGCCGCGCAGATCATGATCCTTCTCGCCACAAAGGTCACGCTCTCCCCCGCATACAGCATTCTCGCAAGGTAATAGACGGCCGCATCCGGATCGGAACCTCTCATGCTCTTGATGAAGGCGGAAATCGTGTCGTAATGATTGTCCCCGGTCTTGTCATAGCGCACCGCCCGCTTCTGGATGCATTCCTGGGCCACCTCCAGCGTGATATGTATTTTTTCGTCTTCGCTCCTCTGGGTGGTCATGATTCCCAGCTCCACGGCGTTCAATGCGGCTCTGGCGTCCCCGCCCGCAAGATCCGCAAGAAAGTCAAGAGCCTGCGCATCGATCACGGCATCGTAGGCTCCCATTCCCTTTTCCCGGTCATAGACGGCCCTTTCGATCAGCGCCCGGATATCCTCCGTGGAAAGAGGCTTCAGCTCAAAGACAACGGACCGTGAGATCAAAGCGCTGTTGACCTCAAAATACGGGTTCTCCGTGGTTGCGCCGATCAGAATGATTGTCCCGTCCTCCACAAAGGGGAGAAGATAGTCCTGCTGTCCCTTGTTGAAGCGATGGATCTCGTCAATAAACAGAATGGTCTTTTTGCCGTACATCCCCTGGGTGTCTTTTGCCTTCTTCACCACCTCCTCCATGTCCTTTTTCCCTGCGACAGTGGCGTTGATCTGGGTAAATTCCGCCCTGGTCGTGTTTGCGATCACCCTGGCAAGGGTGGTCTTTCCCGTGCCCGGCGGCCCGTAAAAAATCAGGGAACTCAGCTTGTCCGCCTTGATGGCCCGGTAAAGCAGCTTGTCCTTTCCGATAATGTGCTGCTGCCCCACCACCTCCTCAAGGGTGGCGGGACGTATCCTCGCCGCCAGAGGGGCCTCCTTTTCCATATTGGCCGTTCTCATATATTCAAATAAATCCATGCCCTGCTCCTGCATTTTCTGTTTCCTATAAAATTGCCTGCGAAGTATAGTATACCTTATTCCGCCTGGAACGCCAAGGATTTTTTTTAAGCAGATTCCGGCCCCGGGGGCTTAGGCCGGATTGCGCAGCCAGCTTCCGTCCACCACCAGACACCGGACCTGGGGACAGTCGGTCTGTGAAAAGAGCTCCTTCCTCTCCCCGTCCTCCTTTCCGTCCAGAATAAAGGTATACAGGCTGGGAAGCTTCTCCAGGAAGCCATAATCCAGCTCCTGGGTGTACTCCAGATCCAGATAAGTAAGACCGGTACATTGTCCCAGAATCTCCTCTATCGTCTCTTTCCCGGCCTTCCCGCCGTCCGCACGTTCCTCTTCTGCCCTCTCATCTTTCGGCGTCTCCTCCTTGGAAAAGGTGGTCCCGTCTTCCAGCTCCACTCCCATGGCAAGAAGATGGGGAATATAACTGACGTTCAAGGTAAGGGATTCCAGCTTTGGAAGCGCACGGAGAAAGGAAAGATCCCGTATCTGTTCCTGGCCCGTGATGGACAGCTCCCGCAGGGAAGGACACCCGGCAAGCGCCTCATAGTCCGTAGCGGTTCCGATCTCCAGGGTCAGTTTCTGCAGATTGGGGAGTGCGGCAAGATCCGAGAGGGTGGTCAGATTGTAGGCGGCGCACCCCTGCTCTTCCGGAGGGCACAGGCCCTGAATCACGATCTGATCCCGGCCCGGAATCGGGCTCTCCACCAGCTTCACCTCCTCAATCCAGGCAAGCTCGCCAAGACGGATGGGCCGGTCCGCAAACTCCTCTCTCTGCTCCTTCGAATAGTCAAAATGATAGCAGATCATTTTTTTCAGCAGCATCTCCCACTCCCCGGACACAAAATGAACTTCGCCGTCCTCTCCTTCAAGAACAGGATCCTCTTTTTCACCAAAACGCTCCTGGGCTATGGCAAAGGGATTGTGCAGGTCCTCAAAGAGCCAGCCGTCCTCCCCCAGATAAGGGCGCGATTTCAGGCTGTCCCACTCCTTCTCTCCCGCCTCCTCCCGGTAGGAAGCCGCCATATATCGGGTAATCCCCACAATATCCCGCACATCCTCCTCCACCGGAACCGTCAGGGGACAGATGCCGATAAACTCCGCAAGGTACCTCTCTCCCGCCACATAGGCGACTGCAAACTGGATATCCCTCTCCCCTGCCGTGGCCACAAAATGATAGAAAAGAAGTTCTCTCCCGTCCTGCCGCCTGTATCTTTCAAAGACCGGAAGGGAAAAGGAGACCGTGCTCTTTTCCTCCGAGATCTCTATGATTTTCTGCTGAATACTCTCCCAGGCGTCCCCCGCCCCCCGGGGAAAGATCCGGTTTTTTGTCACATGGGTATACACGCCGTAATTCCCCTCCTCGGGATACCAGCTGTACTCCAGGCAGATCTCCCATTTCGGTCTTCCGGCCACCCAGTCCCAGGGCACGTCGTAGGAACAGGAGGGAGAGGAAAAGCCTCCCCTGCTAAAGCTCTGCCTGCGGATAAAGAAATTGCTTGGGATCAGAAGCTCCATCCCCGGAAAAATCAGATTTTCATCCGCAATCTGCCGGGAATTGGCCTGCTCAAGGATCGGCCAGTGGCTCCCGGCCGCATAAAAATTCCTGGCAATTCCCCAGAGCGTGTCCCCCGCCTTCACCTGGTAATGCCCCTCCTTCTGCATGTCCTGCAGCGTTATATAGTCATCCCGGTTCAGAAAACAGCGGTTTTCGGCCTCATCGGCCAGCAGCGGATATTCTTCCTGCACCTTCCTCGTAACCAGAAGCTCTTCCTCCCCTCCATCCTCCTGCGCAGAGCCCGCCTCCTCATCCACTGCGCCGTCCAGACTGTCATCCCCCAGGGAGAGTCCGAAGCCTCCCGCCATCTTTGCAAAAGACGGCCATTCCTCCTCCTTTCCCGAGCAGGATATCCCGCTTATCATTCCCATAACGACCATGGCTGTAACCATCCCAAAATTCTTACCCTTCATCTTCACAGGGCACCTCCCTCACCAGTCCCAGACCTCAAAAGAATCCGTCTTCTCATGATAAAAAACAGACGCGGCCATACACCAGTCGGTGTACTCCTCATTCCTCTCAAAAACCTGCATCACATGCACATATCCCCCTGTCTCTTCCTCATGGCAGCTGTTGTAGGCAAGAAGCTGCACATCCGGGTTAAGAGCGTCTCCCAGCTGTCCTTTTCCGGCATAAAAGCAGTCCGGAAGCTCCACGCCGGTAAGAAGGTCATAGCTTTCCTTAATCTCCCGGGACGTGTATATAGGAACCGGAAATTCGATGATATCCGAAAAATAAGTCCGTGCGGCCCGCTTGAGAACCTCCCCGGGATCCGTTTTCGTGTCAAACAGCGGATCATGAATTTCGTACGTATAGTACATATCATCAATCTGAGGCCGGTAAATCCACTCCTCGATTTTTGGCATCTGCCTTTCGTCCAGCCGCCCATACGACTCCTGGTCAAGTCCCAGTATTTCCCTGTCCCTGCGCATAAGCTCCGCAAGGAAAGCCTCCTGGTTCTGACCTTCCGCAGTCATTTTCTCCGAATCAACCGCCTCCGTCAAAAGCAGCCTTTCCCTGTGCTCTTCCCTCTCTCCAGGAAAAACGTATTTCTTCTGTGTTCCCGCCGCAAAATCCTTCACATACCAGTCACACCCGGAGGTATAGACGAAACTCTGCAGGCTGAGCTCATAGGTCTCCTTCGGCCCTCCCTCTTTGTATTCATACACACAGGTGTCGGCCCAGCGGAAATTGCTCCCTCCGTAGCACTGCACCACGAGAGCGCCCCCGCTTATGGCGATGCCCATGTAAGGATCTCCGTAAACGCCGCCCTGGTCGGGCCCAAGGGTATCCACCGAGCCTGCCGGAAAATAGTCCTCCCCCGCAGTCTGCAAAAAAAGATACACCTTCCTCTGGCCCCAGGCGGTTATCCTGCCCTCCTCGTCCTTCTCCTCACCCGAATAACCGGTGATCGCCACGTCCATACGCCCGTCGCCGTCCAGATCTCCCCATGCCAGATCCTCCGCAAGGATTCCCTGCCGGGATTCATAGCGGTTCAAAAGCTCCTGCGCCCATTTCAGCTCCATGGTACGGCCGTCATCCGCATCCCCCCTGCCTATGGTCAGATCCGGAACCAGATACAGACCTCCGATATCCTGACTCGGATTGCCCGCCGCCTCCAGGTAAAACAGATGTTCCATGCCGAATATCGGAGAAAAATCCTCGATTTCATTCCAGGAAAGTCCCAGCCATTCCATGTCCTTCATGTTTTGCAGCACGCGGATATCCCTGACCTGATTGAGGGAGATGGAGAGATTCTCCAGCTTGGTCAGATTCTCCAGAGGCGTGATATCCGTGATATTATTTTTCGCAAGCCCCAGACCCTTTAGCCGGGTTCTTTCACAAAGCGGCCCGAGATCCTGCACCCTGTTCCCGGAGAGGTTCAGCTGGGTCAGGTTTTCCAGTCCGGCAAGGGGCGTAATGTCCTCGATCTCATTCCAGTGAAGCCCCGCCTCCTCCAGATGGTTCAGCCCGGCAAGGGGTGTGATATCCGTGATCCGATTCCATCCAAGGGACAGCTCCCGCAGCCCCTTTGCACGGGCGAGCGGTGCGATATCCTCTATGGAATTGTTGTAAAGGGAAAGGGACGTAAGATGCGGCATCTGTTCCACAAAGGATATATCTCGGATCCCGCAGCCGATCAGGTTGAGCTCCAGAAGGCGGGACAGATCCATCTGCTCCAGCTCCCTTTCCGCACACGCCCCGCCAAAGCCCTCCACAGACAGGCTGGTCAGACGGGGAAAAGCCGCCAGATCCATCAGCGTCTGTACCTCCTGTCCCTGCGCAATCTCCAGTCTCTCAAGACCGCCTATCTGCTCTGCGGAACAAAGACGGCCGCCTTCCGGAAAAAGCGCCTCGTACACGGCCGCCTTTACCGTCTCATCCTTCCAGTCCATGCCATCCCAGGGAATCCTCTCGCTGCAAAAACTCCGAAAGGCCAGCACAAGCAGCCCGTCCTCCCCGCCGCAGTCCCCGTCCCCGGAACCTTCCGCATCCCGAAACTTTCCCGCATCCGCAGAATTTTCCATATCCCGAAACTTTCCCGCATCCGCAGAACCTTCCGCATCCTGGTACGATTCCTGCCAGAGCTTCTCCAGACGGTGCCTCATCGCTTCCAGGCTTTGGCGCCCTTCTTCCCCTTCGGTCTCGTTCAGGCAAAGCTGATAGAGCATTTCCTCATCCGAGAAAAGAAAGCCCCATTCCCCTTCCCTTGTCTGATACAGTGCGATTTTTTCCTCCCTCTCCCCGGGCTCCCTCTCCTGCAGCAGCACAAAGGTGTCATGGTTCCAGTCCGCCTCTTCTCTCACGAAAAGCCGTTCCCTTCCCCTTTCCCACAGCTCCTGCATGCTTAGCCTGCCGGGGCAGGGATATGCATACAGAAGAACGCTTTCCTCTCCATAGCCAATACTAAGGCCGAACTGTGCGCCGTCCCGCTTTTGCTCCTCAAAGGAAAAGCTTCCCACATCCGCTCCCTTTTGATGCATCATATCAAAGATCATGCCGCTGACCACCTCGTTCTCAAGAGCGGGCAGGAGCCGGAGCATATCCGGGGATATTCTCTCTTCTTCCCCGCTCTCCCTTCTCTGCCAGCGGCCGGTAAGTTTGGAATTAGTTTTCCTTTCCAGAAGGCCCTCCCGCATATGTTCCGCCTGGCTCGCCCACCGGGGCTTTCTTCTGCCAAGCAGGGAGATGAGATCCCGGTTCAGATAATCTTCCAAATAGGGGCTCTGTCCCCCGTCCAGTGCGAGAACCTGCCCTTCGCCGGATGCGCTCCATCCCGAGCCTTTGAGCATGTAACAGTTTTTCTCTCCCTTGTCCGCAATTGCCAGGCTGTCCGATTCCGCCCCCGGAGGCAGAAAGGATAAATTATAACAGTTCTTCACCACTCCCTCGTTTTTCAGACAGATCCCCGCCCGCTCACAGGTATCCGTCTGGCTGCTTTTCAGGCTCATCTCTCCGGCATAGCCGCAATTCTCAATCACTCCCTCATTCAGAATGCAGATTCCGGACAGCCTGACCGGTGCGCTGGCATAGGAGCTCACCACCTTCCCGTAAAAGTGACAGTTGCTGATCAGCGCCCCCGGCGCACTGTTGTCATAACAGATACCGCTGCTGTAGATTGCTCCCCGCACAAGGGAGGACCGGATGGTGAGATTGCGGATCTCGCCCTCGTTGTTTTTCACAAGCCCGAATCCGTTCTTGCTGTAAAGGCCGTAAACCGTATGGCCGCCCCCGTCAAAGATCCCGCAATACTCCTGTGCGGTCCCGCTGACATAATCGGGCGTTTTTCCGCCCCATTCCTCCATGCCGGCGGAGTCATTGAGATAAATATCGGAAAGAAGCCGTCCCCTGGCCGACGAATCCTGCGTGGCGACTCCCTCCCAGAAATTCTGAAAATCCTCCGGAGTCCTTATCTCATAAAAACCGTCCTCGGACAGGGTCAGCTGTGACAGGCCGGTTTTCTGCAAAAACTGTCTTGTCCGCTCAAACGATATTCCCATCATCCGCTCCACCAGAAGCCAGGATATCGCCATCACTCCTGCCGTGAACAGGATGCTCACCGTCAATGCCATAAAAAAATTGCTGATTCTTCTCCTGCGTCTGTTCATAAGCTCTCCTGTTCTCCCGTCGAATGCTCTGCCGCCTCTTTCGTAACCGCACAAACGGGAAACGGCAAATTTCTCTGTCGTTTCCCTCAGTTTACAGAAAGCATGCATCAGAATTCCATCATTTTTGCATCATAGTTGCATCATTTCCCGTCCGCTCCCGCTTACCCCTCCGCAGTCCGCCTCCCTGCTCACTCCTTCCGGGTCTGCCGCTCCCGCCGCCTTCCCCGCTTCTATTCGGCCATGGCCATAGCCGTCTTCCTCTCGATTTCCTCCACCGCCTCCTCAAGGCTCTTTTCCCCTCTTAAGTACGCCTCCCCCTGGGCATACACGGCTTCCTCCAGATCATAATCCGACCGGTAAGGGGTATCCGCCTCTTCCATCCATGCTCTCAGGACGCTCTTCTGCTCCTCGTCCATCCAGTACACGGAAAACGAGGTCATATTCCCCTCCCAATCCGACCCGCCGGTGATCAGATAGGGCTTACCCTCCTCATAAAACTGCTCATTGGGAAGAAGGCCCGCCTCAAAAGCGGCCCGGTTAATCGAAAAGCCTCTGCTCCCCGTCATATCCTGTCCAAGGAGGATGGAGAGAAATTCCGCCGCCCCGCTCCGGTTTTGGCAGGAGGCGCTGATCCCTGCCAGGGTTTCCGCCACAAAGACATGACCTGAAAGATTGTTCAGCGTCATCATCCGCACATCCTCCAGTCCTTCCACCCGGGGAACGCTTGTCATCTCCGCATAGCCATAGGGTTGGCCCAGAACGCCGAGCATAAGGGTGAAGCGTCCGCTGGCAAAGCCTGCGGCGTCCACATACCGCTTGAAGGAATCCGCCTCCTCCCTGGCGATCCCGTTATACTGCAGGCTCTCCTCATTTCCCAGAATATAATTTTCCATCACCTGATCCGCAAGACCCTGTCGCTGTGCCTCAAAAATCCGCTTCGCCGCTGACAGAAACGAACGGATCGCCCCGCGGTTCAGTTCGCCGTCCCGCGTCTTCCAGTCCGGAGCACAGGTTCTGGCAAAAAATTTCATGACGCCCTTTTCCGAATAAATTTCGATCAGATCCCGCTCCGGATTCTCCCTTCTCATCTTCTCCAGGGCCTGCGCCATCCCTTCGAGATCCTCCATCATGGCAAGATCTTCCTTTCTGCCCTGAACCACGGGAAAAGAAATCTCGCAGGGCAGCATATAGATCCCCCCGTTTTCCCGGAAAGCGTCCACGATATTGGAAAACAGCTCTCCCTCAAGTCCCGTCTGGCCAAGAACCTCCTGCAGATTGAGAAGCGCTCCCTTTTCCATGTAGGAATCTGCGGGCAGACCGTCCAGCACAATCACGTCCGGCCCATTTCCTGCCATGATTTCCGTATTCAGCTTCCGAATGGCATCCTCCCTGGTAACGCTCCCGTCCCCCATGCCGACCACGTACTCCGCATAAGCATCCGCAGCCGTACTCTGGTAGAGGCCGACAGCCCTTCGAACCGTGTCATTTTCTTTCAGACTGTACACCGTCAGCTTTCCGCCCGGAAGCGCCGGGACGTCAGGGTCATAAGAAAAACGCACCGCTCTTCCCCCTGTAAACAGCGCCAGAAATTCGTGATCCTTCCTTCCCACCATCCCCAGCAGCCCGCAATCCGGATCGGAAAAGCTCCCAAGGCGTCCATCGATCACCTGTTCCATGGCGCCGCCCGCAATCACATGGCGGTGAAGCCCCTTCTCTCCCGCAAGGTAGAGAACGCCCTCCTCCCCCGGAAAGAAGAACAAATCATACCCGTTCTCTCCGAAAAAGCTTCGTACGCCGTAGTTTTCCCTGATAAATTCCTCCAGTATGGCATCCTCCACATATTCCTCCCGCTGCCTGTCATAGATCACAAGACCTCCATAATCACGTCCATCCAGTATCATATAATTTCCCGCAAACTGCACAAGCTCCGGCCTCCCCTCCTCCAGAGTCAGAAACTCCCTGCCCGTGCCGTCCCGATCCACCTGATAGAGAACGTTTCCGAAGGTGCCCGCAAAAATTTCTCCGTCCTGCGAAATCCACACCTTTCTGGGATATTGCTCCCTGGGCGTCAGCGAAAGATCCACTGAAATTTCGCCCCCTTTTGGATCGCAGATCACAAGGCCAGGGCAAAAGTCATCCCCATCCGCCGCATCTTCCTCATAGATAACGGCCGCCGTCCCGTCCGGCGCCACCGCCATATCCAGAATGTATGCGCCTGTCTTTCGCAGCCTTTCATACCAGTCCGGCGCCTGCGCTCTCCAGGTCGCCCCGTCATCCTCCGACAGGGCGAAATCCATGGTCTGATCCGTGATCAGCAGATTCCCGTCCCCCATCACGAATAACCGGTTCACCTCCCCCGAGAGTGCATCCGACAGATCCACCGCACTTCCCACGAAACGTCCCATTGCCACAGCTTCCCTCTCGGAATCCTCCGAATTCCGTCCATCACTCCCCTCCTGCTCCTCTTTTTCCCGTTCCTGATCTGCCTGACGCCCGCCCTGCGCAGAGGCGTCTTTCGGGCTTCCCGCCTCTTTCCCGGCCCCGCACCCGCAGGCCAGGGAAAGCAACAGAAGAATGCCGGTCACCGCTTTCATTCTTTGCAACATCCTTTTATGAATCATAGCTCTTACTCCTTATAATCATTTCCACAATAAATCACGTTCCAGGGCTGTCCCTTTCCCTCCCGCACCAACACGATGCACTGCCAGTTATGATTCTCATCACAAAATTCGCTTAAGAAAATATTATCGTTCCCGTACCCGGCCGCAACGCCTTTGTCCTCATCCCTGTAAATCTCCGCCATTTTAGGATCCATGCACATATAGACCTCGCATTTCGTTGGAGGGCAAATCCCCAGCGTCTTTGTCACATATAGCCGGGCCGCCTCATAGGCCGCCGCCATCTCCTGGTATTCAAACTGCGGCTGCTCGGAAATGGCCGAAAAATCAATCTCATACTCCGCTTCGTTAGGTGTTCCCATTTCTATATACTCGCCGTCTGTCCGGATCATATCCTCCCGGTCCTGCCGAAACCGCAAAAGCTCCGCCGAAAAATCCGTTCCTCCCGTTTTCGCTTCTTCCGATTCCTCTCTTTCTCCTTCCGTCAGTATCCGGTTCTCCTGCTGCCCTGGATTTTGCGCTTTCTCCCTCGCATCCCCGCTTTCCTGCACATCTGCATCTTCCTGTGCGTCGCCCTCCTGCCGGGAAAGCATTCCGCTTTCGGCCTCATCCGGCATGCTCCTTTGTGAACATGCGCCAAACAGCAGCATTCCCACACTCATCATCACACACCATCTCCATTTTTGTCTCATCCTCGTACCTCCTTATGTTGTCCGCACCGGATTCAAAACCCGGACGCTCTCTTCTTATCTCTGTCGGTGCTTGCCACAACCGGTCTGTACACAACCGCAAAACACCCTGACAGAACTGTTACCATACAATCCTATCAGGGTGTTGTCACACACTTTCGGCCTATTTGTGTCCGACTTGTAAACTTTTAAATCGTCCCAAGCCTGTAGCTGATTCTCATGCCCGGCCGCTCCTTCCTCACTCCGCCATCCTTAGACCAGACATAAATGGTTTCCTCCCGTTCCCATTCCAGGAGCGCATAAATCGAAGTGTCCGTCAGATAACAGACAGCCCCGTTCTTACGCCGCGCATAGCCGCTCACCGGATTTTCCACGCCGGAAAGCTCCAGAAATTTTGTAAGGCTCTCCCGGAAAAACGCTTCCGACAGATCTTTCTTCTCCTCATAGAGGATAAGCTCCGCCTCCCACGCATATCCCGTCAGGGCATTGACAGACAGGGCGATGCGCACATGGGAATTCGCAAAGGTCACTTTCCAATAGCTGCGCCAGGGTTCTGCCCCTTTCTCATCCTCTTCCGCCGCCATGCTCAGCACGGCGGTCAGGGACTCCTCTTCCGCCAGACGTCCCTGTTCATCCAGAAGGCCGGATGGAAAACACTCCTTCGCCGCCATGGAGCGGATCCAGCTCCTTCCGGCCTCAAAGGCCTCCTCCATGGACAGTTGTCCCGCCATGGGCTCATGAAGGATTTCCCCTCTGCTCTCCTGCCAGGCACGCAGCGCGCTTTCTACCTGCTGCGTCTTCAAACTTCTCCTTTCAGCCCTTTGATCCTCTTTTTGTTCCTCCTCCCAGGAAGAAGCCGGCGTCCGCACTTCCATCACGCCGTACTCGGACAAAAGCCTCCTTTCCCTGACAGCCAGAAGGCCTCTGGCCGCAAAGCTGCTTCCCACCACACAGAGCGCTCCCAGAACGGCACAGACCAGAAACCTGATATTTCTTCTCACTTGAACGCACCCTCCCCGCTTTCCCGTGTCTGGCCGCAGGCAAGCAAAATGCTCACGCTGGTTCCTGATTTCCCGTCGCTTGCAATTTCCAGTCTGCTTTCATGAATCTGTGCTATTTTCGAAGCCAGAGTAAGTCCAAGGCCCGCACCATGCTGCCTCCGCGATCTGGATTTATCCACCATATAAAAAGCCTCAGAAACCCTCCCGATCTCTTCCGGGGAGATTCCCCTTCCGTTATCTCTTACCGTTATCCGGTAACCCTTCTCCTCTCTTTTCCCCTCCAGCCAGATCTTCGTACTGTCCGCCTTTACCGCATTATCCAGAAGATTCCCAAGCAACGTCTCCATAAGATCGTATTCCACCCGGATACAGGCCTCCTGTACGCTGCAGCAAAAAACAATGCCTCTTTCGCCGCATACAGGCTCCATGCCCTTTTTGACTGGTTCAAAAATCTCCGAAGCCTCCATCTGCTCCAACTGAAAATCCTCCCTCTCCATCACGCTCAGATCCAGCAGCTTAAAGGCCAGAGCCTCCAGCCGCATTCCCTCCCGGACGATATACTGTGCCGCCTCCTTCACCTGCTGCCGGGGAAGGTCCCTGTGGCAGATCATATCCGCATAGCCGATCACGGAGGTCAGCGGCGTCTTCATCTCGTGGGCAAAATTGGCTACAAAATCCTCCTTCTGCCTGACCATCCGTGACATTTCATCCATTTTTTCCTCCACGGTCCGGGCCATGCGGTTAAAATCAACGGCCAGCCTGCCGATCTCATCCTTTCGGGCCGTCCGGATCCTCTCCCCGTAATTTCCCTGAGCGATCCGCTCGGCAGCCTCGCTCACCCGGTTGATGGGCCGGGTAAGGAGCAGAGACAAAAATAAGATCAGCACAAAGCCCGCACCCGCAGCCGCCAGATACAGCCTCTGAAAATATACGGTTACGGCTCTGTGATCCAAAAGCATGGCGCTGATATCCGTCTCCGTTACGAGATAGAGGTTCTCCTTTGCGTCCCCAAGCTGTCCACAGACCAGAACGCTTCCCCCTTCCCTGCCACCTCCCGCAATCTGGTAGGTAACTCTCCCCTGGGACGCCTCCTCAAAAAGCGCAGAATCCGGCTCTCTTCCAAGATTGCAGGCGAGGGTCCTTCCGTCTTCCCTGTATATGGCCACAGCCGTATTCAGCCTGTCCAAGAGCGCCTGCATCCTCTCTTCCTCCTCCCACAGTCCCGGTTCCCCGTAAATAGCCGACTGTACCATAAATTTGCTGTACTGGAACTGTTCAAGGGCATATTTTTTTTCCTGCTCCACATCACTGTCAAAAAAATGTCCGATCAGAAAATACCCGGAAGCCTGAAAGGCGGCGCCATACACCAGCACGAAGCACAGAAACAGTTTTGTAAAAAGCTTCATCCCTCTTCCTCCAGACGATAACCAATACGGAATACCGTCCTGATTTTCTCCTCAAATCCCAGCTTCCTGCGCAATCTCTGTATGTGGGAATCCAGAGTCCTGGTATCCCCCATAAAAGCCTCACCCCACACCTTCTCGTACAGCCTTTCCCGGTACAGGGCCACGTTCTTATTACGCACCAGCTCCACCAGAAGATCAAATTCCTTCACGGTCAGTTCCACCGTCTCCCCCTTCTTTTTTACCGTCCGGGAAGAAAGATCAATCTCAACATCCGCAAAAGCCAGCTTCTGCCTGCCCTTTCCATACCTTCTCAAAACCGCCTCCACCCTGGCGGACAGCTCCCCGATCTGAAAAGGCTTTGTCATATAGTCGTCGGCGCCGAGACGAAGCCCTCTGATCCGTTCATCCACCGTCCCCCTTGCCGTCAGGAAAATCACCGGGATCCCCATCGGTTTGATATAATCCAGCAGCTCGTAGCCGTCAATTTCCGGCAGCATAATGTCGAGAAGCGCAAGATCAAAGTCCTCTCTCTCCAAAAAGTCCGCCGCCCTCCGCCCGTCCTCTGCACAAACGCACGCATAACCTTCCCCGGCAAGACTGACCCGGATTAAGTTTAATATCGCCTCATCGTCCTCTGCAATCAGTATTTTGTACATCATCCGAACTCCTTCCCCGCACAGGTGCAAATCTTTAAAAGCCTTACAATATTTTAGCACACAAATGTGTCATAGTTGTATCAAGAACCCCCGCTTTTTGCTCATTTTCGAATATACTTTCCAAAATCACATAATTTTTGAAACCTTAGTTTAAATATAAGAAACTTCTTTACTTTTAATTACAAGTATGATATCCTGAAAACACTTGCAGAAGAAGATCCTGTAAGAACTATCATTCTATTTTTTTATTTATTTGGAGGTATGTACGATGAACAGAGGTACAGTAAAGTGGTTTAACAACCAAAAAGGATACGGCTTCATCTCAGATGAAACAGGTAATGACGTATTCGTACACTACTCAGGATTAAATATGGAAGGCTTCAAGTCCCTTGAAGAAGGCGCTTCCGTAGAGTTCGACGTAGTAAACGGAGAAAAAGGACCTCAGGCCGTAAACGTAACAAAGTTATAATTGTAATCTAGTCGCAGTTGTAACGCTATTAATTCAGTGATACGATGTGCCTGTTCTTAAATACAAATTATATTATATTTTTATTTAGAATTTGCAGTATTGTTTAACGAATTAAGAAAAACAGGGCTGTTGTACAGAGACTTTGAAAAGTCTTGGTGCAGCAGCCTTCTTTTCTTTTTCAGGTGTCACAAAAATGATTGGACGATTCATCCATGAAGGAGAGCACCTCCTCAAACTTCATACTTCCCCCAAAGAGATCAAGGGCGCTCCCAACGGTCACATCCACCCGGTTCCTTCCCAGCTCTTTCAGGACCGTCAAGTCCTCAAAGGAATGAACGCCTCCGGCATAAGTGACCGGAACGGGACAGCTCCTTCCCAGAAGGGCGGCAACCTCCCGCTCGATCCCCTGCGCTTTTCCTTCCACATCAACGGCATGGACAAGAAATTCCCCGCAATATTCGGACAGTTTTTCAAGCGTCTGCTCATTCAAAATCACATCCGTATATTTCTGCCACCGGTCGGTCACAATATAATAAGAAAAATTTCTTTTCCGGCAGCTAAGGTCAAGAACCAGCCGCTGCTTTGGAACGCTCTGCGCAAGCTCCCGAAGCCTGTCGTAATACAGCCGTCCATCCTTAAAAATATAGGAAGTCACAATGACGTGGCTTGCCCCGGCATCCAGATATTCCCAGGCGTTTTGGGGCGTGATCCCGCCGCCCACCTGAAATCCGTTCGGAAATTCGAAAAGAGCCTCCATGGCCTGCGCCCTGGTCTCTTTAAAAAATTCGCTTGAGGACGGATTCAGTAATATAATATGTCCGCCGCCGAGGCCTTTATCCCGGTAGAGCCTGGCAAAATAACCCGCAGACTGGCCGGACACAAAATTTTCCATGGCCTGATCGCCCTGATCTCTCAGGCTTCCGCCCACAATCTGCTTTACCTGTCCGTTATGAATATCAATACATGGCCTGAATTTCATCTTTGCCTTCTCCTTTCCCGTGTGTCCAAATACTTCCACACCGAATATTTTAACGCAGGATGCACATAATAGCAACAGAACTGATTTCGCACAGTTCTAGCGGGTTGCGACTCTCATGTGACTGTGAATCGTAACAAGAAATCCGGAACTATTTCAGGAAATAAGGAGGTTATTATGAAAAGGATGAAAAAGACTATTTCTCTCGCTGTTGTCCTTATGATGGTCCTCGCTCTCACCGCCTGCGGCAGAAGCAAAAACGATAAGAACGAAAACGACATGGCCGGGGCTGGCACAAATAACACCACCACCGGAAGCACTGCCGGGGACAACGCCACAAATGGCGGCACAAACAACGGTGCCTCTGACACGGCCGGAACCGGAGGGGACAGCCTTACCGGAGGAACCGACAACGTAAACGATGCCACTGCCGGAGACAACACCGCCAATGACGGCGCAATTAGCGGCATGAATGACGGCGCAAATGATGACGTGAATGGCAATGGCACGGCACAGGGAAACACGGCGGACGGCGACTCTCTTCTGGATGACGCCGGGGATGCCGTAGGAAACGTTGTGGACAACGTGGCTGACGGTGTATCGGATCTGACCGACGACGTGCTCGGGGACGGCTCTGACAACAATCAGACCGATTCCGCAAATGGAAACGGCACGGCAGACGCAAGAAGCTCCGCTTCCCCTGCAAAATAATTTGTAATTTATGTGGAACAGAAAAGCTGCCCTGTACAGAGCGGCTTTTCTGTTGTTTCCGATCCATACGGCAGAATCTTCCCCGCATGCGGATTCTATTGTTTTTCGGCGATAATTCCATCCCTGTATGCCTGAAGCAGCGCCTCCAGCTGTTTGATGCTCTCCTTGAGCTCCCTGCCCGCATCCGTGTCGGCGACCAGAATCCTCTCCGCCGCCGTCTCCACAATACTGGAATCCGAGAAAATATCCGATTCATTCAAAATTGCGGATTCCGTGGACTCGAATGGTTCGTGGGCAACCAGCCTCATTCCGTGAGAGTTTGCCACCAGCGTATAGCCGGCGATTCCCGTCTTTTCCTGATAGGCTCTTGAAAACCCGCCGTCAATGATCAGCAGTTTCCCGTCGCATTTGACGGGCGTCTGGCCCTTTTTCAGCTCCACCGGGACATGCCCGTTGACAATGTGTGATTTTTTCATGTCAAGGCCAAATTCCGTGAAAATTTTGTTGATGATCTCCTCATTGTCGTTCAGCTTGTAATAGCTGTTCTTGGTCTCCTTGTGTGTCTCCTTCTCCTTCAGAAAATACCGCTCAAAGGTCGCCATCTTATCCTTGCCAAATACCGGGGAATTGGGGCCGGCCCAGATGTACCAGATCATGTCCTGCGCCTTTTTCATGCCCAAGGGATCGTTTTTCGCATAGTAGCCTTTTCTCGCATAATTATCCAGTACGTCGTACAGCGCCCTTCCGCAGTATCTTTTCCCATCCACGTTCACATACTTGAAATTGCCGTTTTCGTCCATGGGAACACAGCCGTGGTACAGAAGATTGGAATCGTGAACCTTGTACAGGCTTCCGTTGGAATACAGAAACCGCACGTGCTTCTGCAGCTTCTCACACTTCAGGAAGGCGTGCCGGAGCCTTGCCATGACCTGTTCCTCGTCCGGTGAGAGGCTGTAGGGATCTGCGGGATTCACGGTGGGAAAATCCACGTCGCACATTTCATAGTCCTGCCCGTTAATATGCACGGTCTTTTTTTCATAATCAATTTTGTCCAGAAGAAGCCTGTCGTCCATCTCAAACTCCGGATGCTTTTTGATCACCCGGCCCTCCAGCTTAAACTGGATAATGGCAATGGCCTTGTGAATCCTCATGTCAAGGCTTAAATCTTTGGTATTATAATCCGTGTTGTATCTGATTGTGAAAGCGTCGCAGTTGACATCCTTGTAGGTCTCCAGGGCAAAGGTCGCAAGGGGCACCAGATTGATCCCATACCCTTCCTCCAGGATATCCAGGTTTCCGTACCTGGCCGCAGTGCGCAGAACCGTGGCGATACAGGTCAGATGCCCGCAGGCGGCGCCCATCCAGACGATATCATGATTGCCCCACTGAATATCCACGGAATGGTACTGCATCAGCGTGTCCATGATGATATGCGGGCCCGGGCCCCTGTCATAAATATCCCCCACGATATGGAGATGATCGATCACAAGCCTCTGGATCAGATGACTCAGGGCCACGATAAAATCCGGTGCGCGTCCGATTCTTATAATCGTATGAATAATTTCGTTGTAATAGCCCTCCTTGTCGGATACCTCCGCCTTCTCCGTGATCAGCTCCTCAATGATATAGGCAAAATCCTTTGGAAGCGCCTTGCGCACCTTGGAGCGCGTGTACTTGGAAGCCACCCGCTTTGTGATCTGAACCAGACGGTGCAGGGTAATCTTGTACCAGTCGTCAATATTGTCCTCCTCCTGCATCACGATATCCAGCTTTTCCCTGGGATAATAGATCAGGGTCGCCAGAGATTTAATATCCCGGTTGCTCAGCGAATTTTCAAATACCTCGTCGATCTTGCGCCTGACCGCTCCCGAACCGTTTTTCAGCACATGGTTGAACTGCTCGTACTCGCCGTGGATATCCGTAAGGAAATGCTCCGTGCCCTTTGGCAGGTTTAAGATGGACTGGAGATTAATGATCTCCGTGGAAGCCGAGGCGATATCCGGGTACTGGTTGGCAAGGCTTTTTATAAATTTTAATTCCAGCTCGTTCATTTCATTCATGACTTTTCCTTCTCCCAAGGCCTTCATTCCAGACCGATGACGTCGCTCATGTCATACAGGCCTGCCGCCTTTCCCTTCAGGAACTTGGCTGCCTGTATGGCGCCCTTTCCAAACACGGCCTTGGAATAAGCGGAGTGTGAGAAGGTGACCACCTCGTCCGTCCCCGCAAAAATCACGTCATGGTCTCCCACAATGGTTCCGCCCCTCACCGCCGAAAAGCCGATTTCCTTCTCCGGGCGTTTTTCCCTTCTTTCGCTTCGGTCAAACACGTACTCGTAGGCGTTTCCCAAGGCTTCATTTACGGAATCCCCCAGAGCCAGCGCCGTCCCGCTTGGCGCATCCAGCTTCTGGTTGTGGTGCTTTTCCACGATTTCAATATCAAACCCGGCAGGACCCAGGATCCCGGCCGCGCTCTTTAAAAGCTTAAGGAGCAGATTGATGCCGAGAGACATGTTGGCGGATTTGAGGATCGCCGTCCTGCCCGCCGTCTCCTTTACCCGCTCGATCTGCCTGGGTGAGAGGCCGGTGGTACACAGCACGCAGGGAACCTTTCTTTCCCCGCAGTAGGTGAGGAGATCATCCGCAGCCGCCGCCACGCTGAAATCAATCACCGCATCCGCCGCCACATCACAGTCCCCGATCTTCGCAAACACGGGAAAAGGATTTTTCCCCTCGTCAAAAGCGTCAACTCCGGCCACAATCGTTATCTCCGGATCTGCGGCAATGAGGTCGCCCACCATCCGGCCCATTTTCCCGTTACACCCATGCAAAATTACTTCCGTCATATGTTCCATTTCTCCTTCCTGATCTGCCGTCCCGCATTTTCCTACAAAATACCGTATTCCTTCATAGCTTTTTCCAGCTTAAGCACATGAGTCTCCTCCATCTCGGTAAGCGGCATGCGCAGGAAACCTTCTCCCTTTCCCATCAGTTCAAGAGCCTTCTTCACCGGAATCGGGTTTACCTCGCAAAACAGCGCCTTGCACAGGGGTATGGCCCGAAGCTGCTCCGCACAGCTTCCCGCAACGTCGCCCTCGAAAAACTTCGCACAGATGTCATGGGTCTGTCCGGGAGCCACGTTGGACAAAACGGAGATCACGCCCTTTCCGCCCAGGGCAAGAAGAGGCACGATCTGGTCATCGTTGCCGGAGTACAGATCCACCCTGCCCTGCGCAAGGGACATAAGCTTTACGATCTGGCTGATGTTGCCGCTGGCCTCCTTCACGCCCACGATGTTCGCAACATCCGTGCACAGCCTCACCACCGTCTCCGGCTCGACGTTGCAGCCCGTGCGGCTGGGGACATTGTAGATAATGCAGGGGATCTTTACCGAATCCGCTATGGTCTTGTAGTGGGCATAAAGGCCGTTCTGCGTCGCCTTATTATAGTAGGGCGTCACCAGAAGAAGGCCGTCCACTCCGTACTTTTCCGCCTCCGTTGAGAGATAAACCGCTGTCTGGGTGCAGTTCGAACCCGTTCCCGCAATCACGGGGATTCTTCCCGCCACTTTTTCGGCACAGTACCGGATCACATCCAGATGCTCCTCATGGGTCAGGGTGGAGGACTCCCCCGTAGTTCCGCAGACAATGATGGCGTCGGTCCTGTTCGCAATCTGGAACTCGATCAATTCCGCAAATTTTTCGTAGTTCACTTCCCCGTTTTCCTTAAATGGTGTGACAATCGCAACACCCGCTCCTGTAAATAATGACATACTGATACCATTCCTTTCCTGAAAATTCTTTTTCAATTTCATCTGTGCGCCGGGCACCCGTCAGCAGCAAACTTAAATATACTGACCTACAGAGAAAAGCCGGCGCACAAAACGCACACCGACTTTTCTCTGTCATATACCTTCTGTCATATACGACAACCATCCGGATAGCGCCCCATCAGAAACTGATGACAGTCATACAGCTCTTAACTGTATCCCCAAGAGCTTATCTGCAGGATCACAAGCTCTTTCGGCGTTTTTTCCTTTCATTTTTCTTCCTATGTGCCTGCCACATCCAAAAAATTACTCATAAAACACGCAACCTCTATCTCGCCTATAAAATTGTCCGCAACCGGTCTGTCAGCACGCAGGCCTGTTACTTTTTGAGTTAAAATAATCATAGCACCATGCCATGACGCTGTCAATGCATGGATGCTATGATTTTATGCTTTCAATCTTGCAAAAAATGCGTTACCGCCGCTTTTACCAGCGCTTATATTTCAGGGATTCCACCCGTGTGACCTCGTCGGCCAGCATACAAATTTCATCGTTTAAAAGGATTCCCGTGAGGATAACGTCCGTCTCCTCATTCCTTGCTTCCAGCAGGGTTTTCAGCTCCTCAATCGTGATAATCTGGTTATCCACAAGCCCCAGGACTTCGTCCAGAATCAGCAGATCGCACTCTCCGGTCGCCAGAACCTTCTTGGCAAAATTCAGGCCGTTTTTGATGTTGGCGATCTCCTCCTTCTTTTTCTCATCAGAAAGCTCCCGAAAGTCATCCACGCTCTTTTCAAAACGGAAAAGTCTGATCTCCGGCTCAAGCCTGCTGATAAACTCAGAGCTCCTAAGGCCCCTGCCCTTCAGAAACTGAATGATCATCACGCTCTCTCCCACCGCCGCCGACATAATCGCCTGACCGTAAGCCGCCGGAGATTTGCCATGTCCGTCCCCGCTGTATATGTGTACCCGCCCCTTTTTCATATTCCGCACCTCTTATACAATTAAATGATGTTGCTTACATCTTAGCGCTTATCATACCACAGAAATGCGAAAAAAGCAATATTGCCGGCAGGTCCGGATCCCTCTCTAGGCTCTCATGGGATCCTCATCCATATTTTCAAGAAGCTCCAGCTTGCTTACGGAAACCTCGTAGGCCACTCTCTTTTCCGCCTGGTCATCGGAAATCTTCTTCATATATTCCCTGCTCTGGATCCTGCCCCAGATCTCACATCTCGTGCCCACGTGAAAGTTATTTGCGTATCTCGCATTTCTTCCCCAGCAGATACAGGGAATGTAGTCGCTCTTCCCATAGGGCCTGTTTACCGCAAGAAGAAGATCCGCAATCTCTCTTCCAAGAGGCGTCCTGCGGTAGATCGGCTCCTTGCAGATAAAGCCGTCCAGATAAATCTGATTGGTTTTGGCGCTCTCCTCGATTTCCTCCATAAACTCGATTTCCCTTGCAAAAACGGAAAGCACCAGTCTGTTCTTTCTCTCCTCATGTCTGTTATAGGAACGGAACTGCCCGGAAACCATGATGTTCTGCCCTTTATAATCGCCGTTCACATCCAGAAGGCGCTCGGATACCATAAGCGGAATGATATCGCTGGAGTCGCTGAGCCTCTCCACTTTTACATCCACCATGTAAAAGCCCTCCCCGAAGATTTCGTGGCTGAAAACAAAGTCACTGACAATCTGTCCCATAATTACCACCTGGTTGTTTTCAATTACCTTATCTGTCATAGTTTTTCTCCCTTTTACACTTTATGAATTTTATGTACGTATTATATTTATATCATCTTTCGTGCGAAGAAAGAACATTAATTCATCGCACAAATCGACGCTTCTGCTCTTTACAAGGCGGAAACATTAGTGTATACTACGTTAAGCAATTTTGCTGTGACACTTGAATGTTTTGAAAGGCATAAAATTATGAGACAAAAAAGAGAAGATATACGAAATATTGCGATCATTGCCCATGTTGACCATGGGAAAACCACTCTGGTGGACGAGCTTCTAAAGCAGAGCGGCGTGTTCCGCGAAAATCAGGACGTGGCGGAACGCGTCATGGATTCCAACGACATCGAGAGGGAGCGCGGCATCACCATCCTCTCCAAGAACACCGCAGTCATCTACAAAGGCACCAAGATCAATATCATCGACACACCGGGCCATGCGGACTTCGGCGGCGAGGTGGAGCGCGTCCTTAAGATGGTAAACGGCGTGATTCTGGTTGTGGACGCCTTCGAGGGCGCCATGCCCCAGACCAAGTTCGTGCTGCGAAAGGCGCTGGAGCTGGAGCTGCCCGTTATCGTGTGCATCAACAAGATCGACCGCCCGGAGGCGCGCCCTGCGGAGGTCATCGACGAGGTGTTGGAGCTTTTTATCGAGCTTGACGCCAGCGAGGAGCAGCTGGACTGCCCCTTTGTCTTCGCCTCCGCAAGGACGGGAACCGCATCCCTTGACATGGAGAAGCCTGGCGAAAACATGGTTCCCCTTTTTGAGACGATCCTGGACTATATTCCGGCTCCCGAGGGAGATCCGGACGCCGGAACCCAGATCCTGATCAGCACCATCGATTACAATGAATATGTGGGACGCATCGGCGTGGGAAAGGTGGACAACGGCTCCGTTCGTGTAAACCAGGAAATGGTAATCGTCAACCACCACGATCCTGACAAACAGAAAAAGGTGAAAATCAGCAAGCTCTACGAGTTTGACGGCCTGAACAAGGTGGACGCCGCACAGGCGGGTATCGGCTCCATCGTGGCCATCTCCGGTATCTCGGACATCCGGATCGGCGACACCCTGTGCTCGCCGGAAAACCCGGTTCCCATCCCTTTCCAGAAGATTTCGGAGCCCACCATTGCCATGCATTTTATCGTAAACGACTCCCCCCTTGCCGGACAGGAGGGAAAATATGTGACCAGCCGCCATCTTCGGGACCGCCTGTTCCGGGAGCTGAACACGGACGTGTCTTTACGTGTGGAGGAGACGGACACCACCGAGGCCTTTAAGGTATCGGGCCGGGGCGAGCTGCACCTGTCCGTTCTGATTGAAAACATGCGCCGGGAGGGTTATGAATTTGCGGTCAGCAAGGCCGAGGTTCTCTACCGGACGGATGAAAACGGGAAAAAGTTAGAGCCAATGGAGCTTTGCTATATTGACGTGCCCGAGGAATTTTCCGGCTCCATTATCGAGAAACTGAGCCAGCGAAAGGGCGAGCTGCAGAGCATGGGAAGCGCCTCCGGCGGCTACACCCGTCTGGAATTTTCCATTCCCTCTCGGGGACTGATCGGATACCGGGGCGAATTCCTTACGGACACCAAGGGAAACGGCATCATGAACAGCGTGTTCGACGGCTACGGCCCCTACAAGGGAGATATCCAGTACCGCAAGCAGGGATCTCTCATCGCTTTTGAGGCCGGAGAGGCCATCACCTACGGCCTTTACAACGCCCAGGAGCGGGGTACTCTCTTTATCGGCCCCGGCGAAAAGGTTTACTCCGGAATGGTGGTGGGCCAGAACGGCCGAGGGGAGGATATCGAGCTGAACGTCTGCAAGAAGAAGCAGCTCACAAACACCCGTTCTTCCAGTGCGGACGAGGCGCTGCGCCTTACGCCTCCCAAAATCCTAAGTCTCGAGCAGGCGCTGGATTTCATCGACACGGACGAGCTTTTGGAGGTCACGCCGAAATCCCTTCGGATCCGCAAAAAAATACTTGACCCGACCATGCGCAAGAGAGCGGCCATGCGGGCGGCGGCGCTTTCCCAATAATACTTTGCTTTCGGAATCGGCAAAATGGAACAAGCTTTTAAAAAGAGGCCGTGGAGATCTCCACAGCCTCTTTTTGACAGATAACCCGCGCCTGTTCAAATATGCAGCAACACCGTCGCAATCCTGAAATAGATCAGAAGAGAGAGGGCGTCCACGATGGTGGTGATAAAGGGGCTTGCCATCACCGCCGGGTCGAATCCCACCTTTTGGGCAAGCATGGGGAGCGTACAGCCCACGATCTTTGCGATCAGCACGGCCGAGGTCAGTGTAAGGCATACCACCGCCGCCACCGGTACCGCCACGCTGTCAAAGACAAGGAGCTTTACAAAGTTGGCTGCCGCCAGCGTAAGGCCGCACAGCAAAGCCACTCTGGCCTCCTTCCACACCACCCGAAGCAGATCGGAAAAGGCAATCTCATCCAGAGACAGTCCGCGGATTATGGTCACACTGGCCTGTCCCCCTGCGTTTCCCCCGGTATCCATCAACATGGGAATGTATGCGGTGAGAACCACGCAGGCGCTCAATGCGCTCTCAAAGGAAGTGATGATACTGCCCGTAAACGCGGCGGAAATCATCAAAAGCAGAAGCCAGGGGATCCTCTTTTTCCAGGTCTCAAACACCCCCGTCCTCATATAGGGCTTGTCCGACGGCACGATAGCCGCCATCTTCTCCATATCCTCCGTGGCCTCTTCCTGCAGGATATCCACCACGTCGTCCACCGTGATAATTCCCACCAGACGGTTTTCATTGTCCACCACGGGCATGGCGGTGAAGTCGTACTTCTGGAACTGTCTTGCCACTTCCTCCTGATCCATCAGTGTGTTGATAAAGATCACGTGCTCATGCATGATCTCCCCGATCACCGCATCTGCGGGGCTGATCAGCAGATACCGCAGGGCCACCGTTCCCACCAGCGTCCTCTTCTGGTCCAGCACATAGCAGATATTGATGGTCTCACTGTCCATCCCGATCTGCCGGATGCGCATAATGGCCTCCTCCACAGTCATATTTTCCTTCAGATCCACATACTCCACGGTCATAATGCTGCCTGCGGAATCCTCCGGATAGCGGAGCAGGTGGTTAATATCCCTTCTCGTCTCCGCACTTGCGTTTACGAGAAGCTTTTTTACAATGTTGGCCGGCATTTCCTCCAGAAGATCCGTGGCGTCGTCCGCCATCAGATTGTTAATGATACCTGCCGCTTCCTTATCCGAGAGCCTTGTGATAATAAACTGCTGGCTGTCCACCTCCAGATAGGAAAACACGTCGGCAGCCGTATCCTTGGGGAGAATTCTGAATATTTTAAGCAGCTCCTCCTCCTTGAGCTCTTCCATGAGCGCCGCCGCATCCGCTTCGTTCATATCCGCCATTCTCTGCCGGAGAGTGGTATACTGCCTGGTTTCCAGTAATTCCCTGATTACTTCCAAATCTCTGATCTCATCCATAGCAAATCTCCTTCATATGTGATTTTTATGCTCCAACTGTGAGGAGGAATGTCCGTACTGCCTGACTGTGTACTTTTCTTCATAAAAACCACCACCTTTCCGGAAATTGCTTTTCCTTACTTTAATCCATCTGTCCTTTTTTGTCAACAAACCGGCCCCTGAACAGTCATTATAATTCCCCTAGGCTTCCTCTGTCATATAATAACTCTTTTCCAGGATTTCTATTCCCGCCCTGGCACCGGTGCACTCCGTAAGCTCCTTCATAAGAAAGTCCGCATCCTCACGGGGAACCCGGATTTTAAGGCTCACCCGGTCCGCATACTGCGAATCCAGTATGGGGATCTTCCGGTTCCCCAGAAAATACTGAATCCTTCCAAGATCCGTATAATCGGTATGGATCAGAAGAAGGAATCCATAGCGCATGACGGCGATGCCCGCCTTTGCCAGCCCTGCCTTTGCCGCCTCCGTATAAGCTCTCACGAGACCGCCCGTTCCAAGCAGCACGCCGCCGAAATACCGGGTGACCACCACCACGGTGTCGGTAAGCCCCATTGCGTTTATCACCTCAAGGATCGGCTTTCCCGCAGTACCGCCCGGCTCGCCGTCGTCACTGCATCTGGAAAGCTCCCTGTTTTTTCCGATCACAAAGGCCGGGCAGTTATGCCTTGCGTCATAATGCTTCTTCCGGACGGATTCGATAAAGGCCGCCGCCTCCTGCTCGCTCCTGGCCGGAGATACCGCCGCGATAAAACGGGATTTCTTTTCCACTATCTCCCCTTCCGCGGCCTGACAGACAATCTTATAAGGAAGAAAAATCTCCTTTGTTTCTTCTGTTTTCATCACCGTTCCCCTTCCTTTTTCTCCTTAAGAGTTTACCACATGAGAGAATAAAAGTGCAGTATTTTGCGAATAATTCTTAATAAACTATAAAAAACCTTTATTTCAATCCCACAATTTGGTATACTCTATATTTGTAATAATGATTTTAATGTTTTATTATGGAGGCATATACATGAACTACAGTAAAAGAGGGATTAAGGCCAAACAGAAATCCCTTCATGCTACATCTTCAAAATGGAGCAAAAAGCTATTGCTGGCCGTCCTGAATCTTTCCCTTCTTGCCGTTATCTCCATCGGTGTCATCGGCGCCAGCATGGGTATCGGCATTTTTAAAGGAGTGATTGACACGGCGCCCAGCATCGGCAACATCGATGTTACCCCCTCCGGCTTTTCCACTTTCGTGTACGACCTGGAGGGCAACCAGATCGGCAAGCTCATTGCCGCCGATTCCAACCGTATCCCGGTAGCCCAGGATATGATCCCCGAGAATCTGGCCCACGCATTCGTGGCAATAGAGGACGAACGTTTTTATGAGCACAACGGCATTGATATCAAGGGAATCATCCGCGCCGCCTATGTCGGCATCTCAAACGGCTTCCACTTCTCGGAGGGAGCCAGCACCATCACGCAGCAGCTGCTCAAGAACAACGTGTTTACCAACTGGACAAGCGAGGAAGGCTTTGCCGAAAAGATGAAGCGCAAAATCCAGGAACAGTACCTCGCAATCGAGCTGACCAAAACCATGTCCAAGGAAGACGTGCTTCTGAATTATATGAACACCATCAACCTGGGACAGAATACGCTTGGCGTGCAGGCGGCATCCCTGCGTTACTTCAACAAATCCGTAAACACTCTGAACCTGTCCGAATGCGCCGTGATCGCGGCGATTACCCAGAACCCTTCCCGTTTTAATCCGATTTCCCATCCGGACAAAAACGCCGAACGACGGGCCAAGGTTCTTGGAAACATGCTGGAACAGGGCTATATCGACCAGGCGCAGTACGACGAGGCCATGGCGGACGACGTCTATTCCCGCATTCAGATTGTAAATGAGGAGGTGGATGAGGATGCAGTTAATACATACTTCGTGGACGCATTAACTGACGATATCATGGAAGACCTTCTTGCCGCCGGCTACAATGAGACCCAGGCCTACACGCTGCTCTACAGCGGCGGCCTCAAGATTTACGCAACTCAGGATCCCCACATTCAGGCGATCTGCGACGAGGTTTTTGCCAACGAGGAAAATTATCCCGCAGACGTGCGGTGGTACCTGAATTACGAGCTGACCATCCAGAAATCCAACGGGGATTTTGAAAACCACAGCACGGAAATGTTCCGCTCCTATTTCCGGCAGATCAACTCCTCCTTCAACCTCATCTATAATTCCCAGGAGGAAGCTCATGCCGCAATCGAGGAGTACAAGGCCGCAGTCATGGAAGCCGGCGATGAGGTATACGGCGAAAATATCAATATGACGCCCCAGCCCCAGGTTTCCATCGTGGTGGAGGATCAGAGCACCGGATACGTGGTCGCCATGGTGGGCGGCAGGGGCCGCAAGGAGGGCAGCCGGACCTTGAACCGGGCTACCGATACCAAGCGCCAGCCCGGATCCACCTTCAAGATCGTGGCCGTCTATGCGCCGGCCCTTGACAGTGCAGGGCTTACCCTGGCCACGGTGCAGAACGACGCACCCTTCAACTATGCGGACGGAAGACCTGTCAGCAACTGGTATTCCACGGGGTACCGGGGACTCAATTCCCTGCGGGAGGGCATCCGGGAATCCATGAATATCATAGCGGTCAAGACTCTCACGCAGATCTCGCCGCAGCTTGGATTTGATTACCTGAAAAATTTCGGTTTCACCACCCTGGTGGACCGGGAGGAGATCACCGTAAACGGCAAGACCGAGATCTTCTCCGATATTCAGCAGTCCCTTGCCCTGGGCGGCGTGACCTACGGCGTGACCAACGAGGAGCTGAATGCGGCTTACGCCACCATCGCAAACGGCGGTACTTATATCAAGCCCAAGCTCTATACCAAGGTGCTCGATCACGACGGCAACGTGGTGCTGGACAACACCCTGCCCCAGTCCCGGCAGGTAATCAAGGAAACCACGGCCTGGCTTCTCACCGACGCCATGGTGGACGTGGTGACCACCGGTACCGGAGCTTCCGTGAACTTTGGCAATATGGCAATGGCCGGCAAAACCGGTACCACCTCCGATTACAACGACGTATGGTTTTCCGGCTACACGCCCTACTACACGGCATCCGTTTGGACCGGCTACGACAATAACACCAAGCTCCGTCAGGGCGAGGAGCGGAATCTGGCAAAAAGGCTCTGGCGGGCCTGCATGTCAAAGATACACGAGGAGCTGCCAAGCCAGTCCTTCCAGATGCCCGCAAGCGGAATCGTTACCGCCACCGTCTGTTCCAAGTCCGGCAAGCTTCCGATTCCTGGCCTGTGCGACGGAACCATACGGTCGGAGTACTTTGCGGAGGGCACTGTCCCTACCGAGAGCTGCAACGTGCATTATCAGGGCTTTGTATGCCCTTACAGCAACCTTCCGGCCAACGATCCCTGTCCCTTCAAGGTGCAGGGCGTTCTGGAACTGACGCCTCCCGAGGACGCTTCCCTGCTCCAGGGATCCGGAACGGTTCCCGCCGAGCCCATTACCCAGGAGGTCACGAACCCGGACGGAACCGTATCCACCATCACGATACCACAGGCAAACACAAACACGTGTATTCATACCTTTGAATATATGGCACAGCCCGGTATCGAGGGTATTATTGAACAGCAGCGAAACGAGATGACCGCCGCCCAACAGGCCGCCATCCAGGCGGCTCAGGAAGCGGCAGCGGCTCAGGCGGCCGCCGAAGGGCAGGCGCCTCCTGCCGAGGCTCCAGCTCCGGAAGCTCCTCCCGCCGAATAGGATCAGCCCTGAGCTGCGGCACCCATCCTCTTATAGGATTGCGCAGAAAGCGCCATGGAGATTCGCATCCATGGCGCTTATCTTTTCCGTGTCTGTGGCAGAATCTTTCGCTGTCACAGTATCTTTTTATTCTTCCCTTCTCTTTTCTTTACCGCCCCGTCACCGGCCGGAACATACTATACCTTTATAAGCTTCTTCCGGCTCCATTTTCCCGACAGATAGCGGATGAAGGAGATTACGAAATTGGTTGTCCACCCCATGGGAACCGCAAACCAGACCGCCTCCACACCGATGATCCCGGCAAAGCAAAAAGCAAAGGATACCCGGATTCCCAGGTTAACCAGGTTGGCAAGCGTAAAGACCACCACATCCCCCGCTCCCCGCAGGACTCCGTCCGTAATAGCTTTCATTCCGATACAGACAAAGAAAAATGCGATGAAGGTGAGATAATCATTTCCCGTGGCAAAAGCGGATGCGTCGCTCCCTGTTTCCAGAAACGCATTTATGATCGCCTCATGAAAGACAGTCAGAATCAGACAGATTCCCACCGCAAAGGCCGCTACCATCTTAACGCCCGCCAGATACCCCTTCTTTACCCGCTCCGGCTTACCTGCTCCCAGATTCTGGGCCGTAAAGGTTGACACGGCATTTCCGGTTGCGATCATGGGAACAATGCAGATCGATTCGATCCGCATCCCAGCCGTATACCCAGCAAGAACCGATGAGCCAAAGCCGTTTACCACGGACTGTACCAGCAGCATTCCGATGGACACGATGGACTGCTGCAGCATGGAGGGGATGGCCACTTTTATCATGTTCCCCAGCATGGAGAAATCGTAGAGCTTTCTTTTTTCCTCATCCGCCTCATGCGCCTTTTGCGGATCCGTCTCCTGCGTAAAGGTTCCCAGAAGCCGCAATAACAGGCAGAAAGAGATCACGGCGGAAAGCCCCTGCGCCAGCACGGTGGCAATTGCGACGCCCGCAACTCCCAGATGAAAGGCACGCACCATCACCAGATCCATCACGATATTGAGAAGGGACGAAAAGATCAGCAAATACAGCGGCGTCCTGGAATTCCCCAATGCGTTAAATATGGAAGAAAGAATATTATACATAAACAGAAAAGGCAGGCCCAGAAAATAGATCTCCAGATAGAGAACCGCATCCGGAAGGATATTCTCCGGGGTGTTTAAGCCGGTCAGAATCCCGCGGTTTCCCAGAAGCCCCACCGCACTCAGGACAAGGCTTAAAACCAGAAAACTGATCAGCGCCGTGGAAACTGAGGTTTTCATTTTTCTGTAGATTCCCGCCCCCAGATACTGGGAGGTGATCACGCTGGCCCCGATCCCCCCGCCAATTGCGATCATGATAAACACCGTGGTGAGCGAATAGGAGGCGCCCACGGCGGCAAGCGCATCCTCTCCCACGAACTGGCCCACGATAATGGAATCAACCGTGGTATAAAACTGCTGGAACAAATTCCCAAGTATCATGGGAAGGGCAAAGAAGAACAGGGATTTGCCCGGCTGGTCTGTAATCATGTTGTACTTTTTCATCTCAACACCCATATATGCCTTTCTCTTTTCTACATAGAATATTTCCTGTATCCCGTCCCATTATAACAGCTGTCAGATGCTTTTTCCACTGTTGCCGCCACAATCTTCCCTTTTCACGCTCCTTTTTTTATTCTATATGAATTATTTTTTAAGATTTTATTAACATGATTGCAAATACAAATTTTGGATGATACTATAAGTATAGATTGAAAGCGGAATTTTATGAAGACAGGCTTCATAAGCAATAGCAAAGCCGTTGCTTTCGCAGACCGAGAGGTAAAGCTTTTAAGGCAATGACCTGCCTGCAGGGATCACTCCCGTATGCACGAACTGCTGTGAAAAGAATGCGAAAAGTGGCAGAACAAGAGACCTTATTTTTTGCGCCCATTTTTAGAGCGCCTGTGGTTTGGTTTCGTTCTGGCACTTTTCTTCTTTTTCCGCTCCCAATCTGAATATACCGCATACACAAGGTATTTCAGGAGGTTTATTTTGTTTGTCTCTTTCATGTTTCCTGTTTTTTTAATAACTGCGGCCCTCTTTTACTTCGCCGCACCCGGAAAGTACCGTCCCGCCCTGCTTTTTGCATTCAGCTGCCTTTTCTGCTCATGGCTGGGACTGCGCTCCCTTTTCTTTGTCTTCGTCCTCTCGGTCTTCACGTTCTTTGCCGCGCGGCTGATTGAGAAAAACCGGCTTTGCGCCCATCCGCTGCGCAGCAGAATATGGAGCGTTTTTTCTATCGCCTTCTGCCTCCTTCTGATGGCCGGATACAAATACATTCCCTATTTTCTGCAGGTCAGGGGCCTTACGGAGCTTGTTCCCGATCCCGTCCTCGGACATTTGGCCGTTCCCATCGGGCTGTCCTTTTACCTGTTTCAGGCCATCGGCTATCTTGCGGATGTTTCCGCCGGAAAATGCTCCTCAGAGACGAATTTCATCTATTTCGGCCTGTATATGACTTATTTTCCCAAATTCGTAAGCGGTCCCATCGAAAGCTTCCAGGATTTTGTCCCGCAGCTGTCAAAACTCCGGAAGCTCAAATTCCTGGACAGAGGAAGGCTCTCCCTGGCCTTCACCTATCTGTTATACGGTTACTTTATGAAGTTGGTGATCGCAGACCGTCTCTCCCCTTTGGTTGGCGTCATTTTTGAAGCGCCTGAAAATTTTGACAGTCTCTGGCTGGCCATCGGAGCCTTTCTTTACACCATACAGATTTACTGTGACTTTGCAGGATATTCCTTTATTGCCCTCGGCTGTTCCAGATTGTTTGGGATTTCCCTTACCCCCAATTTTGTCACGCCCTACTTTGCGGAGAATATCACGCAGTTCTGGCGCAGGTGGCATGTATCCTTAAGCCGCTGGCTGCGCGACTATGTTTATATCCCTCTCGGCGGCAACCGCAAGGGGTTTTGGCGCAAATGCGTCAACACGTTAATCGTCTTTCTCCTCTGCGGCATGTGGCACGGCGCAGGACTTTCCTTTGTGGCGTGGGGTCTTCTTCACGGGCTCTTTTGCGTGGCGGATTCCCTGTTGAAAAAAAGAGGGAAAAAACTGCCCTTTAGCCGCCTTACAACCTTCCTGGAGGTCGCCTTTGCCTGGATTTTTTTCCGTGCAAGCGGTTTGGGTTCCGCCCTGAAATATATTTTTCTTCTGTTTACCTGCGGAATCCGTCCCGGCCAGACGCAGGAGATACTAAAAACGCTGAATCTGGATCTGATTGAAATCCTGGTGATTCTGATCGGAATCCTCCTTGTCTTTCTTATGGATTATCACGGGTACAAAAATCACATGCTTTTTCCCGAGCTTGTCCAGGAGAAAGATAATTCGGTGCGGTACATGATCTTTTATGTTCTGATCATCCTTTTGTTTATTTTCGGGATCTACGGCCCCGGCTATCACACGGAACAGTTTATCTATATGCAGTTTTAAGATATTATTCGAGGAGAAAGCGTTATGAAAAAAAGAACCTCAAGAATCCTGTTTGTCCTGCTTTTGCTGGTCACCTTTTATCTTGTATCAAAGGTGCTCAGCGTCAAATCCACGCACGGAATTGAACAGAAGGCGGGAATGTACTGGCAGCCCCGCAATTCCATTGACGCCGTGATGATGGGAACGAGCCATATTCACTGCAATGTCAATACAGGGCTTTTGTGGGATGAATACGGAATTGCCGCCTACGATTACAGCGGGGCGGAACAGCCTCTTTGGATGACCTATTACTATTTAAAGGAATTATACAAGTACCAGAATCCCAAGGTAATCCTCCTTGATCTGTATGCGCCCGCACGTTTTAAGGAGGATTACCAGTACACATGGATTGCGGAAAATATCTACGGCATGCGTTTTTCCCTGAATAAGCTGGAAATGCTTTCCGTCAGTGTGGAGCCCGACAGGCTTTTTGACTATTTTCCTTCCTTTCTGGTCTATCACAGCCGCTATGACGATCTGGAGGCCGAGGATTTCGAAAATTTCTTCTGGAACGGCGAACAACTGGAAAACTTCAAGGGCTATACGCCCTATCTGCTTCGGGAGGCGCAGACCTGCCCCCATGTAACCGAGAAAGAGGCGGGCGGCTTTTCCGAAAAATCGCTGAAATACCTGCTGAAGATCATAGACTATACCAAAAAGAAGGGGACGAAGCTGATTCTGATGGTGGCGCCCTATGTGGTCACGGACGAGGATATGCGCACCTACAACCAGGCGGCTCAAATTGCCAGGGAAAACGATCTTACCTTTATTGATTTTAACAGCTGTTATGACAAGATCGGGCTTGATTTTGATGTGGACTTCAATGACGAATCCCACCTGAATTACTGGGGGAGCTGCAAGTTTTCCAGATATCTGGGAAAGCTGCTTTCGGACGATCTCTCGCTTCCTGACCGAAGGGGCGAGGAGGGCTATGAATCCTGGGATGAGAACGCAAGGCTGATTCGCGAGTACGTGAGTAACAGTTCAGCCGTGCAGGATTGATGGTATGATTTATCCCTGGAAGCTTGCTCACTAAGGACAAATCGTACCATCAATCCTATAGGGCGGACGCCCGGCATGAAATAAGCCGCCGGCAATTCCTGATATCGCCAGAGAGCAGATTACCATCCGGCGGCTTATGAATGGCTTGGCTGAAAAGTAACCAATGTGGCATCAAACTTGTAAAAATGCTTCGAAATAGAGTTGACAAACCAATTTGTGACATGCTATAATAAGTTTTGTTGGTGCTAAGCATCACAGGCTGCTATAGCACAGTCGGTAGTGCGCAACATTGGTAGTGTTGAGGTCACCAGTTCGATTCTGGTTAGCAGCTCTGAAAAGGGTTAAAATAAAGGCTTTTCAAGGAAATCTCTTTGAAATGCCTTTATTTTTATTATACTAACCGAACCAATGATTCTTTTCTATTTACTATCTGTTTTTGGGTAGGAAATTCGCGGTTTGGGAAAGAAATCATACTATTACCATACTATTCTACTAAAGGGGTATGAATCATTGAATTTCAAAGGGATTCATGGAAAGACACCTGATATTTTTGAAAATTTTATTAAGAATCACAAATTTATTGTTTTTCCAGTATCCGTTTGTTATACTTTAATTGAAAATGTATAAAATTATGAATTGACAGAAAGTATATTTTGTGTACGGCTTAAATTGTTATATATCATTATTGGATATTAGCAGATTAATTAATATAAATACAAATATAGCTGAAAGGATGTGTTTTTATGGCATATGATACATTGGTTAGAGAAGCGAAAGACCTTCCCGAAGATATGATAGAAAAGGTAATTGAATTTATGAGATTTTTGAAATATGCATCTAAAAAGGAACAAACAGAGCATTCTTTAAGCGATGGCATTGCATTTCACAGGTCGGTAAATCCGTTAGCAGATGAATTTATTTCTATTGCAGAGGATTTTGACGAAACACCAGAATGTTTTAAAGAGTATATATAATGTATCTGTTGGACACAAACGCTTTGCTATTCTTTTTATATGATAGTGAAAAATTTTCAAAAAGAGCATCAGAGGTAATTTACCATAATGATGAAAAAATCTGTGTAAGCATTGTTTCCCTGTGGGAAATTGCAATTAAGTCAAGTATTGGGAAACTGGAAATTAAAAGTTCAATTTCTAAAATTGCAGAAACGTGTGAAAAAGAGCAATTTGATATTCTTTCTATAAAACCGTTTCACCTTGACGAAATCGGACGACTTCCCATGATTCATGGAGACCCATTTGACCGATTGATTATTTCACAGGCTATTGTAAAAAATCTGATAATTATTACAAAAGACGGAACAATACCGTTATATAATGTTAAGGTTCTGTGGTAAGCTGAAACGATATAGAGGTATTCATTTTCCAGGACGTCCGAGGATTGATTTTAGGGATTGGGATATTTAAATGACCAACCAAAAGAGATTAAAACCGATATACGGATGACTGGGAGGCCCAGGGAATGGGATATGGGGATTGATTCATGGTGTACCGATTCAGAAAAGAAATATTTTTTCTGATTTTATTGACAATTTTCATAACATTTGATTCAATTAGATGAATATAAAAAGTTGAGAGAAAATTTATCAATTTGACTGTGTGATAGTCGCAAGTGCTTAGAGAAGCAAAAGTTTACCTAGCGGGGTAAGTATGCTTCTTTTTTTGTTGTCTGAAAATATACTATCAAAATTATAAGATGAAAGAACGTGATACTATCACAAAAGAACGAAAAACGAGAATGGTAAAGGATAAGGCCAAACAAGGTACAGACGGTTATACATTTGAAGTTAGTTTTCAAGGAGATTTAAAGAATTTGCCAAAACAGCCTTTAATCAATGAACAAGGAAAAAGGTATGGTTCAGTTGAGGTCAAGGACAAAAAAGCTACTGTTGCATTAGTATTACCACAGTTTGTCAGAGATAATAATGTACAACCTTTTACAATTAAAGATTCTATCTATTTAGAAATCATAAATTGTGATTGTGAAAAACAGCTGAAACAGCTTCTAGGGGGTGAATTACATAGCAAAGTAAAATCTATTGAATGTAACATTACACAGAGAGTCAGCGGAGAAACTACCCAATCAGATTGTTGTTTTTCAGATTAAAGGGGCATCCGATTTGCAGATTATTTTCTACAAAAAGGAACTCCTTATAAATTTTCTGTCACATTATTAGAAAACAGTTCTGCACATTATCAGGAACGGAAAATACCCCTATGCAAATTAATTGCGCAGGGGTATTTCTTTCCGGAGAGCTCAGAATGGAAGTTCTTTTCTTCCTCTGTCAGAGATTATGGGCCGGGGAGAGGGGGATCTGGGAGTAAGGGACGATACTGGAAGGGAGAAGTGCGTGGGTGGCATCGCAGAGGCTGCACTGCACCCTGCGGACAACCAGAGGGATCTTCCCCATTGCCGTCTTGACATGGCGGGTATAGCCCCCATGCCCCACAAGGCAGCCGTGGCGGAAGCGTCCGCCATGGCGTGGGTAAGGGCAGGGACACAAACTTTGGTCGGTGTGGGTCCCTGCTCTTTTTCTGCGTAACAGATAGAATGATAACACAAAAGGTATGGAGATAAAATAATCTGACGGAAAATATATCAGATTAAAATATCCCATACCTTATTTAATTTGGAGAAAAACTGGGGATTTTGGTTCAGATAAACTAACAAATAACAATTTATTCATATCCTTACCATACCCTCAATGTATACACTGAGGGTATCAAATCCGCATGCCCCCGTCAAGTAAAAATCACGTGTAATACTGCGCCTGGGCGTGCCAGAGCTGATAATACATGCCGTCTTTTGCCAAAACCAGCTCGTCGTGACCGCCCTTCTGCACCAGCCTTCCCTTATCAAACACGACGACGGTGTCGCAGAACCTACAGGATGAGAGCCGGTGGCTGATGTAAACGGCCGTCCTGTCCCCCGCAATCTCGTTGAATCTGGAATACACCTCGTATTCCGCAACCGGATCCAGGGCGGCGGTTGGCTCGTCCAGGATCACAAACGGCGCATCCTTGTAGAGCGCCCTGGCAAGAGCGGCTTTCTGCGCCTCGCCGCCGGAAATCTCCACACCGTTTTCCCCGAAGTCCCTGTAAAGACAGGTATCAAGCCCCTCGGGCATTTCTTCAAGGCGCTCGCCCAGCCCCGCCTTTATCAGGCACTCCTTTGCCCGCTCTTTATCATACGTAACGCCTGCGGCCACGTTCTGTCCGAGGGAAAAGGAAAACAGCTTGAAATCCTGGAACACCACCGAAAAGAGGGCGATATACTCGTCATAATCATATTTGCTAATTTCCACTCCATTGAGCAGAATCTCTCCCTGCGTGGGATCATACAGACGGCAGAGAAGCTTGATCAAAGTGGTCTTTCCGCTTCCGTTCCTTCCCACCACCGCCAGCTTTTCCCCGATTCGGAATTTCAGGTTCACATGGCTCAGAGCGTCCCGGTCCGTGCCCGGATAGCGGAAGGACACGTCCCGAAACTCAATGTCGTATTCGTTATCGTCTCTCTTTTCCACGGTCAGGGATCCCTGATACCTGCGGTTTGGAAGGTCCAGATAGGCAAACAGCTTCTGCAAGTGCTGACAATAGACCTGATTGTCCGAAAGCAGATACATGAATTCCTGTACTCCTTCCCCTAACCTGGAAAGGGCCGCCACATACTGCACAATACTGCCCACCCCGAATGCGCCGAAAAACGCCTTTACCGCCACGAAAAGATAGCATACACCGTTTGCCAGTCCGATTACCACGCTGGCAGCGCCCGGAAACAGGGCCATCCAAAAGTTGTCCCCCTGATTCTCTTGTCCCTGCCGGATCAGCTTATCCAGCTCTCTTTCTGCCAGGACGCTCTGATCATAGATCCGCACATCCTTGGCCCTTTCGGGATTCATGTACAGCTCTCTTCCGAAAAATCCAAAGGTGCGGTTGAACCAGACCGTACCCTTGCACCACCTCATAAAAATCTCGTTTTCCTTTACCGTAGCCCTGGAATTGCAAATGCCTCCCGCCAGAATGCAGAGCACGACCACAGCCGCCCAAAGGGGATTGTCCACAGCGGCATTTTCCGATCTGCTGACAAAAAGCGGGCCTGCCAGAAAAAGGGCCGCCGTCAGATTGACGCCCACCCGGACCAGAACCGCCGTCCCCCAGACAAGCTGTGCCAGGCCGTTGCCAAACATATACAGGTTTTCCTCCGCCTCCTGCCTCTGATGCTGGATCTTCGCATTTTCCAGGTCGTCAAAATCCAAAGACATCTGTTTGTCGGAAAAGATCCTTCCAAACCAGCACCACATCAGCGCTTCCTTCTCATCGCCCACCCGCTTAAGGAGCCCTTTGCAGGCCGCACACAGAAAGTTGATCAGAACAATACCACACACCAAAACTGCCAGGGCCTCTATTCTCTTTTCCACCATAATCTCATCAAGAATCCTTGCGGAAAACCAGACGGAAACAAAAGGCTGCAGAGAGCTTATGAGCTCATAAACCGCTTTGTCCCGCACCAGACCGGGACAATATCTCTTCAGCATTCCAAATCCCCGCACAGTTATGGCAAAGCGTTCCCGCATCGATAGTCTGCTCATTCTTCCGCCTCCTTACCCGCTCTTTTCTCCCGGTAATATTTTGCCTGCATCTCAAACAGACGATAATATTTCCCCTTCCTTTCAAGCAGCTGCTCATGAGTGCCCTCCTCGCAGATCTTGCCGTTTTCCAACAGAATAATACGGTCGCAGAAGCTGGTGCTTGCAAGCCTGTGGGAAATAAATACGGAGGTTTTTCCCCTGCTGATTTCATTGTAGTTTTCGTACAGAGCGCTCTCCGCAATGGGATCCAAGGCCGCTGTGGGTTCGTCCAGCAGCAGAACGGGAGCCTCTCTGTACAGGGCCCTTGCCAGCAAAAGCTTTTGCACCTCGCCGCCCGAAAAATCGATCCCGTCGTCATAAATTGTCTTTCCGAACTGGCTCTCCACGCCCCTCGGAAGCTCTTTTACCTTGTCCAGGATTCCTGCCGTTTCGAGGCATCTCTGAACCCGGAAATGATCGGTCTGTTCCGCCGGCATCTCGGAAACAATTTCCTCAATGGTCACGGGCAGGAGACTGAACTGTTGAAAAACTGCGGAAAAGAGCCTGTAAAACGGTATTCTGTCATACTCACGGATATCAACGCCGTCATAAAGCACCTGCCCGCCTGTGGGATCCATCAGCCCGCAGATCAGCTTCACCAGGGTCGTCTTTCCGGCGCCGTTAAGTCCCACCACCGCCAGATGCTCGCCTGGAGAAATCCTGAGATTGATACCCGATAAGGCGTCCTGCCGCACTCCCTCGTACCGGCAGCTTACGTTTTTCAGCTCAATGACCCCGGCAAGAACGTCCGCTGGAATTTCCCTTCCTCCCTCTCTTCGAAAGGCTTCCGGATATTCCAGACAGGAACGGAAATCACTGATTTTCAGGCTCAGCTGATTCAGCTGCGATATCTGGGAAAAGATAGCTCCAAGCCAGGAGGAAAACCCTGCCACCACGCCAAAATAGAGGACAAAATCCGCAGCCGAAATCTGTCCGTTCCAGACAAGCCAGAGCAGATAAACGTAGACGGCGCTCTCCCGAAGTAAGGCCAGCGCACCGTCACAGACGGCCACGCCAAACAGCCTTTCTGTCAGCCGCCGGTGCCACCCTGCGATGCCGCTCATATTATCCCGGTAAAGATCCGAAAACCAGCGGGCCATGCCGTACAGCCGGATGTCTTTGGCAGAACGAATATCCCCGGAGGCCGCATTGATATAGTTAAGCCGCTGTTCATAGCCGATGCGTTCCTGGCGGTTCTCCTCCATCCATTTTGTGACTCTCTGATTCAAAAGAAAGCATCCGGCCGTGGTCGCCGTAAGAAACAGAATCACCAGAAAATTCAGCCTGGAAAGAATCGTCCAGAAAACACACAGTCCCAGGGCGCTTGTAAGCAGGGTGATCAGGACGTCATAAATCATTGTAAGCGGAGCATAATTTCCGTTGCAGCACGCAAAGCCTTCCGTCAAAAGCCTGCGGAACTCGCCCTTTTCCTGATTGACATAATCGGTGGTCAGGCCCTTTAGGGCAAGGCTTCGCAGATAAAAGGAATTCATGCGGAATTTTTCCTGATAAATAAATTTGGTCATAAATTTGCCGATGCCCGACAGCAGGGCGATCCCGCCCGTGAATACACAGATAACAGCGATCAGCTCCGCAAGGCTGCCCCTGTCCGTGATCCTTTCAATCACCACCTTGGGAAGAAAGGTGGTCAGAACAGGCAGCGCCGCACTGGAAAGTATGGATATGCCGCACCAACATAGCAGAGGAAAACAATACCTTGCCGTGCTTCCCATACAGTACCGCACATTTTGAATGATTGAATAGTGGATACCGCCGTCCGTGTTCGCATTCTCTTTTTTCATTCCTGTCCGCTCTCCTTTTTCATTTATTTTACCACAGAAAACGGCCCAAATAAAAATTCGTGCACCAACCGTATCTGTCAGTACACGAATCGCATTTTCCATCTGCAGGTATTGCCTTGCGGGCCGGCAGGCGCCGATCCGCAAGACAACACCGCAGATGACAATCATTCTACAGCGGGAACCAAAAACTCAGAGCTGAATGCGCCGTCCTCGCTGTTGAACTTGCACCAGCCCCCATGTTCCTCCAGGATTGCCTGCGCCCGGCGCAGCCCAAAGCCATGGAGCCCTTCCTTGCGGGACGAAAACAGGGAGCCTCTCTTCCTGCGCTTCTCCCCTGCGGAATTCAGCATGGAGAAATACAGCATTTTCCCCTTCATGGTCATATAGATGCGGATGAAACGCCCATCCGATACCTCCCTGCAGGCCTCGATCGCATTATCCAGCAGATTCCCCGCTAGGATACTCAGCTCCACATCCGAAAACGTCAGTGTATCCGGGACACAGGCCCTGACCGAGACCTCAATCCCCTCTGCCCTGGCCTGAGCTGTCTTTGCAGACAGAATCGCATCAAGGGATACGTTCCCCGTCCGCAGCAAGGTGTCCACAGTCCGCAGCTCGCGGTCAAGCGCCTCAATATAGGCAAGCGCCCGGTCCACCTCTCCGGTTTCCAGCTGTCCCTTCAGAGTCTGCAAATGGTGGTGAAAATCATGCTTGTACCCCCGCATTTTCATATAGATTGTGCGCACCTCCTTAAGGTGGCGCTCCGACTGCTCGGTGTGATATTCCACAAGTTTTAAATACGTTTTCTTTCTCATTTCGAATTTTCTCTCAGCCATGCTCGATAAACGCACGGTTTATCCCGTCATATTTTCCCCTCGCCAGCGGAACCTCAGCCCCGTTGTCCAGAAGCACGGATGTGCGTGAAATCCTTACCACGTGTCTTAAGGACACCAGATAAGAGCGGTGGGTGCGGTAAAAAGCCCCGCTGCTGAGCCTTTGTGCAAAGGACGATATATTTTCCTTGATTTTATAGGCAGGGTTCCCGGAATAAATGTCATTCTTTTCGCCGCCCTTTTCCACCGGTTCCATTCCCCGCTTTGCATAAATGACAATATAATGAAGGAACGCCTCGACGTACAGAATATCGGCTTCGAAGAGCCGGATGATTTCCCCTTCGCAGGCGACTGTCAGGGATGCGGGCTCTTCGGCCAGCCTGCGGGCCGCCTTGGAGAGCACCTCCATCAGCTTGTCCTGCGCAACCGGCTTGACAAGGTAATGCAGGGCGTCTACCTCATAGCCCTCCCCGGAAAACTCGAAATGCGAGGTAACAAAGATAATCTCCACACGGTCGTTTTCCCTGCGGATCTTTTTGGCAAGCTCGATTCCCGACATTCCCCTCATTTCCACATCCAGAAGCAGGATATGGTAATCCTTCTCTTCCTCATACTGAAACAGAAATTCCTCCGCACAGGGAAATGTCCGGACTGCCGCCAAGGCCTTCTCCTTTTGCAACCATCTGTTTACGGTCAGGGCCATAGCCTGCGCATCCTTTTCCATGTCGTCACAGATTGCTATTTTATATTTCATGCCCTTCTCCTGCAGGTTTGCCCAACAAACAAACCGTCTCTATCCCCGAGGTCCACGGGAACTGATCCACAGCCACTGCCCGCTCCACCACATAGCCGTTCGCCAGAAAAACTTCGAGATCCCGTACCAGGCTTGTGGGCTTACAGGAAATATAGAGCATTCGGCCGATCCCGTAATCCAGGATTTTTTTCAGCGCCTTTGGATGAACGCCGTCCCTGGGCGGATCCAGAATAATCAGATCCGGCTTCTCATCTATGGTATCAAGAACCCTGAGCACATCCCCGGCGATAAATTCACAGTTGGTAAGGCCGTTTAAACGGGCGTTCTCCCTGGCAGCCTCCACCGCCTCTTCCACAATTTCCACCCCGATCACCTTCCCGGCCGCAGGAGCCACCAGCTGGGCTATGGTGCCGGTTCCGCTGTAGAGGTCGAACACCACCTTGTCCGGCTTTCCATCTGCCTGCGCCGTGCCAAGATCGCCTATGTACTGCCTCGCCGTCTCGTACAGGACCTCGGCCCCCAGAGAATTTGTCTGGAAAAAGGAAAAAGCGGAAACTTTAAATTTCAGGCCCAGCAGCTCCTCGATAAAGGAATCCTGTCCATAGAGAATTTCCGTCCGGTCGCTTTGCACCACATCCGCAATGGAATCGTTAATCACATGAAGGATTCCCGCATACCGCCCCTTAAGCTTTAGGGAAAGAAGCGCCTGCTGCCACGAAGAAAGGTCCTGCTCCTGCTGGGAAGTCGTCACAAGCGCAACCAGGATCTCCCCGGTTTTCGCCGCTTTTCTCACCAGCAGATGGCGCAGATATCCCGTGTGGCGGAGTCTGTGGAAAAAGGGGATGTGCTCCCGCTCAAAATATTGCCTCGTGCAGGCGAGAATCGCCCGGTAATCCTCATCCACGATCCGGCATCCGTCCACGGTGACAATGTCATAGAAGCTTCCCCTTTTGTGCATTCCAAGGGCCAGGGGGCCGTCCTTGACTTCATCCCCAAAGGAAAATTCCATCTTGTTCCTGTATTCGTACCGGGCAGGGCTTGCCTTGATTCCCTCAAAATGCCAGGGTGCGCCCTGTCCGTCCAGCACCCCCTCGAGAAGCCGCCTGATCTGGCCTTCCTTGATCCCGAGCTGCTCCTCATAGGGCAGGGAAATATATACGCAGCCCCCGCACAGCCCAAAATGAGGGCAGGGGCTTTCCCGCTCAAGGCAAGAGCTTTCCGCAATCTCCAGCAGCCTCCCTTCCGCCTTTCCCTTCCGCACCCTGTTCACGCACGCCTTCACCTTCTGTCCGGGGAGTGCGTTTTTCACCACGCAGATCCCGTCCTGCATCGAAACAATTCCTTTGTTTGGAAAATCAATTCTCTCCACCGTTCCCTCTATAATCTGCCCTTTTTTCATAGGATTCCTATTCCTCCGCCCTTATCCTGTTTTTCGCATAGAAAACAGGATGTACAAGTTTCCTGCACATCCTGAAATTTACTTCTATGCATAAGAATCTGATACCGCACGCTCTGGGTTACTCGGCAAAATCATCCTCGTCCGCAGCGTTCTCCTGATTTGCAGCAGGGGACTGTTCAGATTTCTTCTCCTCGTCGTCTTCTTCGTCCTCGAAGAAGTCGTCCTCAAAGTCATCATCAAAATCGTCCTCGAAATCCTCCAGATAATCAGGCGTAAAATAGCGGTATACCGCATAAGCAATCGCCGCCACCGCCGCAACGGCTCCGATGATGGCAAATACCCACAAAAGGGTATTGTTTCTCTTTTCCTCGTCCCTTTTATTCCAGTAATCCTTCAATTCCTTCACATCATGTGTCCTGACAAAGTCCATCAATTCCTCGATCCTGTTCCATGTATTCATAGCTTATACCTCTCTTTCCTTCCTTAAAATACTAGTATGCCTTATCCGTATAATTTTAACAGAGAAATCAACAAATACTCAAATTTCCTTTCTTTATCCGGACATATCCGAAAGGAGATCATCCCTTCGCCGCAATCTATTATATAATATATCACTTTAACCAAAAATTTACTACCTGATTTTGAAAAATTTTACAATTTTTTCAGTTTTGCAAAAGCCGCATACATAACTTTCTGTCCGGCCCCGTCAAAATCCACTGTGACCTTGTAATCCCTTGGTCCTGGTTCCATGGCGGTAACGGTTCCCTCTCCGTACTTGATATGCGCCACCCTGTCCCCGGCATCATAGTCAGGCTTTTCACCTGCCGCCGTGCCCTTTGTGATTCCGGCGGCCCCAAGGGAACCGATTCCCCCGGCAATGTACGGCTTATTTTCCGCCGCCGTACGCTTCGGCGCAAGAACCGCCGACGGCCGAAACTTCGAAGGGGAAAGGCCTTCGGAAAACTGGCGGATCAGGGGCACCGGCGGATGGTTATCCAGGATCTCCCCGGGAATCTCCCTTACAAAACGGCTCACCGCATTGTACTGGGTCTCTCCACGGATCATTCTCTGCTTTGCACAGCACAGGGTCAACACCTGCTTTGCCCGGGTGATCCCCACATAGGCAAGGCGCCTCTCCTCCTCGACCTCCTCGGGATCGTCCCCCATGATACTCATATAGCCGGGGAAAACGCCGTCCTCCATCCCCGCAAGATAGACATTGGAAAATTCCAGTCCCTTTGCCCCGTGGAGGGTCATAAGGAGCACCTTGTCCGCAGCGCTGTCCACCTGGTCAATATCCGCAACCAAAGCAACCTCCTCCAGGAATTCACCGAGCGTCGGCGCATCATGGCTCTCCTCAAAGGCCACGATCTTGCTCACAAGCTCGTCAATATTCTCAATGCGGTCCCCCGCATCCTCTTCGTTCGAGGCTTCCAGCTCCTTTACATAGCCCGTGGTCTCTATAATGTCGTCGATCAGCTCCCGCAGGCTGTAATGAGGAGCCTTGCTGCGGAAGGTCTGTATCATGGTCACAAAGGAATCCAGCTTTGCCTTGCTTCTCCCCACGCCCGGTATCTCTCCCGCATCCCTGAGCGCATCATAAAAGCTAAGCTCCTGCTCCTCGGCATACTCTTCCACCCGTGTGATGGTGGCCGCGCCGATTCCTCTTCTTGGCACGTTGATGATCCGCTTGACCGCAAGGTCGTCCCTTCCGTTGTCAACCGTCTTTAAATAGGCGAGCAGATCCTTGATCTCCCTGCGGGAATAGAAATTCACGCCGCCCACCACATTATAGGGAATTCCCTCCAGGATAAAACGCTCCTCCAAAAGCCTCGCCTGCGCATTCGTCCGGTAAAGCACGGCGCAGTCATTGTAGCAGAACAATCCCTGCCTCTTTTTTCTGCCAATATCCTCTGCAATAAATTCCGCTTCCTCATAGGCGGTGTCAAACTGTCTGAAATGAACCGGCTCCCCTTCCTCCTGTTTCGTCCAGAGCGTCTTTTCTTTTCGGTTTTTGTTGTTGCGTATCACGGCGTTCGCCGCATTCAGCACATTCTGGGTGGAGCGGTAATTCTGCTCAAGCCGGATCACCACCGCCTCCGGATACACTTTCTCGAAATCCAGAATATTCCGGATATTGGCACCCCGGAATTTGTAGATCGACTGGTCGTCATCCCCGACCACGCAGAGATTGTGATGGGAATCAGCCAGAAGCCTTACCAGCTCGAACTGCGCCGTGTTGGTGTCCTGGTACTCGTCCACCATAATATATTTAAAACGCTCCTGGTAGCTCCTTAGCACCTCGGGACAGGACTTAAACAGTTCCACGGTCAGCACAATCAGGTCGTCAAAATCAACCGCATTATTTTTTTTGAGAGCGTCCTGATACTCCTGATAGAGCTCCGCAATCTTCTGCCCGTGGTAATCCCCCGCCGCATTCAGTCTGTACTCGTTCGGCGAGATCAGCTCGTCCTTTGCGGAGGAAATCGCCGCAAGTATGCTGCGCTCCTTCATCTTCTTGGTATCCACCTGAAGCCTCCGGCAGATATCCTTCATCACCGCTCTCTGGTCGTCCGTATCGTAGATGGTAAAACTGTTGTCATAGCCGAGCCGGTCTATGTAACGCCGCAGGATCCTGACGCAGGTGGAATGAAAGGTGGTCACCCAGATACTGCCTCCAAACTCCACGAGCTTTTCCACACGCTCCTTCATCTCGCCCGCAGCCTTGTTGGTAAAGGTAATCGCCATGATATTCCAGGGATTCACACCCATTTCTTCTATCAAATAGGCGATTCGGTGGGTGAGAACCCTGGTTTTGCCGCTTCCCGCCCCGGCAAGCAGAAGAACGGGGCCGTCAACCGTAAACACCCCTTCCCTCTGTCTCTCATTTAATGTATCGTATATGCTCATCTGCAGACTCCAATTCTTTCCACCTGTGCGGGCTGTCGCAAATCGCAGTTTCGGCCGCACAGGCGGTATTCTTTTCTTCTATCCTCAATAACACGACAGCCTGATAATAAGGGCCGCCGCCACAAGCACCGCAGCTACGGTGATCGCCACCTTCGGGATGGAAACGGGCGTCTTCCCCGAGACCTTCCCGGTCTGTCCGTTCACCATGAACTGATAGATTTTATCTTTGTATTTATAGCTGGAAATCCATACCGGCAAGAGCAGATATTTGTAGGTGACATCGCTGTAGAGCGTCTGAAAACGCAGATTCCGGATCCCGTCCGCATTTTCCCGCTTTCGGATCGTCCGCTCGATCCCGTCCGAGAGCTTGTAGTGAATGGAATCCTTTGCCATCTCCCAGCCTTCCCCAAGTCCCACCGCATAGCGCTCTGCCGCAAAACCCGCCACATACTCAGGCCTGTAGCTCTTATTTGCAGCCGTATCGTAGGGCTCGATTCCCATGAGCATGGACTGGCTGTGGTTGGTAGTGGCGCACACCAGCTCGTCGTCGAAGCTCTCTCTGTAGGTACCCTTGGTGGGATACCAGTCCGTGACGATCTCCACCTCGTCCCCCTTCTTAACTCTGCGTTCTTTTCCGTAATCCGCCCGGTATGTTGACTCGGTCTTTGCATCGAACGTCCAGTAGGGGAGATAAACCCCTTTAAAATGTCTGGCCCTTGCGCTCTCCTTCGCCAGTTTGGGGCAGAACCACTTTTTCCGGATCCAGCCCTTAAAAAGAGAAGCCGCCTTCTCATCCGTCACCTGGAAGGGAACCACTCCGCCGGGAGCCATGGTCTCCCGGTCCGCAGCCTCCATGACCTGATTGGAGCCGCAGAAGGGACATTCCGAGGCGATCTCCAGGGCGTCGTAAACCGTCTCTGCCCCGCAGGCCTTACAGATCACCGTCTTTTTGCGCACGCCCCAGTCCTGGTTCTCCTTAAATTCCGCTTCCGAAAAGGCAAGCTCGCTGGCAGGCTCCTGCTTTTTGACCTCTTTTCCTATCGCCTGTATATGGCCGCAGTACGGGCAGGCCAAACCGCTTGTGGCAGGATCAAAATCCATGACCCCGCCACAGCTTGGGCATTTTTTGTCCGTCTCCCGCATGGTGGCCGCCGTTTTGGCATCCAGATTTGTATCAAACTCGCTCATACCGATCCGTTTCTCCTGCAGTCTGCCTATTTGCGAACATCATTCTCGTTAAAGGGATCCCCGCATTCCGGACAGAATTTGGGCGGATTTTTGGGGTCTTCCGGCTCCCAGCCGCACTTATCGCATCGATAGAGGGGCTCCTGCGCCGGCTTCTTCGCACCGCATTCACTGCAGAACTTTCCTTTGTTGATTGCGCCGCATGCACATTTCCATCCGGCGGCTTCCGGCTTAGGACTGCCGCACTCGCCGCAGAATTTTCCGGTATTTCCGGTCTTTCCACAGCTGCAGGTCCAGCCAGACCGGGCCTGCCCGGAAGGAGCCTGTGCCTGGCCCGCAGGCTGCGCATTTGCGGCGGCATCCATCTGGAACAGCTGTCCCGCATTCACTCCTCCCGCCTGGGACGCCATATTCATGCCCGCAAACGCCATCATAGGGCCGGTGGAGCGGTTGGAGGCAGCCGCCTTCATGGCCTCCGCCTGAGCCTGCGTCAGTGTTGCGGCCGCCATGCCGGGATTGCGCAGCACCGCGCTCTTTTGCAGCTCCTTGATCATGGCCTCGTCTTCCTCGGAAGCCTTCAGGGCATTGATACCGAAGGAGACAATCTCAATTCCCCGAAGCTGCGCCCACTTCTCGGACAGAATATCGTTCAGGGCGTCCGCCAGCTCCATGGTGTGGGCTACAATGGCGCTGTAACGCACCCCCATTGCGGAAATCTTGGCAAAGGCGGGCTGAAGGGCCGTCATCAGCTCGCTCTTTAGCTGGCTGTCGATCTCTTTCCTGCCGAAATCATCCGTCACGTTGCCGCACACATTTGTGTAGAACAGCAGCGGATCCGCAATTCGGTAAGAATATTCGCCATTACAGCGAAGGGAAATATCGATATCCAGGCCGATGTTCTGATCCACCACCCGAAAGGGCACCGGATTCGCCGTGCCATATTTATTTCCCATAATTTCCTTAATATTGAAGAAATAGACTCTCTGATCCTTGCCGGCATCTCCCGCAAAGGTAAACCGCCTGCCGACTGTGGCAAAGGTCTTTTTGATATTCTCTCCCAGATTACCGGTAAACAGGCTTGGCTCCGATGAGGTATCGTAGGTGAACTCTCCCGCCTCCGCACAGAATTCCACGATCTTTCCCTGATCCACAATGATCATGCACTGTCCTTCGTTGACGGCCACCACGGAACCGTTGGAAATGATATTGTCCTCTCCCTTATTGTTAAAGGCCCGGCCTTTCGTCTTTTTGCGTCCCTTGGTCACCAATATATCCGACTCTATGGAATCACAGTAAAAATACTCCTTCCACTGGTCCGACAGTACGCCTTGCGCCGCATTTACAGCCGCTTTGATTAATCCCATTTAAAAACCCTCCATTCACTTTTCTGCCACGCTTTCCTATTCCTGTTTTTCATTATATCCATTTTGTCGATTATTGTCTATAGCCAACACTGTCGGGATCCCTGTACGGCTTCCCACAGCTGGCAGACTACTGCGGCAGACCGCAACGAATCACATTTTACCTCTGATTTCATAGAATAAAGCATCAAACGTAAAACGGAGGTTTTTATGAAAAAGAAAACGATATGCAGATTTATCAGCCTGGGACTCTGCCTTGTTCTGGCTCTTGGCCTTACCGCCGGCTGCGGCAAAAAGAAGGACGGCTCCGATTCCGGTGCGGCATCCGGCGCCTCGGTGAAGGTGACGCTAAACGAAGTGGCACACAGCATCTTTTACGCTCCCATGTACGTGGCAATTGAGGAAGGGTATTTTGAGCAGGAGGGCATTGACCTGACCCTGGTTACGGGTTTTGGCGCCGACAAGACCATGACCGCAGTTCTCACGGATGAAGCCGACATTGGCTTCATGGGCAGCGAGTCCACTATTTATACTTATGCCGGAGGCACGCAGGATTATGTGGTTAATTTTGCGCAGCTGACCCAGCGGGCCGGAAATTTCCTGGTTTCCAGGCAGCCCATCGACAATTTCAGCTGGGATATGTTAAAGGGAAGCAATGTTCTCGGCGGAAGGGCCGGCGGTATGCCTGAGATGGTATTCGAATACATCCTCAAGAAAAACAATATCGATCCCAAGAACGATCTTGCAATCGACCAGAGTATTGACTTTGGTTCCACGGCTGCGGCTTTTTCTGGCGGACAGGGTGATTTTACAGTTGTGTAGAATTTTTACTACTCCATTAGATTTGATTACTGAAATGCTTCTTATCTGTATTTACGGATTAAGGTAACAACCCCGAGCGGTTCAATCCTCTTCTGTAATTTCATCATACCTCCGCAGGTTGTACTTTTCAATATAATTGATCAACGTCTCAGCATAAGATTGTGATGTCGCATATCCACATTTCTGCAGATACTGACAGGTAAGGGCGTATTCTCTGCACCCGATCGCCGGCCTGTACCTCAGCGTCCTGCCGCCGTCCGTGCTCCTGGTGGCAATGTACTCATTATGATCAAGGATGGATTGCTCCCAGCTGTCGTATGCCCGCCAGAGCTCGTTTCTGTCTATACGATAAGTTCCGTCCGGATTCTGCTCCGTGGCATCCTTCACATAGCTACGGCCAGTCCATCCATTTAACTTGATGCCAAACAATGCGTTGGCATTCTGCGCAAGCTCTGAGGTTCCTACTGCGCTCTCAATGGCCGCTTGGGCAATGACAACGCTGGGCAGCATGATATGACGCTCCTGCCAGTCTCTACGGGCAATTTCTCCCACAAAAGCGTGGAAATCTTTCCTTGTGAGCTCATCCAGATGCTGGTGGACCACAACAACCTCCACAACTTCGACACCTGGATATTCTTCAAATGGATTTTCAAGACCTTCGCCTCTGTGCTGGTGCTCTCCAACACCTTCAACATCGTCATGGCCGTCTTTGACGTGTCCCAGCATGTAGTGCAGCAGTCGGCAGGGCTGATACAAGGCTCCACCGCCGTCACGCCGGAGGCCCTGGACAACATGCAGGCAAAGCTTGAGGCAATGGAGCTTGGTCCCCTGCTGGGAATCTCCCTGCAATCCTTTGTCGTGCAGTTCACAATGACAGCCCTGAATATCGTGGTGTTCGTCACTGTCTACGGACGCATGATAGAAATTTACCGCGCGCACGGAAGTGTGCAAGTCCGGCTAGCTTGCATACGTGGGCTTTAAGAAATTCTACCTTTGGCAAGGTAGTAAAGGAATGTGCCAACGGCACGGAAGTGCCACTTTATCGTCGTCTGACTTACCCGGAGGGGAAACCCATCAAGGGGAACACAGCATGTCAGAAAAATCGTAAGCCACCAAAACCATCAAGGTGCGGCTGAACGGCAAGACGAAAGGTTATGAATGAGGAACAAGGCTAAACTGCTTTCTGGGCAGTCCGAGGAGGGATACTCGACCCGGTAGCGAATGATGGTTGAAACGCTACATGCCATAGGCAAAGGGCAACAGGTAAATGTCCTTAGTGCAGGGCACACATGGCAGCCAACCGCAGTAAGCGGAAAAGGACGAAAACCCACTCCGACATCATAACAAGCCATTTCTTACAGCCTAACCGTGGATTGCCCCTGCCAGAATGCAGGAATGCTATGCGCAATCCCGAATGGGGATAAATCCCAAGGGTAAACAGCCTAAGGGAGATGACGCTGAATATCTGGCGAGGCAACGGAGCCGCCATAGTAGTCAGAGGGCTATAAGTTTGACCCACACGGCGAAGGGCGGCAGGATGTCACTAATACAAAGAAAGGAGAATGTGTGAGACATTATAAGAGACCCGAAAAATGTATTAGAAAGTTTAAAGAGCCAATCAAGCAACACGAGTTACAAGTACCAGAGGTTATACCGCAACCTCTACAACCCAGAGTTCTACCTTAGAGCCTACAGCCGGATTCAGGCAAAGCCAGGGAACATGACAGAGGGCGCAGACGGACAGACGGTTGACGGAATGAGCATGAAGCGTATAGAGACGCTGATTGGAAAGCTCAGGGATTTTTCGTACCAGCCGTCACCGGCAAGGAGAATCTATATCCCGAAATCGAATGGGAAAATGCGTCCGCTGGGAATCCCGTCCTTTGAGGACAAACTGATACAGGAAGTAGTCAGGATGATTTTGGAAAGTATTTACGAACCGACATTCAAGGACTGCTCACATGGTTTCAGACCCAAAAGAAGCTGTCACACAGCCATAGCGTATGTGCAGAAATATTTGACAGGAGCAAAATGGTTTGTGGAGGGCGATATCAAAGGGTGTTTTGATAACGTAGACCACCATGTACTGGCAGGGATTCTCCGCAGGAGAATTGAGGATGAACAGTTTATGGCACTCATCTGGAAATTTTTACGGGCAGGGTATATGGAGTGTTGGGAATACCACAACACATACTCCGGCACGCCACAGGGTTCGATTATCAGTCCAATTTTGGCGAACATCTATCTGAACGAGCTGGATATATTCATGTCTGAATATGCGGAGAAATTCAACGCAGGCAACAGACGGCACATTAACCCGGAATATAAGCACTTACTGGATGTGTGCCGGGGCAAAGAGGAGAAACTCAGAAGGAACGCTGATAAGTACAGCGCGGATGAAATCGCCGTCCTATACAGGGAAACACAGGCAATGAGGGCAAAACTCAAGACAATGCCTTACAGTGACCCTATGGATGCAGGTTACAGGCGCATTATGTACATCAGGTATGCAGATGACTTCATTATCGGAGTTATCGGGAGTAAAGGGGAAGCGGAAAAAGTGAAAGCGGATGTGGGGAGTTTTATTAAGTCGGAACTCCATTTGGATATGTCGGAGGAAAAGACGCTTATCACCCACGGAAGTGATTTTGCACATTTCCTAGGGTTTGACATTGCCGTCAACAATAGGAATACGCAGAAGAAAACAGCAAAGGGATTCAAGCGGAGGACAAATCTCGGCAAAGTAATTGTCCAAGTGCCGAAAGAAAAATGGATGAAAAGGCTTATCAGTTATGGGGCTTTGGAAATCCATTATGATAAACAGGATGGGCATGAGATTTGGGAACCGGTGAGAAGAACGGCGTTGATTCACCTGAACGACTGGGAAATCGTGACCAGATTCAATGCGGAGATTAGGGGGATATACAATTATTACCGTATAGCAAACAACGTGTCTGTACTGAATAATTTTTATTATGTAATGAGGTACAGTATGCTGAAAACACTGGCGGCAAAGTATAAAACCCACATTTCAAGAGTCATCAGGAAATACCGCAGGGATAAGGAATTTGTTGTGTCCTATGCCACAGCCAAAGGAACAAACGAGGTGAAATTTTACCACGGCGGTTTCCGGCGGGATGCGTCACCCTTGTCATGGAATCCCGACGAAATGAGCAAGTATGTTATTGAAAGTGAACACCGTGAAATCGTGCGCAGGCTCAATGGCAAAACTTGTGAATGGTGCGGCAGAAAATGTGACAGTCTGGAAATGCACCATGTCAGGAAACTGAAGAATCTGACAGGCAAGGCAGAATGGGAACAGCTTATGCTTTATAAGCGCAGGAAAACACTTGCGCTATGCCCGGAATGCCACGCCAAAATACACAGCTCTTTAAGCTGACATCTGGAGAGCCGGATACATCGAGAGGTGTACGTCCGGTTCGGAGGGAAGCGTTTGGAAACCTGCCGCAGCAATACGGTAAGGCGCTGGGCGCTTACCCTACTGCTGACCAGTCTTGCCCCCATCCCCTTCGCCACTATCGCCAACCGGGAGGCCGGGCATATGGGGCACAACTATTTCAAGTCCCTTTTCGCCGTAGGGTTCCAGGGGGATGCTTATCATGGTCTGCATGGCGATTTATGCTGTTCTGGTGCAGGGTATCGCGGCGGGCGACGACATGATGGGGCCATCTGGACCTGTGTGGGGTAAACGGTGCTGCTGTGTTTCGTTCTCTTCAAGACCGGGAGCCTCTCGAAATCCATATGG
>Ga0137308_100501_pt1 | contig 62480 bp, 50 predicted proteins | sample Inofrocosms_June_FD_97181 | JGI IMG/M metagenome (GOLD analysis project Ga0137308, IMG submission 97181) | Mouse cecal microbial communities from Vienna, Austria - N-Acetylneuraminic and N-Acetylglucosamine D2O microcosms_June | ecosystem: Host-associated > Mammals > Digestive system > Large... | reverse complement strand
GTATATTTGCAAGGTGAACGAATATGTATCAAGAAACGAAAGCTTGGAGTGGGGTGTATTGAGAAAAGGAACAGTTGGCGTTGGGGACTTTATACCGACGATTCCAGTGAAAGAGGAGGTTATGAAAAAAATTGACCATATCAACGCCATCAATACGCCTATGGAACGGGCACTTGAGTATTTTGCATATGCTTGTAAGCAGCAGTTATTTTGGGATGGAAACAAACGGACTTCGACAATGGTTGCCAGTAAGATTCTGATCGAAAACGGAGAAGGCATTTTAACAATTGGAAAAGATCATACAGAGGAATTTAACAGAACGTTAAATCATTGGTACTTAAAGGATGAAGTGCAGCCTTTGAAAGACTGTCTGAAAAAGTGTATTAAAACACTACAGCTCTAGTCGAGAGGAGTATTGAGGGGAAAATGGAATCAAAATATAATATGACACAAAAGGAAAATATTTTTCTGGCAAAACGCAATATCGTAGATTATATATGGAAGAGTGCGAATCTTGAGGGAATCGGTGTAACGTATCCAGACACACAGGCAATTTACACTGGAATGGCAGTATCTGGATATACAATCGAGGATATTAATGCAATCTATGACTTAAAGCATGCATGGCAATTTCTGCTCGATAACATAAGTGAAGACCTTAATTTGGCATTTGTCAGGAAAGTACATATGATATTAGGAAGATATACGATCATTAATGCGGGAACTTTTCGGCGAGATGAAGTGAGAATAGGGGGTACGGACTGGATACCTGAATTGCCCGATGAAAAAAAGGCGGAAAGTGAACTAGGGAATATCTTAGAAAGCAAAACTGCTTCCATCAGTAAAGCATTAGATCTGACAGTATATTTGATGAGAGCGCAGTTATTTTACGATGGAAATAAAAGAATTGCGATGCTGATAGGAAATAAACTAATGATTGAGAACGGGCAGGGAATCATATCTGTCGCGCAAAAAGATATAAAAGATTTTTACAAGTTGTTAGCATCATACTATGAGACGAGAGATCAATCTGATTTAAAACAATTTTTATATGATCATTGCATTGACGGAATGATGTTTCATCATTGAAGGGAGACAGAAAATGTTACGTTATTTTAATACTTTGTGATCAACAGAGAGCGTCAATATGGAAAGACAACAGCACTTCGTGCGCTTGCAGAGAATTTGCAAGTGCGAAAACTTTTACATGGGCAATATGCAGGAAGGCAAAAGAAAATAAAAGCCCCATTGTGGAAGCAGTGATTTAAAGTCAATATGAACTTTTCAGTTGCGCATTTTCCATCAACGTAGTATGATAGAGTTATGTTAAAAACGAAACGAATGTTTATACAAAAGGAGGGCGTACAAGTGCAGTTTGAATTGGTGGAAGAGGACAATATCAATGTATCCAAACAGACATATTACTATGATTACGAAGAGTATGAGGATGACAAGGGGCCGGCAACCATGATTGAGGAGATTCTGGCACATGATGCGTTTCCCAAGCTGGACGAGCTGGTCATTGGCAATTGGGGCGCATGGGATGGCAGTTGTCAGCCGATTATTGACGGCATCATAGATAATAAGGAGAAGTTTTCGCATATTCAGAAAGTATTCATTGGAAATATGGATTATGAGGCCTGCGAGGTATCATGGATTTTGCAGGGAAATTACAGCAAGCTGTGGGCGGCGATGCCGCAGCTTAGGGAGCTGACCATCAAGGGAAGCAATGAGTTAGTGTTAGGGGAGATCTGTCATGAGGAACTTGAGGCGTTGACAATTATCTGCGGCGGGCTTCCTGTAAGTGTCATTCAGTCAATACAAAATGCAAAGCTTCCGAAGCTGAAAAAGCTGCTGATTTTTATCGGTGTAGAAAATTATGGGTTTGACGGAAACGAGAATACGATCAAAGAACTTTTGGCACATGCGCAGTTCCCGGAGCTGACCGAGCTTGGCATTACGGACAGCGAGATACAGGATGAACTGACAGAGGTGGTGCTGGACAGCAAATTTATGGAGCAGATTACGACGCTGGACTTGTCAAACGGTACGTTGACAGACAAGGGCGGTGCGCTGCTTTTGGAAAAAATCCCTCAATATCCAAATATCAGGAAACTGGACATACATCACAACTATCTGTCAGTGAACATGGCAAAAAAATTAGAAGCGCTTCCAATCGAAGTCGATGCGTCTGAGATCGAACAGTCATGGGCGCATGGTGGCAGGATTTATATGAATGCGCTGTTGACAGAATGAGACAGGCAGTGATATTAGGCAGCTCTGACACCAAGAGGACGATCTATCTGGAAAAGGCAGCAGCACAGGAAGGGGTGTCTGTAACGCTTGTGGATTGGCAGAACTGGGAGACGTATCACGACCTGCCTGACGCAGAAGAGCTGCTGGTAAAAATCGACCCGCCGCGCTGGACCAGTTGTTCTCTAGCGAAGCTCAACCAGTTGGCAGATGGCTACATGCACGAGCTTGAACAGTTGAGCAGACTGGCGAAATGTCGGGCTGTGACATTTCTAAATGAGCCTTCTGTGATTGCGGGACTGCTGGACAAGCGGGCTTGCAAAGAGAGATTACAGCAGGCGGGGCTGCCTGTGACGGAAACGATACGGCTGTCGGATTGCTCGAACGATGGAAAACTGACGGTGGAGATGCTGTTGGAGGAGATGCGCAGACAGCGGGTGCATCAGGTGTTTATCAAGCCAGTAATGGGTTCAGGAGCAGCAGGTGTATCCGCGCTGCGGTGGAATGCGCGTACAGGGCAGATGGCACTCTATACCTGTGCGCTGCTGGATGCAGATGCGGGGCTTATCAATACCAAGTGTCTGCGCCGCTTTTCGAAAGCCAAGGATATTCTGCCACTGCTGCGTCAGATTCTGGCGCTGGATTGTATCATAGAGCGATGGTATCCCAAAGCGGTGCATCAGGGCTGTTCTTATGATCTGCGGGCAGTCGTGCAGGAGGGCAAAGTAGATTTTCTGCTGGCGAGACTTTCAAAGGGAGGTCCGATCACAAACCTTCATCTGAACAATCACCCGTTGGAGATTACGGCGCTGGGGCTGTCAGAGCAGTTGCTGGAGGACATTGCGATATTGTGCCGGGATTGCGTGAAAGCGTATCCGGGACTTAGAAGTGCAGGGATTGATATTCTGCTGGAAAAAGGGCATATGCGGCCTAGAATTATAGAAATGAATGCGCAGGGAGATTTAATTTATCAAGATATTTATCATGAAAATGTAATTTACAGTCATCAGGCGCGTATGATCAAAAATTGGCTGCAAATGGAAGCATTGAAAGAAGCACTATAAATATGAAAAGAATTGATCATGATAATGGAGAAAATAAAAATGAGTGAAGATACAGTCAGATCAACGGAACAGGAGGTGCCTGTTCGTTTGTTTGCGCCTTCGAGAGAGGATCGGAAACCGTCTGTGGATATGGCTCAGGTGGTTGGAACTTCGGATATTTTGTTCGTATGTCTGGATACACTGCGCTACGATGTGGCAGTGCAGGAGGAAGCATCAGGCGGCACACCTGTGCTGAACCAGTATGGTTCGTGGCAGAAATGTCAGGCGCCGGGAAATTTTACATATCCATCACATCATGCGATGTTTGCGGGATTTCTGCCTTGTCAGTATGATGCAAAAAGCGTGGCGGACAGAGAGCTTCTATTTTTCCCGAAAGCAATAGGGCTTGGAAACAAAACGCCGGAGGGTGCATACGCCTTCTCAGGAAGCACGATTATGGAAGGGCTTGAAAAAGAAGGCTATGATACGTGGTGTGTGGGCGGCGTGGCTTTTTTTGATAAGCGTTCGGACTTAGGCAAAGTCTTTCCATCTTATTTTCAAAAAAGTTATTGGAACCCTTCCTTTAGCTGTCCAGTGAAGGACAGCACGAAAAACCAAGTGGATTTTATTTTGAAAAAAGTATCGAAGGCAGATCCAGACCAGCATATTTTTCTGTATCTGAATGTGGATGCAATCCATTATCCGAACTATTTTTATCTCGAGGGTGCTCTTGGGGACAGTGTTCAGAGTCATGCGGCGGCGCTTCGCTATGTCGATGGAGAGCTGGGAAGATTGTTTACAGAGTGGAAAAAGTTGCGGGGCAGTACATTTGTGATTTGCTGTTCGGATCATGGCACTTGTTATGGGGAGGATGGCTGCCAGTTTCACGGTGTCAACCATCCAGTTGTCAATACCATTCCCTATAAGCATTTCTTTATTTGATGCGATGACGAAACAACAGGGTGTGAGCAGTAGTTCGTACATGAAAAGATAAAATCAGGAAGGGCAGCATTTATGAAGCTGTATATTCAATATATGTATAGCTATCCGCATAAAACAGCATATCGACCGTTGAAGGGTGTTTATTTGAGGGATTATGCATCGGTACTCGCAGGCAAAGGGCATGGATTGTACCTTCATATACCATTTTGCCAGTCAAAATGCGGTTACTGTAATCTGTTCTCTGTGACAGGGCTGGGACAGGAGGCGGCGGATCGGTATCTGACGGCGGTTGAACGCCAGAGCAGCCAGTATCAGGAGATTTTAACGTCTGTTGGAACGGAGTTTTCCGAGCTGGTCATCGGCGGAGGGACGCCCTTGTATTTGACGGTGCAGCAGCTTGAGCGTATGTTTCATATAGTAACATGCTATTTTCGGTTCAGCGAAAACCGCAGTTTGGTGGTGGAGACAGCGCCGAATCAGACAACTAGAGAAAAACTGGAATTGTTAAAGCAGGCGGGCGTATCGAGAATCAGCATGGGAATCCAGAGTTTTTCAGACAAAGAGCTGTCTGTATTGGGCAGGCAGCATAATGCAGAAAAAGCGCGGCAGGCATTCGCGCTGATAAAAACTTATGATTTTCCCTGTGTCAATGTAGACTTTATCTATGGGATTCCGGGGCAGACAGCCGCAAGTCTGCTGGAGTCGTTAAAAGAAGCCTTACAGTTTGAGCCGGAGGAAATATTTTTGTATCCGCTGTATGTGAAGCACGGTGCGCGCATGGAGCGTGAAGGGGTTGTTTTGGAACCGGAGACTGCCTTTGCGCAGTATCAGGCGGCGAGCAGTTTCCTGCGCGGCAATGGATACCGTCAGGATTCCATGCGTCGTTTTGTGCGGCAGACAACCGCACGCGCTTTCTCGGAATGTGGTTTTGGCACTTCTATTGGACTGGGCTGCGGTGGGAGAAGTTATCTGGGGAAACTGCATTTTTGCAGTCCGTATGCCATCACTAGAAGTGACTGTCTGGCGCGGCTGAAAGACTATGAGAATACAGCAGATTTTATGGAAATTACCCACGGAATAATCTTGTCCGAGGAGGAGATCAAAAGGCGCTATGTCATTCGACATTTACTGATTCGCCCCGGACTGGAGCTGGAGCGGTATCAGGAGCTTTTTGGCGAAGATGTGCTCGATGCATTCTCCTTGCTGCGTGCGTGGATTGAGCAGGGATACGCGGTGTTGGAGGAGAACGGATTTCTTTCACTGACGGAGGCTGGGCTGGGTGTCTCTGACTATCTTGGACCGCAGCTTATTTCTCCAGCAGTAGATCAAGCAATGCATGAATGGGAGGTCATACATGGACAGACACATGATACTGTATCGCGGAAGCCTTAAAAGCTGCAATTACCACTGTTCATACTGTCCCTTTTCCAAGCATCCTATGTCGGCGAGGGCGCTTGAAAAAGACAGAGAGCAGTGGTTTTCTTTTATCAGAAGTTTTCAGGAGAAGGCGGAGAGAATGCAAATCGGAGCATTGATGGTCGTGCCCTATGGCGAGGCGATGATTCATCGGTGGTACTGGGAAGGACTGGCACAGCTTAGTACACTCGCACAGCTCGATGCAGTTGGGATACAGACAAACCTGAGTTTTTCGGTCACTGATTTTATGAACTGCTATGTCGGCGCAGGCGGAGTGCCTGCGAAACTGCGTCTATGGGCTACATTTCACCCTGAAATGACAACCGTGTCAGATTTTGCTGCCAAGTGCAAGCGGCTTCGTGAAAAAGGCATTCAGCTCTGTGCAGGCAGTGTTGGCGTGCCGGAAAACTTGGATTTACTGCGGCAGCTCAAGCGCGGGCTGGACGGAATATATCTCTGGGTGAATAAAATGGACGGCTTGCGGCGGGCATACACGCAGGACGAGCTAGAAGTGCTTATGGAGATTGATCCATATTTTGAGCGGGAACTGATGTTGCTTTCAGCCAATGCAGCAATGTGTCAGGGGCGGCTTTTTGTGGAGGCAGATGGAAAGCTTCACACATGCAATATCAGTTCGGTTATGAGACAACATACAAGCTTTGAGTCAATCGAAAATTTTCCACCTCCAGAATGTAGCAGAACACAGTGCTCATGTTACCTCGCATATGGCGGAAGAACGGATTTTATGAATCAAATCCTGTTTGGCCCGTATCCGCTGTTTCGCATTCCGCGTCGTCCGAAAGCGGTATTTTTGGACATTGAGGGAACCCTGCTGCCAGAGGCAGAGAGCGATGCGGTTTCTGATGGCGTAATGGCGGGATTAAACGCGCTTGCAAGGGAGGCGATCCCTTTATTTTTTGCCACGACGCTGCCGTATGAAAAGGCGGTCAAGCGCTGCCGCAAAATCCGTCATCTGTTTGCGGGTGGTATTTTTGCAGGCGGAGCCCATCTAGTGTTAGAGGAGGGGCTTGATGTTAGAGAATATTTTTATGAATTGGAAGATACATGGGTGACAGCACTGTCAGTTTTGGAGAAAAAGTTTGCTTTTCGGGTGCTGGCTTACCGCCATCGGGATACACTGTATAAAATTACTTTATTACGCCCGAAGCACAGACCATGGGACAGACAGCAAGCGGAGACTGTCATGAACTGCCTGACGCTTGACAAAACAAAGATACGATATTTTATAGAAAAAAACTGCCTTCAGATTGTTTCTTGGGAGGCGGACAAAAGAGGCGGTGTAGAGAAATTATGCAGTTGGCTGGGGATTTCGCCTAAGGATACTGCGGCGGCTGGCGATTCTGATGAGGACGAGGGAATGTTGGCGCTGTGCGAACGGTGCCACCCGACCCAGCGAAAATAATTTATGTTAAAAAATAGCTGTCTGCTTTTCTGAGGAGCAGGACAGCGTCAAATGCTATCGTCTTAATGAAATCTTAAACATTTACCCAATTGGAACTTAATGATATATCAGCTATACTTTTTACATGCAGGGAGGAGCGCGATTTTTCCTGCTGAATGAAAAAACGAACCGGGGAGAGAGAACATGTACAACGTACTGGTGTGTGATGATGAGAAGGATATTGTGTCGGCTTTGCGTATCTATTTGACGACCGAGGGATATCAAGTGTACGAAGCCTACAATGGAAAGGAGGCTTTGGAGATACTTTCGAGAGAGGAAATCCATCTGGTGCTCATGGATATCATGATGCCTGTGATGGATGGCATCACCGCGATGGTAAAGCTTCGAGAGCAGAGTAATGTGCCTGTCATCATGCTGACAGCAAAGAGCGAGGACACGGATAAGGTGCTGGGGCTCAATATCGGCGCAGATGACTATGTGACAAAGCCGTTTAACCCAGTAGAGCTTCAGGCGCGGGTGAAATCTCAGCTTCGGCGCTATATGCAGCTTGGGAGCGGTATGATGACAAAAGCAAGTGAGACGCTGACGATCGGCGGCATCGAGCTTGACGACCGCACCAAGGAGGTGACGCTGGACGGGGAAAAAGCGGCGCTGACACCGACAGAGTATGATATCCTCAAGCTTCTTATGGAAAACCCGGGAAAAGTCTACTCACCGGCACAGATTTATGCGGCTGTATGGAATGACAGTCCATATGGTACAGAGAACACTGTGGCAGTTCATATCAGGCATTTGCGGGAGAAGCTTGAGTACAATCCGGCAGAGCCTAGATATCTGAAATCTGTCTGGGGACGTGGATATAAGCTGGAAAAATAGCTGGTATCGCAAAAAGAACAAACAATGTATATAAGGAACTGTGATGAAATTACTCATGACAATTACTTGTCATAAGTAATTTCATCACAGTTCCTAAGAAGGGTAAAAAAGGGTGATGTTTCGTGAAAAAGTTAAGAGAGTCCATGCTCGCAAAATCTGCTGCATGGGTAATATGTATCATTGCAGCGATGGGATGTGCTGTGATGGGAATCTGTGTCCTGGTAGGGATCATGGATAGCTCGATGATCAACAGCACACGTTCGGAGATGTTAAAAGATGCTTATGAGAGTGTCAACGTAGACTATTCGATTGATGTAATCAACCATCTTGATTTTGACATCAATAATTATAGAGAGTATCTAAGCAGCCAGTATTTTAAGTGTGGGATTATCAAGTCAGACAGTCTCAAGGACATCAATTTTCATGATAAGGCTTCGTATCTGGAAACGAATCTGACAGACAGTGAGCTTGAGGAGTTGAACCCAGACCAGTTGTATATTTGTCGGGTGCTTAGGGATTATAATGGGTTTCGGCGTAATTTGACGATGGGGTATTATGGTCAGTATGATGATATTGCGGTGTTGGATGGCAGAGAGCTGGACAGCCAATATTCTACATGGGCATATTTGTATGCGGACCGAATCTGTTTTGATACTGTCAAAGGCATCATTTATTACCGCGCGGAGGGCGATTATTATCCAGTGCAGAATGTATCCTTGTGTTATGATGGCGCAGAGGGCAAAACGACTTACAATTATCAGTATGATTATGAGAAAAAGGCATACCGTCTGAATGATAAGACGCAAGGAGATGGCATTGTGCGGGCGGATGAATTTTCTTCTGAACAACCAGAAGAGGCACTGGAGCCAGAAGAGATACTAGAATCAGAAGAGGCACTGGAACCAGAAGAGGCATTGGGAAAAACACAAGCAGCTTCATCAGAGCATACGGATAAGCCGGAAGCGCAGCGCATCAAGACAGATCCTATTGAAGAACTTCTTGGCAGAAGTATGGATATTGGAAGCATTGTCAATCTGGCAGCATTGAATAACACCGAGTTCAATTACAGGAATTGGGGAAAAATCCTTCTCGACAATATCAGGAGTATCCAAGGGAATGAACTTACCCCGATAGACTCGGACAGTTTATCTAAAAATCTGTTTATCAATAAAGAGGGATACTATCTCAACGAGGATTTTACGCTGGTCGTTGAAAAAAAGGCTCCGACAGAGAGCTACTGGGTAGTCTCTATCGTGCCAGACGCTGTTCCAAAAGAGCTGGAGGGAAGCCTGTACAATCAGAAGGGCTGGCTCGTGGAGGCGTATTATGACATCTTCGAGATGGGGCCTTTGCAGGGGCTTGGAATCAGCTTAGCCGTGATGCTGCTGTCATTTGTATTTCTTGTCTATGCGGCGGGACACCGCAGAGGAGCCGACGGGATTGTGCTCACAATGATTGACAGGATTCCGATTGATGTGTTTAGTATCGCTGTATTGATTGTGGAAACCGTGTTGTTTTTTATGGGAATTTATGTGGTGGCAGAGGGAGGAATGTCGCGTTATGCCAAAGCCTGTATAGGGCTGATCGGAGCTTTTGTGGTTGTGATGGCAGTGGCTGCACTCGCGTATGTGCTGAGCCTGTGCACACGGTTTAAAGCTGGCAAATGGTGGCAGAACAGTATTTGCTACCGTGTGTATCGCTGGTGCCGTGACGGGATTCGGTTTATTTTTTGCAATATCGGCCTGCTGTGGAAGATTGTGTTTATCGTTGGGGGAATCTCCTTTGTGGAGTTGTTTATCTTACTAGCGTTTAACCGGGGTGCGGTTATGCTGTTCTGGTTTCTGGGCAAAATCCTGCTTTGCGTGGTTTTATGTTTGCTGTTCGTCCAGTTGTATGAGCTGCAAAAGGCAAGTCAGAATATGGCAGAGGGAAATCTGTCGTACAAAGTCAACACGGCGAAAATGTTCTGGGAGTGCAGAAAGCATGGCGAAAATCTGAATAAAATCAACAAGGGAATGACCAAGGCAGTCGATGAGCGCATGAAAAGTGAGCGTCTCAAGACGGAGCTGATCACAAACGTGTCGCATGATATCAAGACGCCGCTCACGTCGATTATCAACTACGTCGATCTGCTCTCGAAAGAAGAACTGCACAATGAGAAGGCGGCTGAATATCTCGAAGTGCTGGACAGACAGTCCTCCAAACTAAAAAAGCTGATTGAAGATTTGGTGGAAGCCTCCAAGGCATCTTCTGGCAATCTGGCAGTTGACAGCCAGCAGCTTGAGGTCGGTGTGTTTATGACTCAGACGGTCGGTGAGTTTGAAGAGAAGCTTGCGGCGGCAGGACTAGAGCTGATCATCAGCAAGCCCGATGAGCCAGTATATATTATGGCAGATGGACGGCATGTGTGGCGTGTTATTGACAATCTGATGAACAATATCTGCAAGTATGCACAGACAGGCTCGAGGGTCTATGTTAATCTGGAAGCTGTGTCAGCTCGTGTGAGTATCACGTTTCGGAACATTTCCAAGTACCCTTTGAATATCAGCGGTGAGGAGTTGATGGAGCGCTTTGTGCGCGGGGACGCATCGCGCAATACGGAGGGACATGGTCTGGGGCTTTCCATCGCACAGAGTCTGATGAAACTGATCGACGGAGAGATGGAGATTGTCGTAGATGGTGATCTATTCAAAGTAATTCTTGCATTCAACAGATATACTCCGACTGTTGTTGAGATTACGCCAAAGGATTGAAAATACTATGCGAACATTGACAGAAATAGTCGTGATTTGGTATAATATCCATAGAAGCTTGCTCACAAAGGGCACAATGGTAAATTACTGAATTAGATATAAAAGGATGTTTGCAATGCGAAAAATTTTTGAGATGAAACAAACAATAATGATCTGTCTGATCGCAGTTATGCTGACTGGCGGCATGGGGGCGCGCTCCTATGCCGCCGAAGTTGTTGACACGCAGTTTGAGGAGGAGAACGCTGAAATATCGGTGCCAGAAGGAATCAAGACAGATGCCATGGACGAATTACAGCAGGCAAAAGTGCGTCATGTGCGCTGTACAGTGGATAAAAATGGCACGGTTACTTATGAGGCGATCCTGAGCAGTGGATTGTTTGCTTCAGATGACGGAATGCTGTATTTATTTGAGATGGCGCCCTATGAATACAATGTTACTGCTGACACAGATGTCATAGCATCTGCGCCGCAGGATGAGTCACAGACGACAGTACAATTTACGTTTCCAGTGAATTTCAGACAGGAGGATACTAGACTATATTCAAAGTTTGCCATAGGAATAAGAAGCGGTGGTGCAGTGCATCTGGTGACAGAGCCGATGTACATTACGAATCCTGAGGCACTTGCATGGAATACATTGATGAGATATCCCAGAACAAAGAAATCGACACAGGGCGAGGAATTCAATAATGTTTTTATGGATGGGACCTACGGACCAGAGCTTGGCTGGGTGTTTAAGACATTGCAGGTTTTGAATACCGGAGACTGTGAAGCGCTGACACATCCGATGTCGAGAGCAGATGCAAGAGCTGCGGATGCCCGCAGAATTAAAAATCCGATGTACTATATGTTTAATGCGTCAGATGAGGAGGGTGTCAGGACACTGGCTGCCAATATGGAGTATTATGTGGCAAACTCCAAGGGCGGAGAGAACTGGATCATCGGAAATGAAGTCAATACCCGCACATGGAATTATATGGCATGGACAGACTGGGATACATATATCAAGGAGTATGCGCAGGCGTTCAGAGTGATGTACAATGCGATCATGAGTACGAATGCCAATGCGAGGGTTTATGTGTGCCTAGACCAAATCTGGGATAAGAATCTGACACCCTCTGACAAAGAGTATTATCAGTATATGGATGGGAAAGATTTTCTTGAGAAATTCAATGCACTGATCAAGCAGGGCGGAGATATCAACTGGGGCGTTGCGCAGCATCCCTATACCAATCCGATGGGATATGCGAAATTCTGGGACATGTCTGGATGCAAAAAAGGCGATGCGTATGCCGCGCAGGTTGCGGCGGGACAGGTTGTCACATTTCAGAATTTATCTGTGCTCACCGACTTTATGCAGACGCCCGCGATGCTTGATACAAACGGAAATGTCAGACATATCATACTGAGTGAGATGGGGATCTCGAACGCGCAGGGAAGTGAGATTCAGGCAGCAGCGCTGTGTGCATCCTATGCGGCGGTCATGGATAATCCACTGATAGATGAAATGATGTATCTGCTAGTTTACAGTGATCCGGGAATGGATTCGTCGCTCGACTCATTTTCACAGAAAATCTATGACGAGATGGATGGAGCGAATGCTGATTTATATTTGGACTGGGCAAAATCTTACATAGGAATCAGCGATTGGTCTGAAATAATTTGGTAGCCGGGGTAATGGATATGAACAGTGATGCGGAAAATAGTATTCGGAACAGGGTTCGGCTGGGGCTTCATGCAGGCAATGGTAATTTCCTGCTCTTGAGGCATTACAATACACTTGTTCTGTCGGAGAGCGGGAAAGCGCAGATTGAACAGGAGAATCCGGACATGCTTGTGTGCCTGCATGATTTTAAAGTGTCAGATATCATCAGCGTGTTTGAACCATTTCTTGATTTTGCGCGGAGTGCGTTTGGACCTTTTTCGGAAGAGCAGATTGACGGGCTTCTCGAGGAATGCAAGGTCTATAGCCTGCACAAATCCGTGTTTAAGAGCTTTTTTCTAAACGGCTTGTGTGTGCGGGAGGAGAATCTTCTGATTGATGAGGTCGCGTTTGAGCAGGATAAAATCGCCTCTGCGGTTGTCAATATTGTCTCGCGTCTTGCAGGGGACAGGCAGGTGATTTTTCTGCTGAATGATATGCAGTATGCAAATGGCTCCTCCATGCATTTTATCCACAATCTGATTGAAGATGATGCGTGTCATAATATTATCGTCATCGCAGCTTACAATGAAGCGAAGGTACCTTTATCCCACATGGAGCCGTTGTGGGATAAATTTTACCGGTATATATGTGAACAAAAGCTGGTGACAGAGACAAGCGCTGGTGTGCTGGGCAGTCCAAACGGCAATTTTAATGATTTTATCTTCTCGGTTGACCGTCTGGACGGCTATATCGTTAAAATCAACAATCTGCTGTTCTGCCTTGATTTTTTGCAGGCAAACTACTATCTTGAAATCATCTATAAGATGATCACCGTGGAGGAGATCACGATTGCGTGGGATTATAAGTGTGAGATTATCAAGATGTACACGCTGGTGTCAATCTACACACAGAATTTTTCCCAAGCGCTGTTATTGTGTGAAAAGCTAAAAGAGCTGCGGGGCCAGTCAAAAGACTTGTCCCTGGAGCATGCATATTACTATTTTATGTGCATGGCGCACATGTATAATGGAAAACTGGACGAGGCGGACAAGTATGCGGGAAAATGTCTTGAGATTGCAGAAAAACAACAGTCGGATTATGACATTTTTATCGCAAAGCTTCTGGGCGTCATGGTAAAAATGTCAGGCTGGCACAATATATTTTTCTGTGCAAATGATATTTCTGTAGATGAGGAAGTCCTGCGTATGGCTGAGGAATACCATTTTTGGAACCATCTGTCGCACATTTATGTCTATGCGTATGACAACCAGCCAGCGCTCTTTGCCGATGAGAACCAGATTGATAGCAGGCTTGTATATTTTAATAAAGGCATCGAGGTCATGAAGGCGCTTGGCAACGAATACTTCATGATGGAGGCGTACCGCAACAATATCATGATTGCGTCCACAAATGGTTTTTTCAAAACGGCGAACTATTACTATGAGAAATGTCATGAGCTGGTGAAAGGTAAGGATGAATATGAGGAGGCAATGATTTATAACGGCGTTGGCTATATATCGTCCGCCATGGAGGAATATGACAAGGCTTTTCGCTGCTATAACTGTGCGCTGTCCAGCTTTTTAAAGATGGAACGAATTGATTATGTGGGTGAGACGCTCTACAATATCGCAATCAACTGCATCATGACGCAGGACTATAAAAATGCGTATGAGTATCTGGAAATGTCCTTCAAAATAGTGAAGGAGATGAAGATGAACAGCCTCCGAGTGTGCAATATCTCGAAGCTTGTGGGGCTTTTGGCACTGTGCAGTCACTATATTGGAAATGAACTCAAATGTGCAATCTACATAGAAAAGACAAGGCTTTTTCTTGAGCATCTGATCGATAAAGATTATGTGCTGGAGGAGAAGGCGATTGTGCATGATTACACCATGTGCAATGATGATTTATTTATCTATTATTTTATTTATGGACTACAGCTTATGGAGAACCAGTCCTATGAGGAGGCTTTTACCAATTTCGAGCTGGCGGAAGGCTGTCTGGACGAGTCCGTAGGGAATCAGTTTTATATTTTTGGACAATACACGATAGAGTTTGCCCGTCTGTGCCGGATACTAGGCAATGATGAGGAGGCAGAACGCCAACTGAAGCTGGCGATAGAGTTTTATGACAGACAGGACTGTCAGGAAAAGGTTGCGCAGTTAACGGCAGAACTGGAAAAAGTGCAGTATGTGTTCCAGAAGCGCAGTCTTTGCTTATCGGAGGAGTTGAAGCAGGAGATTGACAAAGCACTGAGACATGCCTCGGTATACAAGGAAAATCAGGAACAGCAAAAGCGCATGAATTTCCTGTCTGCGTGGCAGAAGATGATTGAGATTGGCAAAAAGACTAAGAAGGAGCTTGTCAAGCCGGCAATCAATGCCTTTGTGCACAATTTTAATATTGACCGTCTGATGCTGGTAAAATGCGGCGGCAATGGACCAGAGGAACTTTTTAACAACACAGGATATGCTTTTGAGGGCGACAGGCAAAGGCACATTGAAGGATTTTTCCAGCGAAACAGACTTGGATTTTCTACCTCTAAGATGAATAATAATTATACAGATTACCTTGATATTGTATCACTGTTTGCTAAAAAGAAGGTGTGTTCGATTATGGGCCTTCCATTTTACTATAACGATACGCTCAAGGCGGTCATGGTGGCTTACATCGAGATGAAGGATAACTGGCATTCGCCGACGAACAGATATCTGCTCGACGAGAGCGATTATGCGGTGTTTGAATTTTTGATGCGCCAGCTATTAAGCTCGATTGACATGCTGGAGGCAAATGATAAGATTAAGCATATGAATGATAAGCTCAATCATCTGGCAGTCACAGACAAGCTGACAGGTTTGTACAACAGAGAAGGATTTTATGGGAATATCAGCAGAATGATTCGAGGCAGGCGCAAGGCAGGAAAGAGACTGCCGGTCACGATTATGTATATTGATTTAGATAATTTTAAGTACTACAATGATACCTTTGGGCATGGTGTTGGCGATATTATCCTGACAGGTATGGCAGAGATTTTTCAAAAAGAGGTTGGAGAGAAAGGATTTGTTACCAGATATGGCGGAGATGAATTTTTGATTACACTTTATACAGATGATGAAGCCTGTGCAGGACAGCTTGCGAAAGACATTTATGACCGGGTTGGGCAGGAGGACGGTTTCTCAAAAGCAGTGCAGAAAAAGCTTGGGAAGAGAATTGACATTCCAAAAGCGCATCAGATTTCCTGCTCCATTGGCATCAGCAGCAGGAAATCACTGTCATCAGAGGCAGAACTTGAGAAGATGGTGAAAGAGGCAGATAAGGTTCTTTATGATGTAAAAAAAGCGGGCAAAGGTTCCTACAAATTTTATGCATTAAGCTGTTAAAATGTCTATATATAAAATAACAAAATTTTGTTGTAAAATATTAGTAAAGATGCAATATGAATAGTGGTTGATATTTTTAGAATGATAGGGTATACTATAGTTAATCTGAAATGTGCGATAACTCTTGTCATTTTGAACCTACATCACTTTAAACGGGATTCCTATATTGTCTGATCAATGTCATGCCCCCCATTATGGCCAGGGGAAGGCAGCGAGAAAGATTGCGGTTGCCCACCTAGCATTGGCTAGGAGTCAAAATACAGGAGCCGGCGTTTCGGGGATACACAAATGAAGCAAAGCAGCCTTAGCGGGCTGCTTTTGTGGTGTATTCAGGTGTGCATTTCAATATGGGGAGGTAGGAAAAAATACTCTATATCAAAGGGTTTTTTAAGAAGCTTTTCATTGTACTTGTGTGGGTCGTCATCGTAGTCGGTATGTACCGGTGCAGTGCATATTTATCGGACTTCGAGGAGGATACAGCGGATAAAGCGGAAGAGAGCGGACCTGAGGAGAATAAAGAGGATACCAAACCAATCAAACCCAATTCAAAAGACCCTGTTCATGATGCGCTGGCACTAGACGGTCAGGTGCGCGTGTTGATTATGAATCAGGGGTATCAAAGTATTTATCATACAGAGCTTGTCATTGCGTGCAGTGAGGAGATGACGATTGACCAAGATGGTAAAATTTCGATGGTTCCATCGGGTTCAGAATATGTTTTAACCCCGAAAAATTTTGAGGGAATCGGACGCATCTGCATTACTGGAAAAAATCAAGGCAGGCTGCAACTCAAAAATCTCGGCAGAAACAGTTCCGCGCAATATCGGGGAAAACTGGAGTGTTTTTCTTCCGCAGAGGGGATTGTGGTGATCAACGAGCTTCCCGTGGAAGAATATCTCTACAGCGTCGTGCCAAGTGAGATGCCCTCGGCTTATCCGGAGGAGGCGCTCAAGGCACAGGCCATCAGTGCGAGGACGTACACGTATTTTCATAAAAAGAGCTATGCTTATCCGGAATGGGAGGCGCATATGGATGACAGCACGGCATTTCAGGTATATATGAACTGTGAGGAGACGCCAAGTGCAGTCCGTGCTGTGAACGACACAAAAAATCAAGTGCTGACGTATGACAACGCGGTTGTGGAGAGTTTTTATTATTCCACTTCCAGCGGATACAATGGAGGCGCCGCGGTGTGGAACGATGCGGCTTCAGCGGCAGATGCATATCTGATTGAGTCCGGAAATGAGCTGTTTGCGGCAAATTCTGAGGAGGGTGAGCAGGCTTACCGTCAGTATATTGACAATGGAAATGAGGCGGATGTTGAGTATCATGAGGCGTGGTACCGGTGGATCTATCGCCGCACGCTCGATGACAATGCTGTCAGGAAAATGCTGCAAAAACTTTATGCATTGTCCAAGACACAGCCGCAGAAAGTGCGTATCCGGTCGAAGTATCTTTCTTCCGACGAACTGCCAAATGAGAAGGGGATTTGCGATATTCGGATTTTGAGCCGCAGAAAGAGCGGCATGGCTGCTGGCATAATGATTGAGACAGAGCATTTTCGGGTAAGCGTGATGACCCAGCATGTAATCAGACAGGCGCTGGGCTGCGTACAGGATACCATCACGAGAAAGGACGGCAGCAGTTATACGATGGGTGAGCTGCTTCCGAGCGCCTATTTTTACATAGAAAAAATTTATGATAAGAACGGAGAAAAAGGGGATACTTTAAAACAGATTATCATACATGGCGCTGGTTACGGGCATGGCTGCGGCATGTCTCAGAACGGCGCAAAGGGACTTGCTGAAAGAGGATTAACCGCAGCGGAGATATTGGCATATTATTATAATGGAGAGATTAAGGCTGTCGATGCGCTCAAGACGGCTGGTTGATGCACACGCAGGCTGGCGTGGCAAGAAGGAGCTGTCCAGAATGTCTATCTATACAAAGTTATACGGATTACAAAAGCAGATACGCAGAACCTTTCAGGAGGCGGAGGTGGGAACCTACGCTTCCGGTGCAGCGTTTTTTTTATTCCTGTCAGTGATACCGATGGTGCTGATTGTCAGCGGAATGCTGCCGCATGAGATGATGCGCAAAAAGGACATGGTGAACATCTCGCAGGCGGTTGTACCAGAAAAAATATACAGCTTTCTGCTAAGCATTGTGGACAGCTACCACGGAAATAATCTGACACTGCTGTCAGTTTCGGCGCTGGTTGTGCTGTGGTCGGCATCAAAGGGAGTGCTGGCGCTGATCAGGGGGCTGAATCATATTTATGAGGTGGGGGAGACAAGGGGATATCTTCTTCTGAGACTGAAAGCCTCATTTTATACGATTTTTCTGCTGCTTGCGATACTGCTCTCAGCCGGCGTGCTTGTCTTTGGCAATACGATTGCGGACTGGCTGATTCCCGACTATGGTCCTGCTGCGCGGCTGTGGCATGTGTTTGGCGGCATACGGCATGTGTTTGTGGCGGGCATGATCTCTGTGGTCTTTTGCACGATGTACAGCCTGCTGCCAAACAATCATATGCCGTGGCGTGAGCATTATCCGGGGGCAGTGGTGACTTCTGTATTCTGGACGCTTTACTCGTTTGGATTTTCTGTATACATTGATTATTTTGGCGGCTTTTCCATGTATGGGAGCCTCACGAGCATTGTGATTGTGATGATCTGGCTCTATTTTTGCATGTATATTTTTTTCTGCGGGGCTTTGGTCAACAAGTGGCTTGTGGACGGGTATGTGGACGATTACATCTCGCAGATTTTATGAGTTTGTTGGCGTGTAAAAATTCTGTTATAAATTCCGTTTAACGTCCGCTGCGGCTTGATAAATTTTCCAGAGAATGCTATAATGTTGGAATAAATTACAAAAGTACAGATTTATAAAAAGGGGATTATGTTATGGCAGCTTTATGGAAAGATGAATACAAGGTAGGCATTGAAAAAATTGACGAGCAGCACCGCCAGTTGTTTGACAAAATTGAACAGCTTCTTGAGATTGCCAAGAGCGGTGACAAGGGCAGCAACCAGAAGAAATGTATGGAGATTATCGACTTTCTGGTGGATTACACAGTTTTTCATTTTAATACGGAGGAGGCATTCCAGCGCGAACGGAAGTATGTGAGCTATGCACAGCATATCAAGATACATACTGATTTTAAGAATACGGTTCAGGCGTACAAGGAACTGCTGGCTAAGGATTTTTCGCCAAAGACGCTCAAGAGTTTTATCGGAACGATGCTCGCGTGGCTGGTGAACCATGTCTGTGTCTGCGACCGCAAGATTTTGAAGAATCTGCCGCTGCAGAATATTGAGTCTTTTGCAAATACAGAGAGTTTTATTGAGAATGTGGCGCATAAACTTCTCACAGAGATGTATGACATTCCAATCAAGGGGGTCAAGAGCTGTATTTACAAGGGCAATGTAGAAGGTGCAGTCATTGTCAGGACAGTTGCAGCGGGTGCTGGCAAACATTTGTTTTTGTACGGCATGTCCAGCGAGCTGGCTGGAACCCTGTACAATAAAATCAGCGGTATGAGCCTGCCGCACTTGGATTTTCTGGATGAACTTGAGAAGTCGGCGCTGATGGAAATTGGAAATATCATCACGACATATGCCATGAGTGCAATTGACGAGGGCGGCACTGGCAGCGTCCAGTTTCAGAGCGATTTGTATGTGCATGAATACAATGAGACAGATTACAATATTATTAACAGTGTTATTCTTGAGATCGCGACAGACTGCGGCAAGATGGAGATTTTGTACAGCAGACAGAGATAAGAATGAAAATAAGAACCAAAAACTGCTTGACAATTTTTCTGGGATAACATATGATAGTTTTTAGATATTTTCTTTCATATAAAAATATTTGTAAATGCAATGAAGGTGTTCAGTAGAATCTTAGTTTCTGCCAGAGATCGGAAGTCACCGGCTGAAAGCTTCCCCAGTTCAACTAAGATATCGAATTTCCCACCGGAGCAGCTTTTTTGAAGTTTTGTTTCCGACTTGACGGCTGGGCAGAATGGTAGGAAAAGACGGAGTGACACGTTATGTCTGTGAAGTGTCTATAGAATGTGCAGGTGCAATTGTGTGTAACTGGCACAGGAAACAGGCGTATTGTCTGTTTGATATAGGAATTTGGGTGGTACCGCGGTTTATTCGTCCCTTGCAGAGTTTTTCTGTGAGGGATTTTTTTGTGCATACGGCGTCCAAAGGAAAAGTGTCAGCAGCGCACGAGGATAAATTGAAATGTAAAGGAGAACGAGAATGAAAGAGAAACTAGAGCAGATCAAGGCAGAGGCAATCCGCCAGATCAATGAGAGTGAAGCATTGGACAAATTAAATGACGTTCGTGTCAGTTTTCTGGGGAAGAAGGGAGAACTCACCACGGTCTTAAAGGGTATGAAGGACGTGGCGCCGGAGGACAGGCCCAAAGTCGGACAGCTTGTAAATGAAGCCAGAGCAGAGATTGAGCGGGTGCTCGATGAGGCAAAGACCAGCATGGAGAGAAAGCTTCGGGAGGCGCGCATGAAGGCGGAGGTGATTGACGTGACACTGCCCGCGCAGAAAAACAGTGTGGGGCACCGCCATCCCAACACAATCGCACTCGAGGAGGTAGAGCGCATCTTTATCGGCATGGGATATGAGGTTGTAGAAGGTCCCGAGGTGGAGAAAGATTATTATAACTTCGAGGCGCTCAATATTCCGGCAGACCATCCGGCAAAGGATGAGCAGGATACTTTTTACATCAACAGCGATATCCTGCTCAGAACACAGACATCTGGCGTACAGGTGCATGAGATGGAAAAAGGCAGACTTCCAATACGAATGATCGCGCCGGGGCGTGTGTTTCGTGCAGATGAGGTAGACGCCACACATTCGCCGTCGTTCCATCAGATTGAGGGGCTTGTGATCGACAGAAATATCACGTTTGCCGACCTCAAGGGAACACTTGCAGAGTTTGCAAGAGAGCTGTTTGGCGAGGAGACAAAGGTGAAGTTCAGACCGCATCACTTTCCGTTCACAGAGCCGTCTGCCGAGATGGATGTATCGTGCTTCAAGTGCGGCGGAAGCGGCTGCCGGTTCTGCAAGGGAGAGGGCTGGATTGAGATTTTGGGCTGCGGCATGGTACATCCCAAAGTATTGAGAATGTGCAAGATTGATCCCGAGGAATATTCGGGCTTTGCATTTGGCGTAGGGCTGGAGAGAATCGCACTTTTAAAGTATGAGATTGACGATATGCGGCTGTTGTATGAGAATGACATCCGATTCTTAAAGCAGTTTTAAATAAATAGCAAAACAAACAAAAAATGACACGCGTGTCATAGATTGGAGGATAAAATGAACACATCATTATCGTGGATAAAGGCATACGTACCTGAGCTTTCCTGCGGGGACAAGGAGTACTGTGATGCAATGACACTCTCAGGGACAAAGGTAGAGGGATTTACGCGGCTGGACAAAAATCTGGAAAAGATTGTTGTGGGGCACATTGAGAAAATAGAGCGTCACCCAGACGCGGATAAGCTGATTGTCTGTCAGGTCAATGTGGGGGCAGAGACGGTACAGATAGTGACAGGTGCACAGAATCTCAAAGAAGGGGATTATGTTCCGACTGTCCTTGACGGCGGCAGGGTGGCAGGAGGACATGACGGCGGCCCGCTGCCGGAAAACGGGATTAAGATCAAGGCAGGGAAACTGCGCGGCATCGAGTCAGCTGGTATGATGTGCGCGATTGAAGAGCTTGGCTCTAGCCGTGAGCTGTACCCGGAGGCGCCAGAAGACGGGGTCTATGTATTTCAGAAGCCGGTGACACCCGGGGAGGACGCTGTCGAGGCGCTCGGACTGCGCGACACGGTGGTGGAGTATGAGGTGACTTCCAACCGCGTAGACTGTTACAGCGTCTTAGGCATTGCACGGGAGGCGGCAGCCACGTTCAGAAAACCATTTCTGCCGCCAGTGGTAGAAGTCAAGGGAAATGACGAGAAGGTCTCAGATTTTATCTCGGTGGAAATCAAGGACAGGGACCTTTGCACACGGTTCTGTGCAAGAGTGTGCAAGAATATTAAGCTTGCGCCATCGCCGGAGTGGATGCAGAGAAGGCTTGCATCGTGCGGGATTCGCCCCATCAACAACCTTGTTGACATCACAAACTATGTCATGATGGAGTACGGCCAGCCAATGCATGCCTACGACTTAAACAACGTGGCTGGAAATAAGATCATTGTGCGGCGCGCAAAGGACGGCGACGAGTTCCAGACACTTGACGGTCAGGTGAGAAAACTGGATTCGGAGATGCTGATGATCTGTGATGCGGAGAAGGAAATTGGTCTTGCTGGGATTATGGGCGGCGAAAATTCAAAGATAACAGATGATGTACAGACCGTTTTGTTTGAGGCTGCTACTTTCAATGGTGCAAATATCAGAAAGTCCTCCAAGAGAGTAGGACTTAGGACAGACGCTTCCGGCATTTTTGAGAAGGGGCTTGACCCAAGAAATGCAGAGGCTGCGATTCACAGAGCCTGCCAGTTGATTGAGGAGCTGGGCTGCGGTGAAGTTGTCGGCGGAATCGTGGACGTGAAAGAGCCTTTTACAGCGTTAAAACAAATCAAGTTTGAGCCAGAGCGAATTAATAAATTTCTTGGAACAGATATTCCAAAAGAAGAAATGCTTGAGATTTTCAAGCGTCTGGAGCTGGCGTATGACGAGAGCACAGGCATGATCACAGCGCCCTCTTTCCGACAGGATATTGAGTGCTTTGCAGATATCGCAGAGGAGGTCGCAAGATTTTACGGCTATGACAAGATTCCGACAACACTGCCGACAGGGGAGGCGACAACCGGCAAGATGTCATTCAAGCTAAGAGTTGAGGAGAAGGCGAGAGACATCGCGGAGTACTGCGGCTTTTCACAGGGAATGTGCTATTCGTTCGAAAGCCCGAAGGTGTTTGACAAGCTGATGCTGCCAGCCGACAGCCCGCTGCGCCAGACCGTGACGATCGCCAATCCGTTAGGGGAAGATTTCTCTATTATGAGAACGATTTCCCTGAATGGAATTTTGACTTCGCTGGCATCGAATTATAACCGCAGAAATAAGAATGTGCGTCTCTATGAACTTGGAAATATCTATATCCCGAAAAGCCTTCCGGTGACGGATTATCCAGATGAGCGGATGCAGTTCACGCTTGGCATGTACGGCGACGGCGATTTCTTTACAATGAAAGGGGTTGTCGAAGAGTTTCTTGAGAGCGTTGGCATGACCAAGAAGATTATGTATTCTCCAAATGCAGAAAAACTATTTTTGCATCCGGGGCGTCAGGCGCTGATTCAGTACCAAGAGACGACAATCGGATATTTGGGTGAACTTCACCCGGAGGTGACGGACAACTATGGTATTGATACCAAGGTGTATGTGGCAGTACTGGATATGCCAGCGCTTCTTCCGTTTGCCTCATTTGACAGAAAATACGAGGGGATTGCGAAGTATCCTGCGGTGTCCCGCGATATCAGCATGGTGGTGCCGAAGCATATCCTAGTGGGTGATATTGAGAAGGTGATCGAGCAGCGCGGCGGCAAAATCCTTGAGACGTACAAACTGTTTGACATCTATGAGGGAACCCAGATTCAGTCCGGCTACAAGTCCGTAGCGTACTCGATTACCTTCAGGGCAAAGGACAGAACCCTTGAGGAGAGTGATGTGTCAGGCGCCATGAAGAAAATATTAAATGGGTTGGAAGGGCTTGGCATCGAGCTCAGGGCGTGATTATGCAAAAGGAATTATTAAAAAAAGATTTTTATTTTGACCTGCCGCCAGCGCTCATTGCACAGGACCCTTTGGCAGACAGATCGGCTTCCAGACTACTAGTGCTTGACAAGAAGACCGGTGCAGTCGCACACAGGAGATTTACAGATATTACAGAATACTTAAATGAAGGGGACTGTCTCGTGCTGAACAATACAAAAGTGATACCGGCGAGGCTTATGGGGACAAAGGCAGAGACAGGCGCCGCGGTTGAGGTGCTTCTGCTCAAACGCCGCGAAAAGGATATCTGGGAAACGCTGGTAAAGCCTGGCAAAAAGGCAAGAGAGGGCGCCGTCATTCATTTTGGCGGCGGTCTGCTCACCGGAAAAGTTCTCGGTGTGGTCGATGAGGGCAACCGTCTGATACAGTTTGAATATGAAGGAATCTTTGAGGAGGTGCTCGACCGGTTAGGAGAGATGCCGCTGCCGCCCTATATCACACATAAGCTTGCAGACAAAAGCCGTTATCAGACAGTCTATGCGAAATACGAAGGCTCTGCGGCAGCGCCGACGGCAGGGCTGCATTTCACAGAAGAATTGTTAAAAAAGGTTCAGGAGCGGGGCGTTCAGACCGCCTATGTGACGCTGCATGTCGGACTTGGCACCTTTCGTCCAGTGAAGGAGGAGAACCTGCTCAATCATCATATGCACTCGGAATTTTACCAAGTGACGCAGGAGGCTGCCGACACGATCAACAGTACGAAACAGGCAGGCGGCAGAGTAATCTGTGTGGGAACGACAAGCTGCCGCACCGTGGAGAGCGCCGCCGGGGATGACGGCAGAGTCTTAGCTGGAAGCGGGGATACAGAGATTTTTATCTATCCGGGATATCAATTCAAGGTGCTGGACAATCTGATCACAAATTTTCACCTGCCGGAGTCCACGCTAATCATGCTTGTGTCAGCGCTTGCGGGACGCGGGCATGTGCTCAGCGCGTATCAGGAAGCCGTGCGCGAGCAGTATCGGTTTTTTTCGTTTGGGGACGCGATGTTTATCAAATAACAAAAAGAGCACCCGCAAAAGGAGTGCTCGAAATTATTCTATTGTGATAAGTTCATAATCGCGGGAGCCAAAACCCAAGTCGGCGGCTGCCTCTATGGTGTGGACACCATTTTTGGACTCAATCCGCTCGATCAGGTGGTCTCTGCCGGGATCGTCCGATGCATAGACGAGATCAAGACATGCCTGATCAATCGCAATCGGGTCAAGCGATGCCAGAATGCCGAGATCCGCCATGCAGGGGTCCTCTGCCACAGCGCAGCAGTCGCAGTCCACAGACATGTTTTTCATGACATTGATATAGACAATATTGCCCTGAAAGTAGTCGATAATGCTGGAAGCGGCATCTGCCATAGACTCCAGGAAAGAATCATGGTCAGAGCCCCAAAAATTATTGGTATCGCCCACGCCGTGGATATAAGCCTTGCCCAGGGAGGACGCAAGACCGATGGAGAGCTGTTTGATGGCGCCGCCGTAACCGCCCATCGGATGACCTTTAAAATGGGAGAGCACCAACAGGGAATTATAGCTGGTCAGCGTTTTTCCAACAAAGTTCTTTTTGATTTTCTTTCCGTTGGGAATGGCAAGCTCAAGATCTGGACCTTCGGCGTCCATCAGTTCTACATTAAAATATTTACTCCACCCATGTTCGCGCAGCGTTTTCATATGCTTTACTGTCGTGTCGCGGCTGCCTTCATAAGCCGTATTGCACTCCACGACAGTGCCGCCCACATGGTCGATGACGGGCTTCCAGAAATCTGGTTTTAGGAAATTCTGGTTTCCGACTTCACCGGAGTGAATTTTGATCGCGGTGTTGCCGTCAAGCGTTTTGCCTGTTAATTGGAATAGTTCTACAACTTTTTCTGGTGTGATTGTCCTGGAAAAGTAAACCTTTGATTTCATGTTTGAACCTCCTCGTATTCTTATACTGACTATTCTACCGCATAAATGAACTTTTTGCAAATGACATGGACGAATTTATATAACCATAAAACAATTTAGTGAAAAATGTTAACATTTATAAAAAAGCATGCTACACTTTATAAATGTATAACTTTAATTATTTAAAGCGAAGGAGAAAAATAAATGGCAAATTATTATCAGCCGGACATTGAGACAATGCCGGTAGAGCAGATTCAGAAGCTTCAAAGTGAACGCTTGGTAAAACAAGTAAAATATGTATATGACAACGTGGCATTTTATCGGGATAAAATGGACGCAGCAGGGGTCAAACCAGAGGATATAAAGGGAATCGAAGACTTACATAAGCTTCCTTTTATCAACAAAGATGACCTGCGCGACCAGTATCCATACGGGCTGCTGGCAGTCCCATTGTCAGAGTGCGTGCGGATTCAGTCCACAAGCGGCACAACAGGGCGCCGCGTGGTGGCTTTTTATACACAGGAGGACATTGATGTGTGGGAAGAGTGCTGCGCGAGGGCAATCGTAGCGGCAGGCGGCACAAAGGAGGACGTGTGCCATGTATGCTATGGTTACGGACTTTTTACAGGCGGCCCGGGATTAAATGGCGGCTCGCACAAGGTGGGCTGTCTGACACTGCCTATGTCGTCTGGAAATACAGAGCGCCAGCTTCAATTTATGACAGATCTTGGCTCTACGATTCTGTGCTGCACACCGTCCTACGCTGCAAATCTCGGCGAGGAAATCAACGCGAGAGGGCTTCGCGATAAGATTCAGTTGAAGGCAGGTATCTTTGGCGCAGAGCCTTGGACTGAGGAAATGCGCAAAAGTATCGAAAATGCACTTGGCATCAAAGCGTATGATATCTATGGACTTACAGAGATTTCTGGCCCCGGCGTCTCCTTTGAGTGTGAGGAGCAGCAGGGAATGCACATACAGGAGGATCATTTTATCCCGGAAATCATCAATCCTGATACGGGAGAGGTGCTTCCAGAAGGCGAGATTGGAGAGCTGGTATTTACCTGTATCACCAAAAAAGCATTTCCGCTGCTTCGATACCGCACGCGCGATTTGTGCTATCTGACGAGAAAAAAATGCTCCTGCGGACGTACACACATTCGTATGCATAAGCCGATGGGACGAAGTGATGACATGATGGTGGTGAAGGGTGTCAATGTATGGCCGTCACAGATTGAAGCCGTACTCTTAAATAAAGGGTATGAGGCGAATTACCAGATTGTCGTAGACCGTATCGGAAACAATGATACCATCGAAGTGCAGGTGGAAAAGACACCGCAGATGGCAGAGGACGCAGCGTTTAACAAGGCGGAACGGGAGCGCTCGATCGTGGCAGGCTTAAAATCAATGCTGGGCATCAAAGTAGATGTGAAAGTAGTAGAGCCTAAGACCATAACCAGAAGCGAGGGCAAGGCAGTGCGCGTCATTGATAGAAGAGATCTTTATAACAAATAAATGGAATATATGAAAAGGTGCAGGCAGAGAAGATTAATCTTCTCTGCCCGGCGCTCTGTCTGATACGATAAAATAGGACTGTGTGGAGGTGGCGACCATCGTGCCGTCGTCCTTGTAGACGTTGACTTCATAGAGAGCGATGGTCGCGCCGTACTTGATTTCTTTTGCTTCCGCAATCAGTTTTTCGGTGTTGCATGCGGGCGCTAGATAATGAATATTGCTGTCAACAGTCACAACACTTTTGCCGTGTGTCAGTGCGGCGCTGCCGCCGATGGTGTCAGCAAGTGCAAAGGTGCAGCCGCCGTGCACGGTGCCCAGCGGATTTAAAATTTCAGGTCTCAGAGGCATTTCGCCCTTGCAATATCCCTCTTTGAGTTCTGTGATTCGCATATCAAGCAATTGAATAAAACCTAGTGTTCCATAAAAGTGGTTTCTGATTTCGTCATAATTTTTCATGAGAGGACTCCTTCCTTATAAAATCTATTTTATCCTATTTTTGTCATTTTTGAAATAATTTTTGTCAGAATATTATCTGTTAAAAAGTTATTTTTGAATTATTTTGCCCAAAGTTATTGACTGTTTGATTTTTTTTTGATATGATAAACTAACCTTGACGAGTCAAGGGGTAGTAAAGGTTTCGACAGGGAACTTGAAGATGGAGAAGCAGGCCGCAGGTATGCGTTAAATCCACAATTAAAATTAAACGCTGAAGATAATTTAGCATTCGCAGCCTAATGGCTGCTGTCTGACCTAGTGCACCTACACATTAGGACTCAGGCATCGATGATGTAGGAAACGACACATATTAAGCTTTGCATATGTGGGCGTATCATGAAGCTACTAACTATATGGGGGTGTTGGTTCGCCTGTATAGAAGGGAATGGGGCTTTGCCCGAAACAATCAGCTAAACCTGTAGAAGTACATGGGATGGTTTTTTGGACACGGGTTCGACTCCCGTCTACTCCATGAAGAGAAGTGCTTGAAAACATTGGATTTTAGGCATTTCTTTTTTGCATATTTTGAAAAATCAGCGATACTGAGAAGGATAAAATTACGCATTTGAATGCTGCGGAATATTTAGAAAAAATTGAAAAAAGTGGTAACGATTACTAATATTATATGTTATAATGAATTATACTGGATTTTTATAATCTAAGGAATACAACTATTTAAATTGATATTTCATCAACGGTTACTATGAGGGCAAAGGAGAAGAACACATGGGAAATCAATTAGTATGGAACGAACGGTATAATATTGGTGTAGATATTATAGACAAGGAACACAAGAAACTGTTCAGTATTCTAAACAAGCTGTTTGATTTTGGACAGCAGGAGGAGAAAAGCCAATGGGTTTGTCAGGAGGCGATCAAGTATTTCAGGGATCATGCGCTAAAGCACTTTGCGGATGAGGAGGCATACATGGTTTCGATTGATTATGCGGGACTTGAGGTACACAGGCGCATTCATCGGAATTTTCGTGAAAGAACGATTCCGGCACTTGAGAGAGAATTAGAGTTGAATAAATATTCACCGGAATCTGTCAATCATTTTCTGGGGGTATGTGCAGGCTGGCTGATTGGGCATTCATTGATAGAGGATCATGCGATCGTGAGCGGTGAGAACGTAAAGCAGTGGGAGAATCTTCAGCCTGAGGAGGAACAGGCAGTGATGTCACAGACGCTTGCGGGGCTCCTGCACAGCATGTTCCAATTAGAGGCACGGCTGATCAGCAATTGTTACGGCGGGGAGAAATTTGGAGATGGTATTTATTATCGTCTGATCTATCGGACTAGAGATAAAAAGAGATGGGAGTTCTATCTGATATTTGAAGAGCAGTTGATCGTCAGCACGATCGGCAGTGTGATGGATACAAGCTCGGAGGCAGTGAGTGTGATGCTGATGAATGCCTCGAGATATGTTGCAAAGCAGCTTGTAGAACGCATGAAGGAACATTTTCCAAACTCCGAGCAGTTTGAACTGAAGGAGGAGCAACTGCTGACCTATGATCAGTTTCAAAAAGTATTTGAGAAGCAGAGCCCGCAGTACAGCCTGCTGTTTGACACAGGAAAGGGATACTTTGCCTACTGTGCAACTGCATCGGAGCAGCTTCAGACTGAGGGCGGTGTCTCGATCATCACGGAGAATGCCATGGCTGAGGTAGGTAAATATCTGAGCCAGAACAAGGTAGAAAAAACGGAGATCAGCCATAAAAAGAAAGTTCTTGTGGTGGATGATTCGGATTTTATGTTAAAGGCAATGTCGGATTTGCTTCGTGAAGATTATGAAGTTCTTACGGCAAAATCAGGAATGTCTGCAATCCGGGGGATAACACTTGACAGACCGGATTTGATCCTGCTGGACTATGAAATGCCTGTCTGTGATGGCAGCCAAGTGCTTGGAATGATTCGCTCTGAGAAGGAATTTGCAGATATTCCAGTGATCTTTTTGACGAGCAAGGTGGATAAGGAGAGCGTGAGCAAGGTAATTGCGCTGAAACCGGAAGGATATCTGTCAAAATCTATGCCGCCAGAAACTGTGAAAAAAGAAGTCGATCACTTTTTTGAGAAGAAAAGACATGTAAAAAAATAGAAAAGTATGAATAAATTTCCTTTCTTGTCCATATAATATTTACATATAAAATAAAAAATAATGTGTTGGTATAAGGAGAACAACTATGGCAAGAGGAGTAAAAAAATCATTACAGGAGAAAATCGTACAGAAGGAAGAGCTGATCGAAGCACTTTCTACACGTATCAAGAAAGAGAAAGAAGAACTGAATGAGCTTGTGGAAATGCAGAAGATGGAGGAGCTGAACGAACTTAGAATCGTCATACAGAAATCTGGCATGGAGATTTCAGACATTATTGAAATGGCGCAGATGCAAGTTGCCCAGTAAACCCGCGTGCAATGCCGCGCACAAAAATATTCAGGAAAAAGTCCAGACATGATTGCGTACATAACCTGAAAAGGGTATAATGGAAAGCAGAGTGAATGGACTTTTTTCTGTTTGGGGAAACATTCAAATACTTAATGAAAGAAAGGAAAAACAAGTATGATAAACATACGTGAATTACAGCACAATTATAAGGAGTATGCAGATCAGGAGGTGACGGTCGGCGGCTGGCTTAGGAGCAGGCGGGATTCCAAGACCTTTGGATTTCTGGTCATCAATGACGGTACATTTTTTGAGCCGCTCCAAGTGGTATACAGCGACAAACTCGACAACTTTGCTGCAATTTCAAAGCTCAACGTGGGCGCGGCAGTGATTGCGACAGGCATCGTGACACTGACACCGGAGGCAAAGCAGCCCTTTGAGATACAGGCAACGAAGATAGAGATTGAAGGAGATTCCACACCGGAATATCCTTTGCAGAAAAAGAGACACAGCTTTGAGTATCTCAGGACAATTTCTCATTTAAGACCGCGTACCAACACGTTTCAGGCAGTGTTTCGGGTGCGCTCGCTCTGCGCGTATGCGATACACAAATTCTTCCAAGAGCGTGATTTTGTCTATGTTCACACGCCGCTGATTACAGGAAGCGACTGCGAGGGCGCCGGCGAGATGTTCCAAGTGACAACACTTGATTTGAAAAATCTGCCGATGGTGGACGGTCAGGTTGATTTTAGCAAAGATTTCTTTAACAAGCCGACAAATCTTACCGTGAGTGGACAGCTTAACGGGGAGACTTATGCGATGGCGTTCAAAAATATTTATACGTTTGGCCCGACCTTCCGCGCGGAAAATTCCAACACAACCCGCCATGCGGCAGAGTTCTGGATGATAGAGCCGGAGATTGCCTTTGCGGATTTGAAGGACGATATGATGCTCGCAGAGGGAATGCTCAAGTATATCATCAACTTTGTGCTGGAAAATGCGCCGGAGGAGATGGCGTTTTTCAATCAGTTTGTGGACAAGGGACTGATTGAAAGATTACAGCATGTGGCAAATTCAGAGTTTGGACATATTACCTACACCGATGCCATCACAGAGCTTGAAAAGCACAATGATGAGTTTGAGTATAAGGTATCATGGGGCTGTGATTTGCAGACAGAGCATGAGCGGTATCTGACAGAGAAGCTTTTTGGACGTCCGGTGTTTGTAACTGATTATCCAAAGGAAATCAAGGCGTTTTATATGAAGCTCAATGAAGATGGAAAGACCGTTGCGGCGATGGATTGTCTGGTGCCGGGAATTGGCGAAATTATCGGCGGAAGCCAGAGAGAGGACAAGCTCGATGTGCTCGAGAAAAGAATGCAGGAATGCCATCTGAATCCGGCGGACTATGACTTTTATCTGGATTTGAGACGTTACGGAAGCGCCAGACATGCGGGATTTGGTCTTGGCTTTGAACGCTGCGTGATGTACTTGACCGGAATGGGAAATATCAGGGACGTCATACCATTCCCCAGAACGGTCAACAACTGCGATTTATAAATCTTTTTCGAGGCGACGTCAATGGAAAACGAGATTGAATATGTAAAGTTGTTTATGGAGTTTGAATCTGATGATCTCCCTGTGGTATATTTTTATGAAGTGGATTTGGGGGATAACCGATTTTTACTTAGAGAGATCAACGTCTTTGCGGACAGGACAGTAAAGATTGATGATGACCCGTATCGTGATGTGATCGAAGTGTGTCCAATCCCAACCGTTGAGGAATTGAATGCAAAGGTATGGGGAGAAGGCTTCTATGCGGCGGTTATTTCCAAAGAAGAATTTGACGAACTATGGAATACGAAAATATATCGCGGAAATTTGACTGCTGATTTCATTTCATAAATATTTCATGCAAAAACAGGGCGTAAAGCCCTGTTTTTTTATGCTGATTTATTTTTGGCATTGTCTTTTCTTCTGCCCTTTGAGCGTTTTTTGCCCGAATGTTTCTTTGAATGTTTTTTCGTGCTGATAGAAGCGCCTTGAATCGTGTTATTTGTCTGTGATGTCTCCTCAGCGTGATTTAGATTTTTCAGTGCCGTAGAGAGCATTAATTTAATGCGGTTTAATTGATTGACCTCCGAAGCACCCGGATCATAGTCGATCGCGACAATATTTGCTTCAGGGTGGCGTTTTCGCAGTTCTTTGATCACACCTTTGCCGACGACATGGTTTGGCAGGCAGCCAAAGGGCTGTGTGCACACGATATTCGGCGTATCGGTGTGAAGCAGCTCTAACATTTCGCCTGTGAGGAACCAGCCCTCGCCGGTCTGATTGCCTAGTGAGACGATCTCCTCTGCATTTTTAGCCGTCTCGAAGATATCCGCAGGAGGAATAAAGTGGCGGCTTGCGGCAAAAGCTTCACTCATCGGTTTTCTGAGCGACTGGATTGCCTTGATGCCAGCTTTGCAAAGCCTTGCGGCTTTCTTGCTGGTGCCGAGGTGCTCTGCTTTGTAGAGCTGATTGTAAAAGCAGTAGAACATAAAATCCATCAAGTCAGGTACGACAGCCTCTGCGCCTTCATGCTCGAGCAGTTCTACCAGGCGGTTATTGGCGGCAGGCGAGAATTTTACCAAAATCTCACCGACAATACCGACGCGCGGTTTCTTGAGATCAAGCACTGGGATAGCGTCAAACTCTGCAATCATCTCACGGCACATTTTTTTGTACGTGTGGAAGGACATATATCTACGGCCAAGGAAGTCACAGCATTTGCGAATCCATTTTTGGTGTACCTCCTCCACCGAGCCGGGAACTGCCTCATAAGGACGCATTCTGTAGACACACCGCATAAAGATATCCCCAAAGTTTATGGCGTATACAGCGCGCAGCAGCAGCATGGGCGTCAGTTTAAAGCCCGGGTTGCTCTCCAGTTTCGACAAATTGATCGAGATGACCGGAATATGCTGATAACCTGCCTTTTCCAGCGCACGGCGGATAAATCCGATATAGTTTGTCGCACGGCACCCGCCGCCGGTCTGTGACATCACGACTGCGAGATGATCCGTGTCGTACTTGCCGGAGAGGACAGCCTCCATAATCTGACCAACCACCAGCAAAGATGGATAGCACGCGTCGTTATTGACATATTTCAGTCCCATATCAATGCTGCCTTTGTTGTCGTTGTTCAGTATGACCAGATTATAGCCGCATCTTCGGAATGTCGGCTCGAGGAGGTCAAAGTGAATCGGCGACATCTGCGGGCAGAGAATCGTATAGTTTTTGCGCATCTCTTTTGTGAACAGCACTCTTTTCATGCTGCTTGGCTGGAGGGTGCGCTCTTGATGGCGCTCGTCGCGCACGCGGATGGCGGAGAGCAGGGAACGGATACGGATGCGCGCCGCACCGAGATTGTTCACTTCATCTATTTTCAGGCAGGTATAAATCTTGCCTGAATTGGTCAATATATCATTGACCTGATCGGTCGTCACAGCGTCCAGTCCGCAGCCAAACGAATTGAGCTGGATTAAGTCCAAATCATCGCGCGTCTTGACATAGCTTGCAGCGGCGTAAAGCCTCGAATGGTACATCCATTGATCGGATACGATCAGCGGGCGTTCCGGCTTTGCCAAGTGCGACACCGCATCTTCAGTGAGCACGGCGATGCCGTAGGAATTAATGAGCTCTGGAATGCCGTGGTTAATTTCCGGGTCAAGATGGTATGGACGGCCTGCAAGCACGATACCGCGCGCATGATTTTTCTCTAGGTATGCGAGGACCTCCTCGCCCTTCTTGTACATGTCGCTGCGGACTGTCTCTAACTCTTTCCATGCTGCGTTGACTGCCTCCTTTAACTCTGCGGCTGGAAGCTCGGGAAATTCTTTTTCCAGTGACTGCAAAATCAAGGCTGGTTTGCTAAAGGACATAAACGGATTCTTGAAAATGACCTCACCGCGTCCGATGGCTTCCACGTTGTTCTTGATATTCTCGGAATAAGATGTTACAATCGGACAGTTGTAGTGGTTGTTTGCCTCATCAAACTCGTTCCGTTCATAAAACAGCGCAGGATAGAAGATAAAGTCCACATTCTGCTTGATGAGCCATTCCACGTGGCCATGCGCCAGCTTGGCAGGATAGCACTCGGATTCGCTCGGGATAGACTCGATGCCCATCTCGTAAATCTTTCTGTTTGACAGCGGTGAGAGCACTACCTGATATTTGAGCTTGGTAAAGAACGTAAACCAGAAAGGATAGTTCTCGTACATGTTCAGGACTCTTGGAATGCCGACGCGTCCGCGCACTGCCTCAACCTCCGGAAGCGGCACATAGGAGAACAGCCTTTCCAGCTTGTACGCAAACAGGTTTGGAATGTCGTTCTCTGTCTTGGCTTTTCCGAGACCGCGCTCGCAGCGGTTGCCGGATATGTAGCTTCTGCCGTCCGAAAATTTGTTGACAGTCAGGCGGCAGGAGTTGGTACACCCTTTGCATTTTACCAGCGAGGTCGTGAATGCAAGGGCGTTAATCTGGTCAATGCTTAGCATGGTTGTCGATTTTTCCGGTGCGGCTTGATAGCGTTCTCTTGCAATCAACGCGGCGCCAAACGCGCCCATAATGCCTGCGATATCAGGGCGGATGACTTCACAGCCCGCTATTTTTTCAAAACTGCGCAGTACGGCATCATTGTAGAACGTTCCGCCCTGCACAACGATATTTTTGCCAAGTTCGCTGGCGTCAGAGACTTTGATGACTTTGAACAGCGCATTTTTGATGACAGAGTAAGCAAGACCAGCGGAGATGTCGGAAACTTCTGCTCCTTCCTTCTGAGCCTGCTTTACCTTCGAGTTCATAAATACTGTACAGCGTGTGCCAAGATCAATCGGATGTTTGGCAAAGAGCGCTGCCCTGGCGAAATCCTGTACACTGTAATTCAAAGATTTTGCAAAAGTCTCGATAAAGGAGCCGCAGCCGGAGGAACACGCCTCGTTGAGCTGTACAGAATCGACCGTCTGGTTTTTGATCTTGATACATTTCATGTCCTGACCGCCGATATCAATAATACAGTCTACATTGGGGTTGAAGAAGGCAGCGGCATAGTAGTGTGCCACGGTCTCAACCTCGCCCTCGTCAAGCATGAACGCCGCTTTGAACAGTGCCTCGCCGTATCCTGTCGAGCAGGAGTGAACGATGGCGGCATCATCGGGCAGCAGGCTGTAGATTTCCTGAATGGAGGCGATGGCAGTGTTTATGGGACTGCCGTTGTTGCTGCTATAAAATGAATAGAGCAGTGTGCCGTCCTCTGAGACGACGGCAATCTTCGTGGTGGTTGAGCCGGCGTCGATGCCCAGAAAGCATTTGCCATGATAGTCACGAAGCTTTGCATTTTTGACATGATATGAGCCATGTCTGGACTGGAAGGCATCATATTCTGCCTCGTCTGCAAACAGCGGGTCCATGCGCGCGACCTCAAACTCCATCTTGATATCAGAGGAGAGCTTATCCACCATCTCGGACATCGAGAACTGGACATCGCTCTTGGCATTGAGTGCTGAACCAATCGCCGCGAAAAGATGCGAGTTGGCAGTGTCGATAATGTGTTCTTCATCAAGCTTTAAAGTACGGATAAATGCAGTTTTCAGCTCGGAGAGGAAATGCAGCGGTCCGCCCAAAAATGCCACATGGCCGCGGATTGGTTTACCGCAGGCAAGTCCGCTGATGGTCTGGTTGACCACCGCCTGAAAAATCGAAGCCGACAAATCCTCCTTGGTAGCACCTTCGTTGATCAGCGGCTGGATATCTGTCTTGGCAAACACGCCGCAGCGCGCCGCGATCGTATAGAGCGATTGATAATTTTTGGCGTATTCGTTCAGGCCAGATGCATCGGTCTGTATCAAAGAGGCCATCTGGTCGATAAAAGAACCTGTACCGCCGGCACAGATCCCGTTCATGCGCTGCTCCACATTGCCACCCTCGAAGTAGATGATCTTGGCATCTTCCCCGCCAAGCTCGATTGCGACATCTGTCTTGGGGGCAAGCTCTTGCAGGGAGGTGGACACAGCGATAACCTCCTGCACAAACGGTACGCCTAAGTGGTTCGCAAGCGTCAGTCCGCCGGAACCGGTTATCATCGGATGGAGAGTCAGGTTCCCAAGCTTTGCATATGCGTCCTGCAAAAGAGAGGAAAGCGTCTCGCGGATATTGGCGTAATGGCGTTTGTAGTCGGAGAAGAGCAGCTTGTGTCCTGCGTCTAAGATCGCAACCTTTACCGTGGTAGAGCCGATATCAATTCCGAGTGTATAGAACTCTTTATTTTTTTTATTCATGTAAATAACCATGCCTTTCTGTAGATCTATTTTATGGTTGAAATAAAATAGTTTCTATATTATATGAAAAATAAAAACAATATTTACTCGACGGGTTTAACATACATTTGCTATTATACGACAGTGTCTTTCAAAACGCAATAAACCACTTGATTAAAAGTTCGTGAAAACTTTATACTTTTTTGGAAAAATTTAACGAAATCTTTTAAAGAGAACTGTGAAATTGGTATATATGTATGAAGAAACTGGCGAAAATAATACTGTAAATCTAAAAAAAGTATTATTTTTCCATTGGTTAAATTTAGATTGGTTTACATTTTTTGTTGTCAATGATATACTGGATAGACAAGTGAATTATAAAGGTGAAAGGCAGGAAGGTAAAATATGAATTTTCTGAATAAAATGGAGCGGAAGTTTGGAAAATACGCAATACCCAATCTTTCTTTATATCTGATCATGGGATATATTTTGGGGTATGTGCTCTTGTTTGTCAGTCCGGCAGTGTTGGATTTTCTGACATTAAATCCCTATCTGATACTGCATGGTCAGATTTGGCGGCTTGTCACATGGATTATCATACCGCCGTCAAGGCTGGATTTATTTACGATCGTGATGCTGATGTTTTACTATTCAGTGGGGACGAGTCTTGAGCGGACATGGGGGACGTTTTACTATAATGTATATCTCCTGATGGGAATGCTCTTTACAATTATCGGAAGCTTTTTGGTCATGGGCATCAGTTATGTGCCGGGGGGATATTCTTATGATGTGCGGACGATTCAGTATGGGACAGAGAATTATTTTAGGATGGTGTCAGGCAGCTTTAGCACTTATTTTGTGAATATGTCAATCTTTTTGGGGTTTGCAGCGACATTTCCAGATGTACAGGTTTTGCTGATGTTTATTATCCCAATCAAGGTAAAGTGGATGGGGATTGCCTATGCAATTCTGTTGGGTGTGCAGTTTTTACAGAGGGATATTGTCGGCAAGATTGTCATTGGTGCATCTTTGTTGAATTTTGTCCTGTTTTTCATGATGATGCGCAGCAGCGGGATTGGGATGCGGTTCTCACCGCAGCAGGTGAAGAGACGGCATGATTACAACAGGGAAATCAAGCGGGCAAAGCCGATGAGTGTCGCAAAGCACAAGTGCGCTATCTGCGGCAAGAACAGCGAGGACAATCCAGAGGCAGAATTTCGGTTCTGCTCAAAATGTAATGGAAATTATGAGTATTGTCAGGATCATCTTTTCACACATACACATGTTCAATGAGGAAGGGGAAGCAGGCAGGTATGGAGTTCAATCATGCAAATTTTGCGCAGGCGCTTGAGGAGTTAAAGGATACTGCGAGATTACAGGGCAACATGCTGACAGGCGGGCAGCTTGATGAGGCTTTTGCGCAGTGGCAGCTCGGAGAAGAACAACTGGCGCTGGTACAGGATTATTTTCGCAGTCATCATATTGGTATTGATGAGCCGAAGGATACCGCAGAGCAGCTCTCCGGGGACGATGTCAATTTTCTCGAAATGTATTTGAAGGAGCTGGAGGCGCTGCCGCCTGTATCGGACGGAGAAAAGCGTGCTGTGATGATGTCTGCGCTGGCAGGAGACGGCGGTGCGCAGTCAAAGCTTGTGGAGATTTATCTGCCGCAGGTGGTAGAAATTTCCAAGCTCTACGCAGGACAGGGGGCGCTTGTGGAGGACCTCATCGGAGAGGGCAATGTCGCGGCAGCTTCGGCGGTGACGATGCTGGACTGTGTGGAAGGGCTTGACGAGGTGGAGGGCTTTATTGTTAGAATGATTATGAATGCGATGGAGGATCTCATCAGTGAGGATTCTGAGAACCGGCAGTTTGACGAGAATGTGCTTGGCAGGGTCAATGATGTGAACGACAAGGCGCACGAGCTCTATGACAGTCTCCTTCGGAAAGTGACCGTGCAGGAGGTCGCGCAGGAGCTTGGCATCTCGGAGGAGGAAGTGCGGGAGGCGGCGGAGTTTGCCGCAAACCGTATTGAGTATATGGCGCTTTAGGGAGACGGCATGGAAATACAGAATAATGATGATTTTAAATATGTGCTTCAGGATACAAATACTATCTATTTTGGCAGGGAGCTGACCTATGCGGAGATGATGGACAGGGAAGATGTGCCGTTTAAGTTCAAGGCGGTGCTCAGTGCCCATATTGCACGTGATACAGATTTAGACAAAAAAATGGCAGAGCATCTTATGACAATCTCAGACAGAGCGTTTTCCTACCACATTTATGAACAGTTGAAATTGACAGTGCGGATTTGTTATAAAGTGCAGAAAAAGGGCTTTGGCGGCAAAATCAAAGAGAAATGGCTGCACAAGTCCTGCCCACTCCATCAGTTTTGCAGGGAATACCGTGCTCTGGCAGCACAGGAGGACGTGATGATCGAAGATTTTTCGATTTCAAAACTTGCACTGATGGTACTTAGCATCTGAATTAAAAAATTAATATAGAAAAAGGAAGGATTTCTTAGATGAAAAAAATTGAAGATTTGACAGCTTATGAGGTAATTGAGAAAAGGCAGATCGACGACATCGGTGCGATGAGCTGGCTTTTACAGCACAAAAAGACGGGGGCAAGGGTTGCGCTGTTAAGCAACGATGATGAGAACAAAGTATTTTATATTGGTTTCCGCACACCGCCCACAGATTCGACGGGCGTGCCGCATATTGTAGAGCATACCGTGTTGTGCGGCTCAAAGGATTTTCCAGTCAAGGACCCGTTTGTAGAGCTTGTGAAGGGGTCTCTCAACACCTTTCTCAACGCCATGACATACAGCGACAAGACTGTCTACCCGGTTGCAAGCTGCAATGACAAGGATTTTCAGAATCTGATGCATGTGTATCTCGATGCAGTGTTTTATCCCAATATCTATCATGAAAAGAAGATTTTCCAGCAGGAGGGCTGGCATTATGAGATGGAGGACGCGGACAGCCCGCTCACATTAAACGGCGTTGTCTACAATGAGATGAAAGGGGCGTTCTCATCGCCGGACGAGGTGCACGACAGGGAAGTTGTCAATTCGCTGTATCCTGATACGCCTTACGGAGTGGAGTCTGGAGGAGACCCCAAGGTGATTCCAACGCTTTCATATGAGCAGTTCCTTGATTTTCACAGAAGATATTACCATCCGTCAAACAGCTATCTCTATCTGTACGGCAATATGGATATGGCGGAGAAGCTGGAATGGATAGATGCGCATTATCTGAGCCAGTTTGACAAACTAGAGATTGATTCCGCGTTAAGGACGCAGGCGGCGTTTGAGAAGCCGGTGGAGACTTCCAAAGAATATCCAATTATGGAGGGAGAGTCTTTAGAGGATAACACGTATCTTTCGTACAATACAGTTGTGGGGACAAGCCTCGACAAAGAACTGTATTATGCGATGGAGATTTTGGAGTATGCGCTGTGCTCTGCCTCAGCGGCGCCGCTGAAGCTGGCATTGATTCACAAAAATATAGGTACAGAAGTATATTCTGTGTACAATAACGGGATTTATCAGCCGTATTTTTCGATTGTGGCTAAAAATGCGAACGCTTCTCAAAAAGAAGAATTTGTCCAGACCATTGAGGAGGAGCTTGCCCGTATTGTAAAAGAGGGAATTGACAAGAAATCCCTGCTGGCAGGCCTGAATTACTATGAGTTCCGGTACAGGGAGGCGGATTTTGGCTCCTATCCCAAGGGGCTGATGTACGGCTTGCAGATGCTTGATTCGTGGCTGTATGATGACCGTATGCCGTTTGACATGATCGAGGCAATTGAGATTTTCAAGGATTTAAAAGAAAAAATAAACACCGATTACTATGAAAAACTGATCGAAAAGTATCTGATCAAGAACCAGCACAAGTCAATTCTGGTGGTGGCGCCCAAAGAGGGGCTTACTGCAAAGGACGAAAAAGAACTTGCAGACAGCCTTGCGGCGTATAAGGCAGGACTGTCAGAGGAGGAGCTTGCACAGATTGTAGCAGACACAAAGGCGCTGCGCGCTTATCAGGAAGAGGAGGATACGCCGGAAAAACTGGCCCTGATACCGATGCTAAAGCGCGAGGACATGAAAAAAGAGGCGGAGGATTTCGTCAATGAAGTCCGGAGCATCGGGGATACAAAAGTACTGTTCCATGATATCCAGACAAACGGAATTGGTTATATCAAGTTTATCTTTGATGCCGCCAATATTCCAAAAGAGCTGTTTTCGTATATCGGTATTCTCAAGAATGTATTAGGATATATTGATACGGATAAATACAGCTATGGAGAACTCTGCAATGAGATTAATATTCATACAGGGGATATTGTAAGCAGTGTCAACACGTATGTGAATGCAAAGAAATTAGATGAATACAAACTTACTTTCGAAATCAAGACAAAAGCAATGTATGATGAGCTGCCTGCGGCATTTGAGCTGATGACAGAGATTATGACTGCCTCGAAATTTGAGGACGAGGACAGGATTCTCGAGATTCTCGAGGAGTTAAAATCAATCATGCAGGGCAATATGCTTTCTTCAGGGCATTCCTTTGCGGCAGTGCGGGCGATGTCGTACTTTAGTGAGACGGCAGCAGCGTCAGAACTTGTGAATGGCCTGCCCTGCTACCGTATGCTTGAGAAGCTTACTGAGGATTTTGACGCCAGCAAGAGTGCGCTGATTGCAAAGCTGCAAGAGCTGGCAAAATGTATCTTCCGTCCGGAAAATCTGATGGTTGATATGACTGCCACCGAGGACGGCTTTGAGCGCATCAAAGAGCTGGTGCCGCCGATGAAGGCAAAACTTTTTACGGCGCCTGTGAAAAAAGAGCGTTTTGAGATCGCCACGGTGAAGAAAAATGAAGCCTTCTCGACCTCTGCGCAGATTCAGTATGTGTGCAAGGCAGGAAACTATATGCACAATACAGACTATGCGTACACAGGTGCGCTCAGGGTGTTAAAAGTGATGCTGCGCTACGATTATCTCTGGATTAATGTGCGTGTGAAGGGCGGTGCATACGGCATCATGTGTAATTTTGGCAGGACTGGCGACAGCTATCTTGTGTCGTACAGAGACCCCAATCTAAAAAAAACAGTTGACATTTTTGAGAAAACAGGCGATTATTTAAGAGAATTTCATGCCGACGAACGCACGATGACAAAATATATTATCGGCGCTGTCAGTGACATGGACGTGCCGATGACACCAGTTGTCAAGGGCAGCCGTTCCTTAGGCGCATATCTGACCAACCTTGACTTTGCACAGGTGCAGCGCGAGCGCGATGAGGTCCTCTCATGCAGTCAAGAGGATATCCGAAGGCTGGCAGGTTATCTCGACGCTGTCATGGCAGAGGAGGCTGTCTGTGTGGTGGGCAACGGGCAGAAGATCGAGAAAAATAAGGAATTGTTTATGAAGGTGGAAAATCTGTTTCACTGAATTGCGGAAATATAAAGGATAAAAAGGGATAAACAAGATGAATGAAACGCATAAGTCAGGCTTTGCCGCATTAATCGGCAGACCCAATGTGGGAAAATCAACATTGATGAACTGTCTGATCGGGCAGAAGATCGCGATTACGTCCAAGAAACCACAGACAACGAGAAATCGCATACAGACCGTGTACACCTCTGAGGAAGGACAGATTGTCTTTGTGGACACACCGGGAATCCATAAGGCGAAGAACAAGCTCGGAGATTATATGGTAAATGTGGCAGAACACAGTCTGCGGGAGGTGGATGTGATCTTGTGGCTCGTTGAGCCGACAGACTATATCGGCGCAGGCGAGCAGCATATTATCGAGCAGCTCAAGAAGATAAAAACACCTGTTATTTTAGTGATTAATAAAATAGACACCGTCAAAAAAGAACAGCTTCTCGGATATATAGATCTCTATAGAAAGCAGCTTGATTTTGCGGAGATTGTTCCGGTATCGGCGTTAAAAAAAGATAATACCGGGGTGCTGCTCGCGCAGATTATGAAATATCTGCCGTATGGACCGGCATTTTATGACGAGGATACGATCACAGACCAGCCGACAAGGCAGATTGTGGCAGAGCTAATCCGGGAGAAGGTGCTTCACAGCATTGATGAGGAGATTCCGCATGGCGTGGCAGTGACGATCGAGTCCATGAAATATGGCAAAAAGCTTGTTGACATCAATGCGACGATTATCTGTGAGCGGGATTCGCACAAGGGAATAATCATCGGAAAAGGCGGCCAGATGCTCAAGAAGATAGGGTCAATGGCACGTGCTGAGATTGAGGATTTATTAGAGCAGCATGTGAACCTTCAATTGTGGGTAAAGGTGAAGAAGGACTGGCGTGACAGTGATTTTCTGATCAAGAATTTCGGGTATGATCCCAAAGAAAATGAAGTGTGAAAATGAATAAAATCGTCCCATAAGCACACTCTATGAATGTGGACGCTGTGCACAATACAGAAAGGACAGGGACGAGCAATGTACGAGGATGGATGGAGCCGGTTTATGCAGACAGGACAGGTACACGATTATCTGGCTTACAAAAGGCATCCTGAGATGGAAGAAGCCAACAGTAAGGCAGGAGAGACACATGAGTACAGGGATGCAGGATTTTGTAATACTGACAGGGATTATTATCAAAGCGGAACCGATTGGAGAATACGATAGAAGAGTAGTTCTCCTCACAAAAGAGAGAGGGAAAATTTCAGCCTTTGCCCGGGCTTCTAGGAAGCCCGGCAACAGGCTGATGGCACCGACCAACCCTTTTTCTTTTGGGCAGTTCAAGCTCTTTGCAGGCAGAAACGCCTACACGATGTCGGACGCGGATATCTCAAATTATTTTGAGGAGCTGCGGCAGGATTTTGCAGGCGCCTACTATGGCATGTACTTTCTGGAAATCTGTGATTACTACACAAGAGAGAACAATGATGAGACTGAAATGCTCAAACTTCTGTACCAGTCACTGCGCGCGCTGGCAGCGCCCAATTTTGACAACAAACTGGTGCGGTATGTATTTGAGTTAAAGTCCATCATGCTCAGCGGCGAGTTTCCCGGACTGGGAGCAGAAAATACGCTGATGGAGTCAACGGCATTCACAATTGATTACATAATGAGAACGCCTGTCGAGAAGCTTTATTCATTTCATGTAAAGACGGAAGTATTGCAGGAATTAGGACTTTACAGCAGGAGAATGTGCAAAAGAGTGATGGACAAAAATTTTAAAAGTCTTGAAATACTTGAAAATATAGAGTAAGTTGTTTATAATATAACGCAGTACGCACAACGATTGAAATGAATATAGGGTGGAGATGGTTATGAGGACAGGAAAAACAATAATTCTAATGATGTGTATCTGTATGCTGGGACTCACTGCATGTGGGGAAAAAACGCAGGAGGTCAAAGATGAGCTGGTGGCATCGGCGGCAAAATCCTCCATTTCCGTCAACAAGGATGGGAGTATTTCGAGTACGATTGTAGAGGATTTTGTGGAGAGCTATTATGACGTGGAGGGATTAAAGACGATGATTGAGACCTCCATCAATGCATACAAGGCGGAGAACACCGACGCCCAGATCAAACTAAAAAGCTGTAAGGCAAAGGACGGTGTCGCGAATGTCGAGATTGAATTTGGCAACTATCAGGCGTATGCAGGATTTAATCAGGAGGATTTTTTCGTCGGGACAGTCAAGGAGGCCAACATGGCAGGATATGACTTGGACGTGACGCTGAATGCCGTGTCAGAGTCTGCTGGAAATGGAACGATTTCCAAACCAGAGCTTCTGGGAATGGGGGACAGTCATATCGTTATCGTAGAAAACACAGAGGAACAGGAATCAGAGATGCTGCGGGTCAACTGTTTTGGTGAAATCCTGTATGTGGGAGAGGGCGTCACCGCTGCCGGGAAAAAGAGTGTGAATGTATCCTATTCGGAAGGCAGCAAAATGATTGTATTTAAATAACATGAATAAAATGAGGTTAGGAGAACGTGGGATGGAAAAGACATTAGACAAAATTGTAGCGCTATCAAAAAGCAGAGGATTTGTGTATCCGGGTTCGGAGATTTACGGCGGACTTGCAAACACATGGGATTACGGCAATCTTGGCGTCGAGCTGAAGAATAACGTAAAACGCGCATGGTGGCAGAAGTTTATCATGGAGAATCCATACAATGTAGGTGTGGACTGTGCGATCTTAATGAATCCGCAGACATGGGTGGCATCTGGGCATCTTGGCGGATTTTCAGATCCTCTGATGGACTGCAAGGAGTGCCATGAGCGCTTCCGTGCAGACAAGCTGATAGAGGATTATGCGGGAGAGAACGGTATCGTGCTGGACAAGCCGATTGACGCCTTCTCGCAGGAGGAGATGAAACAGTTTATCGAGGAGAAGAATATCGCTTGCCCGACCTGCGGCAAACACAACTTTACGGACATCAGACAGTTTAATTTAATGTTCAAGACTTTTCAGGGTGTGACGGAAGATGCGAAGAATACGATTTATTTAAGACCGGAGACTGCACAGGGCATCTTTGTAAACTTTAAGAATGTACAGAGAACGTCCAGAAAGAAGATTCCGTTTGGTATTGGTCAGATTGGTAAATCTTTCCGCAATGAGATCTCACCGGGCAATTTCATCTTCCGCATTAGGGAGTTTGAACAGATGGAGCTGGAGTTCTTCTGCGAGCCGGGTACAGACCTTGAGTGGTTCCAGTACTGGAGAGGCTTCTGCCGTGACTGGCTTCTGAGCCTTGGCATCAAGGAGGAGGAGATGCGCCTGCGCGACCATGCGCCGGAGGAGCTTTGTTTTTACTCAAAAGGGACGACGGATATCGAATTTTTGTTCCCTTCAATTGGCTGGGGCGAACTCTGGGGAATTGCGGACAGGACAGACTATGACCTCACACAGCATCAGAATACATCTGGTCAGGATATGTCGTACTTTGATGATGAGAAGAAGGAAAAATACATACCATATGTGATTGAACCGTCTCTCGGCGCGGATCGTGTGGTGCTTGCGTTTCTATGTGCCGCCTATGATGAGGAGGAAATCGGCGAGGGCGATGTGAGAACTGTACTGCACTTCCATCCTGCAATTGCACCTGTTAAGATTGGTGTGCTGCCGCTCAGCAAGAAGCTGAATGAAGGCGCCGAAAAGATTTATGCACAACTGGCGAAAAAGTATAACTGCGAGTTTGATGACAGAGGAAACATCGGCAAGAGATACCGCCGTCAGGATGAGATTGGCACACCGTTCTGCGTGACATATGACTTTGAGTCTGAGCAGGACAATGCAGTCACGGTGCGTTTCCGTGATTCTATGGAGCAGGTGCGCATCAAGATTGATGAGCTGGATGCATATTTTGCAGACAAATTTGATTTTTAATGCACAGACTGAGGATATAGATTTGGGAGGAATGATTGTGAAAAACTATGGAGTAAACGAGCTTCGAAGAATGTTTCTTGAATTTTTCGAGAGCAAAGAGCATTTATCAATGAAAAGCTTTTCGCTGGTGCCGCACAATGACAACAGTCTGCTGATTATCAATTCAGGTATGGCGCCTTTAAAACCATATTTTACTGGACAGGAGATCCCACCGAGGCGTCGAGTGACGACATGCCAGAAATGTGTTCGAACAGGCGATATCGAGAATGTGGGAAAGACAGCGCGGCATTTGACTTTTTTCGAGATGCTCGGCAATTTTTCATTTGGTGATTACTTTAAGCGTGAGGCGCTCCACTGGAGCTGGGAGTTTCTGACCAGAGTAGTAGGATTAGACCCAGAACGGCTTTATCCATCTATCTACTGTGAGGACGAGGAGGCTTATCAGATATGGGTCAATGAGATTGGCGTGCCAGCGGAGAAAATCACACGATTTTACCGTGACCCGGAAACCGGAGAGTGCGATAATTTCTGGGAGCACGGCGCTGGACCCTGCGGACCCTGCTCTGAGATTTATTACGACAGGGGCGCCAAGTATGGCTGCGGCAGGCCTGACTGCAAGGTAGGCTGCGACTGTGACCGTTTTATAGAAGTATGGAATAACGTCTTTACGCAGTTTGACGGCGACGGCAAGGGGCACTATGAGGAGCTTGCGCAGAAAAATATTGATACCGGCATGGGCTTAGAGCGGCTTGCTGTTGTTGTGCAGGATGTCGATACAGTCTTTGACATCAATACAATGAAAGCGATTCGTGACAGGGTGTGTGAGCTTGCCGGCGTAACCTATCAGGAGGACGAGAAGAAGGACGTATCCATCCGGTTAATCACAGACCATATCCGATCGGCGACATTTATGATTTCGGACGGCATTATGCCGACCAATGAAGGGCGTGGATACGTGCTGAGGCGCATTATCCGCCGTGCCGCGCGCCATGGAAGGATGCTTGGCATTGCGGGGACATTTATGGCTGACTTTGCGAAGACGGTCATTGATGAGTGCAGGGACGGTTATCCTGAATTGGAGGAGAAGAAGGACTTTATCTTTAAGGTGCTGACACAGGAGGAAGAAAAGTTTAGCAGGACCATCGACCAAGGACTCGCGATCCTCTCGGATATGGAGGAGCAAATGCAGCAGGCAGGAGAGAAGGTGCTGTCAGGAGAGAATGTATTTAAACTATATGATACGTATGGATTCCCTGTAGACCTCACCTGTGAAATTCTGGAGGAAAAAGGCTTTTCTATTGACAGAGAGGGATTTGACACGGCGATGGCGGCGCAGCGGGAAAAGGCAAGAAGCGCCCGCAAAGAGACAAATTATATGGGTGCAGATGCAACGGTATATGAGTCGATTGACCCCGCAGTCACGACGACATTTGTCGGCTATGATACATTAGAGACGGCATCGAAGGTTTCCGTGCTCACGACGGAGAGCGAGCTTGTCGAGGCGCTTTCGGACGGCGAGATCGGCACGGTTATTGTCGATGAGACACCGTTCTATGCGACGATGGGCGGCCAGCAGGGAGACTGCGGCGTGATCACGACTGCCTCTGGTGAGTTTGTGGTGGAGGATACCATCAAGCTGCTTGGCGGGAAAGTCGGACATATCGGGAAGATGGCACACGGTATGATCAAGGTGGGCGACGAAGTGATGCTCCGCGTAGATCAGTCACGCCGCACCAAAATTTGCAAGAACCATTCAGCGACACACTTGTTGCAGAAGGCACTCCGCGAAGTGCTCGGCACGCATGTACAGCAGAAAGGCTCGTATCAAGATGGCGAGCGCACACGTTTTGACTTCAGCCACTTTGAGGCGATGACGGCTGGCGAGCTGGCAGCAGTCGAACAGATGGTCAATGAGAAGATTGCCGAGAACATCGCTGTGGAGACACAGGTCATGACGATGGACGAGGCGAAAAAGACAGGTGCGATGGCGCTGTTTGACGAGAAGTACGGCGAGACAGTGCGCGTCGTGTCTATGGGTGATTTTTCGAAGGAGTTCTGCGGTGGTACACATGTGAAGCGTACCGCAGATATCACCACCTTTAAGATTGTGTCCGAGAGTGGTATCGCAGCGGGTGTGCGCAGAATCGAGGCACTCACGGGCGACAATGTATTTGCGTACTACCAGCAGCTTGAGGACGAGCTTGCACAGGCGGCGAAGGCGGCTAAGACGACACCTGCAAATCTGATCGAAAAGATTGAGCATATGATGGCAGAGATCAAGGCACTCCAGAGTGAGAATGAAGCCCTGAAGAGTAAGGCAGCCAAGGAGGCTCTCGGGGATGTCATGAATCAGGTGACGGAGGTGAAGGGCATCAAGCTCTTGGCAGCCAGTGTCGAAGGCGTCGATATGAATGGTCTGAGAGATCTGGGAGACCAGCTAAAGGCAAAGCTTGGGGAAGGTGTTGTCGTGCTTGCGTCCAGCATGGAGGGCAAGGTAAACCTCGTGGCGATGGCGACAGACGAAGCGATGGCCAAAGGCGCTCATGCGGGCAATCTGATCAAAGGCATCGCAGGTCTTGTCGGCGGCGGCGGCGGCGGACGTCCCAATATGGCACAGGCAGGCGGCAGGAATCCAGAGGGTATCAATCAGGCGATTGAGCAGACCAAGGCAGTACTGGAAGGGCAGCTTCGCTAGATCTGAAATAAAAATAAAATAAATTAGAAAAATATTGAAAAAACTATTGACGTATGCTTAATATGTGCTATAATTTTAAGTGTGCAATTAAGTATACCCGAACAGTCTGGCACACAATAATAGAGGCTGGAGGGAGGTTAGGTGTGATAGCATGTCAAATGTAATCGTTAAAGAAAACGAGACTTTGGATAGCGCTTTACGCAGATTTAAAAGAAGTTGCGCTAAAGCCGGAATTCAGCAGGAAATCCGTAAAAGAGAGCATTATGAAAAGCCAAGCGTAAAACGTAAGAAAAAGTCTGAAGCAGCTAGAAAGCGTAAATATAATTAATGTGAATTAATTGAATCAAAGTCCTTGGCTGTTTACGCCAAGGATTTTTGCGTATGAACTGGAAAAAAATAACAGGCATGAAGAGACGCTGACTGCATAGATTATTTTTAAAAGGTTCGGAGTGAGGAGTGAAATTATTGGATAAGATATCTATGTGGATGAGCAGATATCAGTTTGCGGGATATGATCTCTACCACCTTGTTGCCGGATTCTTTTTATTTAGTATCATCGGCTGGATGGTTGAGTCGGTATATATGTCACTGTGCAATCGAAAATTGACCAACAGAGGTTTTATGTCGGGACCATTTTGTCCGATTTATGGCGTAGGCGCGACGCTGGGGTACATACTGCTGCATCCCTTTGCAGATAATATATTTGCGTTGTACATAGTCGGCGCACTGCTTGCGACGGCATTCGAGTATTTGGTGGCAAGGCTCATGATGAAATTATTTGGTGAAGTGTGGTGGGATTACAATGACAAGTTTTGCAACTATAAAGGTGTAATCTGTCTGGAAAGCACATTGGCGTGGGGGCTGTATGCAGTCGTCATCATCACATTTTTGTTTGAGAAGGTCATTAGTTTTATAGACCAGTATCCTAAGGCGTGGGGACTCAAGACCATCGCGCTGATTTTTGCGATGGTTATTATTGATTTCGGATATCATTTTGCGATGTCTGTCAAGATCAAAGAAGAAACCAGAGAAGGTCTGTGCGAGAAGCGGAACGAAATTGTTAATTTTTGTCATCGGCTGATCGGCAGATAACAAGCTGTATCATCATTTTGAATCATCATTAAGAAGGAATATCGCATGCCGGTATTCCTTTTATGCACACAGGCGTTTGAGTAGGGAAAGATGAAGCGCATCACTCGATTCAGAGTCATATAATATCAAAAACCCGCATAAAGTTCCTATAAGTAAAGTATGAGGTCTGCTTTATGAAATGGGTTAGGAAACGAATATATAGAATGCTTGCGGCAGTGATGGCGGTTGTTGTTTTGGCACAAAGTACGGCGTTTGCCGAGGAGGGGGCAGAACAGGGAAACACGGTCAACACGACGGCGGTGACGCTGGCATCTCCTTCTGCGATTTTGATGGAAGCGTCTACAGGGACAGTGCTGTTTGAAAAAAATCCAGACGAGATACGAAGCCCTGCGAGCATTACCAAGATTATGACGCTGCTTCTTACTTTTGAGGCATTGGAGAAGGGCAGAATCAAGCTGGAGGATGAGGTCACGACCAGCGCTTATGCCAAATCTATGGGCGGGTCACAAGTTTTTCTGGAGGAGGGCGAGATTCAAACCGTGGATACGCTGATCAAGTGCATCACTGTGGCAAGCGGCAATGATGCCTCGGTGGCAATGGCAGAGTATGTCGCGGGGAGTGAGGCGGAATTTGTCAATATGATGAATGAGAAGGCAGCTTCGCTTGGCATGAACAACACGCATTTTCTGGACTGCTGCGGATTGAGTTCTGACAGCGCACACCACACCACAGCAAGAGATGTGGCAATCATGTCAAGAGAGCTGATCACAAGATATCCCCAAATCTATAATTATACAAAAATCTGGATGGAGGATATCACGCACGTGACCAGACAGGGCAGCAAGCCCTTTACCCTGTCAAGCACGAATAAGCTGCTGAAACAGTATCAGTGGACGACAGGGTTGAAAACAGGCTCGACCAATGCGGCAAAATACTGCTTTAGTGCCACGGCGAGCAAAGACGGCATTGATTTGATTGCCGTGATTATGGGGGCGCCTGATTTTAAAATACGGTTTTCTGAGGCGAGGAGCCTGCTTGAGTATGGTTTTGCGCTGACAAGGCTGTATGTCGATGAAAACAAAGAGCCGCTGGGCGATATTCTGGTGACAGGCGGCAAGGCGGACCAGCTTGGAGTGGAACCAAAAGGAATATTCCGCTATCTGGATACTACAGGGGCGGATTTTAGCCAAATACAAAAAAAATATCTGTATGTTGACAACGTGACAGCGCCCGTCGAGAAGGGTGCAGAGGTCGGATATATCAGCTACAGTCTGGGAGGCGCAGAGCTTGGCAGAACGCCAATCGTTGCCTCGGAGGCGGTGGAGAAGGCATATTTTATTGATTATCTGAAAAAGATATTGATAAAGTATTTAATATAGGTTCGTGGATAGGAGAATAAGAATGGTACTTCTTATCATGGTTATGCTGGCTGTTGCACTGTTGGCAGTAGGCATTATAGACGGAAACCGGTTTGTGACAGTGCGGAAGGAATTTGCGCTGTCAGGCTTGTCAAAGGAGTGCAGGTTTGTGCTGCTCTCAGATTTGCACAATAAAGTGTATGGCACGAAAAATGATAAGGTGATAGAAGCCATTCGCAGAATCAACCCTGATTTTATTGTGCTGGCAGGAGATCTTGTCACATCGCAGCTCAGAGAGGATATGACGCCGGGAATCGAGCTGCTCAGGACGCTTCGTCAGGACTACAGAATTTATTACGGGCTGGGCAATCACGAGTCCAAGATGCGGCAGAGGCCCGACCAGTTTGGCGATAAATATGACAGGCTGATTCGCGCAGTCTCAGGAAAGAACGTTTCGGTTTTAAAAAATGAGGCAGTGTTCTTACCAGAATACAATCTCAAGATAACAGGGCTTGATTTGGACTTGAATTATTTTGCGCATTTCAAAATCCAGAAAATGAAACCGGGCTATTTGCAGGAAACACTGCCTGAATGTGAAAAAGAGAAATGTAATATTTTGATTGCGCACAATCCCGATTATTTTGCGGAATATGCGCAGTGGGGGGCAGATTTGGTGCTTTCAGGGCATGTGCACGGCGGGATTATGCGCCTGCCGCTTCTGGGTGGTGTCATAGCGCCGTCCTACAAGATTTTTCCTGAATATGACGGGGGCGTCTTTCGGACGGGCAGCGCTGCAATGCTGCTGGGCAGAGGAATGGGCTCCCACACGATTCCGCTGCGGTTTTTTAATCCGGCAGAATTGTATGATGTGCAGCTAAAAATCAAAAAATAGCTTGAACTTTCCCTCAAATCTATGTAAAATAAAAAAGATATCGTTACATGGATTTGGGGGTTTTTATATGGGTTTGTCCGTGACACTCGAAGTATTTGAGGGGCCGTTGGATTTGCTGCTCTATCTCATAGAAAAGAATAAGATTGACATTTATGACATTCCGATTGTTGTCATCACCGAACAATATCTTGATTATATCAGGAAAATGCAGACAGAGGACATGAATGTCATGAGTGAATTTCTGGTGATGGCAGCGACACTGCTCGATATCAAGTGCAGAATGCTTCTTCCCAAAGAAGTCAATGAAGAAGGCGAGGAGGAGGACCCCAGAGCAGAGCTTGTGCAGAAGCTGCTTGAATACAAAATGTACAAGTACATGGCTTATGAGCTGAGGGACAAGCAGGTGGACGCGGCAAAGAGCTGGTATAAAAAGCCGATGCTGCCAAAGGAGGTCACAGAGTACCAGTACCCTATAGATTATGAAGAGCTGCTGGGAGGTTTAAGCCTTACCAAGCTTCATGAGATATTTAAGGCGGTAATGCGGCGTCAGGAGGAGAAGGTAGACCCGATTCGAAGCCGCTTTGGCAAGATTGAAAAAGATGAAATCAATCTGGAGGAAAAGCAGGTTTACATAGAGGAGTATGTGCGGAATCACAAGCGGTTTAGCTTTCGGAGTCTTTTGGAAAAACAGGGCAGTAAGATGGAGGTCATCGTGACCTTTATGGCGGTGCTTGAGATGATGAAGCAGGGGATTATCTCTATAGAACAAGAGGATACATTTGCGGATATTGTCATCACATCGAGCTATGCTGCATAATAGATTTTATGGTAGGTGTAATGAAGTATGAATGAAGAGAAGATAATGGCAGTGATTGAGGCAGTGCTTTTTGCGATGGGGGACTCTGTGGAGCTGTCCAAGCTGCAACATGTGCTGGAAATACCAGAAGAAGAGATACGCGGTATGATTCAACTGATGAATGAGACATACAAAAGACAGGACCGTGGCATCTACATCATGGAGTTGGAGAACGCGGTTCAACTGTGTACGAAGCCAGAACTGTATGAGTATCTGATCAGGGTGGCAAAAGCACCCAGAAAATACGTTCTTTCAGATACCTTGCTGGAAACCTTATCTATTATAGCGTACAAGCAGCCAGTGACAAAACTTGAGGTTGAGAAAATACGGGGCGTGAGCAGCGACCACGCGGTGAACAAGCTGTTAGAGTTTCATCTGATTCAAGAGCTGGGACGGCTTGACGCGCCGGGGCGTCCGCTGCTGTTTGGCACGACAGAGGAGTTTCTCAGAACCTTTGGCGTGAAATCACTAGGAGATCTGCCAGTCTTGAATCAAGATCAAGTGGAGGACTTTAGAAAGCAGGCAGAGGAGGAAGCAGGAGTGAAGGTGGAGGTTTGACAGTGTTAAAAGATAGAGAGAAGGATGAAGTTTGGTGTAATGCGCTGAGAGAACAGGGCGTCAATGTGGACAAGGCGCTTGAGCGCATGAAAGGCAATGCGGCGGCATATCGTGATTTTCTGATTGAATTTTTGACCGACCCGGATTTTGCGTCTCTGGAGGAGGCAGTCAAGGCAGGGAATGTGCGGTCTGCTTTTGACTACGCACACGGCTTAAAGGGCATGGCGGCTAACTTGGGGCTTGATGCGGTCTGCCATAAAATCAATGTGCTGGTGGAGATCCTGCGGGCAGAACAGCCTGAGGGGGCAGCGGAAGCTTTGGGAGAAGTGATGGCGGCGTGCACTGATGTAACCCGGCTGCTGCATCCGTAATTCCGGCAAAGATAAAAGGGAAGTCGTGAAAAACAGGGATAATTTACAGTGGTCGGAACATATATTTTTATGGAACCTTTTATAAAAGGAATTAAAGTATATGAGAAGAGAACCGAGACATAAAAGGGGTATCCTTACAGCGATTATTTTGACAATTGCAATCGTATTCCAGCAGCCGGTTTATGTGACAGCAGAGGAGGCGCCGCTCAGGCTCTATGCCAAGGCAGCTGTCTTGATGGATGCAGATTCCGGACGGGTGCTGTATGAGCGCTGCGGTGATGAACAGCTTGCCATGGCGAGTACTACCAAGATTATGACGCTCATTGTCACGCTTGAGAATGCAAAGCTTGAGGATACAGTGACTGTGACTTCTTATGCCGCTTCCATGCCGCCAGTGCATCTGGGCATCAGAAATGGCGAGCAGTACCGATTGAGAGATCTGACGCTCTCCCTGATGCTGGAATCCCACAATGACTCTGCGGTGGCGATTGCGGAGCATGTGGGCGGCAGCGTAGAGCAGTTTGCTGCGCTCATGAATCAAAAGGCGCGGGAGATTGGCTGCAAAAATACATATTATATTACCCCAAACGGTCTCGATGCCGTACAGGGCGATAAATTTCATTCAACGACGGCGCGCGAGCTGGCGCTGGTCATGTCTTATTGTATTACAAAATCACCACAGAAGGATACGTTTCTGGAAATCACAAGAACTTCAAACCATACATTTACAGATTTGTCAGGCAGAAGAAGCTTCTCCTGCGTCAATCACAATGCATTTCTGAGCATGATGCCAGGTGCACTGTCGGGCAAGACAGGATTTACCGCCAAGGCAGGCTACTGCTATGTGGGCGCTTTGCAGCGGGATGGGAAAACGTTTGTCGTTGCCCTGTTAGCGTGCGGCTGGCCAAACCACAAGACTTATAAATGGAGTGACACGAGAATGCTGATGGAGTACGGGCTTTCAAAGTACCAGTACCGGCGGTTTGACGAAGTTGAACTTCCCGAAGAAGCGACAGAGGACATTATCGTGAGCAACGGTCAGGGCAGTAAAATCGGCGAAAAGCTGCATCTGCCTGTAGAGATGGTGGAGGAGGATACTGGAAAAGAAGGGCTTCTTATGCGGGAGGACGAGAAGGTGACAATCACCTTGCAGAAAGTAAGAGCGCTGACAGCGCCCGTCGTGAAGGGGCAGGAAATCGGGCATATCAGTTACGCAGTCGGCAATCAGGAGTGGAAGCGCATCCGTCTGGTAGCGGCTGGCGAAGTTGAGGCAGTCGATCTGGAGTGGTGCCTTCGCAAAGTGCTTGGAAAATGGATGTTTGAATAAAAATATTATTAAAAATCAGAAAATAATTGAAATTGTAGATGAAATGCTTTATAATATACTTCGTAAATTTGTTATGTAAATTTCGACAGCGCAGTCGCCTGTCAATACGAAATGGTAGATGAAAATATGGTCAATACGAAACGGAGGATTTTATGAAGCTACATGACGATTACTATGAGGAGGAACGCAGCTCAGGCTCTAAAATGACATATATTTATATGCTGCTCATCATGTCGGCGGTCATACTGGGTGTGATGGCACTGGTATTCTGGTCAAACCAGTCAAAGACAAAATCGGATGGAAGCGGCTATGCGGCAGCAGTTGCACAGAAGGAGGCAAAAGCGGCAGAGACAAGCAAAAAGATGGAGGCAAATGCATCGGAGAGTGTGATTTCAGAGAGCAAACTCACCTCAAACGATCTTGATATCTGGTCACTTCCGGATACCGGTAGAGAGAAAAAATCCTCCACAGCCAATAAAAACAATGGTACAGTGACAAACCAGACGACAGGGGAGACAGTGGTGGACGGCTCCTCAACCGCTTCAGACGGCACAAGCCAGTCCAGGACTGCCGATGAAATATCCAATGGAAAAACTTCGGTGTACGATATGACCAACAAGGAGAATCTTGACGGAGAAAAAACTGGCGAACAAAATGAAGAGAAAAAGAACGAGCGTGATCAAGCGGACGATGAGGAAGAAGATGATGACGAGGACGAGGACGATGTGACCAGTATACAGGTAAAACATGCAGACGGCACAAAGGAGTGGGTGGAGGTCAATGAAGATATTCCAAAGAATAAATATGATTACAAGAATCTGACTTATGACAAGCCGCTGATGAATTACCGTGAAGATGGCAAACTTGTGTCAAAATGCGGGGTCGATATCTCGGCGAATCAGGGAGAGGTAGATTTCAGCAAACTAAAAAGCGCAGGCTGTGATTTTGTCATGATTAAGGTCGGCGCGAGAGGCTACAGCAGCGGACGAATTGTGACGGACGCAAATCTTGAGGACAATCTCAAAGCGGCGAAAAAGGCGGGACTGGATATTGGCGTGTACTTTTGCTCTCAGGCACTGAATAAGTCCGAGGCAAGAGAGGAGGCAGATGAGCTTATGGATGCCATATCAGGGTATTCCATCAAGTATCCGATCGCTTTTGTCATGGAAAATGTCGATGATGATATGGCGCGGATAGAAGCGCTAGAACAGACAGACAGGACACAAATCGCCAAGGCATTCCTAAACAGAGTAGAAGATGCAGGCTATACACCGATGATATATGGCGATAAAGAATGGCTTCTCACGATGGTAGATATGGAGGAATTGCAGGACTATGAAGTGTGGTTTGCGCAGGACAGCGACGAGCCGGAATATCCGTATGAGTTTGGCATGTGGCAGTACGATTCTGATGCCAGCATCAAAGGGATTCAAGGCGATGCAGCCATGAGTATCAGCTTTAAGGATTACGCGAAATAACCTTCCTGTAATTTTGCAGTTTATCTGATATTTTGAGACGGGAGTAGAGATCAGCGTATGCCGAAGGCGACAGCCCGTCGATATAGTTTGGCGTATAATTTTTTTGGACGCCGTTACGCTTTAACACGTCAATAGCCTTATTGTAGGCAATTGCGGCTTCAATTTCACTGTGATAATAACCGATAATGTAATACCCGGGCACATTGATGCGTGCCCGGTATTTTGTTTTGCCCTTATAACAGACCTCGGCGACGCCTTGATAGCGGTTTATGATAGCAAGGTTTTCGTGTCGGAAATCCGTGTCATCGTCATTGAGAAAAAGATAGTCCTTTCCCGCAACCGCAAAGTTTCGGATACCATAGCGGTTTAGGATATTGACCTGCATGCCATAGTCTGCAACAAAAAGATGCCCGCTGCGTTTCATAATCTTGCGTGAGGAATAATAAAACAAATCATCTATGTCAAATTTGAGCACATCGGTGGGGGACAGGTAATAGTAAAAAAACTTTGAGCGGGCATAAATCGGTGTGCCAAAGTAAATGCCGTTATCGCGGAAATTAATCAAAATCACCCATTTTTCAAATGGGAGCGGCGAATCGTCCTTATATTGATTAATACTCAGGCGTTCGCGGTTTAACAGTCTGTCCGCTTCAAGATAGGCGGCATTGGCTTCAGATATGGTATCAAATCCGCCGAGACTGATATGTTTTCGCCTGTATGTAATAGAGGCGCGGTAGTAGATCGTACCGTCTTTTTTTGTTGCCGTAGATGTACCCTTCATCAACACAATCCCTTCACTTCTGTAAGATATAACTGTTGTAGTATGCAATGATAATTGTATTGTATGGGGGTAGGTTTGTCAAGCCTGCGCGTCTATTCCAGCCAGTTCTCCCATTTCTTTTCAAGCTCGTATTCCAGCTCCGCCGCCTTTTCTTCGAGATGATCTGTATCCGTGTACATATCTCCGAAAAAGGCATTGATCAAGTCTTGGCTTAGATGAATTTTCCACTGTCCGTTGTCCTGATAAGCAGAGACCGTGACGCGGATACTGACAAGACCGCCGTTGTCCCAATCGTTCGTCATATCGTCAATAATAGATATCAAAGTATCTTTTCCTGCTGCCAGCTCTGCCATGTCCGCTGCAAACTGTGCCAAACCAAGGCCGGGGCTTTCCAGCATATTTTCTAAGAGCTGGTTTTCGTAAATTTCCAGAACCTTTGCCATATTAATATTCGTGATTACCATGTCAAGCGCTGCGGTGTCTTTATCGGTTTGCACATCTGTAATTTCCCATGTCAGATTTTCCATGATTTTCTGGTCAAGTTTGTAGGCAGACTGGTATCGTTTACTGCGTTTGGAGCGGGGCTGCAAAAGTTCGTTAAAGACGCGGTATTCGTTCTCTGTTGGAACGCCAAGCCAGTTGTGGTAAGTCTCGACATAATTATCAGAATATTGATTCAGCGTTTCCAGATCCAGCTTTTTGATGCTCTCCAGTATACACTCGGCAGCCTCTTTTGGCGTAGTAGGCGGAGGCGCGGCGGTCTCTGATTTGCCACAGGCGCACAGCAGCAGGGTGCTAATGATGATAAAAATAACGGTATTCATTTGGTTTTTGAAGGTTGTCATGTTCTCATTCTCCTTTTACTGTTTTGTTGATAATCACAGTATAGTTGTGTGGAGAAGGCAAGACAACCGCCTTGACACGAATCGGCACTCAGGCAGCAAAAAAAGACATTATTCCCAGAGCGGATTATAAAGGAGTGCAGAGAATGAAAAACACATGTTACTGCAAGCTAGGACGCTTGTCCCGCCATATTTTTTAATAACAGCCTCCACGTTTGACAAGCCGATGCCATGGTGAAGGGAATCCTTTTTGGTGGTGACAACCATGTTATTTTTGATCTGTACAGGAGTGCTCACAGGGTTGCGCACAGACAGGATAAGCTGCCCCTCCTCCAAGACCATTTTAAAGTGAATGTTCTTGCGAAGTGCTGTATTTTCAGCGTCCAGTTTTTCGCAGGCTTCAATCGCATTGTCAAGCAGATTTGCTAAGAGCGTGACCAGATCTTCTTCTTAGGTCGTGTTGTGAAAAGCGCACATCTGCGCGGCAGTCGAAATGCCGTCAAGCTCCTTCATGCTGATATCCATAAAAACAATGTCATATTTTACATTGTTCTCATACTGGGCTAAGAACTGTTCTCCAGACGCATAGAGCTGGGCGGTATACGCTAGGTTTCGCTGCTCCAAATACTGTCTTACGAGGGAGAGAAGCTTTTCCCGGTAAAATTGTTCATCATCGCAGATTGCAATTTGCAGCATCGCGGACTCCTCCTGACTTTTTTATAAATACTTTTGATGCAATCAATTATATCATGACCTTTAGAAATTCTGCAATCAGAGATTTGGGTATGATTCCAGTATCGTTTCAGGTATGATTTTAAGAAAGTTTTAAGTATTTTTTGAGGGACAAGCGAATAGACTAATAAAAGGTAAAATTGGAAATAAGATTCGAAGAAAGGAACGAATAACAGCATATGTATTCAAAGAGCAATATCCTTTTATTCATCGCATACACCATATTTACAGGCTTGCTGATACTTTCGAAGCAGTATGAAGTGCAGGCGGAAAGTGTTGACAAGCAGGAGAAGGCTGCTGTTGTGACAGAACATGTTTCTCTGGAACGGCTCGAGTCGTTAGAACGCATTATCCCATATGAAATCTTAAAGCCGCGGTATTGTATAGAAGTGTCTGAAAAAGATTTGGACACGCTCATGAGAATTGTCGAGGCAGAAGCGGGAGGAGAGGACCGGACAGGAAAACTACTGGTGGCAAATGTGGTAATCAATCGTGTCCGAAACAAAAAATTTCCAAACAATGTCACCGATGTCGTCTATCAGAAAGCGCAGAATGTGACGCAGTTTTCCCCAGTATCAAATGGAAGGATTGACGAAGTAACCATATCAGAAGAAACAAAGGAGGTTGTATACAGTGCTCTCAGAGGAGAGGACATCTCAGGCGGCGCGCTGTTTTTTATGGCAAGAAAATATGCTGTTCCCGAGAATGTAGCATGGTTTGACAGCCAGCTGACCTATCTGTTTTCATATGGAGGACACGATTTTTACGCCAGATAAAATGTTGTAGCTTTTCCAGCCAAGTTGTGCTATACTTCTGACAGATTCAGTTTGAAAAGAAAAAGCTGCAAAAGGAATAAAACATGATAACAATACAAAGCAAAAATTTCTCCGCATTACAAATTTGTATGTCTGGCCAGTGCTTCAGAATGGAAGCGTGCCGTGAAAATAGATACCGCCTTGTGGCAAAAGGAAAATACCTCGAGCTGGCGCAGCAGGAGGAGGACATTCTATTTGACTGTACACAGGAGGAATACCATACGGTCTGGAAGGATTATTTTGATATGGAGACAGACTACGCCCAGATTATAGCTGGGATTGACGCCGAGGACACTTATTTGTCGGCAGCGGCAGACTATGGCAAAGGCATCAGGATACTTCATCAGGACTTGTGGGAGATGATTATATCCTTTCTAATCTCACAGCAGAATAATATCAAAAGAATCCGCAAATGTATCAACCAGCTATGTGAAAAATATGGTGAAAAAAGAGAGAGTGCAAATGGCGTGTCATACTATGACTTTCCGACGCCACAGTCCTTGGCAGAGGCGCAGCTCGAAGATTTGTATGCCTGTGGTCTGGGGTATCGTAGTAAGTATATTCATGCAACTGCCAACAGCATATATTCCGGCGAGCTTGATTTGTCAGCGCTGTGGACAATGAATTATGCTGCCGCAAAAAAAGAATTGTTAAAACTATATGGCGTTGGGACAAAGGTTGCCGATTGTATCTGCCTGTTTGCACTGCATAAAACAGACGCCTTTCCAAGAGACACGCATATCAACAAGGTGCTCGAACTGCAGTACCCAGAGGGGTTCCCGTTTGAAAAGTACGGCAAAAACAGCGGGATACTACAGCAGTATCTCTTTTATTATGACTTAGAAAAAGGGGATTTGAAAAAAATATCAAAAAAATAACAAATTTCACTTGAGGAGAGCTTATACGATCGCGATACTACATTGATAATTGTTCGTTTTCAGAGCTGTCAAGTGGGTGTAAATTTAGGAATACTATGCGGTACAAGCACTTTCCAAATGAGAAAAAACGATAGAAAATAGTAAAATTTGAAAAAAAGTGGAAAAAAATAAAAAAAAGTGGAAAAAAGTACTTGACAGAAAACAACAAAGTGTGATAACCTATAAAAGCTGTCGCGAGTGATAAAAAACACAGCGGTTTAAGCAATAAGAACCTTGACAAATAAACAGTAATGCAACCCTGAAAATTCTAAAAGAGAAATTTTTATTATAGAAGATTCTGGTATAGAATGTTCAGAGAACAAAACCTTTAAAAAGTAAAAGCATTTTTTATGCAACCGCATCAAAAATGCAACGGATGAATTAGCCAGTTTAACTGGTGCAAGAATCAAACAAGACAGATCATTTCAATATGAGAGTTTGATCCTGGCTCAGGATGAACGCTGGCGGCGTGCTTAACACATGCAAGTCGAACGGACTCATATTGAAACCTAGTGATGTATGAGTTAGTGGCGGACGGGTGAGTAACGCGTGGAGAACCTGCCGTATACTGGGGGATAACACTTAGAAATAGGTGCTAATACCGCATAAGCGCACAGCTTCGCATGAAGCAGTGTGAAAAACTCCGGTGGTATACGATGGATCCGCGTCTGATTAGCTTGTTGGCGGGGTAAAGGCTCACCAAGGCGACGATCAGTAGCCGGCCTGAGAGGGTGAACGGCCACATTGGGACTGAGACACGGCCCAAACTCCTACGGGAGGCAGCAGTGGGGAATATTGCACAATGGGGGAAACCCTGATGCAGCGACGCCGCGTGAGTGAAGAAGTATTTCGGTATGTAAAGCTCTATCAGCAGGGAAGAAAATGACGGTACCTGACTAAGAAGCCCCGGCTAACTACGTGCCAGCAGCCGCGGTAATACGTAGGGGGCAAGCGTTATCCGGATTTACTGGGTGTAAAGGGAGCGTAGACGGCAGCGCAAGTCTGGAGTGAAATCCCATGGCTTAACCATGGAACTGCTTTGGAAACTGTGCAGCTAGAGTGCAGGAGAGGTAAGCGGAATTCCTAGTGTAGCGGTGAAATGCGTAGATATTAGGAGGAACACCAGTGGCGAAGGCGGCTTACTGGACTGTAACTGACGTTGAGGCTCGAAAGCGTGGGGAGCAAACAGGATTAGATACCCTGGTAGTCCACGCTGTAAACGATGATTACTAGGTGTTGGGGGACCAAGGTCCTTCGGTGCCGCCGCAAACGCATTAAGTAATCCACCTGGGGAGTACGTTCGCAAGAATGAAACTCAAAGGAATTGACGGGGACCCGCACAAGCGGTGGAGCATGTGGTTTAATTCGAAGCAACGCGAAGAACCTTACCTGGTCTTGACATCCCAGTGACGCATGAGTAAAGTCATGTTTCCTTCGGGACACTGGAGACAGGTGGTGCATGGTTGTCGTCAGCTCGTGTCGTGAGATGTTGGGTTAAGTCCCGCAACGAGCGCAACCCCTATTTCCAGTAGCCAGCATGTAAAGATGGGCACTCTGGAGAGACTGCCTAGGATAACTAGGAGGAAGGCGGGGATGACGTCAAATCATCATGCCCCTTATGATCAGGGCTACACACGTGCTACAATGGCGTAAACAAAGGGAAGCAAAGCGGTGACGCCAAGCAAATCCCAAAAATAACGTCTCAGTTCGGATTGTAGTCTGCAACTCGACTACATGAAGCTGGAATCGCTAGTAATCGCGAATCAGAATGTCGCGGTGAATACGTTCCCGGGTCTTGTACACACCGCCCGTCACACCATGGGAGTCGGAAATGCCCGAAGTCAGTGACCTAACCGAAAGGGAGGAGCTGCCGAAGGTGGAGCCGGTAACTGGGGTGAAGTCGTAACAAGGTAGCCGTATCGGAAGGTGCGGCTGGATCACCTCCTTTCTAGGGAAAGAACGAGTAGGGAGTTGCATTACTGTTGATTTGCCAAGGGCAGAGACAAAAATTTCCGGTGGCGATGCGCTCAGGGGAGACACCCGTACCCATCCCGAACACGATGGTTAAGACTTGAGCGGCCGATGGTACTATATTGGAGACGATATGGGAGAGCAGGTGGCTGCCGGATTAAAAGAAAATGGGGGCGTAGCTCAGTTGGGAGAGCACCTGCCTTGCAAGCAGGGGGTCAAGAGTTCGAATCTCTCCGTCTCCATTATGAGTAAGACATTGTTTTATTCAGATTAATTTAAACCATATAGAGCAAATGAGGGCTTATAGCTCAGC
>Ga0137308_100500_pt1 | contig 62507 bp, 64 predicted proteins | sample Inofrocosms_June_FD_97181 | JGI IMG/M metagenome (GOLD analysis project Ga0137308, IMG submission 97181) | Mouse cecal microbial communities from Vienna, Austria - N-Acetylneuraminic and N-Acetylglucosamine D2O microcosms_June | ecosystem: Host-associated > Mammals > Digestive system > Large... | reverse complement strand
TAGTCACGAGTTGTATCTATGGCTCTTTTATAAGGACTGGAGAAGGCAATATCAATCTCCTTGTCAGACAAAAACTGTGTGACAAGTTTGCTATCCTTCAATCCCTTTTCAGTCAATTCCCTTAAAAGATCGTCGTGATTGTTATAGTTGCTCTCTGCATGTCTGACAAAATATACGATGGTCATCTGCAAACCAGCTTTCTCTGCAAATCCCGATTTGTCGATTTGTTACGAGCCAAGTATACCACCAATGGGAATGACATTCAACCCCCATCTATAGTCGCTGCAGGGTAATTGAATGAGGAAACAAATTGTAAACGTGAGGGGTAAACAAAAGGCGAAAAGTCTGCTATAGTGAGGAAAACAGGGGAAGGCAGGCGGAAACGCAATGAAAAAACTGAAGCCAGGAGATTGGGTGGCTGGCGGGCCTTGAGAAATGGAGCAATCTTGCGGGGATTGGCGTTATCTTTTGTAAGGTTGAACAGGCTGGAAAAATTTCAAAACAGGCGCATTATTTCATCTACAGCCGCAAGGGCATGACTGCAAGTCAGATTTTGGAGGGATGAGTCCTTCCTGGTTAATATTGTCTGTGGTCAAGACCTGCTGCCGGTAATGGAATACGTGACCCACTCCGCAATATTGACGGCATGGTCGCCAATACGCTCCAGGTATTTGGCAATCATAAGCCAATCCAGAGCTTCCCCGGCGCTGGAGCTGTCGGCGCGGATGAGGGTGGTCAGCTCCTCCTTCACCTCGTCAAAGAGCTGGTCCACCACATCGTCGTAAATCATCACTTCCTTTGCCATTTGCAGGTCGCATTCCACAAAGGACGCCACGCTGCCCGCCACCATCTTCACCGCCGCCTTTGTCATCTCCCGGATGTGGAGGTGTCCGGGGAGAGCTTTGCTGCCGGTGTGACGGGTAATCTCTGCGATGTCAGCAGCCTGGTCGCCAATGCGCTCCATATCGCAGATGATCTTCAGCGCGGACGACACCGCCCGCAAATCCCCGGCCACCGGCTGCTGCTGCAACAGCAGTCTCATACATAATGCCTCCGCGTCCCGCTCCTGCTGATCGATGTCCCGTTCCCGTGCGATAGCGGTTTCCGCACCGGCCTTGTTGCCGTCCAGCAGCGCGGATACGCTGGCGGCAATGGCCTCCTCACACATGGTCCCCATCTGGGTCAACGCCTCGTGCAGCTGCTGGAGCTGCCGGTCAAAATTGCTGCGCATCAGCCGAACCTCCCGGTAATGTAATCTTCTGTGCGTTTGTAATGGGGCATGGAGAACAGCCGCTCTGTGTTTCCCATCTCCACCAGCTCCCCCGTCAGGAAGAAGGCGGTCTGATCCGAAATCCGCGCCGCCTGCTGCATATTGTGCGTGACCATGACAATGGTATACTGCTCCCGCAGTTCCAGGGTCAGCTCCTCAATCCTGGCAGTAGAAATAGGGTCCAGGGCGCTGGTAGCCTCGTCCATCAGCAGCACCTCAGGCCGCACAGCCAGGGCGCGGGCAATGCACAGCCGCTGCTGCTGCCCGCCGGAGAGTCCCATAGCGCTTTTCCGCAGCCGGTCCTTGACCTCGTCCCAGATGGCCGCGGCCCGCAGGGACTGTTCCACCAGCTCGTCCAGCCGGGCGTGGCTGCGGACGCCGTGGGTACGGGGGCCGTAGGCGACATTGTCGTAAATGGACATGGGAAAGGGATTGGGTTTCTGGAAGACCATGCCGATCCGGCGGCGCAGGGCCGTCACATCCAGCAGGGGGTCGTAAATCTCCTGGCCGTGGAAGGTGAGGGAACCGGTGACATGGGTGTCGGGGACCAGGTCGCTCATGCGGTTGATAGCCCGCAGAAAGGTGGACTTGCCGCAGCCAGAGGGACCGATAAAGGCCGTAATCTGGTTGGCGGGGATGCGGATAGAGATGTCCTTGAGGGCCTGGACGGTCCCATAATAGAAATTCAGCTTCTTCGCGCTGAGGATTGCTTTTTCTGCCATATACGACAGGTCCCCTTTCGTTCCTTCACTTTTCCCGCAGTCATCCCGGCGGCGAGGTTCAGCAGCGCGGCCAGCGCCAGCAGTACGGCGGCTACGGCAAAGGCGGCGGCAAAATCCGCCCGCTCCTTGGCATACACATACAACGCCACTGTCAGCGTGGAGCCGGAGGCTTTCATCAGGCCCTCAACGGTAGAAAAATCCTGCATCACCGTGGACAGCCCCGCCGTGTACATCAGTACCGCGCTCTCCCCGGCGACCCGGCCCGCCGCCAGGATGCAGCCGGAGGCAATACCGTCCGCAGCGGAGGGCAGGACCACCGTGCGGATCATCCGCCACTGTCCTGCCCCAAGTCCCAGCGCGCCCTCCCGGTAGGACCGTGGGACGGCTTTCAGGCTCTCTTGGGTGGTGCGCAGAATAGTGGGCAGAATCATAATGGCCAGGGTGAGGGAACCGGCCAGCAGAGTTTTTTGCAGCCGCAGGACGGTGCAGAAGAGAATCATGCCCACCAGGGCATAGAGGATGGACGGGATGCCCGACAGAATCTCTGCGGCAAACTCCACCGCCTCCACCAGCCGCCGGTTCCGGGCGTACTCCGTGAGATAGATGGCCGCACCCGCCCCCAGGGGCAGGGCGATTGCCAGGGAGAGAAGCAGGACATAGAGGGTGTTGACAATGGCGGGCAGGATGCCTGCGGTCCCCTGTAAAATACTCTCCGCTCCGGTCAGGAAGTCCCAGCTGATACCGGGGAGGCCCTGGTAAAAGATATAGCCTGTCAGGAACAGTAGCAGGGCGCAGCACAGCAGGGCGCTGGCCCAGAGCGCCGCCGCCGCACCGTTGTTGCAGAGTCTTCGCCGGAGGGATAGAGACGGTCTTTTGCGCATTCTTACCCCTCCTTCTCCGATTTCAGCACAAAGCTCAGCAGAATATTGATGAGCAGGATAAACACAAACAGAACCAGTCCAATGGAGAACAATGCCTGCCGCTGTAAGCTGCCCGGAGCGGCGTAGTTCATCTCAATTGCAATGCCTGTGGTCAAAAAGCGCACGCTCCCCAGCAGCGACGGCATATTGGCCACATTGCCCGCCACCATTAAAATTGCCATTGCCTCCCCGGTGGCCCTGCCGACGCCCAGCGCCACCGCCGCCGCAATACCGCTCTTTGCCGCGGGAACAGTGACCCGAAAATAGGTCTCCAGCTCTGTGGCCCCCAGAGCCAGGCTGGCCTCCTCGAACTCCCGCGGCACCGCCTCCAGAGCCGTCTGGGTGACGGCGATGATGGAGGGCAGAATCATGACCGCCAGCACGATGACAGCAGCCAGCAGACTGTCCCCTGCGGGCAGGTCCAGCCGCCGGCGCAGCAGCGGTACCAGGACGCACATACCTACCAGGCCATAGACCACGGAGGGGATGCCTGCCAGTATGCCGATGGCCGGACGGATGAGCCGCGCCAGAGGCCGGGGGGCGGCTTTTGCCAGAAATATGGCGGTAAAGATGCCGATGGGGACGCCGGCGGCAATTGCCCCGGCAGTACCGTAAATGGTGGTGAGAATGAGGGGAAGAATGCCAAAGCTGGGGGTGTCAGGATTGGCGGAGTCCCAGGTCCTGCCGAAGAGAAAGCGCAGCAGTCCCACCTCCCGGATGGCGGGCAGGCCGGAGAGAATCAGGTACACAGTAATGAGCAGGACAAAAACCACTGCCGTCAGTGCGCACACCAGCAGCAACAGCTGCATCGCCAGTTCAGAGGGCTTGACACGTCCACGAAAACGCATAACAGATCCCCTTTCTCACAAGATTTACGGCGCAATGGCTCCGGCGCGGGCGATGTAGTCCGCCACCTCCGGACTGAGGGCGTAGTCCAGAAATGCCTGGGCCGCGTCGCTCAGGACGGCATCCTTTTGGGTAATCAGGAGGAAGGGCCGCCGGATGGGATACGCGCCGCTCTTGACAGCCTCCTCTGTACAGGCAGTTCCGTCCACCGCCACCACCGCCACGCCTCCGCGGACTGACGCCAGAGAGACATATCCGATGGCGTTGGGGTTGGCGGAGACGTTGCCGATGACGTCGCCGGTGGAGCCGTACTCGTTCCGGTAGACACAGCGGCCCGCAGTGCCGGTCAGCTCCTCAAATGCGCTGCGGGTGCCGGACCCGGCCTCCCGGCCATAGGGGGCGATGGGGGCGTCCGGCCCGCCCAGAACGCTCCAATTGGTGATCCTGCCGCTGAAGATGTCCGCAATCTGGCTGGAGGAGAGGGCTGTGACGGGGTTGCTGGGATGGACCACCAGGGCAATGCCGTCCAGAGCCGCCAGATGGCCCCAGGCCCCTTTTTGCATCTCCGATTCCTTCAGCTCCCGGCTGGACAGGCCGATGTCGCACGCGCCGGACAGGGCGGCTTCAATCCCCGCGCCGGAACCGGTGCCGGAGAAATTCACCGTCACCCCCGGCTCCTTCTCCCGGAATCCCTCCTGGAGCGCCGCCATAACATCCGCCATGGAAGTAGAGCCCTCGGTGTTGACCGTACCCCGCAGACCGCCGGGTTCCGGGCCAGCCGGACGGCAGCCGGTCAGAAGGAACGCCGCGAGAAGAATAGACGGCAAAAATTTTTTCATCCAGCTCCCCCCTTTGCAGACATAGTTTGCCGCCTTCTGCTCCGTCCTATGCAAACGCAGAGGCAATGAAACAATATTCGATGACGCAGGGAATCATTCCCACCATCCCGCGCCCCGTTTGCAAGCAAGCCTCCAGTCCTAAAAAAACCGCCGGATGCAGAGCGCATCCGACGGCTTTTGTAAAAATATGGATAATTACCGGATTTAAGCAGAAAAAAACAAAGGCGGCAGGACATACTAGCAAAAAACAAAAGGAGCACGCAAGCGATGAGAAAAAAGCTATGTATCCTGTTGTCCATCCTGACCGCCGGGCTGCTCCCCGGCTGTCACAGCGGCATAGAGCCGGACCTGTCCGGCTACGCCTCCGGTCCGGCGCAGATTCCTGTTGAGATTCTGGGAGAGCTGGACGGCGAGACCCGGCAGGCCCTCACCGGCGAGCCGAAATATATTGCCCTGACCTTTGACGACGGCCCCCGCGCCGACACCACAGGCCGTCTGCTGGACGGTCTTGCCGCCCGGGGCGCGGCGGCAACCTTCTTTATCATCGGCGCACAGGTGGAGGGCAACGAGTATCTTCTGTGCCGCATGGCGGCGGACGGGCATCAGATCGGCAACCACACCTATTCTCACACCCGCCTGACCACTGTGGATACAGAGCATATGGTGGAGGAAATCAACAAATCGGAGGTGGTACTGCGGGAGGTGGTGGGCAACAGGACCTTTTGGCTGCGCCCGCCCTATGGGCAGATGGACACAAAACGGGCCAAAGAGGTCAAGACCCCCATGATCTATTGGACCGTGGACCCCCAGGACTGGAAACTGCTGGACGCCGCCAAGGTGGTGGATGCGGTTGTGAACCATGTGCAGTCCGGCGATATCGTACTGCTTCACGATTTCTACGCCACCAGCGTGGACGCGGCCCTGCAGATTGTGGACCGCCTCCAGGCGGAGGGCTTTGTCTTTGTGACGGTGGAGGAGCTGTTCCGCATCCAGGGCCTGACGCCCCAGGCGGGAACGCTGTACGCCAAACCGGGAAAGACCCGGCCTCTGCCATAAGAAGCCGGGTTGGCCCGGCCCGGTCAGCGGTGCCGGTATATTTTCTTGTCCAGAGCAAAGAGCTTTTTGCTGAACTGCCCCACCGGAACCTCCGTCAGAGCCTCGCTGTAAATTTCCATCCGGCTGTCAATGAGGTCGATCAGCGACAGCAGCTCGCTTTCCGCGCACTGGGGCCGCACTGCCGCGCCGAATTCCGGCTCCCCGTGGTGGGAGAGCAGCATATGCTGGAGCAGCATGGACTTCTCCTCCGGAACCCCCAGCTCCCGCGCCGCTTCCGCCACAGCCCCGGCTCCCATGACCAGATGCCCCAGCAGTTGGCCCTTGGTGGAGTAGCCGGTGACAAGGCCCAGGGAGGAGGTGACGAACTCGTCGCACTTGGCGATGTCGTGGAGGAGCGTCCCGGCAACCAGCAGGTCGCGGTCAATGACGTCCTCGTACAGCTGGGCCAGATCGTCGGCCATGCGGGCCATATTGACCGTGTGCATGAGCAGACCGTGGAGAAAGCTGTGGTGTACGCTTTTGCCGCCGGGGATGTCCAGGAACTGCTGGCCGTACTGGTCCAGAAGCTTCTGGCAGACCCCGCGATAATCCGGGTCCTCCAGGGAATCCACGAAGTCCTGCAGCTCGCCGGACCAGCCCGCCGCGTCGATGGGCGCGCAGGGGACCAGGGTATCCAGACTGTACTGGTCGTCGGGCTGTACCGTGCGGATGCGGCTGATAATGAGCTGCAGGCTCCCGCGGAACTCCGACACGCTCCCCCGCACCTTAATCACGCCGCCCTCGTCCGATGGGCCCACCGGACCGCTGTAATCCCACGCCTTGGCCTCAATACTGCCGCTGCTGTCCGCAAGGGCCGCAGCCAGGAAGGGCTTTCCGGAGCCGGAGACCTTGGCGGCAGCTGTTTTGAGGAGATAAAACCCCTCAATCTCGTCTCCAACCTGGAAATCCGCTATGTATCTGTTATATTCCATCTCTTTCCGCGCCACCCCTGCGGCGCATCCTCCTGTTCTGACCGGCGCCGCGCAGCGGCGGGAAAGCCGCTGTGCGGCGCCGTTTTTCTGCCTTCTACAGCAGCATCAAAATCACGCCGTAGATCACGCTGGCGGTGATGCCGAAGACAATCACCGGTCCGGCAACAGTGAACATTTTTGCAGCCATGCCCGTCACCATACCCTCGCTTTTGAAGTCGATGGCCGGGGATACCACTGCGTTGGCAAAGCCGGTAATCGGCACCAGGGTCCCCGCGCCGCCGTAGCGGCCCAGCTTGTTATAAAGGTTCAGCCCTGTCAGCAGGGCGGAGAGGAATACCAGGGTAATCGAGGTTGCGGTACCCGCGTCGGTTTTCTCCAGCCCCATGCCCATAAAGCCGTCCATAACTGCCTGTCCGATGACGCATATGCCCCCGCCTATGACAAACGCAAAGGCGCAGTCCTTTGCCAGCGGGGAGCTTCTGGCCCGGTCCTGGACGAATTTTTGATATTCCTGCTTGGACATTTCCATGCATATCACTCCTTTGCCCCTAGTATGTCCCAGGGGAATCACGGATATGCGGTCCTCTGTTTATACTATCGGCTGGAATGCGGTGGACATAAGGCAGTTTCCTAAAATCGGCATTCCCCACAAAGATACCGGCTGGCTGATGTCAAGAATTTTCAGATGGGGGAATTTTTTTAGCTGTTGGGACAGAAGGTAGAAGTAACAGTTCGGGCAAAAGCCCTATATGTCCAGCGGCTCCACCCAATCCCAATAAAATTTACAGTCTGTGAAAAACCGGCTGCATATGTTCAAAGGTACAGATTTCCCGGAAACCGATTTCCTTCAGCAGTTTCTGCGTCTCCGGGATCATGTCGGCCAGGCGGGCGGGATCGTGGGCGTCGGAGCCGATGGTGATAATCCTGCCGCCCAAGTCGTGGTAAAGTTCCAGCAGCCGCCGGGAGGGGGAGGCGCCCGGCATACCGTAGCGGCGGGTAGAGGTGTTGACCTCGATCCCTTTTTCATCTGCAATGGCCTGTTTCATGATTTTCTCCGCCAGGGGGAGGATCTTTTCATCCGGATAGTCCCCGCGCCGGTCATATCGCTTAATCAAATCCAGATGCCCCAGGACGGAATACAGCTTATATTGACATATCAGCTCGTAGATGCCCGTATAGTACCCTGCCTGGTACTCGTCCTGCGTTTTGCCCGCCTGATACTCGTTGCGGCAGAACTCCTGGTTGTTGAGCTGATGACAGCTGCAGAGGACAAAATCAAAGGGATAGCTCTCAAACGCGGCGGTGAACTGGGGGATAGTCTCCAGCTGCACTCCGAATTCAATCCCCCCGCGGATGGCGATTTGCCCGCGGTACTTCTGCCGCATATCCTCCAGTGCGGCGAAATAGGCGTCATAGTCGCAGTTTTGGACGGTTTTTATACCGTAATCCACATGCTCTGTAAAACAGATTTCCTCCAGGCCCAGGGCTATGGCCCGGCGCACCATGTCGTCCATGGGGGTCTGGGAATCGTCGCTGTAGAAGCTGTGGAGATGGTAGTCGGCATACATTGTGCGGTCCTCCTGAAAATAAACAGTGCAGGCAAAAAGGCAGACGGGGGAAAATCCCTCGTCTGTCCTTTTGCAGCTTACGCCTTTGCCGCGGCAAACAGGGCGCGGTAGACGTCCAGAATCCGTCCAAAAAGGGGGTGATCCGGCTGGAGGCCGGTGTATGCGGCCAGCGCGGCGGCAACGCCCTCCTTCTGAATTTTTTCACTCAGCTCCACGCTCTGGCTGTCCTCCGGACACTGGAAATGGAGGGCGGCGGCAGCGCCGAAGATCAGATGGTCTACCGGCAGGCCGTAGTTGTACGTGGTGGTCAGGGGCTTAATGAGGCGGTCGGCAGGGGAGAGCTTACGGATGGGCTCCCGGCCTACCCGGCCTACCTCGTCCTTGAGGTGGGGATTCTGGAAGCGGCTGAAGATACGGTCCACATAGGCGTGGTGGGCGTCCGGGTCAAAGGAAAATTCCTTAATCAGACCTTCCCCGCTCTCCTTCATGGCCTGATGGACGATCTTGCCGATGGCGGGGTCCTGAATACTCTGGAGAATGGTCTCGTACCCTTTGAGAGAGCCCAGATAAGCGCAGATAGCGTGACCGCTGTTGAGGGTAAAGAGCTTGCGCTCCAGGCAGGCCATGAGGTTGTCCACATAGGTCATGCCCTTGATCTCAATCAGCTCGCCCTTCCAGGCGGAACGCTCCACGTCCCACTCCGTGTACTCCTCCACAGCCGCGTCAAGGGGATTGTCATAGGCCGGCTTGGGGCAGATTCTGTCCACCGCGCAGTCTACGAAGCCGATGCACTCGCCGGCAAAGGCGGTCTCCTGCTCGTTGAGCAGGGCCAGGACGTCGGCCTTCAGGCGGGAGGTAATCCGGATGCCGTTTTCACAGCAGATAATATTCATAGGGGTCTTATTACCTGCGTTCATCCGGGCCTGAATACCGGCGGCGATGGGCTTAGCGATGCGGGGGATGACCAGGGGGCCAACGGCGGTCGTCACCAGATCGCAGGCCGCGATGGCGGGGACGATCTCATCGCCGGTGGACGAAACGGCGCTGATATTTTCCACTTCCCACTCGTCGCAGACTTGGTCAAGGATGTGTACCGTATAGCGTTTCTGGGTATTGATGGCGTTGAGCAGAGGCTCCGCCACATCCGCAAACGTGACGTGCCAGCCGCTGCGCTCCAGAAGCGCTCCGATGAACCCGCGTCCGATATTGCCGGCGCCAAACATAACTGCTTGTTTCATAATTTCCTCCTCATAATGAAAGCTGTTCTTATTTTGCACCTGCGGCTGCATCGCTATCAACTTCACCATGGGTAGTGTACCACTTTTTTTTCTGGATGACAAGGGAGAATTTCCCTGGGCAGGCGTCCGTGCAATGTATTGAAAACGGCAGCATCGGACTTGAGGATTGCTATAATACCCGCAAACCAGCGCAAAACAGTAGTTGAAAATAGTTATACAAAAGCAGAATGTACGTTGTCTTCAGACAGGTTATGTCAGAACCGGAGTCAATGGCAAATGTATGCCTCACATCTCCAACAGCCGCACAGCCAAGCGGAAATAGGCGAGCAGGGAGACCCCATCCACCAGGGTTGTAATAAAGGGACTGGCCATGACGGCGGGATCGAACCCCAGCTTTTTTGCGGCTACCGGCAGGGTGCAGCCGATGAGCTTGGCAATCATGACCGTGACGCCCAAGGCCAGGCTGACTACCGCCGCGACATCCAAGGGCGTGCCGCAGAGCTGCAGCCGGAACAAATTCACCGCCGCCAGCGTCAGGGCGCACAGGAACCCAATGCGCAGTTCCTTCCACACCACTTTCAGCCAGTCGCCAAAACGAATCTGCCCCAGGCTCAGTCCACGGATGACCGTGACAGAGGACTGACTGCCGCAGTTGCCGCCGGTGTCCATGAGCATAGGAATAAAGGCGGTCAGGGCCGCCTGCGCCGCCAGGGCATCCTCGAAATGGGCGATAATCCCGCCGGTAAAGGCGGCGGACAGCATCAGCAGCAGGAGCCAGGGGATGCGGCTGAGGAACAGGCGGACTGCGGGCGTCTCTAAATAGGGCCGCTCTGACGGCGTGATGGCGTTCATGACTTCCATGTCCTCCGTAGCCTCCTCCGTGAGTACGCTCATGGCGTCATCCGCCGTGACCACACCCTGCAGGCGGTTGCCGCTGTCCACCACCGGCAGTTCCAGAAGATCGAATTCATCCATCAACTGCGCTGCCAGTTCCTGGTCGTCCTCCGGCTGCACGGTGACAAAGGGGCGGGTCATGATGGTCCCCACCTGTATGCCGCCCCCGTTCAGCAGCAGGTCCCGCAGGCTTAACGCTCCCAGCAGGACGCCGTCCTCTGCAACCACATAGCAGCTGTTCATTCCCGGCTGGGGCAGACCTGCCTGCCGCACCCGCTCGATAGCTTCATTGACCTGCGCCGCCGGGGACAGCATAACCGGACCGGCCCACATGATGGCGGCAACCGTGTCCCGGCTCAGGGGCGCAGAGCCATAATTTTCTGTATATTTCATCATCTTTCATACCTCCTTGCTTGATTTGGAGCAGCAGCTCCAAGGTTGGCAGGGAGGCCGGACAAAACGCTTCTATCCAAGACAGACGGAGCGGCTGTCCTGGCGTATATGGGGAATCTTGTCTGGCCTTCGGCTGCCGGCGTCCATCTCATTCACCTCGCTTTGTCCTGATTTCCGCACAAAAAACGCGCACCCGGACAGCGGGTGCGCGTGAAGACACAATCACAGCCGCCGTTCAAGCTTTAGCTTCGCAGGGCGGTGAAATCGCATTAGGTCATGCCTTGCTGTTCGACAAGACCTGTTCAAACCAGCGCAAAATGTCTCCATCTTTTTGCGGCAGCGATCCATATCCCTGCGGTAGCCTTACCTACCGGACGAGTATGCGGATGAGAATAGTATAACTGGTATTCTGCGGTCTGTCAACCCTCTTGACGGACCAAAACTGTGGCAAAGGAAAACGGGAAAGGAAGCAGGCCAAACCAGCCGGGCGCCCTGCTTTTTATTATCCCTATTGACAATTCGGCCAATCTGTTCTATACTGTTTATGATACTATATAACAGTATAAAACGGGATGGTGGTGAGAAGTTGGAAATCATAGTAAGCAATAAGGCGAGCCGGCCCTTATATGAGCAAATTTCTACGCAGATTAAAGCGGCGATTATGAGCGGAGAATTAAAAACCGGCGAAGCAATTCCTTCCGTACGCTCTCTGGCAAAATCGCTGCATATCAGCATTTTGACTGTTCAGAAAGCATATTCCACGCTGCAGGAGGACGGCTTTATCGAAACTACGGCAGGAAAAGGGTGTTATGTATCGGCGCAGAATCAAGATTTCTATTTAGAAGAACAGCAGAAAAAAATTGAAGAAAAATTCACTGAAGCAGTCGAGATTGCCCGCTCTTCCAGCATTAAGCTGGACAAACTGATAAACTTACTTACCCTTTTGTATGAGGAGGATTGACGATGGACAGAAAGCATTGACCGTATCAGGGCTGGCAAAAAAGTATGAAACATTGGGCATGAAAGCAAAGCTTTCTATTGCGGCAGCGTTCGCACACCATCCAAAACTTTTGATTTTAGACGAACCCCCGGTAACAGGTGAAATGAATTTGCGGCATCCGCTTGTAGGTCTGGTAAGCATTCCCGTATCTCTTTTGCCGTTCGGTATTTCTTTTGCGGTGTCAGTAAATATCCATAAAAACAAAGAGTTTTGTTGAGCAGACAGCCGGCCCTCTGCGGCGGGGGCTATACAGACGCGATGGAGACCGTCCGCACCGGCCCGTCCGCCGGGCAGACCGTGACCACGCATCCGGGCAGAAAGTCCTCCAGACACCGGCACTGCCCGTCCGGCTCCTGCCGCCGCAGGGCGGCGATCCCCAGGCCCCGCCGCTTCACCGCTGCCTCCTTTGCCGTCCAGAGCCGGAAAAATTCCTCCGCCCCCATCTCCCCCGCCAGACGCCGGGGCGGAGGGCGCAGCAGCTCCACATCCACCCCCACCGGCTCGCCGGACAGCGCGCATACCGCCGCGCCGCGGCTGTGGCTGAGATTGAAATGAATGTGGGGATACTGGGGAAAATACGGCTTGCCGCCTGCCGCCCGCCGGATTTCCGGCAGGCTTTCCAGCCCGTATTCCCTCTGCAGCGCCAGCTCCAGCAGGCGGTAAGCCAGCTCCCGTTCGCTCTCCTTTGGCCCGACCGCGCCGTATACAACCAGTTCCATCGCCTTTCTCCCTTCCGTTTGTCTTGCTATTTTAGCACAAATACCCCTTTTGCTGGAAGAGATTTTTTGCTTTTTTGGTAATTTTTCTGAAATTCCTGTATGGAAAAAATTTTTTTTGAAAAAATTTGCTTTGGGAGGAGGAATTGCGCCCATGATGTCGTATACTTTAATTAGGATTATTCATTCACGCGGGAGGTGTGGAAGCCAATGGCATTCCCGCAGCATTTTTTGGACGAGCTGTCCAGCCGCAGCGACATTCTGGATGTGGTCTCCTCCTATGTCGCCCTGACGAAGAAGGGCAGCAACTATTTCGGTCTCTGCCCGTTCCACAATGAAAAGACCGGCTCCTTTTCCGTGGCCCCGGATAAGCAGATGTACCACTGCTTTGGCTGTGGGAACGGCGGCGGCGTGTTCAAATTCATTATGGAGATCGAAAACCTCTCCTTTCCCGACGCCGTGCGTTTTCTCGCCAAGCGGGCCAACATGGACGTGCCGGAGGACAACGCCGGTCAGGAGGAGGGACGCCGCCGCCAGCGGGTGCTGGCTCTGAACAAGGACGCCGCCCGGTGGTATTACCAGAACCTCTCCCGTCCGGAGGGCGCGGCGGTGGCGGCATACCTGAACCGGCGGCGCATCCGCCGGAAAACTGCCATGGACTTCGGTCTGGGCGCGGCTCTGGACAGCTGGGACGGACTGCTGTCCGCCATGCTGGACAAGGGTTACACCAAAGCGGAGCTGCTGGCCGCAGGGCTGGTGGTGCAGAATCAGAAGGGCCGGCTGTACGACAAGTTCCGAAACCGGCTCATGTTCCCAGTGGTGGACGTGCGGGGGGAGATCGTGGCCTTCGGCGGTCGGGTGCTGGACAAATCCGAGCCTAAGTATATGAACACCACCGAGACCATCGTCTACAGCAAACGGCGCAATCTGTACGGCATCAACCTTGCCAAAAAAACCAAGCGTCCCAACTTTATTCTCTGCGAGGGGAATATCGACGTCATCACCCTCCATCAGGCGGGGTTTGACAACGCGGTGGCCTCCATGGGCACCGCCCTCACGGTGGAGCAGACCCGGCTGCTCAGCCGCTATACCAAGGAGCTGGTCCTCTGCTACGACAACGACAGCGCCGGGCAGGCGGCCACGCAGAAGAACATCGACCTGCTGAAAAACAGCGAGTTCACCGTCCGGGTTCTCCAGCTCCCCCGCCGCCTGGCGGACGGGGCCTATGTGAAACAGGATGTGGACGACTTTATCAAATTCCAGGGTCCCGCCGCCTTTGAGTCTCTCCTCAACGGCAGCGAGAAGCAGCTGGACTACCGTATGGAGGCCATTGCCTCCAAGTACGACCTGACGGACCAGGACGGCAGGCTGGCCTATTCCGGCGAGGTCTGCCAGCTCATCGCCTCCCTGCCCAACGCCGTGGAGCGGGAGGTCTACGCGGGGCGGGCGGCGGAAAAGGCGGGCATCTCCCGCGAGGCCATGCTGCTGGAGGTAAAACGACTCCGGGGCAGAAAGCGGGGGCAGGAAAAGCGGGAGCTGCAAAAAGAAGCGTTGAATATCCCGGCGCTCCGCCAGCCGAAGGACCGCGCCCTCCGCTATACCGACATCCCCTCCGCGGCGGCGGAGGAGGGGGTGGTGCAGCTGCTGCTGACGGACCCCGCCCTGGCCGGACAGTGCGGTCCGCTGGAGGAGGAGGACTTCAGCTCTCCCTGGCTGGGCAAGGTGTACCGGTTGCTGCGGGAGGCGTATGGAGCGGGCCGGACCGTGTCCCTGGACAGCCTGTCCGGCAGCTGCGAGCCGGGGGAGATCGGCAGGCTGGCGGAAATCCTGCAGCGTCCGGCGAGCATGTCCCAGGCCGGCAGGGCCATGGGCGATTACATACGCGCAATAGAGAGAGCCGCAGAAAAACGGCGCCAGAGCGCAGACCCCCTGCGGGCGGCGGTGGAGCGTTCAAAAGGGAAAAAGGGCTATGGAGGAAAGCGAAATGAGCAAGAAAAAAGAAGAACAGAACAAGACTGAGAGCGAAAAGAAATACGCCAGGCTACCGGAGAAGGTGGCGGCAGGACTGCCTGCCGCCGACCTGCTCAACAGCAATGAGCGGATTATGGATCTCTTCGCCCGCGGGAAAAAGCGGGGCCGGCTGGATTCCACCGAGATGATGGAGGTGCTGGACGAGATCGACCTGGACAGCTCCCAGATGGAGAAAATATACGACTCCCTGGAGTCGCTGTCCATTGAGATCGGCAGCGAGGAGGACATCCTGCCGGAACTGCCGGACGACGTGGAGCCCCGGATCGACGAGATCGCGGAGATCGAGGAGGAGGAGCTGGTCGATCCCAACACCCTGGTGGACAGCTTTTCCATCGACGACCCGGTGCGCATGTACCTGAAGGAAATCGGCAAGGTCTCCCTGCTGGACCCCAACGAGGAGATTGAACTGGCCCAGAAAATGAGCGCGGGGAATCTGGCCCAGGAGCAGCTGGACAGCCTGGAATCCGGCGACCTGGACCCGGTGGCCCTGAAGGAGCTGCAGCGGCTGGCCAAGGCCGGGGAGCGCGCCAAGCAGAAGCTGGCGGAAGCCAATCTGCGTCTGGTGGTGTCCATCGCCAAGCGGTACGTGGGCCGGGGAATGCTGTTTCTGGACTTGATTCAGGAGGGCAACCTGGGCCTGATCAAAGCGGTGGAGAAATTCGACTACACCAAGGGCTACAAGTTCTCCACCTACGCTACCTGGTGGATTCGTCAGGCCATCACGCGGGCCATCGCCGACCAGGCCCGCACCATTCGTATTCCGGTCCATATGGTGGAGACCATCAACAAGGTCATCCGGGTGTCCCGGCAGCTGCTCCAGGAGCTGGGCCACGACCCCTCCCCGGAGGAGATTGCCGAGGAGATGAACATGCCGGTGGACAAGGTGCGGGAGATTATGAAAATCGCCCAGGAGCCGGTCAGCCTGGAGACCCCCATCGGCGAGGAGGAGGACAGCCATCTGGGCGACTTCATCCCCGACGAGGGAGCCAGCGAGCCCAGCGAGGCCGCCAGCTTTACCCTGCTCAAAGAGCAGCTGGTGGACGTGCTGAGCACGCTGACGCCGCGGGAGGAGAAGGTGCTGAAGCTGCGCTTCGGCATTGAGGACGGGCGCACCCGGACGCTGGAGGAGGTGGGCAAGGAGTTCAATGTCACCCGCGAGCGGATCCGGCAGATTGAGGCCAAGGCCCTGCGCAAGCTCCGCCACCCCAGCAGAAGTAAAAAATTGAAGGATTTCCTCAACTGACGGAGAAACGGCGCGATTTTAACGCGGATCATCCCCGGCGGTCCCCGCGCATGCAGGGTTCGCCGGGGCGTGTTTTTGCCTTTCCGGCAGCAGGCGGGCCTCTGCCGCCTCCCCTTTTGCGGACTTCCTTCATATACTGGAGGGATACGGCTTTCAGAAGCCCAGAGCGGCCCTTCGGATGCGTCCCCGGCAGGGCGGGAACCCCGCAATTTCTGAGAATTCTTATAAATCATGTTGAACCGCGTCCATGATTGTGGTATACTATTCCCAGGATTGCCCAGCAGGCAGGACGCCGCCGTCCCCCTGGACGGACCGTCCGGAAGGAGATTTCGACAATGGAGAACAGAATCACGCGCTTTTTAATGACCAGTCTGGCGCTGCTTTCCGTTTTTTGTATATTCGTCTTCAGCGTCCAGGCTGTCTGGAACAGCAGCATGGGCGCCAATGCAATCACAGATATCGGCATCATCTATATGTCCGGAATCAGCAAGCAGGTCTCCGCTCACTTCGGCACCACCATGGAGCTGCGGCTGAGCCAGGTGGCCGGCCTGGTGGACGCCGTGCCGCCCCAGCGCAGTCCGGACTCCGCCGTGACCCGGATCTCCCTGTCCCATATCGCCCGTGCCAGAGGCTTTGAGTATCTGGCCTTTTACACGGACGAGGGGGAGTTCGACATGATCTACGGCCCCCAGCTGGACCTCCGCCTGGCGGACTCCTTCCGGACCTCCCTCTACCGGGGCGAGGAGCAGGTGGGCGCAGGCTGGGATGAAAACGGCATGGAAGTGGTCCTGCTGGCCGTCCCCGCCTCGTATACGCTCCACGATGGACAGAAGAGCCTGGCGCTGGTGGCCTGCCGCCCCACCCAGCGGCTCCGGGAAACCCTGACCGTCAATATGGACAGCGCGATGGCCGACTACTCCATTATCCGCCAGGACGGCAGCATGATTATCCGGGGCGGCGGCATGGAGGATACGGTCAACTACTTCGACCGGGCCAAGTCCCTGTACCGCCCCCTGGACGGTCAGACCCCGGAGGACTTTGTTTCCCAGATGCGCAGCGAAATGAACGTCCAGGAGGATTTTACCGGACAGGTGGAGCTGGATTCAGGCCGCTGGCACATCTACTGTTCCCCCCTGCCCAACTCCGGCTGGTATCTGCTGCTGTATATGCCCTATAATACCATGGACCGGACCATCTCCAGCATGGGCCTGCACTGGACGATGGTGTCCCTGGGGGGCTGCATCCTGATCCTGGGCCTGCTGCTGCTGGTATTCTTCCAATACTTCCGTATGACCCGCCAGCAGGTACGGGACCTGGATGAGGCCCGGCGTACCGCCGAGCGGGCCAGCCAGGTGAAAAGCGAGTTCCTCTCCAACATGAGCCACGATATCCGCACCCCCATGAACGGCATCATGGGCATGACCGCTGTGGCCATCGCCAACCTGAACAATACATCCCAGGTCCGCTCCTGCCTGAAAAAGATCAATGTCTCCAGCCGCCACCTGCTGGGCCTGCTCAACGACATGCTGGATATGTCCAAAATCGAGCGGGGAGACCTTGGCATCCGGACCGAGTCCGTCTCTCTGGAGAAGACCATCTCCGGTCTGCTGCCCCTGGTCCGGCCCCAGACCCAGGAGAAGGGACAGACATTCAATGTCTATACCCGCAATATCCCCTATGAGAACGTGCTGAGCGACACTGTGCGCCTGACCCAGATTCTGCTGAACCTGCTGGGCAACGCCATCAAATTCACCCCGGCGGGCGGAGAAATCCAGCTGCTGCTTTATCAGGAGCCATCCCCCAAGGGCGGCGCATACATCCGTACCCATATGGTGGTGAAGGACAACGGCGCAGGGATGTCGCCGGAGCTGCAGGAGAAAATTTTTGAGCCCTTCGTCCGGGAGGACTCCACCCGCGTGCGGAAGGCCGCCGGTTCCGGCCTGGGCCTCACCATTACCAAGCACATCGTCAGCGCCATGGGCGGCACAATCGAGGTGGCGAGCGCGCCCGGACAGGGCAGCGCCTTCCGCGTAATTCTGGACCTGGAGAAAACCCATGTCCAGGAGCCGGAGCTGCGCCTGCCGGAACGGAACGTGCTGGTGATCGACCCGGACAGCCAGATCCGGGGCGCCGCGCTGGAAATGCTCGCCTCCATCGGCCTGCAGGCGGAGGGAGCGGCTGACGCCGCCGAAGGTCTGGCCCTGGGCCTGGCCCGCCGGGAACGGGGCCAGCCGTACCAGATTGTCCTGCTGGACTGGGAGCCGCCAGAGGAGGCGTCCGTCCGGACCCTGCGGCAGCTGGGCGTTCCCATTCTGGCCCTCTACTGCGGGGACTGGAGCGAGGCGGAGGATGCCGCCCGGGCCGCCGGGATCGCAGGCTGCGCGGCAAAGCCCCTGTTCCGCTCCGCGCTGTACTACAGCCTGCGCCAGTACGCTGCGGACGGCGCCCCATTACAGGAGCCGGAGCGGGAACAGGAGGAGCAGATGGATTTCACCGGCAGGCGCGTGCTGCTGGCGGAGGACAACGAGCTGAACTATGAGATTGCCAGCGAACTGCTCCAGGAGATGGGCATGGAGGTGGATTGGGCGGAAAACGGCCACGTATGCGTGGATAAATTCCAGCAGTCCGCCGTCAACTGGTACGACATCGTGCTCATGGATTTACGGATGCCCCTGATGTCCGGATTTGAAGCGGCCCAGGCCATCCGGCATCTGCCCCGGACAGATGCGGAGGAAATTCCCATTATCGCTGTCAGCGCGGACGCATTTTACGACGACGTCCAGCGCTGTCTCGCCTGCGGGATGAACGATCACACGCCCAAGCCGATTGATATGGGAGAAATCTCCCGGCTGATGGAGAAATACATGCGCCGCTGAGCGCGGGAAACGGGCAGGGTACAGGAGCGGTTTGGAGACAGAGGGAGGTATACCTATGAGAAAACGCTGCGTCTGGCTGCTTGTCCTGCTGGCAGCCGCGTGCCTGAGCGCCTGCGGCAGCAGTCCGGCAGGCGCCGGGCCCCAGGATGCCGTGGAGCAGACGCCTGTGGAAATCACACTCTGGTGCTATCCGGTGGGCGACTGGGGGACGCCTACGTCGGTATCCAACCTGGTGGCGGGCTTCCGAAAGGCCCATCCGGATATCCTGGTGTCCATGGAGTACCTGGACTATGACACCGGGGACGAAAAAATCAGCCAGGCAATTGCCAGCGGCGCGGCGCCGGATTTGGTCTTTGAGAGTCCGGAGCGTCTGGTGGCCGGCTGGGGCGGACAGGGACTGATGGCGGATCTGTCCGATCTGTGGGCGGAGGAGCCCAGCGATGAAATTTATCCCTCCATCCGGGAGGCCTGCCGGCACAGCAGCGGCGCGTACTATATCTACCCCGTCTGCACCAGCGCCCACTGCATGGCAATCAACTACGACATGTTTGAGGCGGCGGGCGCATTGCAGTACCTGGACCTGGAGAGCCGGACCTGGACCACGGAGGGGTTTGTCAACGCGGTGCGGGCCCTGCGGGCCTACGGACAGGAGGAGGTAGGCGTGGTCTACTGCGGCGGACAGGGCGGCGACCAGGGTACCCGTGCGCTGGTGAACAACCTCTTCGGCGGGTCCTTTACCAACGCGGACCACACCCGGTACACAGTGGCCAGTGAGGAGAATATCCAGGCGTTGGAGCTGCTGCGCGGTCTGGACGGCATTGACTTCGACCCCGAACTTGCGGGCGTGGGGGAGATTGACCGGTTCTGCCGCAGAGAGCTGGCAATGACCTTCTGCTGGAACTGCTCCCTGGAAGTCACCCATACCGTCAAAAATCCGGACCTCCAATTCCAGATTCTGCCGGTGGCCTTTCCCTCCGCCAGCGGAACGCCCCGGCTGCAGGGAGGAATCTGGGGCTTGGGGGTGTTTGACAATGGGGATGAGGCCCGGATCGCGGCGGCAAAGGAGTTTATCCGCTATGTCATCCGCGAGGCGTACACCCGCGCGGTACAGATGACCAGTTTCTGGCCTGTGCGGGATTGGGAGAATATCTACGCCAACGATGCCCTGATGACGGAATACAGTATCTTTATCCCCTATGAGGGCGATTATTACCAGGTTACGCCCAACTGGACGGCAGCGCGGGCCGCATGGTGGAACATGCTGCAAAAGGTGGGGCGGGGCGAGGATATCGCGGAGGCAGTAGCCGCCTTTGACGCGGAGGCGAATGCGCCGCTGAGCGGCGGAGCATCCTGATACCTTTTCTTTCAAAAAACAGGAGAGCGGCGCAGCCTGTGCTGCGCCGCTCCCTCTTTAACTTGATGCTTTGATGAAAGCAATGGGACGGTCAATCCGCCTTCTCCAAATACTCCTCCAGGCAGACGCCCTGGGCCTGGATTTCCGCTGCCGCTTCCTTTCCCACATAGCGGTAATGCCACGGCTCATAGATAATCCCCGTTATCTCGCTTTTATCACTGGGATACCGGAGAATGAATCCATACTCCCAGCTGTGCTTCATCAGCCATTTCTGAACGGCGGTCTGCTCCTGGGAGTTGTCCAGATTCTGATTCGACACATCCACAATATCCACCGCCAATCCCAGCTGATGCTCGCTGGTCCCCGGCGCCGCCACCGCTTTACCGGCCTCCTCCTGGGCCTCCTCCGCAGAGTACCCCTGGGCCTTGAGCCGGTCAATCTTGTTCTGGTACAGGGACTTCTGCTTCTCGTAGGACCGGTAGGAGGAACAGATCAGCGGCGACAGCCCCTCCTCCCGGCAGGCGTCCAGCATGTCCTGCAAATCCGGATAACACCGCTCGTCCACCGCGTGTCCGTTCGACAGCTCCTTCAGCTCCATCGTATATCCCTCTGGCAGCGCGTTCCAGGGATTGACCAGCGTCAGCCGCCAGTCGCTTTCCTCCCCAGTCGATGCCGGAATATCCGGCTCCTGGCCCGCGATGGGCACCACCGGTGCGGTCAGGGGCAGCGGCGGCGCGTCCGGTCCCGGTGTATCCGGTTCTGCGGCGAAGGCATTGGCCAGCAGGATGCACACCGTCATCAGTACGCAGAATGTGGCCAGAAAGCGGGACAGGCCCCGCCGCCTTCTCCGCCGCCTGCGGGGACGCGCTGGCGGTATGGGCTCCAGATTGCCTGCCGGACGGCGGTATGGCTCGATGGGAACGGAAATCTCTCTTTGGTACATCATGGTCAACACCTTCCTGTCTCTTGGTTATGACCACAGGATAGCATGGGTTTTGATAGAATTGGTATCGCTCCGGCATCAAACCGGCATCGGAACTGTTAGGAATTGAAGTACACATCCCCGTTCCCCATCAGCTCCAGCCGCGCCGTGCCCGCGTCGAAGGACAGTGTGAAGATGCTGCTGTACCAATCCTCCCCATTTTCCCATTCCTCCCGTTCTGATTCGCTGAAAAGCATCTCCATGTCATAATACTCCGACAGGAATACCCGCCACTGCTCCGCCGTCTTGAAGGTCTGCTCCGGGTCCTGGGTCCAGCTGCTGTCGGCTTGGTTCACGATCTGCCCCGCGTCCGTCACAAACAGGAAGGTCCGGACCATCTTGCCCGTCTCGTCGTCAATAAAGATCCAGTTGCCCGTCATCGACTCGACGCAGCAAATCCACACCACAGCGGAGAGATTGCTCTCGTCCATGGACATGATGAGACGGGGTTCCGTATAAACGGGGACATAGCCGCCGGCATCCGGTGCCAGTATAGAATCCGGCACGAGGGTAACGAGGCCTCTTTCCTTCATCAGCCGGAGAGCCTCCTCTGCCGCGCTGCCCGCCTCCTCCGGCGTCAGATTGGTGTTTCCGCTCCACTCCAGTTCGCTGGTAGACCCTGCCAGCAGCTGCAGCGTCTCCTGTACGGCTCCGCTGTTCAGGGTCAGGTTCACCGGGTCAACGGCCCAGGTTTCCGACTTGCCCGCCACCCGCGCGTCCTGTATGGCGGATGTCATATAAGGTCCTGCGGCCCCTGCCGCTGTCAGCAGCGCCGCCAGCAGCGGCAGAACCAACCGTTTTACCTTTTTCATGGCTCCCTCCCCGCCGGTCTGGGCCGGCATCGGAACTGTCAAGAATTGAAGTACACATCCCCGTTCCCCAGCAGCGTCAGCCGCGCCGTGCCCGCGTCGAAGGACAGAGTGAAGAGGCTGCTGTACCAATCCTCCCAATCCTCCCATTCTTCCCGCACTGATTCGCCCAAAAGCATCTCCATGCCGTAATACTCCGACAGGAATACCCGCCACTGCTCTGCCGTTTTGAAGGTCTGCTCCGGGTCCTGGGTCCAGCCGATGACGGCTTTGTTCAACGTCTGTCCCGGGTCCGCCGCAAACAGGAAGGTCTGGACCATCTTGCCCGTCTCATCGTCAATAAAGATCCAGTTGCCCGGCATCGACTCGATCCAGCAAGTCCACACCACAGCGGAGAGGTTGCTCTCGTCCCTGGACATGACGAGACGGGGTTCCGTATAAACGGGGACATAGCCGCCGGCATCCGGCGCCAGTATAGAATCCGGCACGAGGGTAACGAGGCCGCTTTCCTCCAACAGCCGGAGAGTCTCCTTTGCCGCGCTGCCCGCCTCCTCCGGCGTCAGATTGGTGTTTCCGCTCCACTCCAGTTCGCTGGTAGACCCTGCCAGCAGCCGCAGCGTCTCCTGCACGGCTCCGCTGTTCAGGGTCAGGTTCACCGGGTCAACGGCCCAGATTTCCGACGCCCCCTCCACCCGCGCGTCCTGCATGGCGGAGGTCATATAGGGTCCTGCGGCCCCCGCCGCCGTCAGCAGCGCAGCCAGCAGCGGCAACCCCCACCGCTTCCCTTTATTCATGGCCTCCCTCCCCGCAGCTCCACCGTCACGCAGGCTCCTCCGGCGGGCTGGTTGGCAAAGGCAATGGACCCGTTGTGCAGCAGGGCGATCTCCTGACACAACGCCAGTCCCAGTCCGAACCCGCCCTGCTTCCGGCTCCGGGCCTTGTCCACCCGGTAGAATGCCTCTGTCAGATGGTCCAGGGCGCCGGCGGGGATGCCCCGGCCATTGTCCGCCACCTGGATGCGGCAGCCGTCGTCCAGCATGTCGCACTGGTACCGGATGTGTCCGCCCTGTACCAGCGCTTTCTGTGCGTTGTCCGTCAGATTCAGCAGCAGCGACCAGACCAGGTCCGGCTCCAGATAGCACGTCCCCTTCCGGCAGTCGCTGGACAATGTGACGCCGGTCTTGGCGAACAGGGGCCGCAGCCGCTCCACCAGCTCCCCGATCAGGTCCGCCGGGGACACCTCCACCAGCGGCAGGTCCCCCCGCTTCAGCACCAGCAGCTCCAGCAGCTTCCGGGACAGATTCTCCAGCCGCTTGCCCTCGGAATAGATGTAGCCGGTGGCCTCGGTCTGTTCATCGGGGGTCAGGGTGCCGCTGCGCAGGAGCTCGGCGTAACCGATGAGGCTGGTCATAGGGGTCTTCATCTCATGGGCGAAGCTCCCCACAAACCGCTCCTGCCGCTCTACCGCCTGGTGCAGCTGGGAGATCGTCTCCTCCATCTGCGCTGCCATGGCGTTGAAATCCGCCGACACCGCCCCGATTTCGTCCTCCGACAGCACTGGCGCACGGCTGGAAAAACTGCCGGAGGCGATGGCGCGGGACGCCTGGCTCAGCCCCGCCAGAGGCCGGGTCAGGGCCTTGGACACGGTGTAGGACAACGCCGCGCACAGCAGAACCATCACGCTGAAAATCCGCAGATAGGTCTGCTGCTGATTCTGGCGGGTGGTGTAGAGCGCGGAGATATCGTGGGCGGTCTGGAGGTACAGCACGTCGCCGCTGGTTTCCACCGCGCTGTGCAGCAGCAGATACCGCGCGCCGTCCGCGTCCGCCGCAATATCAAACAGGCAGCTGCCCGGCTTGGGCAGCTCTTTGCTTTGCAGGAGGCGGGCCGCGCCGGTCTCCACGCTGTACAGCGTGTCCTTCTCCGTGCGCAGGCGCAGCGCCGCCCACCCGGTCCGGTCCTGCTCGTAGAGCTGGTCCATGGTCTGGGCCAGGGCGTCGCCGTCCAGGTAGGGGTCCAGGCCGTTGACAATCTGAAGGGCCGTCCACACCATGCGGCAGGAGGCGAAGGCGGCCTCCTTTTCCCGCTCCAGAGTGTCCTGGAAGGACTCCGCTATGAGCAGGCTCCCCCCTGCGCCGAAGAGCACGGACAGCAGCGACAGCATACACAGGGTCATTTTAATACGAAATTTCATAGTTACACTTCCAGCCGGTAGCCGACCTTATTGACGGCTTTTAACGTCTGTTCCCACCCGACCTTCTTCCGCATCCGCTGGATATGCAGGTCCACAGCCTTACTGCCGTACGGGTACGTCCCGCCCCAGACCCGCTCGTAAATGGTCTCCCGGAACATGGCCCGGCGGGGGTTGCGGGCAAAGAGCAGCAGCAGCTCGTACTCGGTTTTTGTGAGGCTGATCTCCCTGCCGTCCCGCCACACCTGCATGGAGCGGGTGTCGATGGTCAGGCCGCCGGTCTCCAGCACCGTGTTGCACTTCTGATAGCGGCGCAGCACCACGTCGATCCGGGCCAGCAGCTCGATGGTCTCGAAGGGCTTGACGATGTAGTCCTCCGCCCCCAGCCGCAGGCCCTTGACCCGGTTGGACACGGAGTCCACGGCGGTGATGAAGATAACGGGAATCTCCAGGGGGCGTATGTACTCCATCAGCTCAAAGCCGTCCACATGGGGCAGCATCACGTCCAGCAGAATCAGGTCGTAGGGATTGTTCTCCAGCAGGTCCGCAGCCTCCGCGCCGTCGTAGGCGCAGGTGCAGGCATACCCCTCCTTGGTCAGAGTCAGGCGGATGAGGCTGGAAATGGGCTTTTCGTCCTCCACAATCAGCACTTGTATCACGGCAGATATCCCTCCTTAGATATTCTTCCGGTCAATTTACATCGTTCCTGCATCAAAACGGCAACAATTTCCGAAATTCATTATACCCCTGCCGGACGTTTTTTTCAACAGGCGGGACCGGCTGGACACGGTATTTGAATGAGTTAATATTTGTTGCTGGAGCTTGCCCAGGAGGCCGGTATTGAGGGGATAGAATCGCTTTTGTGAATAATGCACAAAAAAAGTATTTTAGATTTTTCTGCATTTAACCCTTGACGTTTTCGAATTTTTGCAGGAAGAAAAAAAGACTTGACAAATGGGGAAAGAAGGTGTAAAGTGCAGGGGAAGTGAATAGAAAAGCGATGACGAAGACGGACGAGGCCGACCTGTTTGCAGAGAGCCGGGCAGTGGTGGAAGCTTGGCAGCAGCCGCCTCATAGTCCCATCCCTTCCGAGCTGGAGGTCCGAACATTCCTGGGAATAAGTAGATGCCTCCCGTTGCTGCCGCGTTAGTGCATAGGGCTTGCTGGAGCCTGAAGGGGCGCTCTTTGAGCGCAATTTGAGTGGTACCGCGGGTACATTGTCGAACAATGGCTCGTCTCAAAGATGTTTCTTTGAGACGGGCTTTTTTCTTTCAGCAGCACGCCCTCCCCCTGCTTCATACCATCGCCCAGAACCAAATTTCTGTTTTCCAGGAGGAACGCCGTATGGACACCACACATGTCAACACACAGCTGCTGGAGGTAGCGTTCCGCATCCGCGAAATGCGGGGCATCTGCGGCTTCAGCGAGTTGGAAATGGCCCAGAGGACCGATCTGACACTAGACCAGTACCGGGACTACGAGGCCGCCAGAACCGACCTGCCCTTTACGTTTATCCACAAGTGTTCTCTGGCCTTCGGCATCGGCCTGACAGACCTGCTGGAGGGCCACAGCGCCCATCTGAGCAGCTACACCGTCACCCGCCGGGGACAGGGCCAGCAGACCGCCAAGGAGCCGGGCATCGAGATCAGCAACCTGGCCCCCTTCTTCCGCAATAAGCTGGCAGAGCCGTACTATGTCACCTATGACTACGACGAGGCCCAGCAGCACCGGCCCATCCATCTCACCACCCACGCGGGCCAGGAGTTCGATATCATCCTCTCCGGACAGCTGCGGGTGCAGATCGGGGAGCACACGGAGATTCTGGGGGAGGGCGACAGCATCCTCTACAATTCCTCCACCCCCCACGGCATGATTGCCGTCGGCGGAAAACCCTGCGAATTCTGCGCCGTGGTCATCTCCGGCGAGAAGACCGACGAGAAGGCGGTCCGGCAGTCCATCGTCCAGGCCCGGACCAGCGAGGACTATGTCTGCCGGGATTTCATCCGCGCCGTGGAGGACGGTCAAGGCGTCCTCCAGTCCCTCGCCTTCCCCAATGCGGACCGCTTCAACTTCGCCTTCGACTGCGTGGACGGTATTGCCGCCAAATATCCGGATAAGCTGGCTATGCTCCATCTGGACAAGGACAAAAACGAGCGGCGGTTCACTTTTGAGGATATGAGCCGCGCCTCCAGCCGTGCGGCCAACTACTTCAAGGCCCTGGGCATCCGCCGCGGGGACCGGGTGATGCTGGTGCTGAAACGGCACTATCAGTTTTGGTTCGCTATTCTGGGCCTGCACAAGCTGGGAGCCATTGCCGTGCCCGCCACCAACCAGCTCCAGGACCACGACTTCAGCTACCGGTTCAACGCTGCCGGAATCAGCGCCATTGTGTGTACGGCGGACGGAGATGTGGCCCGTCAAGTGGAGCTGGCGGAGAAGGAAAGTCCGTCCCTGACGCTGAAAATCCTGGTGGGGGGCCAGCGGGAGGGCTGGCACGATTTCGACAATGAATACACCATGTACCGCAGCAAGTACGAGCGCGCCGGGGACGCCCCCTGCGGCAATGACCTGATGCTCATGTTCTTCACCAGCGGCACCACCGGGTATCCGAAAATCGCCGCCCACAGCTATAAATACGCTCTGGGCCACTATATCACCGCTAAATACTGGCACTGCGTCCACGCGGAGGGCCTCCATTTCACCATCAGCGAAACCGGCTGGGGCAAGGCGCTGTGGGGTAAGCTGTACGGCCAATGGCTGTGCGAGGGAGCTATCTTTACCTACGACTTTGACCGCTTTGCCGCCGGGGATATCCTCCCCATGTTTGCAAAGTATAACATCACCACCTTCTGCGCGCCGCCCACCATGTACCGCATGTTCATCAAGCAGGACCTGAGCCTGTACGACCTGAGCAGCATCAAACACGCCACCACCGCCGGAGAAGCGTTGAACCCGGAGGTCTTCCGCCAGTTCGAGGCCCAGACCGGCCTCCAGATTTACGAGGGCTTCGGTCAGACGGAGACTACGCTGACCATCGGCAATCTGGTGGGCAACAAGCAGAAAATCGGCTCCATGGGCAAGCCTATCCCCACCTACGACCTGGTGCTGGTGGACGGAGACGGAAACCCGGTGGCCCCCGGCGAAAACGGAGAAATCTGTATCCGCGCGGACGAAAACGGCGAGATTCCCTGCGGTCTGTTTGCGGGCTACTACCAGGAGGAGGCGCAGACCAGGGAGGTCTGGCACGATGGTCTGTACCACACCAGGGACGTGGCGTGGCAGGACGAGGACGGCTATCTGTGGTACGTGGGCCGCGCGGACGACGTCATCAAGTCCAGCGGCTACCGGATTGGGCCGTTTGAGATTGAGAGCGTTATTATGGAACTGCCCTATGTCCTGGAGTGCGGGGTATCCGCCGCGCCGGACGAAATTCGCGGCCAGGTGGTCAAGGCCAGCATTGTCCTGGTCCCCGGCACGGAGGGGACCGACGCGCTGAAAAAAGAGATTCAGACCTACGTCAAGCAGCACACCGCGCCGTATAAGTACCCCAGAATCGTTGTCTTCCGGGATGAGCTGCCCAAGACCATCAGCGGCAAAATTATGCGGAACAAGCTGTGACGCCGGAAACGGGGACGGAAAATGCCATCATTTTCGTGCATAAAATTGCGTCAAAGGACTTGCAATAACTCTGTCGGAGGGGTATCATGGAACACAAACGTGTGACGCTGTTCGCGGGGCATTACGGCTCCGGCAAAACCAACATCGCCGTCAACTACGCCCTGCGCCTTGCGGGGGAGGGCCGAAGGACCGCTATTGCCGATCTGGATATTGTCAACCCCTATTTCCGCACTGCGGACAGCGCCCGCGAGCTGGCGGCGGCAGGGGTGGAGCTGATCTCTCCCCAGTTTGCCAACTCCAACGTGGACCTGCCCGCCCTCCCGGCGGAGGCTTACCGTCTGGTTGAGGACAGGAGCCTTTACGCAGTGCTGGACATCGGGGGCGACGACCGGGGGGCTTACGCCCTGGGGCGGTATGCGCCGTATATACTGGAGGAGGGCAATTACCGCATGGCGTTTGTAGCCAACTTCAGCAGGCCCCTGACCCGGACGCCGGAGGAGGCTCTGGAGGTTCTGCGGGAGATCGAAGCCGCCGGAGGCGTGCCGTTTACAGACATCGTGAACAACACGAACCTGGCCCATGAGACCACGGCGGAGCTTGTACAGGCTTCCGCCGGTCTGGCGGAGCAGCTGGGCGCACTGAGCGGCCTGCCGGTGTGGCTGACCGCGGCGGAGGAGCATGTGGCGGCGCGTCTGCCGGGCCGGGCGGTACTGTCTATGCGGCTGCAAGAAAAATATTTTAACTTACCGGAACAGAAGGGGCCGCCGAAGCCAAGGCCGCTGTTCGGCTAAAAGAAAGGAATATCAGGTATGGCAAAAGTAACATTCAAGACAGACCTCTGCAAAGGCTGCGGCCTGTGCGTGGAGGCATGTCCCAAGCGCATCCTTGCAATCGCCAAGGATACCATCAACCAAAAGGGCTATTATCCCGCCGTGATGACGGACCAGGACAGCTGTATTGCCTGCGCGTTCTGCGCAACCATGTGTCCTGACTGCATCATCACTGTGGAAAAGTAAGGAGTAAAGCGACTATGGCAGAAAGAATTTTGATGAAGGGGAACGAGGCCATTGCCGAAGCCGCCATTCGGGCTGGATGCCGCCATTACTTCGGCTACCCCATCACCCCCCAGACGGAGATTGCCGCGTATATGGCGAAAAAGATGCCCAAAATCGGCGGCGTGTTCCTCCAGGCAGAGAGCGAAATCGCGTCCATCAACATGGTCTATGGAGCCGCCGCCGCCGGTATGCGGGTGATGACCAGCTCCTCCAGCCCCGGAATCTCCCTGAAGAGCGAGGGGCTGAGCTACATAGCCGGGTCTGACGTCCCGGCGTTTGTGGTGAACGTGCAGAGAGGCGGACCGGGCCTGGGCGGTATTCAGCCCAGTCAGTCCGATTACTTCCAGGCCACCAAGGGCGGCGGACACGGCGATTATCATATGATCGTCCTGGCTCCGGCGTCGGTGCAGGAGATGGCCAGTCTGACCATCAAGGGGTTCAATCTGGCGGACAAGTACCGCATGACCGCCATGATTCTGGCGGACGGCACCATCGGACAGATGATGGAGCCCATCTCCTTTGAGGACGCCGAAATCGAGAACTACGAAAAGCCCTGGGCGCTCACCGGCACCAAAATGGAGCGGACGCACAACATCGTCAACTCCCTGTACCTGAAGCCGGACGAACTGGAGCGCACCAACTTCGAGCGGTTTGCGCGCTACAAGACCATCGAGGAGAACGAGGTTCTCTATGAGGAATACATGATGGACGGCGCAGAGGTGTGCGTGGTGGCGTTCGGCATTGCCGCCCGCGTGGCGAAGAATGCCGTTGCCGCCGCCCGGAGCGAGGGCATTCAGGCGGGCCTGATCCGTCCCATCACCCTGTGGCCCTTCCCCAAAGCCCCGCTGCGCAGAGCCGCCGGGCAGGTAAAGGCGTTTGTCTCCGTGGAGCTGAGCATGGGGCAGATGATTGAGGATATCCGTCTGGCCACAGAGTGTACCCGTCCGGTATCCCTGTGCAACCGGACTGGCGGTATGATTCCCAGCCCCGGCCAGGTACTGGAGAGCATCCGCGAAGCTGCGAAAGGAGGCAACTGATTTATGGCTGTCGTTTTTCAGAAACCACACGCCCTGACGGACGCTGTGCTGCACTACTGCCCCGGCTGTCCCCACGGCATCATCCACCGGCTGGTGGCCGAGGCCATTGACAACCTGGGCATCGAGGGCCGGACCATCGGCGTGGCCCCTGTGGGCTGTGCGGTCATGGCCTACGACTATTTCCGCTGCGACATGCTGGAGGCCGCCCATGGCCGCGCCCCCGCCAGCGCAACCGGTATCAAACGCTGCCGTCCGGAGTGCATCGTGTTCACCTACCAGGGGGACGGCGACCTGGCCTCCATCGGCATGGCGGAGACGGTCCACGCCGCCGCCAGAAACGAGAACATCACGGTGATTTTCGTCAACAACGCCATCTATGGCATGACCGGCGGGCAGATGGCGCCCACCAGCCTCCCCGGCCAGATCACCCAGACCAGTCCCTATGGCCGGGATGTGAACCACTGCGGCTGGCCCGTCCGGGTCTGCGAGCTGCTGAGCTCTCTGGAGGGTCCGGAGTATGTGGCCCGTGTAGCGGTGAACAATGTGAAGAATGTGAAGGCCGCTGGAAAAGCCATTGAGAAGGCGTTCCGCAATCAGGTGGAAAACAAGGGCTTCTCCCTTGTGGAGGTGGTCTCCGCCTGTCCCACCAACTGGGGCATGACCCCCCAGAAGGCTCTGGAGTGGGTGGAGAGCGATATGCTCCCCTATTATCCCCTGGGCGTCTATAAGGACAGAACGGCGGCAAAGGAGGCGGAGCAGAAATGAAAACCACCCAGATTCTGATTGCCGGTTTCGGCGGACAGGGCATTCTGTTTGCCGGAAAGTTCCTGGCGTACAAAGGACTGCTGGAGGATCTGCAGGTGAGCTGGCTGCCCTCCTACGGCCCTGAGATGCGGGGCGGCACCGCCAACTGCAGCGTCATCCTGTCGGATGACCCGGTGGGTTCCCCCATTATTACCGACCCGGACGTCCTGATTGTCATGAACCTGCCGTCCCTGCAAAAGTATGCGGATACCGTGGTCCCCGGCGGACAGATTTATGTGGACTCCACCCTCATCAGCGAGAAGGTGGTCCGGGACGACGTGCAGGTCTTCTACATCCCCGCCACCCAGATGGCCGGCGACGCCGGTGTGTCCACCCTGGCGAACATGATTATGATGGGCTGCGTGCTGAAGAACAATCCAGAGCTGTCCTTTGACGGCACGGAGGAGACCGTCAAAAAGCTGGTCCCCCCCAAAAAGGCGGCGTTGGTGGACCTGAACCTGAAGGCGTTGGAGCTGGGCCGGGACTATGCGGGCTGACACGATGAAAATTTCCTGCCTGCAGATGGATATGCGCCTGGGCGACGAGGCGTACAACTACGCCCACGCCGTGGAGCTGGTCCGGGAGGCCGTCCGGCGGGACGGCGCGGATACGGTGGTTCTGCCGGAGACCTGGAACACCGGGTATTTTCCGGAGGACCTGTCCGCCCACGCCGACCGGAACGGCGAGCGGACAAAGGCGGTTTTCTCCCCGCTGGCAAAGGAATTGAATATTCATATCGTCTGCGGCAGCGTGGCCAACCGGCGGGAGGACGGATTCTACAACACCGCTTACGTCTTCGACCGCACCGGCAGCTGCATCGCGGAGTACGACAAAACCCATCTCTTTACCTACGCAAAGGAGCACCGGCATTTCCACCCCGGCGGACACGCCTGCCGGTTCCAGCTGGACGGTGTGGACTGCGGCCTCGTCATCTGCTATGACCTGCGCTTCCCGGAGCTGGTGCGGACCCTGACCCTCCAGGGCGTGGACCTGCTGTTTGCGGTAGCCCAGTGGCCGGACAAGCGGGTGATGCATTTAGAGACGCTGGCACGGGCCAGAGCGATTGAAAATCAAATGTTTCTGGCTCTGTGCAACAGCGTTGGCACGGCGGGAGACACCCGCTGCGGCGGCCGCAGCGCCGTCATTGACCCCTGGGGCGAATATCTGGCCCAGGCAGGGGATCAGGAGGAAATCATTTCCGGTCAGGCGGATTTCTCCGTGATTGCCGGGATCCGGGATTCCATCAACGTATTCCGGGACCGGAGGCCGGAACTGTATCATCAATCAATTTGAAAGGCGGAAACCACTATGTCTTATACTTTTCCCGTAACGCGCACCCAGGCCCCCAAGCCCAAGCCGGACCAGACCAACCTGGGTTTCGGCAAATACTTCACCGACCACATGTTCATCATGGACTACGACGCGGGACAGGGCTGGCATGACGGCAAGATCATCCCCTACGGCCCCATCAGCCTGGACCCCGCCAGCTGCGTGCTCCACTACGCCCAGATGATGTTCGAGGGTATGAAAGCCTACCGGACGCCGGAGGGAAAAATCAACCTCTTCCGTCCCGACATGAACGCCAAGCGGCTCAACCGCACCAATGAGCGTATGTGCATCCCCTTCATGGACGAGGAGCTGTTTATCGAGGCGGTGAAGGCCACGGTGCAGGCGGATGCGGACTGGATTCCCACCCAGCCCGGTACGGCCCTGTACATCCGGCCCTATATTATCTCCGATGAGGTCAGTTTTTCCGTGGAACCGGCGGAGCGCTACCACTTCATCATCATCCTCTGCGCCGTGGGCGCCTACTACGACATCAACCGGGGCGGTCTGACCGGCAGCCACATCTATGTGGAGGACGAATACATCCGCGCCGCAGTAGGCGGCACCGGCTTCGCCAAGGTGGGCGGCAACTACGCCGGCGGTATGCGGGCGACCAAAAAGGCTCTGGAGAACGGCTGCAAGGAAGTGCTGTGGCTGGACGCCCATGAGCATAAATATGTGGAGGAGGTCGGCACCTCCAACGCCTTCTTTATGATTAACGACGAGGTGATTACCGCGCCCCTGGGCGGCTCCATCCTTCCCGGCGTCACCAGAGACAGCACTATCACGCTGCTGCGCAAGTGGGGCTACAAGGTCAGCGAACGGCGTCTGTCCATCGAGGACGTGGCCGCGGCCAGCAAGGATGGTTCTCTCCAGGAGGCTTGGGCTACCGGTACCGCCTGCGTCATCTCCCCCATCGGCTATCTGCGCTATAAAGACGCGGATATCGTGATTAACGGCGGCGGCGTGGGTCCTGTCTCCCAGAAGCTCTACGACCATATCTATGGTATGCAGACCGGCGTTGTGGAGGACGATATGGGCTGGATTGTCCAGCTCTGAGGATATACAATCAGCCATAAGGGGAGGCGGACAGCATTACGGCGCTGTAGCCTCCCCTTGCAGATTTTTGATATGTAGGACAGAACCGCGCTTCCGGCGGCAACTGGGAGGACAAGGCCGCACCGCGCCTCCTGACAGGCGCTTTTCAACCGCAATATGCAGAGGAAACAGAGCAAGGGACGGTCCCGGCTGGGACCGTCTCTTGCTTTGTACTGCCTGTCATTGCCCGGCATTCACATATATATCCTCGCACTCCTGCAGCGCGGACTGGAGCCGCAGCAGGGTTTCTCTCGTATGGTCATAGTCGTATGCGTTTTTCAGAATCATTTCGCTGCTGATGTACTCCATTACCGTCTCCACGCGGCCAAACAGCGTCGCGTAGAGCTTCTGATGTAATTCTGACATTTGAGAATCCTCACAATCTTTAAGTGTCAAATTCTATTATAAGATTTCATTTTTCAATTGTCAAGCCGCAAATGACTTTTTACCATTGTACATTTTCTATAGATTTTTGCCTATCATGAACAAAAAGAGAGGTGCTAGGCAATATGGAATTGGATTATTCTGAAATCGGAAAGAGGATTGCATCTCGCCGGAAAATGTTGGGACTGAGTCAGGAACAGCTCGGAGAGATGGCCGACATCAGCAGAACTTATATGTCCAGCATCGAACGCGCGCAATCCATCCCGTCAACGGAGGTCATCATGCGGCTGGCGTTCGCGCTGGACACAACGCCCGACACATTTCTGGTTGGCGCCGCACGCATGGACAATGGCGAGTGGCGGGACGTGGCCGAGCTGCTGCGTGGGATGAATATGCAGCAGCTGTCGCTGGCCAGGAGCTTTCTGACATGGCTGTTGGAGGAGCTGAAATAAAAAAGCGGGCCGGGAACAGGAGAACTCGCAAAGAGAACGGTTGTATTTTGCACACCGCCATGCTATACTGTAGTGTATCTGTCTAGCGATCAAGACGAATGTGAGGAACCTGTTTCATGAAAATCGTCGTATTGGCCGGGGGGCTGTCCCCGGAACGCCAGGTCTCTCTGGTGTCGGGCCAGAATATCTGCCGCGCACTGTGCGGCCTGGGCCACCAGGCGGTTCTGGTAGATATGTTTTTAGGGCTGGAGGACTGGAGCGGTCCTCTGGAGGACATATTCTGCGCCCCCGGCGGTCTGTGCCGGGAACATCAGATTGACACCCAGGAGCCGGACCTGGAGGCCGTGCGCCGGTCCAGGACGGACCAGTCCCCCAACCTCTTCGGCCCGCGGGTCCTGGACGCCTGCGCCCTGGCGGACATTGTCTTCCTGGGCCTCCATGGGGAGTGCGGCGAGGACGGGCGGGTACAGGCCGCCTTCGACCTGCTGGGCATCCCCTATACCGGGTCGGGCTGTCTGGCCTCCGGTATGGCGATGAACAAGGCGGTGGCAAAGCGGATGATGGAGTCCGCCGGCGTCCCCACGCCCCCCTGGAGGGAGCTGGTCTATGGGGCGGCGGATATCCCCCGTCTGACGGAGGAGCTGCCCGTCCCCTGCGCGGTGAAGACCATCAACGGCGGCTCGTCCCTGGGCATGGCCTTGCCGGATACCCGCGGGGAGCTGGCGGACGCCCTGAAGGAGATGCTGCGCTTTGGCGGACATGTGGTGGTGGAGCAGAAAATCCAGGGCCGGGACCTGACGGTGGGCATACTGGGGGAGGCGTACCTCCCTGCGGTGGAGATCACCCCCCAGCCGGGGGCATACTTCGACTACGCCGCCAAGTATCAGGCCGGCGGGAGCCGGGAGGTGTGTCCGGCCCCCATCACGGAGGAGCAGTGGCGGACCATGGGCGACGCTACCCTGCGGCTCCACCGGGCGTTGGGGCTGGAGGTCTACTCCAGGGCGGACTTCGTCCTGGACGATACGGGCCGGGCCTGGTGCCTGGAGATCAACACCCTGCCGGGCATGACCCCAGGGAGCCTGCTGCCCAAGGAGGCGGCGGCGGTGGGGCTGCGCTACCAGGACCTGTGCGGCAGGATTTTGGAGCTGTCCCTGGCGAAAACAAGGAAAGGCAGGTGAGCCGCCATGACGCCTGTTACTGCGGCCCAATTGTGCGGGGCCGTACACGGAACGCTGTACGGCGATGAAAACATAACCATTACCGCCGTGTCCACCGACAGCCGGACCATTGGTCCCGGCGCGTGGTTTGTGCCGCTGGCGGGAGAGCGGTTCGACGGTCACGACTACATCGGCAAGGCATTGGAAAACGGCGGGGCCGGGTGCTTCTGCGCCCGTCTCCCGGAGGTCCTGCTGCCAGGAAAAGCGTATATTCTGGTGCAGGATACCAAAACCGCCCTGCGGGATTTGGCGGGCTGGTACCGGGGGCAATTTGACCTGCCCGTGGTGCAGATTACCGGCAGTATGGGGAAGACTACCCTGAAGGAACTGCTGGCCGGGGTACTGTCCCAGCGGTACGACACCCTGAAGACCCACGGCAACCTCAACGGCGACATCGGCGCGCCCCTGACCCTGCTGCGGCTGGAACCCAATCACCAGGCTCTGGTGATTGAGACCGGCATGGATGAATTCGGGCAGATCCGGTGGCTGGGCGGGGTTATCCGGCCCGACGTGGCGGTCATCACCAACGTGGATGACGTCCACCTGTCCCACTTCGGCAGCAGAGAGGACATTCTGAAGGCAAAGGCGGAAATTTTTGAGAACCTCCGTCCCGGCGGTCTGGCTGTGCTGAACGGGGACGACGCCCTGCTCAACACTCTGCGTCTGGACTGCGATACTGTCCGCTGCGGGGTTGCCGGCGGCTGCGGCGTACGGGTGGAAAACCTGGAGAGCCGGGGCATGGACGCCATCTGCTGCACCATTGCCACGGCTCAGGGCCGCTATCCCCTGACCATCCCCTCCCCCGCGGCCCACATGGCGGAGCTGTCCGCCCTGGCGGTGGCGGTGGCGGAACGGCTGGGGCTGACGGCGGACGAGATCATCCGGGGCATCGCCGCCTATACGCCTGCGGATAACCGCCTGCGGGTGGAGCATCTGCCCGGCGGCAGGATTATGATTAACGACAGCTATAACGCCAATCCCCGGTCTGTGCAGGCGGATGTGAAGATTCTGGCCCGTCACGCAGGCGGCAGGCGGATTGCCATGCTGGGGGACATGACCGAGCTGGGCAGTGCGGAGGCGTCGGGCCACCGGGCTGTGGGCCAGTGCGTGGGACGGCTGGGCATCGACGTGCTGCTGGCCGTCGGGCCGCGGAGCCGGGAGTGGATGGTCCCGGCGGCAGAGGAGGCCGGGTGTCCGGATGTGCGCTGGTTCGAAAGCCGGGAGGCGGCTCAGGCTGTTCTGCCCGCTCTCTTCGGGCCGGGAGACGCGCTGCTGCTGAAGGCGTCCCACTTCTTTGGACGGTTTGATCTGGCGGCGGACTTTTTGCGGGAGTATTCTTTTGCAGACTCGTGAAAAGGCGAGGCGAGACTGAGGGGGCTTCCGTAATTCTTCAACTGCCCCAGCATTCACAAAAAGCGATAAAGAGATAAAATTGGTAAAAGAACATGATAGAAATCAGTGTCAACGGACTGAAAAAGTCCTTTGAAATCGGAAATAATATTTTAGACGGCGTCACCTTCCAGGTGGAGACCGGGGAGCGGGTGGGACTGCTGGGCCGCAACGGCGCGGGCAAGTCCACCCTCTTCCGCATTCTCACCGGGGAGCTGGAGGCCGACGAGGGCGATGTGGTCATTGCCCGCGGACGGCGGCTGGGCCTGATCTCCCAAATCCCGGTGTACCCTGTGGGCTTCACCGTGGAGGACGTGCTCCAGACCGCCTTCTCCCGCCACAGGAAGCTGGCGGAGGAGATGGAGAAATTAGCCGCCAGCATGGCCGCCGGGGACAGCAGCGAGGAAACTCTCCGGCGTTACGGCGAGCTGGCGGCGAAATTCGAGGGCATCGGCGGCTATGACACGGAGACGGCGGTGAGCAAGGTGGCCAACGGCCTGTCCATCTCCAAGGATATGCGCGCCCAGCTTTTTGACAGTCTCTCCGGCGGCGAGAAAACCCGTGTGAACCTGGGCCGTCTGATTCTGGAGGACACGGACGTGCTGCTGCTGGACGAACCGACCAACCACCTGGACCTCCACGCGGTGGAGTGGCTGGAGGACTACGTGCGGCGGTTCAAGGGAACCGTCATCGCCATCAGCCACGACCGATACTTCCTGGACCGGACCATCAGCCGGGTCATTGAGGTCTGCGGCGGCCACGCGGAATTCTACCCCGGCAACTACAGCTTTTACGCCATTGAAAAGGAACGGCGGTATCTGGAGAAGCTGCGGCGGTATGAGAAGGAGCAGGCGGAGATTCAGCGGCTGACGGAGACGGCCACCAAGATGCACGAGCACGGTACGGAGCTGCTCCACAAGCGGGCCTTTTCCATTGAGCGGCGCATTGAGCGCATCCGTCAGACGGAAAAGCCCACCAAGTCCCGGACCATGACCAACCGCTTCGGAGAGAAGGAGTTCTTCGGGGACGAGGTGATGCAGGTCCGGGAGATGGGGAAAGCCTTTGGAGAGCGGCAGCTGTTCCGGGGGGTGGACCTGCGGGTGGAGGGCGGCGAGCGGATCGCCCTCATCGGCGACAACGGTACGGGAAAATCCACCCTGCTGAAAATCCTGATGGACGAGGAGCGGCCCGACCAGGGCTGGGTCAAATACGGCCCCACCGTCCGCACCGCCTACCTGCCCCAGATCATCCACTTTGACAACCCCCAGCGGAACCTGGTGGACACCATGCTCTACGCCAAGCGGGGCATGTCCACCCAGACCGCCAGGGACCGTCTGGGCGCGTTCAACTTCCGGGGAGAGGATGTGTTCAAGCCTGTCTCCGTCCTCTCCGGCGGGGAGCAGAGCCGCCTGCGGCTGTGTATGCTGATGGACGAGGAGATCAACCTGCTGGTGCTGGACGAGCCGACCAACCACTTGGACATCGACAGCCGGGAGTGGATTGAGGAGGCGGTGGAGTCCTACGAGGGGACGCTTCTGTTTGTCAGCCACGACCGCTACTTCATCAACCGTTTTGCCACCCGAATCTGGGAGCTGGAGAACGGCGTGATTACCGACTATCCCGTCCCCTTTGGACGGTATAAGGAGATCAAGGAGCGGGAAAAGGCTCTGGCCTACGCCCAGCCCCAGCCAAAGGCGGAGAAAAGCAAACCGAAGCCGGTTCCAAAGGGCGGCAAAGCCCAGCAGGCGGCCCGGAAACAGCTGACCATCTGCGAGCGGGAGCTGGAGAAGCTGGAGGCCGAGGTCAAAACCCTGGAGGCCGAGCTGGAGGCCAACGCCTGCGACTACGAGAAGTACAGCGTTCTCTATGCCCGGAAAGAGGAGCTGGACGGGCAGATGCTGGAGCTGATGGAGCGGTGGGAAAAGCTGGCCGGGGAAGCTGAGGGCTGATATGCGTAAGACAGAAATAGCCTGCTATACTCTGGCGGTTCTCTTTTTCCTGCTGGGGGCGTCCATGCGGTTTGTGTTCACCGCCGTGCGCTTTACCGGATTCCTGCTCTGGTGCGGGGCGGCGGCGTTGGTACTCTTCGCTCTGCTGGACCGCTGGGGACAGCGTCGGGCCTGGGCCAGAGGCTGCAAACGGCTGCTGCTGGTCCTGCTGGTCTTGGGGACGCTGCTGTTCACCGCCCTGGAGGCGATGGTGGTCTCCAACGCCCGGACCAGCTGGCCCGAAGAGCCGGCGGCGATGGTCATTTTAGGCGCGGGGGTCAACGGTACCCAGCCGTCCCTGAGTCTGGAGTCCCGGCTGGAGGCCGCCCTCTACTATATCGGTCAGGACCCAGGGCAGTTTCCCATCGTTGTGACCGGCTCCCAGGGGCCGGGCGAGGAGATCAGCGAGGCCCGCTGCATGGCCCAGTGGCTGGTGGAACACCAGGTGGACCCGGACCGCATCCTGCTGGAAGAACAGGCCGGGACGACGGAGGAAAACGTGGCGTATTCCAAAGCGCTGCTGGCTGCATACGGCGTGGAGGAGGGCGCGGCGGTGGCGGTCGTCACCAGCGACTACCACCTCTGCCGGGCCAAGTGGCTGTGGGGCGGCGGGATGCACCCGGTAGCCGCCTATATGCCGGGGCAGTTCTGGCCGCTGACGGTGAATTACTACGTGCGGGAGGCTTTCGCGCTGGCTGCGGCGATTGTTTTTTGAGAGGAGGGCCGTGGAATGCCCTATATTTTGTGTGTCTACTACAGCCGTACCGGCCATACGGAAAAGCTGGTGCGGGAGATCGCCCAGGAGCTGAAGTGCGAGTGCGTGAAGCTGGACGACGGCGTGGACCGCTCCGGCCTGCGGGGCTGGCTGCGCAGCGGGATGCAGGCCATGGCCCGGCAGGTCCCCGACGTGGGGGAGATCAAGACCGTTCTGCCGCTGAACGCCTATGATCTGGTGGTGATCGGGACGCCGGTGTGGGCGGGACGGTGCAGTGCGCCAGTGCGCAGTTTTTTGAAAAAGTATGGAAAACAGCTGCGGCGGGTGGCCTATCTGGTTACAAGGGGCAGCGACGTGCGGTATGAGGAGGTCTTCGAGCAGATGGACCTGTACGTCACCGCACCCCATGTTCACGCCGTGACCATACGGCCCCAGACAGTAGGCTCCACCTTCTGGCGGGATGAATTTGTTTCCGCCATCCGGAACGGCGGAAAGGAGAGATGAGGAAATGCTGGACAAGCTCAAGGAGATTGCGGCCCGTTATGACGCCTTGGTCAGTCAGATGGAGGACCCCGCCACCTATGGGGACCCGGACCTGCTGCGGCGTCTGACCCAGGAACAGAAGGAGATCGAGCCGGTGGCGGAGGCCTACCGGGCGTGCCGGAAGGCGGAGGACGCCGCCGCCGCCGCCCAGGAGCTGCTGGGGGACCCGGAGCTGCGGGAAATGGCTCAGGAGGAGATCCGGCAGGCAAAGGCGGACATAGAGCGGCTGCGCCGCGAGCTGCGCCTGCTGCTGCTGCCCCGCGACCCCAACGACAGCCGCAATGTGGTCATGGAGATCCGGGGCGGCGTGGGCGGCGAAGAGGCGATGCTCTTTGCCGCGGACCTGTTCCGGATGTATGTGATGTACAGCGAGAGCCGGGGGTGGAACCTGGAGGTGGTCAGCCGGAACGAGACCGAGCTGGGCGGACTGAAGAGCATCAGCTTTTTGGTGGAGGGCGAGGGAGCCTGGTCCCGGCTGAAGTTTGAGAGCGGCGCGCACCGGGTGCAGCGGGTGCCGGTGACGGAGTCGTCGGGCCGCATCCAGACCTCCGCCGCCACGGTGGCCGTGCTGCCGGAGGCGGAGGAGGTGGAGTTCCAGATTGACCCCGGAGATTTGAAGATTGATACCTTCCGCTCCTCCGGCGCGGGGGGCCAGCACATCAATAAGACCGAGTCCGCTATTCGGATCACCCACCTGCCCACCGGCGTGGTAGTGGAGTGTCAGGACGAGCGGAGCCAGTACAAGAACAAGGACCGGGCTATGAAGATTCTCCGCTCCAAGCTCTACGAGGCGGAGCAGGAGAAGCAGAACGCCGCCATCGCCGCCCAGCGGCGCAGTCAGGTGGGGAGCGGGGACCGGTCCGAACGCATCCGCACCTACAATTTCCCCCAGGGCCGGGTGACGGACCACCGGCTGGGCGGGGATGTGAAGAATTTCAGCATAGACGCCGTCATCAACGGCGGGCTGGACCCTATCATTGACGCGCTGGTGACGGCGGAGCAGGCGGAAAAGCTGGCTGCCGTCAACGGCGGCGGGGTATAACAGAGAAGGATTTTACGTGAAAACAAGATTATTAACTGCAAACGAAATTGACACCGCCGCCGGAATCCTGCGTTCCGGCGGTTTGGTGGGCATCCCCACAGAGACAGTTTACGGCCTGGGGGCCAACGGCCTGGACCCGGCGGCGGTGGGCCGTATTTTCACCGCCAAGGGCCGGCCCCAGGACAACCCCCTCATCCTCCACATCCCGGACGCCTCCTGGCTGGACCGCTACTGCCGCAACATCCCTCCAGCTGCCTGCGCCCTGGCGGAGGCGGTGTGGCCGGGACCGCTGACCATGATTTTACAGCGGCGGGAAAACGTCCCCAATGCCGTCACCTGCGGTCTGGACACCGTGGGCATCCGCTGTCCCGGCCATCCTCTGGCCCTGGCGGTGATCCGGACGGCGGGAATCCCGGTGGCCGCGCCCAGCGGCAATCTGTCGGGACGGCCCAGCCCGACCTGCGCCCGGCATATGCTGGAGGATATGGACGGAAGGATCGACGCCATTCTCGACGGCGGGAGCTGCGGCGTGGGGGTGGAGTCCACCATCGTGGACCTGACCCCGCCGGTTCCCCGTCTGCTGCGCCCCGGCGGACTGCCCCTGGAGCGGCTGCAGGAGGTTCTGGGAGAGGTGGCGGTGGACAGGGCCGTCACAGCCCAGCTGGGATCTGGAGAGAAGCCCCGCGCTCCAGGGATGAAGTACCGCCACTATGCGCCGAAAGCGCCGGTGGTGGTGGTCGCTGGCGAGAGCCTCCGCACAGCCCGCTATATCCGGCGGAACCTGGGACAGCGCACGGGGGTGATCTGCTTCGACGAGTATGCGCCGCTGTTTTCCGGCTGCACGGTGGAGGCCATCGGCCCGGTGTCCGACAAGGCCCGGCAGGCCCGGCGGGTGTTCGAAGCCCTGCGGGCCTTTGACAGCACAGATGTGGACGCCATCTATGCCCAGTGTCCCGGCAGCGGGGGGCTGGGCTTTGCGGTGGCCAACCGGCTGAAAAAGGCGGCGGGGTTCCAGGTGGTGGATCTGGGGGAGGCGGAGGAATGACGGTCATCGGCGTCACCGGCCCCACCGGCGCGGGGAAGACCACCCTGCTGCATGTGCTGGAGCAGGCGGGCTTCCAGGTCATCGACTGCGACCGGCTGTATTATGAGCTGCTGCGGACAGACGCCTCTTTCCGCCAGCGGCTGACAGAGGCGTTCGGACCGGTATTTCTGCCCGACGGCAGTCTGGACCGGCCCGCTTTAGCGGCCCGTGTGTTCGGCAGCAGCGGGGAGCTGGACCGGCTCAATGCCATTGTCTATCCGGCGGTGTGCGCGGCTGTGAAACAAAAAGTTAAAGATTGTTCACAATTGGGGGTTGCAATTGATGCTATCAATCTGGTAGAATCAGGATTGGATGCATTGTGCTCCTGTACGGTCGCCGTTACCGCGCCCGCCGCGTTGCGGCAGCAGCGGATTATGGTCCGGGACCGTTTGGACGCACAGCGGGCCGCGGCCAGAATGGCCGCTCAGAAGCCGGACAGCTTCTACCGGGAACACTGCGATCTTGTGCTTGAAAATGGAGAGGGCAGTCCGGAGGCGTTCGCGGAGCTTGTGCGGCGGGAGCTGGCCGGTCTGCTGCAAGGAGGTTGACGGAGATGGCTTTACCGAATCCTGTATCGATTCCTGAATTTTCTTTGGAGGAATTTCAGGCGTTTGCAGCGGCTCAGGATGGGTTCTGGGAGCTGCATGAAGGCGTGCCAGTCAGGATGGAGTCTGCATCGGAAGAGCACCAGTGGATATCTTTAGAGATTGCGGTGGCTTTCCGGGCGTATATGAAGGGACGAAAATGCCGGGCGCTCCAGGAGCTGGACGTTTGGACAGGCCGGATGCCCTTCAGCGAGGCTGCGAGGAAAAGAAAGGCGTCCGTCCGGAGACCGGATGTTCTGATCTATTGCGATCAGGAACAGCGTCAGCACGGCGTTATTTTGTCCCCGCAGCTTGTGGTGGAAATCTGGTCCCCCACCAATACCAATAAGGAATTCCGGAACAAGCTGAAGGAATACTATCGGATTGGCGTAAAGGAATACTGGCAGATCGACTATGGCGAGCCAGGCTTTACAATCCTCTCCTTTGCAGACGGCGGCATACGTTTTCTGTCGGATGGGGATGATTTCCACAAACCGCTGGAATCGGAGTATTTTCCGGGATTAAAGGTGGATTTGTCCGAATACTATATCAGGTTTGCTGATACTGCGGCAATAGAGCAGTAAAATATAGAGGAGGCATATAAAGCAATGGATGGAAAAGAATGGAAGAACAAGGTCCTCTGCCAGAGGAAAAACGGCTATGACCGCTTCAGCGAGGCGGAGAGGCCGGCCATGGAAGCCTACTGCACCGGCTATAAGGCGTATTTGGACGCCGGAAAGACGGAGCGGGAGTGCGTAGGGGAGAGCATTCGGCTGGCGGAAAGCAAGGGCTTCCGTCCCTACACCCGCGGCATGACGCTGAAGGCAGGGGACAAGGTGTATACCAGCAACAGAGGCAAGATGCTGATGCTGGCGGTAATCGGGGAGAAGAGTCTGGCGGAGGGCGTGCAGATCGCCGCCGCCCACGTGGACGCCCCCCGGCTGGACCTGAAGCCCTCCCCGCTCTACGAGGAGAACGAGCTGGCCTATCTGAAAACCCACTACTACGGCGGTATCCGCAAGTACCAGTGGGTGTCCGTACCCCTGGAGCTGCGGGGCGTAGTGGCCTTGCGGGACGGCACGGTGATTTCTGTGGCCATCGGCGAGAGGGACGAGCCAAAGCTGTTTATCAGCGACCTGCTTCCCCACTTAGGTCAGGAGCAGAGCAAAAAGCCCCTGTCCGAAGGCATTACCGGCGAACAGCTGAACCTGCTGGTGGGCAGCGAGCCGCTGGCCGGCGAGGAGAAGGAACGGGTGAAGCTGGCGGTGATGAAGCGGCTGTATGAGAAGTACGGCTTTGTGGAGGAGGATTTCATCTCCGCCGAGCTGGAGGCGGTACCGGCTCTCCAGGCCACCGACATCGGTCTGGACGCCAGTATGATCGGCAGCTACGGCCAGGACGACCGTGTGTGCGCCTACGCCGCCCTGCGGGCTGTGATGGACCTGGACGACTTCTCCGGACGGACGGCGGTGTGCGTACTGGCGGACAAGGAGGAGATCGGCTCTGTGGGCGTATCGGGCATGCAGACGGGGGCCTTTGACACCTTTATGGAGGACCTGTGCGAGAGCCAGGGCGTGCCGGTGCGGGCGTGTCTGGAGAAGTCCTTCTGCCTCTCCACGGACGTGACCGCCGCGTTTGACCCCAATTTCCCGGATGTATTTGAAAAGCGCAACGCCGCTTTCCTCAACTACGGCGTTGGGCTGTGCAAGTACACCGGCAGCCGCGGCAAGAGCGGCGCGTCCGACGCTGCGGCGGAGCTGGTCGCCCGCGTCCGGCGGGTTTTCGACGGCGGCGAGGTGCTCTGGCAGATGGCGGAGCTGGGGAAGGTAGACGCTGGCGGCGGCGGTACGGTGGCGGCCTATATGGCCAACCGCAATATCGACACCCTGGACGCCGGCGTACCGGTGCTGTCCATGCACGCGCCCTTTGAGGTGACGGCAAAGCTGGACTGCTATATGACATATAAGGGAATCCTGGCGCTGTATCGGGACCGTACCTGACGGCGTCCGCTCCCAGACGAAAGGCACGGAGTTTTATGCATGTTTATGAGTCCGCAGAGGACTATTTAGAGGCAATCCTGGTGATTACCAAGCGGCGGGGCCTGGTTCGCTCCATTGATATTGCCAATGAGCTGGGCTACTCCAAGCCCAGCGTCAGTATTGCCATGAAAAAGCTGCGGGAGAGCGCTTACATTGAGGTGGACAGCGGCGGGTATATCCGGCTCCTGCCCCCCGGAGCGGAGATCGCGGAGCGGATCTATGAACGCCACCAGACCCTGACAGAATTCTTTGTCTATCTGGGCGTGAGCCGGGAGACCGCCGCTGCGGACGCCTGCAAGGTAGAGCACGATCTGAGCAGCGAGACTTTCAGCAAAATTAAGGACCATGTGTGGAAAACCATGGGGTTGGGCGAGGCGGAAAAGGCGGAAAATTGAAGGTTTCCGTCCCCGGAGCAGACGCCGGCCCACCGCATGAATTATCCGGGTACCGGAAAAAGCGGCATAAAAAGAGCGTCCTTTCCCCCAGGGAAAGACGCTCTTTTTATCGGTTCACACCGGAATCAGGCGATGTTGACGTTGACAGCCCGCAGCTTCTCGCTGTTTTTAGGATCAGGCTCCACCTCGTACGTGACCTTCTGCCCCTCGTTGAGCGTGCGGTAGCCGGTGCCCTGGATGGCGGAAAAGTGAACAAAGACGTCCCCGCTTCCATCGTCGTTGGAGATAAAGCCGTAGCCCTTCTCCGCGTTGAACCATTTGACAGTTCCTGTATTCATCGTGAATTCCTCCTAGAATAAAATGGGTTCCGTGCAAATGCGGACTGCAGGGGGACAAAACCGCTTGATCGGGCAGCACCCGGCAGTGACTAATTTGTACAGTTTTGAACACGTTGTTAGCATACCATCGCGTGCGGAAATTGTCAAGTTAAATTTCGCCAAAAAGGAGGAAAGAGACCTTGGGGGGAGAAAATTTTTCCACGGCCCCTCTTTCGACAAAAAAGAGCAGGGAAACCGCCGTATAATGACAGCTGACAGCACGGTATGCAAGCACGATCTGCAAAGGAGACAAGCTATGGAGATGAAGTACAGGGTCGAGAACCGGCAGCTGACCATCCGTCTGGGTGGCGAGCTGGACCATCACGCGGCAAAAAATCTGATGGACTCCATTGACCGGCTGTTGGAGCAGCACCTGCCGGCGAAGACCTTTCTCGATCTGGGGGAGCTGACCTTTATGGACAGCTCCGGCATTGCCGTCGTTCTCCGGGCCAAGCGCAGGATGGAGGCGCTCTCCGGCAGTCTGATGGTCATCAATATTCCCCGCCAGGCGGCGCGGGTCCTGGAGACCGCCGGGCTGGCCCGCTACGTCAATCTCTGCTGACAGGCGGAGCGTACGGACACAAAGGCTATACGAGGAGGTGCGCGATGAAAACGCGGAGCACGAATTACATAAATCTGGAATTTCTCAGCCGCAGCGCAAACGAGGGCTTTGCACGCAGCGCGGTGGCCTGCTTTGCCGCCCAGCTGGACCCAACCCTGGAGGAGCTGGGGGATATCAAGACCGCCGTCAGCGAGGCTGTCACCAACGCGATTGTCCACGCTTACCCGGACACGCTGGGCCGCATTGTGGTCAAGGTCCGGATTCTGGAGGGCAATGTGCTGGAGATCAGCGTCCGGGACTGGGGGCGGGGCATTGCCGACGTGGACCAGGCCCGCCAGCCCCTCTTTACCACCGGCGGCGAGGAGCGCAGCGGCATGGGCTTCACCATTATGGAGAGCTTTATGGATGAGCTCACCGTCCGCTCCGACCAGGGGAAGGGGACCCGCGTGACGATGCGGCGGCGGATCAAGCCCCGCCGGGCCGGCTTATGACCGCCGGGACGCTGGATCTGCTCCTCCAGGCCCGGAACGGGGACGAGGCGGCGGCGGCAAAGGCGCTGGAGGAAAACAGCGGCCTGATCTGGGCGGTGGTGCGGCGGTATTTCGGCAAGGGCGTGGAGGCGGACGACCTCTATCAGCTGGGGTGCCTGGGGTTTCTGAAAGCGGTGCGGGGCTTTGATCCCGCCTACGGCACCCAGTTTTCCACCTATGCGGTGCCGAAGATTGCCGGGGAGATCCGGCGGTACCTCCGGGACAACGGGGCCATTAAGGTAGGCCGGAGCCTGCGGGAGCAGAGCGTGAGCATCTATGCCGCCCGCGAACGCCTGCGCGCCGGGCTGGGCAGGGAACCGGCGTTGTCGGAGCTGAGCGAGGCCACCGGCCTGACGCCGGAGGAGATTGCCGCCGCCGAGCTGGCCGCCGCGCCGCCGGACAGTCTGAACCAGGAGAACGCCGACGGCCTGACGCTGGAATCCACCCTGGCCAGCCCGGTGACGGAGGAGCAGATGCTGGAACGCATTGCCCTGCGCTCCGCCATTGACCGCCTGCCGGACCAGGAGCAGAAGACCATTCTTCTCCGCTTTTACAAGGGCCTCACCCAGCAGCAGTGCGCCCGCATTCTGGGGGTGAGCCAGGTGCAGGTGTCCCGGTTGGAGAAGCGGGCGATTGAAAAGCTGCGGCGGGAGATGCAGTAGCGGATTACCGGTCTGCGGCTCCGTCATGTTTGCTCTCCATTGTAAAATAAAGCGTGGTATGAGTTCCCTCCGCTTCCGCCCGCCAGAACCGGCAGCCAAGCTGTTCAAACGCCTGGAAATCCGCCGGGTCTGTGACGTGATTTTCCGCCAGCCAGCGCACCATCTGGCCCCGCGCCATTTTACACCGGGTCCCTTTCTCTGCAATTTTTCCGTTTTTCAGCTCCCCAAAGACACAGCTGACCAGCCGGACAGCCCCCGGCAGGTGCGGGATCACCGCTTTGCTGTATTCCTTGGAGGCCAGATTCAGTACCAGGTCTGTCTCAGCGGCCAGCTGCCGGGCCGGGAGACCGTCCCAGAACTGGTACAGGTCCCGGCATCCGCCCACCGCCAGTTTAGCCTGCATCTCCAGCCGGTAGGGGGTCACGCCGTCAAAGGGCCGCAGCAGGCCGTAAAAGCCGGACAGAATGCGCAGATGCTCCCGGAGGTAGTCCAGGTGCGCCGTCTCCATCACCCCAGGGGCCATATAGCGGTACTGGATGCCCTCATAGGAGAGAATGGCAGGGGTCAGGCGGCGGTACAGGTCCATGTTCTCCAGCCGCTCCACATTCAGCCGGGTGATGGCGTCATTGCATTTCCAGACCGCCTGCAGTTCCGCAGGGGACAGCTTCTGGAGGGCGGCTTTCAGCTGCTCGGTCTGTTCCAGAAATACTGGCAGGCCGTCCACGGCAAAGCTGTCCGTATCCTCCGACATTTTTTTCGCTGGCGCGATGATAATACGCATAGGTCATGCCTCTCTTTCTTTGATCCGCAATAGAATGTTGCAGCAGAGTGCGCTGCATCTCTGACCCGGCACAGAAGGAGGATACCGGCAAAAAACCGGTATCCTCCCTTTTAGCCTGTATTCAAGTAGCAGATAACACAGTCAATCCGCCGCTCTCCGACTCTTCGTCCTGCTCTGCGGATACATACAGTTCCTCACATTCCCACTGGGCCTGGATGAGAGCCTGTCTGGCGTTCTCCATAGTGTTGATCGCATCCTCCGTGGCGTTGAACAGCGTCAGATACATTTTCTTGTAGTCTACCATACTTCTCCTTCCCTACGGCTTCTGCCGTATGGACACAAAATCTCGCCGGGGCAGCCCCGGACGGGGACGAGCTTTTACACCCGTCTCCCGCCGGACCGTTTCCCGCCGAGACAAACAAAAAGCGGTGCAGGATATAATTACCCCACACCGCATATGTACAGACACAAACCCCGCATTGCGAAACAGACAGTCCTCCGTAGTAGGAGATGAGAGAAATAGCTATTGAAAAACGGCGGAAAGACTGTTATAATAGGGGCTGGCGTAGCAAATGCTATTGTGTAGGAGGTCTGATCTCCTGCATAGGGGCATGGGGGACGGCAATCTCCCATGTCCTGCCTTATTATTTGTCTCGTTGCTGTCATCATACCACATTTTCCTCGCATTGACAAGTCTTTTCTTTCCTTGATAGAAAATATTTCTGGCTGAAAGGAGATGCTCTATCATGAAACGAACCAAAGTGAAAATTATCAGTGCGATCATGTTGCTGGTGATGGTCATCAGCACGAGTCCGGGAGCATTTGCCGCTGACGTTTCAACACCGGCTGAAAACGAAATTTTTGTTCAGTTTGACGGCCATGGTCAGTATACGGAAGTGGACAGCGCGGTCAGGACCGATATTGTGCAAGCTTCCAATGTCCAGGAGGTTGGTTGCGTGGTCGCTGCCACAGCAACCGATGACAAAGATTTATATTTGCTTTCCCAAAATGATTATTTGTTGAGAGTTGGAGCGGCCAACGACGAAAACAGAACGTTTCTTCACGTCGAGCGGACGGATATTGATGATTTTTCCGTGGGCGCTCTTGGCAAATTCGGGTTTCCCAGCAAAGTGGCAGGGCGGATTACGAACATTGTTGACAGACAGACCGCCAGGGGAAATCGTTCTTTGGGCTTATCCGTGTTTTTGCCTGCATCGGGCTATTACACAAGATCTGGACAGCAGTTTACAGATTCTTATATCAAGTATTGGAACCTGGAATACTCGTTTTCCAGTTCCCAAAAATCGGGAAATGCATGGAAAACAGCCCGCGCAGCTGCAATCTTTTTGCTCGATTGTGCAGGACTGATAAACAGAACCGCTGCCACGCTTGGCTGCAGTGCATTACAGACTTTGGCAGACGCTCTTGACGTACATCCAACTGCCGCGGGGAACAGATACGGTGTGATCCAAACAGTTGTGACATATGACGCAGCTACCAGGGTTACATATTGGAATAAGGAGAACGGCTTTGGACGTGATCCGTATGTTTCCACATGCAAGACGTGGTTGGATACAGACTTTACACAGCAGACTTGTGATGATTATCCGGGCGGTGCGTACCAAGCGGAAACATATTTGAACGAGGAAATATGCTCGCCGCACTATGATGCGCCATCTGATTGGCTGTATAATGACTATTATGCTGCTGCGGGAACTGTTGAAGGCCCCATCTTCTACACGATTCACAATCAGCGGTTTGTATTGGCTTGAGCATTTGCAGGACATTATCATGATAGCATCATCAAAAACAGGAGACACTATGGACGACTATTTCAATATACGCCTGGCGGACGACGACATCCGGGCCATCAGCAGCATCGGCCTGGCGCACTTGGGCGACGCGGTATACGAGCTGCTGGTCCGCGCGTACCTGTGCGCCCACGGCAGGGCCACGGGCAAGGGACTGCACCGGGCGGCGGTAGAACTGGTGCGCGCGCCGTCCCAGGCGGTGCGGGCGGACCGCATTCTGCCGCTGCTGACGGAGGCGGAGCTGGCGGTCTACAAGCGGGGTCGCAACGCCCATGTCAACACCATCCCCCACAACGCCAGCCGGACCGACTATCTGAAGGCCACAGCTTTGGAGTGCCTTCTGGGTCACTTGTACCTGCGCGGGGAGCGGGAGCGGATCAGCCAGCTGTTTGCGGTAATGATGGAGGAGGACGAACATGCCACTTGACGCAATCTGTTTGTCGGGCGTAGTCCGTGAGCTGCGTGAAACGGCGTTGGGACTGCGCATTGAAAAGGTGCAGCAGCCGGCGCGGGATCAGGTGGTTCTCGCGCTGCGCGGGAACCAGAAGCTGCTGCTGTGCGCGGGGGCCAGCCAGGCCCGTATTCATTTCACCCATGTCCAGCGGGAGAATCCCGCCGCGCCGCCCATGTTCTGTATGCTGCTGCGCAAGCACCTACAGGGCGGACGGCTGACGGGTATCGACCAGCCGGGCCTGGAGCGGGCGGTGGCGCTGACGGTAGACATCACGGACGAGCTGGGGGAGCGGGGACAGCGGCGGCTGGTGCTGGAGTGCATGGGCCGGTATTCCAACCTGATTCTGCTGGATGGTCAGGATCGGATCATCGACTGCCTGCGGCGCGTAGATATGGAGATGAGCGAAAAGCGGCAGGTACTGCCGGGCCTGTTCTACCATCTGCCCCCGGCGCAGGAAAAGGCGGACCCGCTGCAAACGGACCGGGAAGCATTCCGCCGCCTGCTGTCCGCCGCGCCGCCGGACCGGGAGGACAGCGCGTTTCTGCTGGACAATTTCTTCGGCCTGTCCCCCCTGGTCTGCCGGGAGATTGCGTCGGCGGGCGCGCTGGAGGACGCCTTTTTCGCCTGGCAGGAGGCAATCACGGCGGAGCGGTTCACCCCCTATATGCTGGTCAGGGACGGCAAGCCGTCGGATTACTCCTATCTGCCCGTCCGGCAGTACGGAGGCTGCATGACGGGACAGGCGTGGGAGAAATTCTCCCCCATGCTGGACGCCTTCTATGAGACCAGGGAGCAGCTGGAGCGGGTCCGGCAGCGGGGACAGAGTCTGCAAAAGGCAGCGTCCAACGCACGGGACCGGTCGGTGCGGAAACTGGCTCTGCAGGAAAAGGAGTACGCCCAGACCCAGGACCGGGACCGCCTGCGCATTTTTGGGGAGCTTATCACGGCGAACCTCTACCGGATGGAGAAGGGACAGCGGGCGCTGACCGCGCAGAATTACTACGAGGCGGACAGTCCGGAGATCGAAATCCCCCTCGACCCCCTGCTGACGCCCCAGCAGAATGCGGCCAGATATTTCAAGCGGTACAACAAGGCGAAAACGGCGGAGAAATATCTCACGGAGCAGATGGCGATGGCCCGGCGGGAGCGGGACTGGCTGGAGAGCGTCCTGGACGAGCTGAGCCGCGCAGAGACGGAGCAGGATTTTGCGGACATCCGCCGGGAGCTGGGGGAGGCAGGATACCTGAAGGCGTCTGCCGGTGGGAAAAAGGAGCCGAAACGCGGCCCCAGCCGTCCGCGGGTATTCCGGTCCAGCGGCGGCCTGCGGATTCTGGTGGGCCGCAGCAACAACCAGAACGACCGTCTGACACGGGAGGCGTTCAAATCCGACTACTGGTTCCACACCCAGCGCATCCACGGTTCCCATGTGATTCTATGTACTGAGGGCGCAGAGCCGGACAGCCGCTCCCTGACCGAAGCGGCCATACTGGCGGCATGGTTTTCCCAGGGGCGGGACAGCGGACAGGTCGCGGTGGATTATACCCAGGTGCGGAATGTCCGGAAGCCCAACGGAGCCAGGCCGGGGATGGTGGTATACGACCCCTACCAGACGGCCTATGTCACCCCGGACGGCGCGCTAGTAAAGGCTCTGGCGGAAAAATAACAGCAAAGGGACGAGGCCGTCAAAAACGGCCCTCGTCCCTATTTCTATAGCAGAAACACGGCCAGCAGGACTGCGGCCAATAATATAGCCCCCGCCGCAATCCAGGTCCACCGTGGAATCCGCCGCCAGAAGGGCGGCTGGCCGGTCTGGCGGGCAGCGTAGCCCTGGGCGATGCGGCAGGCTTCCCCCAGAACCTGCTGGGATGTAACCCCCTCTTTGGTGAACGCCTCATTTTTAACAATGAAGATGGCCTGCTCAAATAATTTCGGGTCAGGGGAATCGACGACAATGACGCGGCGCGAGGTTCCTTTTACCATGTGAACCCCTCCTTTCCATTCTATCCTCTGCCATTGTTTCCCATTCCAGGCGGGATTATACCTCCCGCCTCCCCTGTTTTCCCGCCGGGAGGTACAGACACAGGGCGCTACAGTCGTCGTCCCCGTGGCGCAGACGCCGGGCCTCCTGGAGCACCAGGGACACCAGGCTGTCGGGGTCCTCCCCCTGCCAGCCGGCCAGCAGGTCCTGGAGCCACTGGTCTTCCACGCTGTCGGCCACGCCGTCGCTGATCATCAGCACAAGGGAGTCCTCCTCCAGCGGGAACCGGGACGCCGGCGGCACACCGATCCCGTCGTGGAGCCCCGCCGGCAGCGCGCTGCTGGTCAGACGCCGCACCGAGCCCTGCCGCTTGATATACGTGGGGGCCGCGCCGTACTTGTAGAGGGACGCCTGCCGCTCCGCCAGCTCCACGCACAGCAGGTCAATGGTGGTAAAGCTCCCCTGCTCGTCGCTGCGCAGGTTCAACGCCGCGTTCATCGTCTTCAATGCCGGTTCCGCCTCAATGCCCGCCTTCAGGAACTGCTCCAGCAGCCGCAGGGTAGTCAGGCTCTCCCGCTGGGCCTCCCGTCCGCTGCCCATGCCGTCGCTGAGCAGCAGGTAGAGGCGGCGGCTGCCAACGGTAAAATAGGTCAGGCTGTCGCCGCATACCCGCTGGCCCTCCTTGGGCGCGGAGGCCATTGCCACGTCGTAGGCCAGCTCCGTTCCCGCCGCTGCCGGGGCCTCCGGCACGGCAATGGCCTGGGCCACCAGCTCCCCCAGCTGGGCGTACTGGCCCCGTGTGCGCTGGCGTTCCTGCTCCAGCTGGCGGCGGTACTGCCGCCGCAGCAGCAGGGCGGTGACTTCCGTGTTGATGGCGGCAAGGAGCTGCGGGAAGTGGATGCACCGGCTGCCGAAGTGACTGGAAAAATCCCCCGGCTCCGCCCGGCCCCGCTCCAGCAGGACAGGGGTGGCGTCGTTGAAGGCGTTGAAGGTGGAGACATACTCCCGGTTCCAGCACACATCCCGGATGGAGCACTCCCGGCAGACCACCTCTGCGGCCCGGTCAAAGATCACGGCGGGATTCTCGTCCTTGGGCTGCTGGGGCGGGCCGAAGCTCTCATACAAGGCCCGCAGGGCGTCCGCGCTCATCCGCAGACGCCGCCGCAGGCCGTCCGCCTCCCGCGAGGCCCGCCGCTTGGGGGGCCCGGCCTCCCGCAGCAGCAGGGAGCAGTAGTGGCAGAGCAGGGCGGACAGGGCTGTGCAGGCCCCCAGACGCAGCAGTCCCGGCCCGGTGGGACCAATTTGCAGGAGGTAGACCAGCTCCACCGCCAGGGTGGCGGCGGCAGCGGCGGCGGGCCGGAACAGCGGGTACTGAAACCAGCTTGTCTCCCGAAAGGCGGACACCGCCGTATACACCAACGCCAGGATGCCGCAGCAGCGCAGGGCCGGGCCAAAGTCCAAAAAGGCAAACGCTCCCAGCATCCCGCCGCAGAGCGCGGCGGCGGCATTTTTCCCCGGCTGGCAGGCGGCCAGGAACCCGGCGGTCAGCGGCGCGCGTCCATCCAGGCAGCACCCGGCGGCAAGAAAGCCCGCCACGCCGCAGCCTGCCGCCCGCAGTACCTGGCCGCTGTCAATCTGCTTTAAGGTAATCCCGCCAATTTTCATACCTGTTCCCCCTTCAGAGAGGCTGCCCGGCCAGACCGGAAACCGGCGGCGGACAACGCTTGTCCAATCTCCAATAACATTTCGTGGGGAATATTGTAGCAGTACACGGCGGAAAAGGTTGTCGGGAAATAAACCGGAAAACGCAAAAATAAAACAAGAAACCGGCGCGGCTTAAAACCCGCACCGGCTTCTTTCGCTGTTTGCTTGTAAGCGCACGGCCTTACTCCTCCGCAGCGGACTTGACCTGACGGCCATTGTATGTGCCGCACTCAGGACACATTCTATGGGGCAGACGCATTGCGCCGCACTTCGGACATGCGGACAGATTGGGCGCCTGGAGCTTCCACACGGAACTGCGCCGCTTATCACGTCTTGCCTTTGAAACTTTACCCTTAGGGACTGCCATAGTGACACCTCCTGTATATCTTAATTAAAATGATTGTTACTGGTCAGTATCCTTTTCCAGAAGCTTGGCCAGCGCCGCCAATCGGGGGTCTGTTTCCTTCTTACAGGTACAGCTCCCTTGGTTGAGATTGACGCCGCAGCCGGGACAGATGCCCTTGCAGTCCTCTGAACAAAGGGTCTTTGTATCCATCCCCAGGATGAACGCTGTCCGGGCCAGTTCTCCCACGTCGGCGCAGCCGTCCTCCAGGAGAACGATGTCATCGTTGTCCCCATTTTCCAGGGACTCCGCCAGCAGGTACTCTGCGGAGACGGACTTGACCTGGTCAAAGGGTTTCAGGCACCGGTCGCAGACAGATTGCAAGGTGGATTCCGCCGTAAACTGCAAAAGCAGCATCTCCGCAGTATTCCGCACATCACCAGTTACCACCACCGGATTCTGCACAGGATACAGGCCGCCGAAGTCCACATCGGACAGGTCCAGTTCAAACTGGAACGGCATCCGTTCTCCGGGAGCATTGATGATCTTTCGGACGTTTAGCAGCATAGTACACCTCCAAAGACACGACAAATATTATAGTAGATAAACCCCGGATTGTCAAATACTTTTTTGCAATTTGGGAGAAAATATGCGAATTTATGGGAAGTGTAAAAAAGGGGCGGGGGGAAGCTTGCAATGGATGGGAAAGTGTAGTACACTGTGTCCGGCATATGCGGAGGCATCTGTCAAAAAGGACAAAGGAGCAGAGATATGACGCTGTATGCAGACCTGCACACCCACAGCACAGTTTCCGACGGTCAGTATACCCCCGCCCAGCTGGTCCGGCTGGCGAAAGCGGCGGGCATTGCGCTGCTGGCCCTGACGGACCACGACGCTGCGGACGGAGCCGGGGAGGCTCTGGAGGCCGGTAAAGCCGTTGGCCTGCGGGTTCTGCCGGGGGTGGAGCTGGGGGCGCGGGAGTACCGGAACCTGCACATCCTGGGCTATGGCTATTCTTTGGGTCCCTCGCCGCTGGCGGACCTGTGCGGCCAGATGCGGCAGGGCCGTGAGGAGCGGAAATACCGGATCATTGATTTTCTGCGGGAAAAGGGCGTGGACATCTCGCTGGCGGAGGTGGAGGAGCTGGCGGGAGAGGGGAGCATCGGACGGCCCCACTTTGCTCAGGCGATGGTGCGCCGCGGGTATGCGCAGACCAACCGGGAGGCGTTCGACCGCTATCTGGACACGGAGGAGTACCAGCGAATCGAGCGGTTCAAGGCGGACGCCCGCACCTGTGCGGAGGCCATCAAAGCCAGCGGCGGACAGGTATCCCTGGCCCATCCCTATCAGGTGGGCCTGCCGGACGGCGAACTGGCAGAGCTGGTCCGGCGGCTGGCGGACTGGGGGCTGGACGCCATCGAGTGCTACTACCCCCGGCACACCCCGGCGCAGACGGCGTTTTACCTGGAGCTGGCCCGGCGGTACGGCCTGCATGTGACCGGCGGCAGCGATTTCCACGGGGAGCGGGTCAAGCCGGACATCCCTCTGACCGGGTGGGAGCTGGAGACGGACTGGCTGCTGGGTTGAGCGTGGCAAATACTCCCGCGCTGTCTCCGGCCGGCGCGGGAGCCGGTTATTTGTGATATTTTCCGCCCTCTAAAATCTGGAATCCCCGGTAAATCTGCTCCAGCAGCATCACCCGTGCCAGATGGTGGGGGAAGGTCATGGGCGACATGCTCAGCCGGACCTGCGCCTCGCTCTTGACCGACGGGTGCAGGCCATAGGAGCCGCCGATGATAAACACCAACCCCTTCTCCCCCCGCTGCTGCCCGCTGCCCAGCAGCTGCGCCAGCTCCTCGCTGGAGCGGAGCTGCCCCTCAATGCACAGGGCCGCTACACAGGAGGCGGGAGGGATTTTTCCGCGGATGACGCCGGCCTCCCGGAAGAGGGCGCGTTCAATCTCCGCCGGGGCGGGGGCGTCGGGAAGACGCTGCTCCGGCAGTTCGATCAAATCCAATTTGCAGTACCGGCCCAGCCGCTTGACGTACTCCGCCGCGGCCTGGGCATAAAATTTTTCCTTCAGCTTGCCGACGCAGATGACGGTTACTCGCAGCATGGCGTACGCTCCAGGCAATAGGTCCGGCTCATGGCGTCGCAGGGCGCGGCGGACAGAGAACCGTCCCACGCCGCTCCCGCCAGAGCCTGTCCCACGGTATCCAGAGCCAGACGGGGCGTGTTGTTCTCCTGGCTGAGATGGGCCAGCAGTACGTCCCTGGTCCCCGCCTGCACGCTGGCGGCGGCAAACCGGGCCGCATCCCTGTTGTTCAGATGCCCCAGCTCCCCCTGGATACGGGCTTTGATATAGTAGGGATACCGTCCGTTCCAGAGCATGTCCTCGTCGTGGTTGCTCTCCAGAACCAGCAAATCTGCGCCCAGCATCCGCTGGGCGGTTTTCGCCGGTATGTACCCGGTGTCGGTGAGATATCCTACCCGGCCATCGGGCGTGGTTATATGGAAGGCCGCGCTCTCCCCAGCGTCGTGGCTGGTGGGCAGCAGATCCACCGTGACCCCAGGCCAGCGGAGGGTATCCCAGAGTGCGGCAGGACGCAGCAGCGGGTCCAGACCCGCGGTCCGGTAGGACAGCTGGCGGGCGGTACCGGGGGTGCAGATAATGGGGGTCGCGTATTTTTTCGTATAAACAGCCAGACCCTTGATATGGTCGCTGTGCTCATGGGTGATAAGCACGGCGGTCAGGTCCTCCGGCTTCAGGGACAGGGAGGCCAGAGCCTGGCAGACGCGGCGGCAGGAGATGCCCATATCAATCAGCAGACGGGTCTCCCCGCAGGCGAGCAGGGCCGCATTCCCCGTGGAGCCGCTGGCAAAGGTGCAGAATGTGGTCATGGAGAACCTCGACTCGGAAAAGGTAAAACAGACGGCGTCCGCTCAGGAGGCATTGCTCACGGCAATCTCCTCTTCCGGACACTCAACGGCGCGAATACTGCCGCCAATGCCCCGGATTTTGCCGATGACATCCTCATATCCCCGCTCAATGTACTGAACGTTGGTAATCTCACTGATGCCCTGTGCGGCCAGCGCGGTAATCAGCATCGCCGCCCCCGCCCGCAGGTCGCAGGCCTCCAGCTGCGCGCCGCTCAGACGCTCCACGCCCTCAATGATGGCCAGATTGCCGTTGACCTGGATCTGTGCGCCCATGCGCTTGAATTCGTCCGTATACCGGAAGCGGCTGTTCCACACGCTGTCCGTAATCACGCTGGTCCCCTGGGCCAGACAGAGCGCCGCCGCAATCTGGGGCTGCATGTCCGTGGGGAAGCCGGGATAGGGCATGGTCTTGATGTTGGTGCGGACCAGGGGGCCGATGCGGCTGACGGAGAGGCTGTCGTCCACCTCTTCGATCTCCACGCCCATCTCGGCCAGCTTTGCGCTGATGCAGTCCATGTGCTTGGGGATGATATTGCAGAGCTTGATTGACCCGCCGCACGCCGCGACAGCGGCCATGTAAGTGCCCGCTTCAATCTGATCCGGTATGATGGAATACGTGCCGCCGGAGAGCCTGTCCACCCCCCGGACCTTGATGACATCCGTGCCGGCACCCATGATATTTGCGCCCATGGAGTTCAAAAAGTTTGCCACATCCACGATATGCGGCTCTTTTGCAGCATTTTCAATCACGGTCATGCCGTCCGCCAGAGCGGCGGCCAGCATGATGTTGATGGTGGCGCCCACAGAGACCTTGTCCAAAAAGATGTTGGCGCCCTTAACCCGTCCGCCGGCGGCCTCCGCCATAACGAAGCCGCTCTGGGTATCCACCTGCACCCCCAGGGCGCAGAAGCCCTTCAGGTGCTGGTCAATGGGGCGCGTGCCGCCGAAGTCACACCCGCCGGGCAGGGCTACGTCCGCCGCACCGAAGCGGCCCAGCAGTGCGCCCAGCATGTAGTAGGAGGCCCGGCAGCGGCGGGCGCTCTCGTAGGGAATCCGCCCGTTGCGGAGGCGGGAGCAGTCAATTTCCACGGTGTGGGGGTTGAGAAAGCGCACTCTTGCGCCTAAATCCTGTAAAATACCCAGCAGGAGGGTCACATCGCTGATCTGAGGAATATTTTCAATGCGGCAGGGGCCGCTGACCATTAAAGCTGCGGGGATAATAGCAACCGCGGCATTCTTCGCGCCGCTGATATGGATTTCTCCAAACAAGGGACGACCGCCCTCGACAATATACTTGGTCAAAGAATTGCACCTCTTTGTTCATATATAAGCCTGGTAAGTACAGTTTACCCAGGCAGGAATACTTCATACCGAAAAGCTTCGGTAATCCGTAGGCATAATCACAGATATTAAATAGTATAGCAGGTTTTTCCACAATTGCAATGGGCAATCTATGGATTTATTCATAAATTTTTAATAATTTCCGGCGGCGATTTTTGAGATATCTGCACAGGGGGGCCGTCCCCTGCAAGACGCACAAAAACCAGCTCTGCACATGCGATTTTCCAGCCTGCCGGAAAATTGCGGCACAAAAAGGCCGGGGAGGCATTTCCTCCCCGGCCTGCCGGCGTCTGCCGGACGCCTGCACGCTGGTTTTAGAGTTCCGTATAGAGCAGCATCAAACTGAGGGCGATCCCCAATCCTGCCGGAAGGCTGGCGCAGTCGATCCACTCCTCCCTGGTGTGGGCCAGGCCGCCCCGCACGGCGCCGATAGTATTGGCGGGAATGCCCAGGGACAGGGGGATATTGCTGTCTGTGGAGCCGGGCGAGGTGTCAATCTCCCCGTCGCAGAAGCTGCCGATCACTTCCAGGCTCTGCCGGGTCAACGCCTCCAGAGCCGCCGGGTCAACCGGCCCGTTGCCAGGACGCACCCCCAGCAGCTCCACCGTCAGCTCGCCGCCCATGTCCCGGAAGCCGTCCACCGCCTGCCGGAACCGCTCCTCCATGATCTCCAGGCACGCCTGGGAGGCGGAGCGGTACTCATAGAGAATACTGCATGTCTGGGCGATGGAGTTCACCGTGGTGCCGCCCTCAATGCGGCCCACGTTGCGGGTGGTCTTTGCCTCCATGGGGAGGGGAATATCGTAGAGACTGCCCACCAGACGGCAGAGAATCTCAATGGCGCTGGGACTTCCGGCTGCGCCGTAGGAGTGTCCGCCCGCTGTATGGCAGGTGATCCGGTACCGGTGGGACCCTACGGCGGTATAGCAGCAGCCGGGCATTTTGCCGTCAAAGGAGTAAAACGCCTTGATCCGGGAGCCGTAGGTGCGGAACAGCTCCTTCGTCCCCTTGAGATTGCCCAGCCCCTCCTCGCAGGCATTGCAGACAAGGAGTATGCCGCAGCTGGTGCGGGGCTTGTTTTGCAGGAGGTACTTCCCCGCCATCAGCAGATTGACCAGATTGGCGGTGTCGTCTCCAATGCCGGGGGCATACATTCTGCCGTCCTCCTCCCGCAGCGGAAGGGGGTCTGTGTCCGGGAACACAATGTCCGTATGGGCCGCAAAGACAACCAGATCCCGGTCTTCCTGACAGTCAATCCGGCAGACCACATTCTTGGCCGCGTCAATGACGACATCCTCCGCGCCCTGCTCCAGCAGCCAGTCCCGGCAGAATGCGGCGCGGCGGTCCTCCTGATGGCTGGGGGCAGGAATCCTGCCCAGGGTCCGCAGCAGCTCCAGGACCTCGGCCCGGACCTGCTCCCCATAGGCCGCAGCTACAGCCTTGATCTGTTGATGCATAGAAGTCCTCCTTTCTTTCATAGGCGTTTGATAAAAACAGGTACAGAATTTACTTACCGGCCATAGATCCTGACGTACTCCCGCAGTTTCTTTGCCAGGGAGGGGGTGGCTTCGCCGGGGAGAAGCCGCCACTGCCAGTTGCCGTCCGCTTTGCCGGGGGTGTTCATGCGCCCCTCCGCGCCCAGGCCCAGGCAGTCCTGCATCTGGACCACAAAGGTGTCCGCTGTGCTGGACATGCCGCCCCGGATCATGCCCCAGTTGAATCCCTCCGCATCGTTCAGGCCCAGGTATTTCCGCGCCATAGAGATGTCGGAGCGGTCCGCCTGCTCCCGCCACTGCATGACGGTCTCGTTGTCGTGGGTACCCACATAGCATACGCAGTTGCGCTCATACGTGTGGGGGAGATAGTTGCTGGGTTCCCGCGCGTCAAAGGCAAACTCCAGCACCTTCATACCCGGCAGCTTGGAGTCCGCCAGGAGCTTGTGGACCTCCGGCGTGAGAAAACCGAGGTCCTCCGCAATAATCTTCAGATCGGGGAACCAGCCCGTCAGCGTCCCCACCAGCTTCATGCCGGGGCCCTTCCGCCAGCAGCCCCCTTTGGCTGTTTTGGCTCCGTAGGGAACCGCCCAGTAGCTCTCCAGCCCCCGGAAATGGTCGATACGGATGATGTCAAAAAGACGCCCCGCGCCCTCAATCCGCCGGATCCACCAGCCAAAGCCGTCCTTCTCCATGCGGGCATAGTTGTACAGCGGGTTCCCCCAAAGCTGGCCGTCGGTGCTGAAGTAGTCCGGCGGTACGCCGGAGACCTCCGTGGGGAGATGCCCCTCCCCTAACTGGAAAAATTCCGGTTCCGCCCACACGTCGGCAGAGTCCATGGCCACATAGATGGGCAGGTCCCCAATGATCTGAATGCCCAGACTGTGTATGTACTCCCGCAGGGCAGTCCACTGCTTGAAAAACAGGAATTGCAGATAGGTGAAGAAATCTACATCCTCCCGCAGCAGTTCCCCATATTTTTTGACCGCCTGGGGTTTGCGCAGCCGGATGTCCTGGTCCGGCCAGTCCAGCCAGCCGGTCATGCCAAAGTGTTTTTTGACCGCCATGAACAGAGCGTAATTCGGCAGCCAGGGGTTCTTTTCCTGGAATGCCTCCAACGCCTCGCGGTCCCGGTCAAAGCCCCGGCGGAATGACTCCCGGAGAACCAGAAAGCGGGAGTCGTAGATTTTCCCGTAGTCCACATAGCGGGGCTCCGTTCCCCAGTTGACCGCCTCCAGGACAGTCTGGTCCAGCAGGCCGTCCTGCACCAGCAGGTCCAGGTCGATGAAGTAAGGATTTCCGGCAAAGGTGGAAAAGCTTTGGTACGGACTGTCGCCATAGCTGGTGGGGCCAAGTGGGAGAAGCTGCCAGTACTTCTGCCCCGCGGCGTGGAGGAAGTCCGCAAAGTCGTAGGCCGCCCGGCCTAATGTGCCGATGCCGTAGGGCGACGGCAGGGAGGAAATATGCATCAGTATCCCGCTGCAGCGGTCCATTCAAATCAACTCTTTCTTCAATTGGTTTTGAGGGGCTCCCCTCTTTCTGACTATCATACCATTTGCCTTGCTGCATGTAAAGAGTAATTTGTGGCGGCAGAAGAGCTTTTCTGCCCTTTTCCTGCGCTGTTCCCCCCTCCAACGTAATGCGAAATATGGCGTGCTGACACGGGATGCTTCCGCTCAAAAAAATTTTTTCGAATTTCGAAAAAAAGGGGTTGCAAATTTTTGTAAAGTGTGCTATCCTATGCAAGTCGGTAAGTGAATAGCATTTCCGGGTGTGGCGAAGTTTGGTATCGCGCTTGAATGGGGTTCAAGAGGCCGCTGGTTCGAATCCAGTCACTCGGACCACCCGAAACCCCTGTAACCGCAATGGTTACAGGGGTTTTTTCTGCTTGTTGGAAGATGTTTTCCCTTATCCAGCAGCAACGCCCCGGATAAAGTTCTCCATCCGCTGTGCGCTTTCCCGCTTCATCTGATCGGTGACATGACCGTAGACATCCAGGGTAAAGGACGCTGCGTGGTGTCCAAGATTCCCCTGCACCGTCTTGATGTCGTCCCCGGCCCGAATCGCGGCCACGGCAAAGCTGTGTCTGAGGCTGTGCAGTGGGATGTGTTCCAGATTTGCGTCCTTCAGAATTTTCTCGTGGAGCTTCGCTATGGAGTCCCGGTGGTACATTTCTCCTGTAGCAGGCGATGGGAACATGTACTGGTTATCGGGATGTTTGCTATGCTCTTGGATTAGGAGGTCTACCGCTTCCTGTGGGATGGAGACCCTGCGGACAGAAGTCTCAGTCTTGGGACGGGAGAGGGTTAATTCGCCACTGGGGTTTCGGACATACTGCTTGCCAATGAAGATGGTTTTGTTCTTAGTGTCCAGGTCATCCCAAAAGAGAGCCGCCCAAAGGGATGTTGTCAGTTGGGTACCGACGGCGACGAACGCAGGAACAGACTTTTACCTTGTGGCCACCGTCGGATTTTTGTGGCCGCCGTCGGATTTGGGAAAGCCGGTTCTGCATCTCCCGGACGGCCTCGTCCGTGGGGACGGGAATCATGTCAATGGACAGCATCATGGTGCGGTTCAGGGCCGCCAGCTCGGAGATCATGCTGTCCTTGATATATCCGAGAAGCGGATGGTCTTGGAGAGCTTGCTCCCGAACTGGAAAATCCCATCTGGCCAGAGGCGGCGGATGGGGATGGCGTCCTGCACGGACTTGGGAAGGACAAAGCCCTCTCGGCCGCACAGGGCGAAGGGGAACGCTGCCAGGACGCAGATCCAGCCGATCTCCCCGCTGTCCACCACGTTGCGCAGGCCGAAGTACAACCCCACCGCCACCAGGACGGCCAGC
>Ga0137308_100499_pt1 | contig 62536 bp, 62 predicted proteins | sample Inofrocosms_June_FD_97181 | JGI IMG/M metagenome (GOLD analysis project Ga0137308, IMG submission 97181) | Mouse cecal microbial communities from Vienna, Austria - N-Acetylneuraminic and N-Acetylglucosamine D2O microcosms_June | ecosystem: Host-associated > Mammals > Digestive system > Large... | reverse complement strand
TAGTGTTGATGAAAAAGGAAACGACAAGAAAAACAATAGTTATCAATGGAAAAAATAAATATTATCTACCATATTTTCAATACTATAATAGGTAATTGCGAAACTCAAAACAGGATTGATGTGGATAACGCGTGAAATTTCCAACGAAGTTATTGGATTTGCAAAGATCAAAACAAGAATAACTACTAGAAGATGAGCACTTTTAGGAAATTGTCCACATTTCCACAGTTACTGGTAAGAGGTCGAAATGAACAATTTTGAGGAGAATTTACCTTACTTAAGGAAAAGAAACCTGGATATTCAATGGTTTCAAAGTTTCGCAAACACCTAATACTATAATCCTGAAAGGAGATTTTGTACATGAGCTATGCTGAAAGGAAAAAGCTATTTGAAGAATTTTCAACTATAAGAAAACGTCCAATGATTACCTATGTAACTTCTATAAGACCTAATCTTTCGGTTAACATGTCATCTGATTCTATTACAAAAATTATAGATATTATTGGTCATATACCACCGGAAGTAAAAGACATTGACTTCATGATTATCAGTAATGGAGGAGATCCAATAACTTCATTACGCATCATAAGTATCTTAAGAGAACGATTTGAACATATTACTGTTATAGTACCATATGTAGCGTACAGTGCTGCCACTATTTTAGCTTTAGGTGCAGATGACATCATGATGCATCCATTTTCAAATCTTGGACCGGTTGACCCTCAATTGACAATAGCAAAAACCAATATGATAGGACAGAATTCTGATTTACATTTTAGTTCAGAAGATATAAGAAACTATATTGAATTCCTAAAAGAAGATATTGGTATCACCGATCAAGCCCATTTAGCTGCGGCACTTTCTAACTTAACAGCTGAAGTTGGTGCAATTCCTATCGGAAATGCCAAAAGAAGCCAGCAACTTTCTTTGTCATTAAGTAAAAGAATGCTTGAAACACATCTTAATGATGTTACATCTGCTTCAAATATTGCCCAAAAACTAAATTCTTCTTTTTATCATCATGGTTACGCTGTTAGCAGAAAAGAAGCACAGGAAATAGGATTGAACATTACTATTCCAACAAAATCTGAGGAAAAAATAATTTGGTCAATATGGCAAGATTATTCAAAAGAAATGAAAGCAGATAAAGAATTTAACCTTTTAAACGAATTAATGAATGACCCTTTATCAAAAGAAAAACTTGATACTGTACCCATATTAAATTTACCTGCAAATACCCCACCAGACATTGCAAACCAATTAATTATTAACGCCGCCAGTCAAACTCAAATTTCCACTCGAACATCTATAGAATTTGAAGTTTTATTAGCAACAATAGAGAGTATTTACATATCATATGAAATGAAAAATAATATTAGTGTTACATATTGGAGAAATGCTGATATGACTCTAGGATTTAATTCTATTCCCTATTCAGACGGTTGGAAGGAGCGAAATTAAAATGATATTTACTTCATTAACCAGTAATGTTATAAGTGTTAGAAATAATGGTCCACATATAATTTTTTCAACGCAAGCAATTAGAACTTCAACTACTATAAATGGTATTGTAACTCCCAATTTAATCTATCAACCATATTCAATTGATTCAGAAAACAAATTGCAAAGGAATCAAAAAGGATAATTCAGGTATCAAAAAGGTATCACGCCCCACATCAAAAGCCGGAAAGTCCGCTGTTTATGCGGCTTCCCGGCTTTCTGTTTACTATTCGAACTCTATCGTTGAAGGCGGCTTGGGAGACATATCATAGCATACCCGATTCACATTCTCCACCTCTGCCAGAATCCTGTCCGTGATCTTCTGCAGCACATCCCAGTCGATCCGTTCGATGGTTGCGCTCATTGCGTCCACCGTATTGATGGCACGGATGATCACCATGTACTCAAAGCATCTGGCGTTATTTTTGACGCCCACTGACTTAAAATCCGGAACTACGGTAAAATACTGCCATACCTTTTTGTCCAGTCCCGCATTTGCAAATTCTTCCCGGAGGATGGCGTCGGATTCCCGCACTGCAGCCAGCCGGTCTCTGGTGATCGCGCCCAGACAGCGAACTCCGAGGCCAGGGCCGGGGAACGGCTGACGGTAAACCATGGAAGCAGGAAGCCCCAGCTCCATCCCGCAGGCACGTACTTCGTCCTTGAAGAGCTGCTTTAAGGGCTCCACAAGCTCAAACTGCAGATCTTCCGGAAGACCGCCTACGTTGTGGTGGGATTTTACCATCTTCGCGGTCTTGGTCCCGCTTTCGATGATGTCCGGGTAAATGGTCCCCTGTCCCAGGAAATCGATCCCCTCCAGCTTTCTGGCTTCTTCCTCGAATACGCGGATGAACTCGCTGCCGATGATCTTGCGCTTTTGTTCCGGGTCGGAAACGCCCTCCAGCTTTCCTAAAAACCGCTCGGTACCGTCTACATAGATCAGGTTGGCATGAAGCTGATTTCGGAACACCTCAATCACGCTTTCGGACTCATCCTTCCGCATCAGGCCGTGATTGACATGAACACATGTAAGCTGATCGCCGATGGCACGGATCAGCATAGCAGCAACAACCGAGGAATCCACGCCGCCGGAAAGCGCCAGCAGGACTTTTCTATCGCCCACCTGCCTGCGGATCTGTTCCACCTGGTCCTCGATAAAATTCTTCATGTTCCAATTTGCCTGAGCCCGGCATGTTTCAAAGACAAATTCCCGCATAGCCTCATCCGCCGGCATTGCGTCCCATTTTTTATCGCATTTCGCCGTGGGGTGGTCAATGGACATCATAGGGCAGCCGCACTCATAAAGCTCGGGGCTGATCTCAACGGGTGAGCCGTCCACAATCCGGTTTACCCCGCCGTTTAATATGATCCCTTTCACATTTTCCAGCTTTTGGAGTTCTTCCAGGGAAATGTCATGGGGGTGGATCTCCGTGTACACACCCATGTCGCGGATTTTACGGGCAACCTCCGTATTCTCCGTACTGCCCAGGTCCAAAATGACAATCATATCCTGCTTCATACATTCTCTCCTTCTTCTGTATCTTGTTTTCTGCAACATAACCTAACCCGGATTAACCAGATAAACCCTGACGGAATCCGCCCGGTCTGCAAGGGCGCAGATCATGAGGCGCCCTTGGGTATCAATAAGTGTACTACATTTCATATTGTATTTCAAGCCGGACAAAAAGGCTCTTCCATTTATTTCCTCAGTATCTTATCCATGGGTTTTCCTTTTGCCAGCTCATCAATCAGCTTGTCCAGATACCGGATCTCACGCATCAGCGGATCCTCAATATTTTCCACCCTGACCCCGCAGACCGCGCCCTTGATCAAATGTCTGTTTTCGTTAGGCTTCGGAGCGTTCCGGAAAAAATCTCCGTAGGAAATGTTTTGTCCCTGCATGCTTTCCAACTCCGCCTGGCTATATCCGGTCAGCCACCGGATGACCTCATCTGCCTCTTCCTTTGTTCTCCCCTTTTTCATCGCCTTATTGAGAAGGAGCTGGTATATTTTTGTAAAATTCATTCCGTATACTTTACTATTTTCCATTCTTTTTTTCCTCACATCAATCACAGCCGGATCACTGGTTTATTCCTGTTCCTTATGCGTCCGGCCGCAAATCACCGGCGGGCCTGCTCGCCGCGGCACCATCCGCCGGATTCTTTTCAAGAGAATCCTTACCGAGATTTTAATCTGTTCCTTCTCCTTCATAGCACCATCTGGCGATCTCACCGATCAGTTCCAGCGGATGGGGCTTGTCATATGGAAGCTGGATCGTACCCTTGCTGGTCTTGTAGTCTTTCAGCTGTCCGCCGAATCTCTCCACTGCCTCCGGGCCCGGGTAGAGGCCGACGTGCTTTTTGGCCGCGGCAAACTGGATGATGTTATATTTTTTCCAGAAGGTCGGCATACTCCATGAGATGCGTTCCTCCGCCTCGGGCAGCGCCTTTCGGATCGTCTCCCGGATCTCCCGCAGATACGGCTGTGCATACTCTGCCTGTTCGGAGATATACTCGTCAATCGTTTCCGGAGCCTTTCCGCAGTAATGGCTCTGGTTCGTATTTTTAAAACCGCGCCCGCATTTTGGACATGTCCACATATCAATCTCCCCTTTCTTGTATCGTCACATGCACGCTGTCGCCCGGCTCCTTTGCGATCCGGGCACGGATATCCTTCCGCAGGCCGATGATATAGCAAATGCTGCCGTCCTCGTGCCTGACTCCCATATTTACAATGCTGCCGTCGTATGGCTCTCCGTCAAAGGAGGCATGTACCTTGACCCTCCCCCTGCCGAACTCTTCCCGGATATCATAAGGAAAGATCACGTAAGCGCCGCCCTTTTTATCCGCGCTGTAAATCTGAGAATCATATTCGTAAATTTTGCCATTCATCCGATACACCTCGCTTTTCAAAGATTTCGAATTATTCCACCTGTATGAACGGATTTGAGACTGTTTGGAGCATCCAGCTATACAGATATCATTTCATCCGCTGCCTGTTATCATGTATCATAATATTTCTCATCATGCCTGTCAATCATTGGGTGGAAATGGTTGTAAAATATACATAGAACATTTATAATACTAAAAAAAGCCAGATGGCCTGTTATTTTTTCTCGAATAAAATCAGCCGCGGAAAAGCCGTTTTGCCGGCCGGATATTCTGCGGCAAGGCACAAGAATCACAACTTATAGAAAGGACTGTTTCATGAATTATTACCAGACCAGATTTTCTGACAAATTAAAGGAAGCCTTAAAAGCGGTCGCGCCGATCATCGGGATCGTGCTGCTCTTGAGCTTTACCATTGCGCCCATTCCGCCCAGCATCCTGCTCCTGTTTTTATTCGGGGCGGTGCTGCTCATCGTCGGTATGATGTTTTTTACACTGGGAGCGGAATTGTCCATGACCCCTATGGGGGAAAAGGTGGGTACAAAAATGGCAAAGACGATGCACCTGGGAACGATCCTGTTCCTGTGCTTTCTGCTGGGATTTGTCATCACTATCTCCGAGCCGGACCTGCAGGTGCTGGCGGAGCAGGTTCCGTCCATCCCCAACTATACGTTGATACTGGCCGTTGCCTGCGGAGTCGGTTTTTTTCTGGTTGTGGCAATGCTCCGAATGCTGTTTTCAAAATCATTATCCACGCTTTTGATCTTTTTTTATATCCTTGTGGCGGTTCTGACATTGTTTGTTCCAAAGGATTTTGTCGCAGTCGCGTTTGACTCCGGCGGAGTGACCACCGGGCCCATGACGGTTCCCTTTATCATGGCGCTTGGTATCGGTTTTGCTGCCGTACGAAGCGATAAGCATGCGGAGGACGACAGCTTCGGACTGGTATCGCTGTGTTCCATCGGGCCGATCCTTGCGGTACTCCTTCTGGGGCTTTTATACCATCCGGAGGATGCCGGCTATGTGCCCGCGCCGCTTCCGGACATTCAGGATTCCATTGAGCTGTGGCAGCATTTCGCGGGAAATTTTCCCGCATACATAAAGGAGATTGCGGTTTCGCTTTTTCCGATCGTCGCATTTTTCGGCGCGTTTCAGATTGTTTCCCTGAGGCTGAAGAAAAAGACCTTGTATAAAATATTGATCGGTATCGCAGACACCTATATCGGACTGGTGCTGTTTCTGACCGGGGCCAATGTAGGATTCATGCCTGCGGGAAATCACCTGGGGCAGATGATCGCCGACCTTCCCTTCCGCTTCATCCTGATCCCCATCGGCATGGTGATCGGATTTTTCATCGTCAAGGCGGAGCCCGCGGTCTACGTACTGATGGACCAGGTGGAGGAGATCACCTCCGGCGCCATACCGGGAAGGGCCATGGGCCTGAGCATGTCCCTGGGCGTCGCCGCGTCGGTTGGGATCGCAATGATCCGGGTGCTGACCGGGGTTTCCATTCTCTGGTTTATCGTGCCGGGGTACATCATCGCGATCTGCCTGTCCTTTTTTGTGCCGAAAATATTTACCGCCATCGCGTTTGACTCCGGCGGGGTCGCGTCCGGGCCCATGACCGCCGCCTTCCTGCTGCCCTTTGCCATGGGAGCCTGCCAGGCCGTGGGCGGCAATATCGTCCGGGACGCCTTCGGAATCGTGGCCATGGTCGCCATGACGCCGCTCATCGCCATCCAGATCCTGGGAGCGGTCTATCAGTACAAATCCAGAACCGCAGAAGCCATGGAAGCTGCCGGCGCCGCCTACCTGGATACCTGGGGTGACGATGATATTATCGAGCTTTAAGAACAGCAGCAATATGAAAATGCAGGACGCGCAAGTTTACTTGCTAAGTCATGCTTTTTCATATTGATATTGGGCGCATGCCCAAAAACCTCAGACAGGAGCTGCGTATGCAGCGGATAGCCTGCGCGGCAGACGGGTCTGAGGTCTGCTGTTCTGGAACAGAAAGGAGTCTTTTCATGAATGAACTTTATGTGATGGGGATGATCACCAACCGGGGGATCCGGAGTAAAATGATCCCGTTTTTTAAGGAACACCATATCCATGTCACCCTCTCCACCATGGGCGTGGGGACCGCCAACAGCGCCATCCTGGATTATCTGGGAATGGAAGCCACGGAAAAGACGATCTATTTCGCGTTTGTCACGCTGGAGACATGGAAGTCATTTAAAAAAGAGCTTTACAGCAAAATGAAAATCGATATTGCAGGGCGCGGGATCGCGTTTCTCATCCCCATGAGCAGTATCGGCGGGAAAAAAGCACTGCAGTATGTTACCATGGAGCAGGACGTTGTCATTGAGGAGGAAAGCACATTGAAGGACACGGATTTTGAACTTCTGATCACCATCGCAAACGGCGGACATATCGAGACGGTCATGGATGCCGCCAGAAGCGCCCACGCGCCGGGCGGCACGGTCGTACACGCAAAAGGAACCGGTATGGAGCAGGCCAAGCGGTTCCTGGGAATCTCTCTCGCGGAGGAGAAGGAGATGATCTTTATCGTAGTGCGCTCAAAGCATAAAAATGAGATCATGCGCGCCATTATGGAGAAGGCCGGAACCGGTAGCCCAGCGGGAGGGATTGTCTTTTCCCTGCCCGTGACGGCTACCGCGGGACTGAGGCTGTTAGAGGAAGAGGATTAGGAACCGCGCAAAATGGTAAGATTATTTTGCCGTAATCCAGGTTACTGCTTCCGCGGCGGGTACCGCCATCCAGACTCCGGTGATCCCAAGGAATTTCGGCAGGAGCATCAAAAACAGGGGGATCCGGCCGAAGGTTCTTAAAAATGAAATCAGCGCAGACACCTTTCCGTTGGATCACGCGGTAAACATGGACGAAATAAAAATATTCCACCTGTACGGTTGCGATCCGAAATCACATTTTTATGCAATGAAAATGCGACTTCGGATTAGCAACCCACCTCATTAATGAGTAAAATGTGACTGCGGAGTCTGCCTGGTGATCGTAATTATAGGCCATATTTTTTCCTGTAAACAGCTGTTAACGTATTCCCGGATTGCCTCCAGACGTTTCGTGATATCGACCATATAGTGAAGCTCCGGCATGCATACGCCGGTCACATTAAATTCCTTTTTCATAAACAGGCGCGGCTTTTCTTAAGCCGTGTTCTAAACTGGTGCTATTTTTACAATTATATCCGGACTCGCACTCAGATTTAAGACTTTTTCCTATGCCGCTCCTATTCCGAAGCCTTGCAAATCTTCTCCCACACCTCATCGTCAAATCTACGGCCCTTATAGTAAAACCGCCTGTCCGCCTCCGTGATCCCGCGGATCACCCTGCAGGGATTTCCCGCGGCGCACACGTTGTCGGGAATGTCCTTCGTCACCACGCTGCCCGCTCCGATCACTGTGTTATTTCCGATCCTGACGCCCGGAAGGATCACACAGCTTCCCCCGATCCACACATTGTCACCAAGAGTCACAGCGATGCCGTATTCGTATCCGGAATTTCTGCTTTCCGGATGGATCGGATGCCCTGCCGTATAGATGGAAACATTTGGGCCAAACAGCACATTTTTTCCGATCGTGATCTTTGCCACATCCAGCATGACGCATCCGGTGTTGGCATAAAAGTTCTCTCCCACCTCAATATGGCTGCCGTATTCGCAATGGAAGGGCGGCTCGAAATATACATTTTTACCGTGTTTCATTCCGGTTCGGTTCAGACACTCCATCCCCTTTTCTGTTTCAAAGGGCATCACCGTATTGTATTCACGGATGGCATTCTTCGTAACCAATTGCTCCGCCAACACACTTTCATCGGAAAAATATGCCATCTCATGATCTCTGCGGTATCTGTTATCTATTTTCATATTGATCAATTCCTTTCTATCTTATAGTATCATGCGCCGGGATCCTTTTTACAAAGCCATACGCTCTCCGCTTGACATGGGAATATCAATCCGGACTGTTCCGAAAAGGCGCAGTACAACACCGAAAGCTTTCCCAGTCCGGGGGAATACAGGAAAAATCATGGAATCTCTTGATTTTCTCCCGCTGATATCCTATACTTATTGAATTGCAATTACCATTAAATTTTTGAAGCGGAGGGTTCCCGTCATGTCAGATTCTTCTTTTACACTTATGACTGAGGGTTCTATCGGGAAACGTATTGTTGCATTTGCGTTTCCCCTTTTTTGGGGAAATCTTTTTCAGCAGCTTTATAATACGGCTGATTCTCTGATCGTCGGCAATTTTATCGGAAATGCCGCTCTGGCCGCTGTGAGTTCCTCCGGCAGCCTGATTTTTCTGATGGTCGGCTTTTTCAACGGGATCGCCATCGGAGCCGGTGTTGTCATTGCCAAACATTTCGGCGCACGGAATGCGGAACAGCTCCGGCTGTCCATCCATACTACCGCGGCCTTCGGTATGATCTGCGGTCTGATCCTGACCTTCATCGGTCTCTTTGCCGCGCCGCAGATCCTGGTGCTCATGGGAACTCCGGCCGAGGTTCTGCCCAGCTCCATTACATATTTCCGAATCTATTTTTCCGGATCACTGGCATTCGTGATGTATAACTTTTTCGTCGGGATCCTTCAGTCCGTAGGGGACAGCCGTCACCCGCTGATCTATCTTGTGATCTCCTCCGTCATCAATATCCTTCTGGACCTGATCCTGATCGGCGGATTTCATTTTGGGGTAGGGGCGGCCGCGCTGGCTACCGTGATCTCTCAGTTTGTCAGCGCATTCCTGTGTCTGCGCCAGCTGATGAAAAGCCCGGAGGATATCCGTCTGGAACTGAGAGACATGAAATTAAATAAAGAAATTTTAAAGCAGATCCTGGAAAATGGAATCCCGGCCGGCTTCCAGAATTCCATTATCTCCGTTGCAAATGTATTTGTACAGGCCAATATCAACCAGTTCGGACAGATGGCCGTTGCCGGATGCGGCGCCTACTCCAAGATCCAGGGGTTCGTGTTCCTGCCGATCACCTGCTTTTCACTGGCCCTCACCACCTTCATCAGCCAGAACCTGGGCGCGAAGAAATATGACCGCGCCAGGCGGGGCGCCGCATTCGGCATTTTCTGTACAGTCGCGGTCGCGGAGCTGATCGGGCTGTTGATCTATGTCTGTATCCCCTGGCTGATCACCGCCTTCAACAGCACCCCGGAAGTCATCGCCATCGGAACAGCGCAGGCGCGCACGGAGACATTTTTCTTCTTCCTTCTCGCATTCTCCCACTGCATGGCGGGAATCCTGCGGGGAGCCGGTAAATCTGCTGTACCTATGATCATTATGCTGGTCTTCTGGTGTGTGGTTCGGATCAGCTATATTACGATTGCGGTCCGGATCATTCCGGAAATGAAAATGATTTTCTGGGCTTATCCTCTCACATGGGCTCTCAGCTCTTTGACATTTCTGGTCTATTACTTTAAATCAGACTGGATACATGGTCTGGAACGGGCCTGAAAGCTCCGGTACAGGTGCCTCAGGGGAATTCTGGAATGCGTTTTCCCCTCGAGGAGCTAATCCTCCACATGCTTGCATCGGGTCGGTTCATTCTACCCATGCCACGCCAGCCGTACGCTCGCCGCATGGTGTTCTCCCGTCAGCCAGTCCACATCATTGGTGATCCAGTCCATGATCTCCAGCTGGCGGGTTTCCCATTCTACGGTAAATGCCTTATCTGCTTCGGTGGGCTCCTTCTCCATGGTCGTATCGATCTCATCATATCCGAAGATGTAGCCGCCCGCGCACCAGATGCTGAAATTGCTGTCCGGTCCCTGGGTAATGGCATCCCCCCGTTTCGCGATCAGCCCGTCGTGCCGTTTCTTGTACTCCTCCTCGCATCCCGGCTTTAACCGGGTCATGAACATCCTGTGGCGGATCAGCTCCTTGCTCTCCCTCACGATGCCGAAATCCTGGTACATCAGCCGCATGGGCTCTCCCGGCGCGGAGATCCAGTCAAAGGTCTCTTCCATCCTTTCGGTCCATTCCCTGACGGCTGGCTCCTCTTCCGCGTGAAGCGTCCTGTTCCCGGCAGTTTCGTAATACCCGAAGATCAGATCCTTGGCATTCCAGATGCTGAAATTCTTCACTTGATTCCGGTCCAGAAACGCGGTCAGCTCCGGCCAGATCCCGCCCAGCCTTCTGCGGTATTCGTCCATCTGTCCCTTTTTTACTTTCATCGCAAATGTGTGTCGTTCCATGGTTTTCGTCCTTTCTGCTTTTCGGCGAGTGTTTGTTACATGTCACGCCTTGACCAGGTGTGCCCTGTAACTCAGGCCGCCATTTAAAATCGCCTTCGGCAATGGGCGGCCTGAATAGCAGCTTTTATGTGCATCCTCCCGACCAATCAGCGTGGTGATTGGTCGGGGTGTGACATGTAACGAGTGTTTTCATGCTCAACGGTTTTCTTTCATGATAATACATTTTGGCCGATTCGTCCACCTCCCAGAATAAAAACAGGATTGACATATAATTATAATTTAATTATGGAGCATATACAATTTGAATGGGATACTGAGAAAAACGAAATTAATAAGAAGACGAATCTGCTTGTGGTATGTCATTGTTATCGGGAATCTGATTCTATTATACGTATTATATCTGCAAGAAAAGCAACTACTACAGTAACGAGATATTATCGCGAAGCATAGGAGGCGCGGTCATGAAGGAAGAATATGATTTCAGCAAGGCTCGTAAGAATCCATATACGAATAAGCTCAAGAAACAGATCACCATAAATATTGATGCGGATACGATAGATTATTTCAAATCACAGTCTAAGTTTTCTGGTATTCCATACCAGACACTTATCAATTTCTATCTTTCCGATTGTGCGGAAAAGAAGAGACAGCTGCAGATAAATTGGAACTGATCCATCCGGCGAAACGCGTCACTGGCGCGTTTCGCCGGATACTTTGTAATTTTATGGCTCTGTTTTTCCTTGAAGGGAAAAGAGCGCCGTATTTCACATCCCCTCCAGATCCATCTCCACATGATTTCTGTCGCAGACCAGTTCCCCACCCTTGCATATCAGCTCCGCAGCCTGCAAGGAGGAGCGCCGATGCCGGTATTCCCATACAAAGTCCGGATCATTTCTTTCTTCCTCTGTGACCTCCGGGTGTGTAAAATAAAAGATATATGCGCGTCCTTTATGCACCAGTACATCCGCATGCGCTCCGATCCCGCTGTCATCCCGGCGCAGTCCCGGTTCCCGCAGGATATTGGAGCATCTCTTCCAATGTACCGCGTCTTCACTGACATACACCCCAAGCCCATGCCAGGGATCTGTGAGCATCCAGTATCTTTCCCGGAAGAAAAATACATTGGGCCCCTCATGGGGACAATCCGTAATCTCCGCGCCGCCTGGGATCCAATGATACAGATCCGTGCTGAGCGCGCTGTAAGTAAATCCCTGATCTGCCTCATTTTTGTACCACATCTTCCAGCGTCCGTCAGGCAGCCGGATGATACAGGCATCAATCACCCGGTCCGAGGCCAGCTTCGGTTCTCCGGCAAATGTCCAGTTCCACAGATCCTTACTCGTATAATGGAGTATTTTTCTTGGATATTCCCAGCTGAACGGAATCCCGCGCACATAGGATACATACATGTGAAATGATGTCCTTGTACAGGTAGACCGCCGCAATATACCAGTCGCTGCTTTCCATTTTTGAGTAAATGATAAAATGGTCATCCGCCCTCAGTGAATCGCTCTTTTTGTCTCCCAGATAACGGATAAATTCCGCTGTCCCTTCCGTGTGGTTCTGCTTCGTCTGAAAATCGTAGTACTCCTTTGTAGAACCGTTGACCAGGTAGGCATTCATATTGGCATCCTTGTGGATACTTTCCGGTAGGACAGCGGCCTTGTTCATCCGAATGTCGCACAGCGTATACCCCACTGTCTCGTTGCCGGACCGGATGGGCAGCACTACGGAAATGGCCTGGCTGGCCGGAGTCTTTCCCGTCTCATAGTAGTCCACATCGTGGGGCAGGATATACTGGAACCCCTTTTTCTCTTTGTCCACACATTCTTGAAACCAGTCGGTTTCCATGAGGCTCCCGCGGATATTCTGCAGATAATTGTACTGGTATCCGTTATTTCCCAGCACGAATACATCCTGGATGTAACTTTTCATGGAGGTCATAGAACCGAAGCGCTTCTTCAATTCCCTCTGGCAGGATAGAAATTCTCCATAGTCCAAGCTGTCCTGTTCCATGGTCACCAGCCGGATCACATTTTCATCCATGGAAAGGGTATTCAACAGCGCCTTTACGTCCGATGTACAGAAATCCATGTTCAGCTTAAAAGTTTCAGTAATATACTGACTTCCCTCTTCGATATTTTTTACAAGTCGCCGGGTGTATGTCCAGCTCGTAAGCAGGATGGTTACTGTCATGACGATGCAGAGGACAGGAACCATCAGGAAGGTAAGCTTCCTTCCAATGTTTTTGTTGATGTATTGATTGAATCTGCGCATTTTATACCACCACAGAATAGATCGACTTGTCTCCGAGGCAGTTCTCTGTCCTTGTATATTCTTCAATTCTTTTTTCCCGATTTTTCAAAAAGCAGAATGTCAAAAGCCAACCTTTCTTCTGTCCCCTGCTTTCCATATAATTCAATAGCTGCCGCAGTCCCTCCTCATGCTTTTTGGGACCGGACCACAATTTTAACTCAACAATATACTCCCGGCGGCCATAAAAAACGACAATATCCATTCTGGTATTACTTCGTGTCTGCGGCTCTACAACATAGTGCCCGGTTCCGTTGATAATTGGTTTTAAGAAGCACAAAAACAACAGCCTGCCCTGCTTTTCAAAAAACGCTTCATCCTCCCGGCGGTATTCCGCTTTCATCAAGTCCTGGAATTTTTCCAGGATAGCATCCATTTCCAAATCACCGTTTTCATCAACAAACTGCGTCCTGGATGTGGAAAGTACCTGTTTCCCAATCACCTGGTCTGCAATAAAATGATCGTATATATATGTTTCAAACATAATATTGGAAATCTTGCAGAGTCCCTCTTTTTCCCCAATAATACCAAATGTCACGCCCAGATTGATCTCCTTGTTTGACACCTTGTACGGAATCTGGTTTCCGTGAAAAAGAATGCCCTCCACAAAGCTCCGGAATTTCGGATTATTTTCCAGGTTCTTGATCATATCGTCAAACAGGGGGTTTGTACCCTTAAGGATCTCCCGCACCGCCGCGCGGACTCCCTGCGGCGTCCAGCAGTCCTTCAGGGACAGCTCGCCGGAAACGCGCTCGTCCATCCACAGACAGATCAGACTGACAAGAAATGGGTAGCCTGATGTATAACGGCGGATTTCACAAGCTACATCCTCCGCGTCAATCGTAAATTCCTGCTCCTCTTCATATTCCCGTATCATGGACGATATTTCCGGCACGGAAAGGCTCATATCAATAGGAAAATCTACCGCGATATTCCATGGAGAATTATACTTTCTTTCCTCATCCGGCCGCAATTTCAATTTCAGATTTTTCACATCATAGACCCCAGCCAGGATCACACTTTTAAAGGTGACCGTCCCCATGGCGCGCTCCAGGTATAATTCCCTTAAAAGTCCCAGAAAGTTCAAAAACATCTGGTTGTCTGAGCTTTTATCTACTTCGTCAATAAATAGAAGGACTTCTTCCTGCTGTCCGCAAAAATCCGTGATCCGGTCCCGCAGGGTATCCAGATTTTCTTTCCCGGCCGTGCATTTCCAGATGTTCTGCTTCGCTTCGCTGTAACCGGAAAGCCGGAGATTTTTCTCGACCCGCCCGCAAAATCTCCTGACAAACGCATCCTCTGATCCGAATGCATCCATTCCCATTCCCTCAAAGCTGATGTTGATCACAACATATTTTTCTTTCAATCGGCTCCAGAGCAGCATAAGTGTAGTCGTCTTTCCATACTGGCGCGCACGGTTGAACATAAAATAGGATTCCTGTTCGATCAGTCTGATCATGCGGCTGAGCTTTTCGGATGTATCCGCCATGTAATGTTTTTGCGGAATGCAGGTTCCCGCAATGTTAAACCTCTTTTTCATGAAATTACGCCCTTTCTTTTTCCAAAAACTCTTCCGCAGCCTCCCTGGAGTGAAATATGATGATCTCCTTTTCGGGATATTCCCGAAGAAGGCGCTGTATTTCCGGCCGGCATTCCGAGTGAAAATTTTTTACAAATTCGAGAAACTCTTCATCCCATTCCGTCTCGATCCAGGGCATATCACAGCGCGGCTTGCCGAAGCGTGACTCGATTCCCTGCAGGCATACCTCCAGCGGGTAATCCAGCCAGAATACAGTATCGCACTGTTTCAGGCGCAGAGGCAGTGTCCTTGCGTAGTTGCCGTCGATGATCCACTGGTCCCGCTCCAGGATCCCCTTTAGCTTTTCATCAAATTCTTCCGCAGAACAGGTAGTTTTATCCGCTCTGTGGTAGATCATGTCCAGATAAAACAGCGGCAGGCCGGTGATGTTCTGCAGTTTCCTGGAAAATGTACTCTTTCCGGCTCCCGGCGAGCCTATCACGATTACTTTTTTCATAAATTCTGTCATTCCTTTCGCTGTGTTCCGGCGCGCTTCCTTTTCAGCAAGCCCCCGCGGAAGCTCCATTCCGCTGACGATCTCGTGATATACGGAGCTTCCGTCCAGCGTCGTTCCGAATGTGTCCACCCAGGCCGGGATATAACCGCACCGGGACGCGACCATCTGCGAACCCAGATTGGTTACGGACGCAGAGTAATAGGGAAGGATATTTCGTTCCAGCAGTTCCCTGGTCAGCCGCCGGACCAGCCGGGTCCCTACTCCGGCATTTCTGCGGCCTTCCAGCACATCCACTCCAACCTCCCATAAGCCTTCTACAGAAGAGCCTGCGGCACCCGCCGCGCCAATGATCTTTCCGTTGTCCTTTGCGATGCAGACCGCCCGGGTGGGCGTAGAGCCGTCAGCCTCAAATTCCAGAGAATTTCCAAATCCGGTCAGCCCCCGCAGCGATACGACCTTCTGTTCGAATAGAAATTCGCACTCGAAGTCCGGCGGCGTCAGAGGCGCCTTCGCAAGGCTCAGATCCGGGATATAATGTATCGTCTGTCCATAGACATAGGGCAGCTCGAAGATTTCATCCCGGCTCTTTCCTGCTAAAAGCCCTTTGATTGTTCCGTGGAGATCTTCGGAGGCGCAGACCACGACGCAATGCCTGTATGCCAGGATCTGAATGTATGGCTGCTTTGCGTCTGTACGGATGGAAAAAATGGTCTCTGTTCCGTGTAATTCTTCCGTGGCGCATGCATATTCCTTTGTGAGTAATTGTTCTATTTTAGTCTTTAAAATATATTCTTCACTTTTTCCTCTTGCCATAATCTATACATTCTCCTTTACCGCATATGGTAAAAATCTGCTTCTGCAGCTTTTTACTACCATTTATCTATACTTACGGCAGATTTGTCCCGCGCTCAGTATAACTTAAGGCTATCATATATTTTCAGCCATATCAATGAAAAAATGTTACTATTCACAGTCATTTCACTCACATGCGCAAAAACAGTCGGCAAAGCCGTCTGCCGATGCTTCGCATCTTGATTTTTTGCTTATGTGGGTGAAGTGACTGATTCCAGTCAGATAAAAACTGTCAATCGGCTTCTTACAAGCTTCGCTTGAAGAACCCGACTGCCATTTTTTATCCGACTGTGAATAGTAACGAAAAAATATAATTCTCCGGAAAGTTTACTTGACATTCTATGTATATTTGCTATAATAAAAATATGTAAAGCGTACTTTCCATTCAAAAATCGCATAAAGAAATGATACATGGATCGCACGCAGAGAAGGAGGGAATCATATGAACAATAAGAAAGAACTGAGGCCATATTTGATCAGCCTCACAGTCGGAATGATTCTGGTCGGAATTGGATTGACAACGAACTTTGGCTACTACTCGAAGCTAATCCTTATGACAGGATTCGGGCTGGCATGCGGTGAGGCTGTCCATGCTCTCCGTCTTCTGTACTGGAAAAGTCCGAAGAGGCACGAGGAATATGAAGTCAAAAAAGAAGAAGCCCGCATCAACAGCATAGATGAGCGGAAGCAGTTTCTGCGGATGAAATCCGGCCATATCACTTATCAGATCATGGTTTTTGTTTTGCTTTTTCTTGCCTGGGCGCTTGCTCTTTTCCGCACAGACAGCTGGATCATCGGAATGGTATTTCTGCTTTTTGTCTTCCAGTATGTGACGGGAATTATCGTATTCCGCGTTCTGGAAAAAAGGCTGTAAGCCGCATAGGGAGTTGCAGAAAATCTGAAGGCTAACTGAGGGCTGCCGCGCCGGAGGTGAAAAAACTCGGGCACAGCAGCCCTTTTTATACCATCGTATGCAGAAAGGCTGCCAGTGGCAGGCTTTCTGTATGGTGTCTTATTGAACTGCCCTGATGCATTCCTACAAAAAGGGCACCATCCCCTCAGCTTCTTACTACTGCCCGCTCCCCAAATATTCATCCAATACAATCTTATCTTTATTGACCACATACCCGCTGCCGCCAATCTCTTTCACATTTTCCACCATGCTCACGATCAGAACCGGAGTCCTGGCCTCCTTTTCGGCGGTCAATACCGCAAACCATCCGATCTCCGTCCCTTCGGTATCTTCCACGGACGCCTTGATCTCCGCGGTCCCGGTTTTTCCGGCCAGCACAATGTCCTCCCGATGCGCCGCATAGCCTGTTCCCTCGGGGCTGTTCACGGCCTTTTTCATACCCTCCAGAACCTGCGCCGCAGTATCCGCCGGAAAAATCCCGGGCAGCCAGAACTCCGTCCCGCTTTCCCCGCTGCGCGCCAGATATGGCTTCAACGCATTTCCTCCATTGCAAAATGCCGTATACAGACTGGCCAGGTGCAGCGGATTGACCAGGATCTGCCCCTGTCCGTAGCCGCTGTCCGCCAGCTGGATCTCACTCTCAATATGCTCCGTATTGGAAAACCGCGAAGAAGGCATCACGATCTCGAAAGGCAGCTCCTCGCCGAATCCCAGCTCCTTCAAGGAAGCTTCCAGTGTCTGGGCGCTGATCTTCAAAGCGGCCTTGGCAAAATAAATGTTGTCCGAATAGATCAGCGCGTTTTCCATGGTCACCGGTTCGTATGCATGAAGGGTCGTCACAAAATAGTCCCCCCAGGAAGTATCCTTCTGCCAGCTCAGCCCTACATTTCCAAAATCCTCCTGCGGATCCACCGTACCGGTCTTCAAACCGATGGCCGCAATGACCGGTTTGAACGTGGAGCCGGGACACCAGACCTGCCGGAAACGGTTCAGCAGCGGTTTCCGTTCTTCTTCGTTGAGCGCGTTCCACTGCGCGTCCGACAGTCCCAGAATAAAATCATTGCTGTCGAAGGACGGTGTACTCACCAGCGCCAGAACCTCCCCGGTATACGGATTCATGGCAGCGGAACAGCCCGGATCCTCCTGGAACTGCCGGTACAAAGATTCCTGGAGATGCGCGTCGATGGTCAGGGTGATGTCCCGGCCATGCTCCACCGGGCGGCTTGCCAGCACGGACTTCTGTGCGCCGTCCTTGTCTTCTATATAAATGCTGCATCCGTCCCGGCCTTTTAACTCCTTTTCAAACAATCCTTCCAGACCACTCCTGCCGATCACACTGTTTTCATTGTAACCCTCGCCCGCATGCTCCTCCAGATCCTCGGCAGTCACATTGCCCACATAGCCTGTCAGATGTCCGGCGGCGGGGCCAAAGGGGTATGTCCGCACCTCCGTATCAGTGATCATCACCCCCGGGACCGCAAGCAGAGCATCCTGCCGTGCCTTTTCCTGAAGCGCCTTTTCGTCTGGCTCCAGGGCCATCAGGTCAAGCTCGCTGACCTTCGGGATGGTTTTGACAGGAACAAAGGAATCCTCCTTTACCCAGGCCGCTCCCAGGCGGTTTTGGATCGTCTCCGGATCGGTATCCAGAAGCTCGGATAGCTGCCGCAGGGCGCTCTCTTCATTTTCCAGCTTCCCCGGCACGATGCCCACCGACGACGCGGTTCCCGGCCCTGCAAGCATCCGGTCATTGCGGTCAAAGATCTTTCCCCGCGCCGCAGGAGCAGTATCGATCCGCACCTTGTCCGAATCCGAAAGTCCCGGGAAGATCAGACCGTCGTGCCAGAGGATCTGATATCCGTCCTCTGTATCCGTAAAATGCATTTCATTTTCGAAGCGGATCTTACCCGCAGCCGTATCCAGGGACATCTCGTACATGACCGCATTCTTTTCCCCGTCATAATCCTGGATCTCAACCTGGATGTTTTCAGCTTCTATGCCTTCATAAATTGCGGAATTGCGCTGAATAAAAGCTTCCTGATCCTTATATGCGGAATTTTCAGGGTCTGTCATCTCATACATTCCCTCATAATCCTGCTTCCCGATCAGAGCCATATATCGGCTAAGGAGCTCCTCCGGAGTCTCCCTGCCGTCCTTTTTTACGAAATATACACCCGCGCAGGCCGCAATGCCTGTTACGGCAAACGTCAGTCCGATGGCAGCGGCACGCAAAAACCTTTTCCCTCTGTTTTTCCGCTTCGTTCTCTTTTTTCTCTCCATGCTTTTCCCTCCGAAATGTAAGGAGCTATACCTCTTGAAACGGCCGAATGGCCATGATGGGGTGCCCTTGGGTATACCTCTTGAAACGGCCTGCACCGCAAACGGCTGTCCGCCGTCTTCCATATCCTATATCCTACATTCGCGGTGTACAGATGTCAACCAAAAAAGACCGCGCTCTCGCGCGGCCTTTTTTGAAAAAGGGATTCTTAGTGAAATGATACTGTTTTATTTGCAAAGCTTCTTAAATTCGTCTGCTACGAACTGTACCTTCGTACCGATGATAACCTGTACCGCTGTCTTGCTCGGCCGGATCACTCCTGCTACACCTGCGGATTTGATCTTCTTTTCGTCCACTGCCGTGTAGTCTTTGATTTCCAGACGAAGTCTTGTGATACAGTTATCAATGCTGGCTACATTGCCTTTTCCGCCTACGCCTTCCAGGACGATCCTTGCTACTTCTGTAAAATCGTCGTTTGCAAGCTGAACGGCTGTCTCGTCATCATCTTCTTCTCTTCCGGGTGTCTTCAGGTCAAACTTCACGATCACGATCCGGAACAGTACATAGTAAATCACAGCAACTACCAGGCCGATTGCCGGCAGTAACAGCGGATTTACAGCGAACGGAGCCTTGAAGCTCAAAATCCAGTCAATCAGACCTGCACTGAAGTTAAAGCCCGCGCGTGCCGGAAGCAGAGATACAACTGCCAGGGAAATACCTGTCAATACAGCATGGATCAAATACAGAACCGGTGCAAGGAACATGAAGGAAAATTCCAACGGTTCCGTAACGCCGTTAAAGAACGATGCCAGCGCCGCGGAGAATAACAAACCTGCAGCGATCTGCTTCTTGCTGTCTTTTGCTGTATGATACATTGCCAGTGCCGCTGCCGGAAGACCAAACATCATAACCGGGAAGAAACCAGACATATACATACCTGTCTGTCCGATCACACCGCCTTCGATGCTTCCCCAGAACTTGCCGATGTCGTTGATGCCCGCCACGTCAAACCAGAATACGGAGTTCAGCGCATGGTGCAGACCAAATGGAATCAACAGTCTGTTGAAGAATCCGTACAGACCTGCGCCTACTGCTCCCAGGCTCATGATAAATTCACCGAACGCGATCAACGCATTGTAAATGATCGGCCATACAAAGAACAGAATCAATGAAGCAAAAATGGACACTGCCGATGTTATGATCGCCACACAGCGCTTTCCGCTGAAGAATGAAAACGCGTCCGGAAGCTTCGTGCTCTTGAACTTATTGTAGCATGATGCCGCGATTAAGCCGCACATGATACCGATAAACTGTGTCTGAGTCTTGGAAAATGCCGGATCGACTTCCTCTACCGCTACCTTGGTCAGCATCGAGATCACGCCCGGCGACAGGATCGTCGTAACCATCAGCCAGGATACGAGACCTGCAAGACCTGCTGTTCCGTCATTGTCATCCGCCATACCTACCGCGACACCAATCGCGAACAGGATTGCCATCTGGTCAATCAATACACCGCCGGCTTTCAGCAGGAATGCCGCAATCACACTGTTTGCGCCCCAGCCTGTGGGGTCGATCCAGTAACCAAACCCCTGCAGGATCGCCGCTACCGGGAGACACGCTACCGGGAGCATCAAGGATTTTCCTAATCTCTGTAAATACTTCATACATTATCCTCCTTCTACCTCATATTCCTTATGAAATCCCTTTATCTATTTTATACCGGCATTTCCGCCGGCAAAAATACCATGCCTCTGTCCTCTTCCGGACAGTTCTTATATTAATTCTTCTTGATCACAAGAATGTCGTCTCCCGGATTCACATCCTTTCCGGAAAGCCCTTCCACATCTGCGTATGCATCCGTATTGCAGATCAGCATGGGCGTCACCGTATCGTATCCGGCTGCTTGAATCTTTTCCAGGTCCATTTCCAGGAGAAGGTCTCCTTTTTTCACCTTATCCCCGGCCTTCACATGGCCCGTAAAGCCTTCGCCCTTCATTGTAACGGTGTCCAGCCCCACATGGATCAAAATCTCCGCCCCGAAATCAGCGTTCATACTCACCGCATGCAGCGTCTCGAATACCATCGCGATCTCGCCGTCTGCCGGAGCAAATACCTTTCCCTCAGCCGGAACGACTGCCACGCCTTTTCCCAGCAGCCCGTCGCTGAACGTGGGGTCATTGACCTCCCGCAGAGGAACTGCTTTTCCTTTTACGGGCGCTCCAAGTGTAAATGTCTCTGTTTTCTTCTTCAAAAAATCAAACATCTTTTTCCTCCTCTTCTTCTGACATTGTAACCCTCCGGATATGGATGGACAGGTACATGACCTCCTCACCGGATATTTTACTGCCTGTTGCCTTTTCTATATATTCTGCCACCATCTCACTGCAGATATATTCTTTCGGATATTTTTTCCGCATCATGAACTCAAGCTCCTGCTCCTCGTCCGAAAGCAGTTCTTTTCTGTAGATACGCTGCAGTAAGAACTTGACATGTGTAACAAACCGCTCATAATGGAGGGAATCCTCGTCCAGCTCAATGTTCATTTCTGCTTTCACGATATCCAGGATTTCTTTCAAAAGGTTCGGAAATTTCAGGGCGTCCCGAATATCCGTACCATATTCCGCATTGACAAAATGTAGCGCGATAAATCCCGCTTCATCCTCTGGAAGGTGGATCCCCAGCTTCAATCCGATCAGCTGCACCGCATACTGCCCGAGCTGAAACTCCTGCGGGTAAAAACGCTTAATCTCCCACAGCAGCGCGTTTTTCGGCTGAATTTTCTGCATATACCTTTCCAGTGTAAAATTAATGTGGTCCGTAAGTGTGACATAAATGCTCTGGTTCAGCTTCAGCTTTAAATTGTTCTTCGCGTAGGAAATGATATCGTTGGATATTTCCACATGCTCCATCGGCATATTGGCAAGCAGCTCTTTCAGCTTTTTCGCCACGCTCGCGCTTTTAATCTCAAAGACCTTTTCGATCTTGGACTCCGGCACTTTCTTTCCCGGCTTCGTGCCGAACCCAATCCCGCGCCCCATGATCACCAGCTCTGTCCCCGTATCGTCATAGGACGAAATAATATTGTTATTTATAATCTTTTCAATAATCATGCGCTCCTTGCTCCCCCTTGTAAAACCACCAAGCAAAAACAGACCACGGCTCTGAACCTTTCTATGAATTTGAATAGACCACAGGTGCTCTCAGGAAACAAAAAAACCAGATTTTATAAAACGCCCTGAAATCCTCGTTTATAAAATCTGGTTTTGCCTGCCAAACAGTAACAATCCATCTGCTGTCTATGTTTAATTTCTTAGTCTATTATAACACCTTTGTGCAGAATGTCAATCTTTTTTTATTTTTTATTTACCTTTTGGTTATTTTTGCTTTATTTTTTAATTATTCTTTTTATATTTTCTTAATATTTTGTGCAATTATTACAAATTTTCATTTCAACAAAATCCCATTATAGCCATTCGCGTTTTCACGGAGCACGCCCAGGGGCATCCTGCTATGGCCATCCGCCCGCATCAGGGGGTATAGTCGAAATATTCCACGAATTTCATATGGTTTTTCGCCTCCTGCTCCCTCAGATAACGCTGATCGCCCAGCTCCCCTCTCTTTGCGCCGCTGGCATCGATATAAATGGTCTGTCCGTTCATCTCCACAGCCGTGAGCACATACCCCTCCTGGCGGAACTGGCTTCTGCCCCAGATGCCCCGCACAATGTGGGATTCCATCCCGGCACGGTTGAAAAGCTCCGACAATATTTTCGCGGATCCAAGCGCCGTCGCCTTGTCCCTTGTGACCGCAGACAGATTATTGTATATGTAAATGCCCTCGAATACGTCCTTCATCCCGGAATAGCTGGCCGTTTCCCCGTCTGTCCCGGAGGTAACGGTCAGGTTTTCATCCAGCCAGTCCAGAAAATAATCGGCGGTCCGCTTTTCCCCGTATTCTTCCGGGAGATCTTCCATAGCCTTGGAAAGGATCTCCTCTGTCTGCTGCCGGATCTCTTCGATCTTTTCCTCCTCTGCCTTCTCGTTCACCGCCAGCGCCTGCCCCACCTCTTCCAGGTTCATGACCCTGCCGTCGTCCGCATATTCCCCGGACATCTGGATCCCCTCCGCGCAGGAGAGGAAGAGAATCGCCTTGGCAATCTTTTTTTCCGTGACATTCGCCAGATCTGTCCCGCCGTGTTTGACGTAAACACCATTTTCCGTCATGGGGATATCCACAAATCCGTAAAAATAATCGTAACCCTCATCCTCCAGGGCCGTTGTCACGCGCAGATATTCTTCGCCGCTGAGCTTCTCGGGAAACTCCACGATGCCGCCCTGCTTTTGATCCAGCCGTTCCCGGAGCAGTCCGTATGCCTCCGCCTCTTTTCCGGTGAGCTGCATCGTATAAAAATCAGAGATGACCGAGGCGCCATCCCTGGGCTCATCCGTCAGCGTTCCTTCCACCGCTGCCGCGATACTGTTCTGCCGCATCCAGTACATCAGAAACATCAGGCAAAATAAAACCGCCCCTGTCCAAAATGCCGCCCGCGGGTGCTTTTTGATCCAGTTTTTCATGATCCTTCCCTCTCATTCTTCCCTCATCCCCAAACGATTCCGATGGTTCTTTGCACCGTCGCTTTTTAGGAAAAATAAAACCAGATTTTAAAGACATAAAACAAATTTATCTCTTTAAAATCTGGTTTTGCCTGCCTTGAGTAACAACCCAGTCGAATATTTCTTTAGACTAATACTAGCAAATGCAGTACAAGTTGTCAAGGAATATTCTGGTTTCTCTTCATTTTTTGGTTATACGGAGTTACATGTCACACACTGACCAATCACTACGCTGATTGGTCAGGAGGATGCACATAAAAGCTGGGATTCAGGCCGTCCATTGCCGTAGGCAATTTTAAATGACGGCCTGAGTTACAGGGCACGCCTGGTCAAGGTGTGACCTGTAACTATACGGAGAAATGACTGCGGATCCTGTCTATTTTCCCGCGTACTTCAAAAAAATCTCTGCAGATCCAGGCGCAATATGGCCGGATCGTTTCGGAGGGGTCGATCATGTCGGGAACCATGACCGTGATGCAGCCTGCCGCGTGTCCTGCCCGGACTCCGTTTTCGCTGTCCTCGAATGCAAAGCAGTCCTCTGCTCTGCACCCGATCCGTTCCGCCGCGCGCAGGAAGATATCCGGAGCCGGCTTTCCGCACTCCACCTCCGTCCCGCTGACCACTGCGTCGAAGTAATCCCGGATCCCCGCTCCCCGCAGGTTGGCTTCGATCTGCCCGGGGAGGCTGCTGCTGGCCACCGCCATGCGCACGCCCTGCTCCCGGAAAAAATGTAGGATCTCAGGCACCCCGTCCTTGACAGGAATGTGGGCCGCCAGCTTTTCACGCATTCTTTTCATGCATTCTTCCATCACGGCAAGTCCGTCCGAAACCTGATAGTATTCCTCCACTACCCTGCGCATACGTTCCCCATTCGTACCCGTGATCGCTTTTAAAAATCCGCTGCCAAGATTGATCTGCCGTTCTCCGGCCAGCTCATGCCAGGTCTGCTGATAGACCCGTTCCGTGTCAAACAGCACTCCGTCCATATCGAAAATCGCGCCTGCATGGTCCATTTTGTCTTTCCTCCATATATTTCACTGAGTTCTCTCATATCACAGCACTTCGTACATTCTAACTATAACAAACAGCCACACAAAAATCCAGAACTTTCCCATAGCCGCATTGATTTATTTAACGCGCTTTTTCCCGCCGTGATTCCAGTTCCCGTGTCATTTCATCTCGCAGGCCGTCCAGCTTATAGTAATATGTAAGCACCGCGATCAGCACGCACAGGACGATCGGAATCCAGATAAAACAGATTTCGATGTATGAGAGCGCCTTTTCCGTCTGGACCGCATTCGCGACATAGCCGCCCTTATCCAGAAATGCCCCGATAACAAAGCTGGTCAGCCCCATTCCGCCCTTCACAAAAAATCCCTGGAAGGCGGCGATCAGTCCCGCAACACTGGCGTTCTTTTGATACTCCGAGTAGTCGATCACGTCCGGCTGCATGGCAAATGTGATCCCGAAAATGCCGTAGATCCCAAGCCCGGTGATCACCAGTCCGATCAGCAGGCAGGCAGCAGAATTTCTTCCCGCGAAGATCAGCATGTCGCCTGCAATGTACAGAAAAATACTGAAAAACATCAGGTTCCGTTTGCTGAACCGCTTTTCCAGAGCCGGAAGGACCAGCAGCATGGGCAGGCCCGAGAGGATTCCCAGGATGCCCACCAGGGACAGCCATTCCGGACGGTTCAGGTTATACTGGAAATAGTAGATCACTGTGGTGCTCCTGACTACATAGAGCGAGAAGTAAAACAGGTTCAGTAAAAACAGGATCCACGCCTGCCCGGTCAAGCCTTTGAAATCTTCTTTCAGGGAGGAATGCTGCTGGGTAACAGTCGGCGGAACCACCTCCTTTGTGCTTGCAAAGGTCATGAAGAAAATGCACATTGCAGCAATCCCGTAGACCGTCATTGTTACCAGATATCCCCTGGCCTGGTCTCCATTTCCAAAAAATTCTACCAGCGGGGCAGTGATGGTCATGACCACCGCAGTTCCCAGCATGGCGCACACCATTCTTGTGGATACCAGAATATCCCTTTCATGGATATCCGAAGTCAGCCTCGGCACGATAGTATTCAGCGGGATATTGACCACCGTGTACGCAGTACAGAGCAGACAGTAGGTCACATAGGCCCAGATCAATTTTCCGCTGCTCCCGAAGTCCGGGATCAGAAAGGTCATAAATGTAAATATTGCAAAGGGCACTGCCCCTAACAGAAAGTACGGCCTTCCCTGTCCCCATTTTGTATGAGTCCGGTCCACGATCAAGCCCATACCGGTGTCTGTAAATGCATCTATAAATTTTGTAACGAGCATCATCGTGCCCGCCGCTGCTGCCGAAATCCCAAATACATCCGTATAAAATACCATCAGATACGAGGCCATGGTGCTGAACACCAGATTACACCCCAGATCCCCGATACCGTATCCAATACGCTTTCCCCATTTTCCCATGGTTTTTCCTCCTGTTTTGTAATGGCTTACCAGTCTATAGCTTCGATGGCTGCCTTCTCCACCGCAAGCCCCGCTTTGTACCGTTCCATAAAGAGTTCAAAGCCTGCCGCGTCTCTTGCATACGGTGCTATCGTTTCTCCGGACAATTCCTTGAAAATCCGGTTTTCCAGGTAATCCTCCAGCTTTTCTCCGGGTCTTTTATCCGCCAGGTATGCCGCCAGCAGAGCGATCCCCCAGGCGCCGCCTTCGCTTGCCGTATCCATCACCGTGACCGGGGCGCCTACCGCTGCCGCCAGATACCGCTGGCCGACTCCTTTTGTCTTAAAAAATCCGCCGTGGCCCATGATCCGTTCCACCTTGACCTTTTCATCCTCCATCAGGATATCCAGGCCCATTTTTACGGCTCCCAGCGAGGTGTACAGATGAACCCTCATAAAGTTCGCCAGGTTAAAATTGCTTTCCGCAGTACGTAGGAATGCCAGCCTTCCTTCATTCAGCATGGTGATATTTTCTCCGGAATAATAGCCGTAGGCCAGAAGCCCGCCGCAGATCGGGTCTCCTTTCAGGGATTCCGTGTACAGCTTTTCAAACAGCTCTCTGGTGCTTGTCTGGATCCCCATCAGCTCCGCAAATTCCCCGAACAGTCCTACCCAGGCATTTAAGTCGGATGTGCCGTTATTCGCATGGGACATGGCACAGGGAAATCCGGTGGGAGTGGTGACCATATCAATCTCGCGGTATACTTTGCGAAGCTTCTTTTCCAATACGATCATGGCAAATGTACTGGTGCCTGCGGATACATTTCCGGTACGGGGCGCAACAGAGTTGGTCGCTGTCATACCTGTTCCGGCATCTCCTTCCGGCGGGCACAGCATAATCCCTGCCTTTAAGCTACCGGATTCATCTAAGAACGCGGCGCCCTCTTCTGTCAGCTCTCCGGCATTTTCTCCGGCAACGAGGACTTTTGGGAAAATGTCCTCAAGCTTCCAGGAATACCCGTGCGGCTCCACCAGCCGATTGAATTTTTCCACCATGGAGGCGTCATATGTGCGGGTATCTGAATCGATCGGGAACATTCCGGACGCGTCGCCGATGCCGATCACTTTTTTCCCTGTCAGTTTCCAATGGATGTAGGCGCTTAAGGTTCCTACATAATCCAGAGCTTTCACATGCTCTTCTCCATCCAGGATCCTCTGGTACAGATGGGCCACACTCCAGCGAAGCGGGATGTTAAAATCAAACAGCTCTGTCAGCTCGTCCGCCGCCTGCTGTGTATTGGTATTTCTCCAGGTCTGGAAGGGCGCGATCTGATTCCCGTCCTTATCCAGAGCCATGTACCCGTGCATCATGGCGCTGACTCCAATGGCGCCGTATGTCTCCGGGACAACACCGTATGCGTCTTCTACAGCTTTCCGTAAAGAGCTGTAGCATTTTCGCGCCCCTGCGTGAATCTCTTCCAGGCTGTAAGTCCAGATGTTGTCGATGAAGGAATTTTCCCAGTCGTGGATGCCGATCGCAAGGACATTTCCCTGCAGGTCTATCAGGACACCTTTGATCCTGGTAGAGCCCAGTTCAATGCCCAATGCGGTTTTTCCGCGAATGATCATTTCTTTTTTATCCATGTTTTCCTCACTTTCCAATATATGATTCCGGAAGCGGATGTACTGCATGCCCGTTGCCCGTCCGCTTCTGTTCTGCCGTCCGCTTCCGGAAATCCATATCACTCCTTCGTATTTAGAAGCAGGTGAACGCTCCGTCGATCACGAAATCAGAGCCGGTTGTAAAGGTGCTGGTGTCGCCTGCCAGGTATACGCAGATGGACTGCAGTTCATCCGGAGTTCCCAGCCTTCCCAGGGGCGCCATCTCATTCCACTTTTCGATCAGAGGGATCAGGGTCGGTGAGTTCAGGGTCAGCTCTGTCCCGATGTATCCCGGGCTGATGCTGTTGACCCGCACGCCCCGCTTCGCCCATTCAATGGCAAGGGATTTTGTCAGCTGGATCACTGCTGCCTTGGATGCGTTATACGCACACTGGGGCTGAGGTACATTGACGATATGGGCGGACATAGACGCCGTATTGATGATGGAGCCGCCGCCATGAGCCAGCATGTATTTTCCTGCCGCAATATCGGTCAGGAAGATTCCGTTCAGGTTGATGTTGATCACCTTGCTCCACTGCGCATAGGTCATTTCCTCCGCCGGCGCATTGATACAGATGCCCGCATTGTTGTGGCAGAAATCCAGTCCTCCCAATTCCCGCGCAACCTGCTCTACCATGGCGTCCACCTGCTCCGGATCCGTGCAGTCCGTGCGGATCGCGATGACCTTACGGCCCGTCTTTTCCGCCAGCTCTGCTGCGGTCTTTTCTGCCTCCGCAATATCCAGATCCACGATCGCCACGTCTGCGCCTGCTTCTGCAAATGCCGTTGCCGTACTCTTTCCAATCCCTCTTGCCGCTCCTGTTACAAATCCTTTTTTCCCGTCCAGTTTCATTTTTTCAATAATTCCCATGATTCTTCTCCTTTTCTTTTAATTAATTTTGTAAAATGATTTATCAAATTGTAGTTACATAATAATCCTCAAATTTCCAAAAGTCAACTCGTGATAGTTTACAACTTTTTGACCCTAAAATTATGCAAGATGCACAGTAGCTTTTTTATATCATTCTGTGCTATAATGTTATTTTGTTAAACCGGTTTACAAATTAAATTTATAACCGATCTGTATTATTTTTCAACTGTATGGTTGCGGTTCGAAATATCGGTTTTATGCAATTCATTGCAATAAAACCGATATTTCGAACCGCAACCTACGCATGAATGAGCAAAATGCGGCTGCATCAGCAGACGCAAAAGTGCGATAGCACGGATTTTGCGAATGGATGCGCAGGTTGGATGATCTTTAGATCATTCAACCGTACAGTTAATTATTGTTTAGAGGTTCCATCATGAAAAAGAGCATTACCCCCAATCAGATCAAGCAGAACAACCGAAGCCTGATCTATCATTATATTTATCAGAATCATAAGGTATCTCAGCAGGACATTTCCTATGACCTGCGGCTGAGCCGGCCAACGGTCACGACCAACCTGAATGCCATGGAGCAGGAAGGGCTGATCTGCAAGAGCGGTCAGATCGATACCGAATATGTAGGAAGAAAGGCCGCCGCCTATTCCATTACGGCTGACTACCGGGTCAGCATTGGTGTGGAAATCTTGAAAGAAGAAGTGAAGATGATCGCGGTCGATCTGTACGGTGAAAAGCTTGACCGGACCGTTTATGAGATTACGTATGAATATGAAGAGTCTTATTTTAAGACGGTATGTGATAAAATACTGGAATTTAAGGATTCCATCGGCGCGGCGGATGAACAGCTCCTTGGGATCGGATTTGCCATGCAGGCATTGATCTCTCCGGACCGGCAGACTGTCCTGTACGGTGAGATTCTCTCCTGCACCGGGCTTTCTATTGAGAACTTTACACGATATCTTCCTTATCCCTGCGCATTTATCCACGACGCGGACAGCGCTGCCGTATCGGAAATGTGGGTGTCGCGGGAGCTGACAGACGCGTTTTACCTCTCTCTGAGCAGACATCTCGGAGCGGCGATCATTTCCAAAGGAGAAATTCTGACCGGGAAGCACGGGCACAACTCCACCATCGAGCACATTCAGCTCGATCCCGGCGGGGCGCTCTGCTACTGCGGCAGACGGGGGTGTATGGATACGCTCTGTTCTCTGAGCGCGCTTTTAAGAGGCCCGGAAAGTCCGGATGAATTTTTTGAAGGGGTCAGAAGAAAGGAGCCTTCCTTCCTGGAACGGTGGGACGGATTTCTTGACAATCTGGCGCAGGCGGTGAACCTGCTCCATCTGATCTATGATACGGATTTTATCCTGGGGGGATATCTGGCGCAGTATCTGCGGGAGGAAGATCTGGAAGCGCTGTATGAAAGGATCCGGAAGCTGACGCCGTTTGCAGAGGCCCAGGATTTTCTCCGTATCAGCAAGATGCCCCGGCATAATGTCACGATTGGGGCCGCGCTTCCATTTGTACAGACATTTTTGAATGAGGTAGCGGGGCAGTGAGATGGATTGTTAACTATCCACAGCCATTTCACTCATGTTCAAGATCATATGCAAAATGCAGTTTGTTCTTGGCAGAGCATAGGCTGAGTAGTAAAATACAATCAGCGATTAGGTTTCAGATACTTGCGAGGACTGAGACCGAGAGAGGACCTGCGGGCCCTCTTTTTTTATTACTATCGTATAGGAAAAGCTGCAAGATTTAGGATATTTCAATTTGATCGGAGGATATAAGCATCCATTCCGTGATAAAATGACCCGTGTCTATATAAAAAACACCACATTTGAGGATGTATATGCGTTGTATCAGTTTGATGATCAACTTCGTGAACTTTTTCTCAAATATCTTTGCCAGATTAAAATGAAAGTACGAAGCCTGCTATCCTATGCATTTTGCGAACAACACGGTGAATTGCAGAGCAGCTATCTGAATGTTTTAAACTATAACTGCTCACGCAAGAATCAACAGGGAATACACAGATTCAAGGAAAAATCAGCCGCTGCTTTTCACATGTAAATGAACACGAACTGGGGCAATATTTAAAAGGCAATTGATCATACAGATCGAAAAATATCTAAAGGGCAGCCAAAGAATCAGCGAATCTCTTTTGCTTGATATGATGGGTTTTCCAAAGAATTGGAAAGCAATTACACGATATAAAATTTAACCGTTACACAGGCAGCATGATATTCAGCGAAAATTCCGTCCCGCTCTCTACTTCCATCACGCCCTCATACCGCTCCACAGCCTCCCTGATGTTCTGCAGACCCACCCCATACACCGGCCTGCGCGTGAAGTGCAGCCGCTTGGAGGACCGTATTTTTCCGTGCTCCACAGGCACCGGTTCATGGATGCTGTTGCGGATCTCCAGCACCCAGTAGTTGGGATGCATCTGCGACCGCATTCGGATCCATCCGGCAGGCGCTCCCGCCCGGATCCCGCGCTGGCAGGCTTCCACCGCGTTATCCAGTGCGTTTGCCAGAATGCAGCAGAGATCCGCGGCCCGGATCTGCTCCTCCCCCGGCACAGACATTCGGATGGAAATGTCGATTCCCAGCTTCCGTGCCTGGCGGTATTTGGGATTCAGCAGCGCGTCCGCATAAACGGATCCGGTCCGCACAAGGGCTTCTCCCTCCTCCATCCGGATGTCCAGCTCCGTGAGGTAATGTAGCGCTTCCTCTGCTTTTCCGTCTTCCAGAAGCTGCGCAAGACATAGCCCATGATTTTTCATGTCGTGCCTCATTTTGATCATCTGGTCGTACTGTTCCCCGGAGTTCTCCAGATGCCGGCTCAGCATTTCATATTGCTGCTGTGCCAGCCGTTCCAGAAGGCGGCGTTCCAGCATAATGACGCAGAACAGATGGAGACCCGTCCCGGCCGCGGCGATCAGGCTGCAGCACACCGCCGTCGGTAAAAGGGTTCCTTCCTGCCATTCCCCGATTCCGGTAAATATATCCAGTATCATGATTACCGCCGCATAGATGAATAGGATGATATACATGAGGTAAAAAGCATCCCTCTCTGAAAAATCCCGGCGGAGCAGGTGGATCCTCCGCAGCAGGATTTCCATCATCAGGTACTGCGCCAGGCGGGCGGCAAAGCCGGCAAAATCCAATGCCGCGTCCGAACAATACCCTGCTCCGTTTATCACCGCCGCCGCGTGGAGCAATGGAAAGATCGCACAGAACGCCAGCTCCGGAGCACAGTACATCCATATCGTGAAAAAAATCTTTTTGACCGTATTCCCATGGAACAGCAGCATATTCAGCACAAGCCCGCAGAGAGAAAGATAAATGAAATTTTCCAGGGTGGTGCCCGCCAGCACAAAGGTCTGATTCAAATGACCGTAAAGGAACGAACCCAGGTAAAGCCACACAAATGCAAAACGGTATTTCGCGCCGAACATATTTTTCAGGAAACGGTATTCCAGAAAAATATCCAGGAGTCCCAATGAGTAAGTCCAGGCGAGAGGCCAGATCAATGCGCTCAAAGTACATCACCGCTTTCTTTTAAATAATGCATAAACGCCAGACCGAAAGATTTGTATCTGCGCTTGGATAAGGGGATGCGTTCCTCGCTGTCCAAGCGGATCTCGTTTTTGTCATAATACTGGACATGGCGCAGATTTACAATGTAGCTGCGATGGCATCGGAAAAATGTTCCGGGGAGAGCGGGGACTGCGGCGGCCTTTGAGGATGCGTGCTTCGCGGAAGCCGCAAAGCCGGATACCGTACTGCCTGGTTGCGGTATTGCTTCTGCAGTGTTCGGCGCTTTGCTGTACTGCAGTGTAAAGGCTGTGGAGCCGGATGCCGGCGACGGGCTGGTCAGCGCCGGTTCCAGGTCTTCCAGCTTTCCGTAAAACGGGACGGTTTCTTCCGAAGTGTGCAGATAGATCTTTCGGTCCAGGACTTCTAAATACAGGATCTGCTCCAGGGGAACCCGCCGGACAGCCGTTCCCTGCCGGACGATGACCGCGCGGCTGCGCTCTTCGCATAGGGAAGCGTGAAGCTGCAGGAGTATCTTCTCCAGCTTTTCGATATCTACAGGTTTTATCAGATAATGAAACGGGTGTACATCGTATGCGTCAACCGCGTACTGTGCGTGCGCCGTGATGAATACCAGGCGGCTCTCATCCCCCCGCGCGCGCAGCTTCCCAGCCAGCTCCAGACCGTTCATGGGTTCCATCTCGATGTCCAGAAGCAGGATGTCATAGGGTTCCCGCGCCAGAAGGGCACTGCCGTTTTGGTAGGTTTCTATGCTATATGCTATGGAATGTCTGTCTAAAATCGACGATACCCAGCCGGACAGCCGGGCTGACAGAGTCTGCTCGTCCTCGCAGATCGCAATTCGGATCATTGGAAAATACCTCCGCTTATTTGTACGTGACGAATACGTTATTCTGTTCTGAACCGTTACGGCTTTTATTTTATTATAATAAAAAAAAGATACGGATACAAGCCGATTGGCTGAACGGGAGGAATTTTGATGTGAATGGGTAGTTACTGGCTGTATGCGTTACAGTTTGCGGCCGGTCAGGCCGTGAACTGTAACAATGGGTATATTTCTGGAGATTGAAACGTCTGGTGCTGATGAATCTGCATTGCAGCTTATACCTTCGTATCCACAGATCTCAGGGCATTCTCCACGTCCTGTCGCGTGATGCCGTCCAGCGCGCCGGCCGGAATCTGCTTTCCTGCTGTCCAGGTCGGATCCGCCGCCTTTACCGCCGCGACAAAGACGCGGCTGCACTGACGTTCAAACTGCTGCATGGTCCAGCCCGCTGCCAGGCGGTCATCCTTTTTCATCTTCCGGTACAGGTTCGTATACACCTCCGACCGCCTTGTGGTGTCCCCGTTATGCACACCGTTTTCCCGCAGAAATTCCCGCTTCGTGGACTCAAACATCTCCTCCCGGCTGCTCTCCGGTATGGGGATGACGCGCTTCCGGCTGTTGATATTTTCATCCGTCAGAAGCAGTCCGGTCAGGCCTGTGGTCGGATCGATCCAGTCGCCGTTCTTGTCATACTGGCGCATCAGGTTCTTGATCGCGTGGACATTGGTAAACATTGCGCCGTTTCCGTCCTTCATCATCTGGCTCATCACGGCTTTGTACTGCTTGCTGTTGGTATCAATGCCCGCAGCCTTGAGCTGTGCCTGAACCGGCTTGCTGTTGATCTGGGAAAGCTGGATGTTATTTACCAGATTTGTCTTCGGCGTCCCGAGCATATTCTGCAGTAAATAAGTATAGTCAATCGTTCTCTGCATAGTCCTCTCCATTCCTCCGCCAAGCAGGCGGCGCAAAAGTAATGAAAGCCTGCGTTTTCAGATGAGGCTTCCTGGCTCTGAGTGGTTTCGTGTATACTTATATATCGGAAGAAGAGTCCATTTCCTAACCTTTTTCAGCCTGCGAAACAGAGTTTGATCAGCGCTAAAATCAGCAGATGCACAGGGTAAAACAGATAAAAGAACCATTTTGAAAATGTGCGTCCTCGTTCCGCGCGTTTTCCATTGTAAAAGCACAGCAGTACAACCCCGGCGGCGATCACGCCCAGACTGGAGCAAAATGTCCGCAAAACCGCCTCGGCAGCCGGATACAAAAAGCTGTTGTTTCCATACATAAATCCTGCGAAGATCAAAGTGGCCGCGCCAAAAGAAACCGCAGCCTTTTTCTTCGACTGACGCGTATGGGAAAACATGAGCGTATAAATCGCGGCCATGAGAGGCCAGTCGCATATCACGGTAGCCAGAACAAGCAGTATCTGTATGAGCAGCCTGAAAAAGTGATTTGCAATTTTTTCTTCTGCAGCCAGAATTAAAAAGCAGAAAAATAATGTAAACAGCATGTTCAATCCCACAAATCGGAACTCGCCCTCAGAGGAAAACGCAAGGCAGAATGGGATTTCAGATAAAAGAGCAAACAGAAAGAGCCGGACCGCATAGTTCTTTTTGGAGCGGGTGTATTGGTATCCCTCCGCTAAAAACCAGCACATGACAGGCGCCGTAAAATAGCCCACATCCAGGAACAGCTCCCCCAGAAATGTCCCACGGTCTAAAAAGATCGTCGAAAGATGGTTCAGCAGCATCGTAAGCATCGCAATATACTTGATCGTGTCACGATTTAGTCCGCAGTTTTTTTCTGATATCATAGTCACTTCACCTCCGCAAGATTTTCCATGTCAAACTGATCTGCCGGTGTATTCACCGGCGCTTGCGGGCGGAAAAAGCGGCGGCTTCCTTCACCCAGCCCATCAGTTCCTCGTCAATCTCCTCCGGATCGGAAATGAGGACGTGGTGCGTCCAGCGGTTCGGGTAGGGCTCCGAAGCAACGTCGATCCGCATGGATTCCGCGCGGCAGCCCAGACCGAAGGTGATCACAATATAGTCCTTTGGACGCTCCTTTGCCTTCCGGACGGGAAGGAAGGAGACGAAGGCAAAATTGTGCTTATTCGAAAAGGAAATCTGTGTTTTTTGTACTTTAATGTTTACGTTTTCAATCTCGGAGAGAATTCTCTGTTCAAAAAGCTCGTACAGCGGCAGGGCGCCTGGGTGGGTGTCGAAAAAATATAGGATTTCCTGATTCATTTGGATTGTTTTCCTTTCTGATGTGCTGAAACGCTTTTGGTTTTGGCAATCCGATAAAGTCAAAATTGCTGTTTGGAGGATTCTTTTGCGCCTCCGCACAGCACATCCTCAATCTTCTACTTCAATGTCTCCCCCAGCGCCTCCAGCAGCTTCGGTACATCGATCGGCTTTGCGATATGCCCGTTCATCCCGGCATCCACCGCAGCCTTCTTATCTTCTTCAAATGCATTCGCTGTCATTGCGATGATCGGAATCCCGGCAATCTCCGGGGCTTCCAGCCCGCGGATCCGCCTGGTCGCCTCGTACCCGTCCATGATCGGCATCTGGATATCCATCAAGATCAGGTCGTACCGGCCGGGTTCGGCTGACTTCATCTTTTCAACCGCCACTGCGCCGTCGTCGGCCACATCCATAACAAAGCCCGCTTCCTGCAGGATCTCCACAGCGATCTCCTGATTCAGTTCGTTGTCCTCTACCAGCAGGATCTTCTTTCCTTCGAAGGAAATCGTTTCTTCCGGAGCCGCGTCTTCGGCATCCCGGTTTGTAAACGGCGACTCCAGGACCTCCCGAAGCTCGGACAGGAAGATCGGCTTGGAGCAGAAGGCAGTGACGCCCGCGTTTCTTGCTTCTTCCTCAATATCCGACCAGTCGTAAGCGGTCAGGATGATGATCGGGGTCTCCTCGCCTATAATTCCGCGGATGCGGCGCACGACCTCAATTCCGTTCATGTCCGGCATCAGCCAGTCGATGATGTAGGCGGAGTACACGTCATTCTGCTCCTCCGCCAGCCGGGTGCGGAGCACGGCCTCCTTGCCGGAGGTGGTCCAGTCCGGACGCATGCCGATGGTTGCCAGCATCTTGGTCACGCTGGAGCAGGTATTGAAATCGTCGTCAACCACAAGCGCGCGAAGACCGTTCAGCTCCGGAATAATCTCCTGTCTGACAGAACCGGAGCAGATCTTGAACTGCAGATCCACATAGAAGGTGGAGCCTTTTCCCACCTCGCTGTCCACGGAAATCGTCCCGCCCATCATATCCACGATATTTTTCGTGATGGCCATGCCAAGGCCGGTGCCCTGGATTCCGCTGACCGTACTCGTCTGCTCCCGCTCAAACGGCTCAAATACATGCTCCAGAAATTCTTTGCTCATCCCGATCCCGGTATCCTTGACCTGGAACTCGTAGCACGCGCATCCCTCGGGCGCATTTCCCTTCTGCAGGATGCGGACGCTCACGATACCGCCGGGCTTCGTGAATTTCATGGCATTGCTCAGAAGGTTCAGAAGGACCTGATTCAGCCGGAGCTTGTCGCACAGCACATGCTCATTGACCACATCCGCGGTATCAATGAAAAATTCCAGCTGCTTGGATGAAATATCTGCCTGTACGATGGTTTTCAGGTCGTGCATGATCTCCGGAAGGGAGGTTTCCTTTTCCTCGATCTTGACCTTTCCGCTCTCGATCCGGCTCATATCCAGGACGTCATTGATCAGGCTCAGCAAATGATTGCTGGAGGTGGTGATCTTGGCCAGATAATCCTGGACCTGTTCGATGTTGTCAATATGCGCCGCGGCAAGGGACGTAAATCCGATGATGGCATTCATCGGCGTCCGGATATCGTGGGACATATTATTGAGGAATGTGGTCTTTGCCCGGTTCGCATGCTGGGCCGCCGCAAGCGCGTCCTGAAGGTCGATAGTCTGCTTCTCCAACCGCTCTTCCATTTTTTTCTCATCTTCAATATCCACAAATAATCCTACAAATGTGATAGGAGAGCCGTCCTCCCGTCTTGACAAACGGCCCGCCGCATGGAACCACCTCCACCCGGCATGGCGGGTTAGAAGGCGGTACTCCACGTCGTAGGTCTTTTCACCGGTATAATCCAGAACGGTATCCCAGTATTCTCTAAGTACGCTTTCCTTATTTTCCTCATGGAGCAGATCTGACCAGGATTCCAGGCAGTTCGGAAAATCCTCCTCATTTTGATACCCCAGCATGTTCCGAAATTTTTCCGACCAAATGCAGGAAATGATCTCTGCCTTTTCATTAAATTCCATGCTCCAGAGCCCTGACCCCATCGCGGCCTGGATATTTTCCATAGCCGCCTGTTCCCTCTCGATCTGGGCATAGGCCGCCCGGATCCGGTTTCCGTCTTCCTTTTCCTGTTCCAGCAGGATCCTTGCGTGCTTTCTGGACTGTCTGGCCAGCACATGGAACAATATGAGCATTGAGAGAATGGTCATGACAATCTGCACCACGCCGCGCATCAGCATTCCGGAACTGATGGAGCTGATCTGATCGCTGATGACATTATCCCGGATCAGGATCGTCAGCATCCAGTTCGTCCCCTCTACCGGGACATAGCAGAGATCCTCCGTGAACCCCTGATAGTTGAATGAAATCTGCCCCGACCTGCCGTTTTCGAAATCATCCCGCAGCTGTTTATAGTCGGTTTCCTCTGTCATTTCCGCATCCATGACCTCGGAAAAAAGGTTGCTCCCTGCCTGTTCATTTCCGAATACGTCATTTGTCAGGCTCTCTCCGCTGCGATGGTAGATGTTGCAGTAGGTCTCATTTCCGTGGGACTGCAATGTCAGGGAACTCAGCATTTGGTCGATATTGATCTGGATAAAGCATGTGGTGATCTCTGTTCCCTGGAAAGAAATCCCTTCCGCAGGGATCGCAAGGACCACCTGCTTCCTTGCGCCGTAAAGATTCAATGTGCTGATCACCGGCTCTGTCAGTTCCTCCGAGAGAAAGCTGTACCTGCTGAGGCCGGAGGTGGTGCTGTGCTGCGTATAAACGATCCCGTTTTGATCTACCAGGGCAAATTTGTCCACGCCGTAAAGCTTTCTGACCTTTCCGAGAAAGCTGCGCAGAGACTCCTGGGATTCCAGATTGTAGTCTTCTATGATACTGAGCGCATTTTCCATATAGGCCACATTTCTTTTCAATTCCTCAGAAACCACCTGGGCCCTCCGTCCCGCCAGCTCTTCCAGATAAAATTCGCTGACCCGGTTGACGGCCTGACTGGTACCCACCCTTGCGCCGTTTGACACCCACAACGTCGTAACGAGAAGGACCGCCGCAATGAATACGCCTCCCCGTACAGCAAATGTAATTGTCTGCTTTTTTTGTTTCTCCTTCATTTTTTTTCGCTGTTGTTCCATCCTTAAGCTCCTTAAATCCTGTTCCGTTCCTCTGCAGATCGGCACGGGTCTGTGCGCAGTCCCGCTCTATGCATTCCCTTTACTCAACCTCTCCATACAGCGACTGCAGCACCGCCGCGGCACTGTCCTGGTAAACGATCTTCGTAGTCTCCTCTGTTTTTTCGGGATAGACGTCCCCGGGAAGATGTCCGTCCGCGATCTTGACCGCTACCTGAACGGTATCAAAACCGATGGAGTAGCAGTCCTGAACTCCCAGCGCGTAAATGATCCCGTCTCTGAGATATCCCAGGGCTTCCTGGTCGTGGTCCATCCCCACGATAGCGATCTCCTTCTCCCGCCCGGCTTCGATGACAGCCCTTGCGGCTCCCACCGGATTGCACATATTGCAGCAGATGAACCCGGCAAGATCCGGATGCTCCTTGAGAATCTTCTGCGCAAACTGATATGATTTTTCCACAGAATCTTCATCATACTCTATTTCCGCAATTTCCATATTCTGGTATTTCGCGATCACATTCTGCGCGCCTAAAGCCCTGTCCTCATGGCAGGGAGCGCCCTTAGTGCCTACCAGGAGCGCAACCTTTCCCTGATATCCCAGCTTTTCGCAGAGGGCTTCTGTCAGGTCAGAGCCGTCCTCATAGTTGTGCGTATTTCCCACATAGGCGATCCGTTCGCAGCCGTCCTCCTTTGCCGCGTCCGAGCTGGAAAATGTCATCACCTTCCGGCCGTCTTTAATCAGCTCGTTGATGGCAGGCGTGACCAGATCCACATCCGCGACATCCACGCCGATCACGTCAAAGTTCCGCTCGGAAGCGTCAGACAGACGCTGGATCTGATCCTGAGCAGAAACGTTACTCGGAGCCAGATACTCGTAATCAATGGTGATCCCCTGCGCCTCATACTGCTTCGCCGCGTCCTCAATTCCAATGGCCACCGCGTCCCACCAGGGATGATCCATTTTATATGTAAAATAAAAATTATACTTTTCCTTTGCAGGCCGGTAGCCGTCCAGCTCATCGTCAAAGCGCACGATCTCCGTCATGCTGCCGCTCTTGCTGTTCTGGTCATTGAGGGCCGGCGCCTCATCCGGGATCTGCCTGACTTCCGTGTCTGCCTTACGGCCGCATGCAGGCAGGCCGAGACAGCAGATGCCAAAAAATGCCGCCATTTCCAGTACATTACATATCTTATGCCGCAGTTTTCCAGTCTCCATATCGGCTTCAAATGTTCTCTTAAACATGGGTATGTTAACTCCTCTCATGAATCAGGGGGTATGACCTGCTTGCGCATCAGCGCAATTCAATATATTGTACCAAATTGCTTCGCAATGGCTTGCGTACGTTATCCTATTATGTTACACTATCTCTAACGTAGTATTATCGAAAAATTTTCTGCCAATTCAAAGAATTGTTTCTCGAAACATTGCAATTACATAATGAATTGTCAGAAAATATTTCCGCAATCTGGTACAATTGGAAATCATCAGATTCAAAGCAGGTTTTCCCCTGCTTTTTTTGTTCGATGAATCAGATGCTTTCCTTATTAATTATAACACATATCCTCGGTTTTCGGTAGAAAAAAATAGCAGGAACAGATGTCTCCTGTTCCTGCCATTTTTTTCCTGTCTGGTTATTTTTTCCTGCTCTGCCATACCTTGGCCAGAATGTCCTTTAACACGAGAAAGGCATCCAGGTCTGAGTAATGGTATTCCTCTTTCAGCTCGTCTACCATGGCGCCAAGTCTGAAATGTACCTTGCCACTTTGATACAATACGCAGGAATAAAATTACATAAAAATGCCCTAAATAAAGGCTTCCGCACATTTGCTGTGTACGGAAGCCTTTATTTTTTTGCCTATTTAGCAGTGGGGTATTGAAAGGTGTTTATGTATGAACCCTCTTAAAAGATAACTAGACACCCGTGTTCATTTTGAACCCTCACAAATAAAAAATCAAAAAGTAACGCAAAGCGATATATTAAGACTTTATTATTGGTAACACATTTTGTACTCTTAATTTAGTCAAAGAAAATTTTACCCCTATTTTACAAAAGCCTGCTAGTGGATTTGACAAACAGTAAATATAATTATATTTGTAATCTGAAATTACAATTCGACTAAAGGAAAGGAAGAATTAATTATGAGAACTAAAAAAATTATTGCTGTAATTTGCACTTTGAGTGTTGTTACAGCAAGTATGGTTGGGTGCAACAACACAAAACCAACAGTGACTTCAACTTCTGAAATTTCAGCAAAAACTGCTGCTGATGAAAAGACTGATTCCAAAAAGCCAAAGTATGTCTTTTTGTTTATAGGAGATGGTATGTCCTATCCGCAAATTCAAAGTACAAATTATTATCTTAATGCTCTTGAAAATAAAACAAGCATGGGTAATAAGGATGATAACACAATTTTAACGAAATCTAAAGATGTATTGGAATTTTTAGAATTTCCTGTAGCCGGTAGTGCTCAGACCTACGACAGCACATCATTTTGCCCAGATTCTGCGTCTACAGCTACTTCTTTATCAACAGGTCATAAAACTTATTCTGGTACTATTAATATGAATGAAAATGCTACCGAAAGTTATGAAACAATCACGGAAAAATTGTATAAACAGTTGGGATATAAGATTGGTATTGTTTCAAGTGTTAATCTGAATCATGCAACTCCTGCAGCTTTCTATTGTCATCAGGAAAGTCGTTCAAATTATTATGACATAGGGCTTGAACTTATAAAAAGTGATTTTGATTACTTTGCAGGAGGTGGTCTTTTGAAACCAACAGGTGAAGAAGAAAATCAAGAGGATTTGTATAGTCTGGCTGAAAAATCAGGATACACTATAGTGACAACACAGAAAGAGGCTGAAAAAGTAACCTCGGATACAGGAAAGGTTATAATAATCGATGAGCATTTAGCCGATTCAGATTCTATGGATTATGAGATAGACCGTACTGATGATGAATGGTCACTTGCAAATTATGTTTCAAAAGGTATTGATTGCCTCTCAGAAGATAATGATAAAGGATTCTTTATGATGGTGGAGGGCGGAAAAATTGACTGGGCTTGTCATGCAAATGATGCCGCTTCAACGATGACTGATACAAAAGCATTTTCTAATGCAGTAAATGAAGCAGTAGATTTCTATAATGAACATCCTGATGAAACTCTTATTCTTGTTACCGGAGATCATGAAACAGGCGGTATGACAATAGGATATGCCGGCACAAATTATGACACCTTTTTACAGAATCTTTCTAATCAAAAAATAAGTTTCCAAAAATTTGATACCGAATTTGTTTCAAAATATAAGGAAAACAAAACAGACTTTGATGATGTGATGAAAGATATTTCTCAACAATTCGGTCTTGTAACAGAAAAAAATGCAGGTAAGGATGCAGAAAATACAGTTGAGAAAGATAGCTCTGATAAACATCCTACGGGGGTAACATCTGGTAGCTTGGTATTAACTGATTACGAATTGCAGAAATTAAAGGATGCATATAAAAAGACCATGTCTGCAAAAGAAGGAGAAGAGCTGGATCAAAAGGAATATGAGCTTTATGGTTCATATGATCCATTAACAGTTACCATTACTCATATCTTAAACAATAAATCTGGTATTAGTTTTACAAGCTATAGTCATACAGGACTGCCGGTGGCTGTTTTTGCCAAAGGTGTTGGTCAAGAGAATTTCGAGGGATATTTTGATAACACCGAAATTTATAAAAAAATAGCAACTCTGACAGGGGTAAAATAATAAATGCTAAAAAAATTTATAGTGTTGTTTCGTAGAATTTGGGGTTCGCAGGCGGTCAGCTATAGAACCCTTATTCCTGGTGTTATACTTATGTTGATATTATTTCTGGTTCCAACAGGATTTGAAGATGCTGTTATTTATCAAGGTGCAGATAAAGTGAAAGCGATTGTTACTGAAGTAGATGATTCAGCAATACGAAGCGTAGGATTAATTCGGTCTGGGGAACAGATTTGCACTGTAAAAATAGAAGGCGGCCGATTTAAAGGACAAATTGTAAAGGCAACTAATCTTTTATTTGGAAGTCTTTCGCAGGATAAGGAATTTTCTGTAGGCGATGAAGTATTAGTTGCAGTCAGTTATGATGATGCTAAAATTACATCTGTTACGATGATTGACCATTTCCGAATTGGGTGGGAGTTATTACTTGTTATCATTTTCACTTCTTTTTTGATTGTATTCGCGGGACCAGGCGGCATTAGAGCAATGCTTTCGTTTGTTATTACTGTTTTGTGTATATGGAAAGTAATGATCCCTTTTTGTCTAAACGGTGGAAATGCCATAGTATGTGGTTTGTTTATAATAACATTGCTGACAGTAATCATAATATTATTTGTATATAGCTTTAACATATGCAGCGTTGTAGCGATTTCAGGGAGTATGCTTGGAGTTATAACCGCTTGTGTACTTGGTGTTATTTTCACATATGCTTTAAAACTACATGGTGCAATTATGACTGACAGCGAGTCATTGCTTTATTCTGGGTATGAACATCTTAATTTAACTCAAATCTTTATGGCAAGCATATTTGTTGGGGCTTCAGGTGCTATGATGGACTTATCCGTAGATATTACAAGCGGAATGTGTGAAGTGATTCGTAAAAAGCCAAACATCGGAAAATTAGAACTTATAGGAAGTGGAATACGTATAGGCCAAGCGGCTATGGGAACTATGACAACTACACTTTTACTTGCATATACAGGAAGTTGTATAACACAATTAATGGTTTTTATGGCACAAGGCACACCTATTATAAACATATTAAATTACAAATACATTGCTGGTGAGATACTTCAAACTCTTGCAGGCAGTTTTGCTCTTGTTACTGTTGCTCCTTTTACTGCAATTGTGGGAGGGTTGGTATTATCAAAAAAACCCAAAAATCAAAATTAATTGAATGAACAAAAAACAAGGAACACATTTTGTATAAAAATCTTGTTCCTTGTTTTTGTTCATGAATATTCTAATAGCCATAAAGTATTCTATTTTACATTTAATCTATTATGAGTAAACTCTCCTCTGCATCAAAGCTGCAGGAGGGTTTGTAGCTATAAGATAAAATTTCATCAAACTTTCATTTAAGTGTTGAGATACAATAGATAGGTAACAAAATAAAAACAGGGATTCACTTTTATATGATATATTAGAATTAGCCAAAAACCAAATATCAAAACGAAAGGAGAATCCCTGCATGTCAAGTTTATCACATCCTAAATACCACCGTCAACGTATTGTAAAATATGCACAGAAACACTCTGTAACCAAAACAGCCCTCAGGTACAGGGTGAGCAGGAAAACAGTGTATAAATGGCTTTCAAGGTATGACGGGACGCTTGCAAGCCAAGCTCCGTAACAGCATCCACAGAACAACCTCTACAGATGAGTTTATTGGTAAAATCAAATGTGCATCCTGTGGTAATCTTTACCATAGATATTCCTGCTATGGCACATATGTTTACTGGCGGTGTGCGGACAAGTCAAAGACCAGGACAGAATGCTGCGGAAAAGACCTGGCTGATTTCAATATCCGTAAAGTGTCCGCTTATATTATGGGCATGGAGGAGTTTGACGGTGCTGAATTTGAAAAACAGATTGAATGCATAACGGTGCTTGAGGATGGCAGCCTTGAGTACCATTTCAAGGAAGGGGGAACAAAGCTATGGCAAAAAGCGTGATCACAATACCTGCGACAAAGAACAGATTTACAGCAGATTCACTCGGCAGCCTGAAAAAACGCAGGGTGGCGGCATACGCCCGTGTTTCCACCGACCATGAGGAACAGCAGAGCAGTTACGAGGCACAGGTAGATTATTACACAAATTATATCAACAGCAGGGATGACTGGGAATTTGTGTCAGTGTACGCTGATGAAGGCATAACCGGCTGTAATACAAGGAAGCGCGACGGCTTTAACAAAATGGTGGAGGATGCCCTTACAGGACGGATCGACCTTATCATCACCAAAAGCGTATCCCGTTTTGCAAGGAACACTGTTGACAGCCTTACCACCATCCGCAAGCTGAAAGAAAATGGCGTGGAGTGTTATTTTGAGAAAGAAAATATCTGGACATTTGATGGCAAGGGAGAGCTGCTCCTAACCATCATGTCCTCACTGGCGCAGGAAGAGAGCCGTTCCATTTCGGAAAACTGCACATGGGGGCAGAGAAAGCGTTTTGCCGATGGCAAGGTAACGGTGCCGTTCAAAAGGTTTCTCGGCTATGACAGGGGTGAGGACGGCAACCTTGTAGTAAACGAGGAACAGGCGAAGATTGTACGCAGGATTTACGGGCTTTTCCTGCAGGGGCGTTCGCCTTATGCGATTGCCAAAATACTGATGGCGGATGGAATCCCCTCGCCAGGCGGAAAGAAAAACTGGTCGGGCAGCACGGTCAAAAGCATACTGACAAATGAAAAATACAAGGGTGATGCACTCCTGCAGAAAGTCTACACAGTGGATTTCCTTTCCAAAAAGAAAAAAGTTAACGAGGGCGAAGTGCCACAGTATTATGTGGAGAGCAACCATCAGGCAATCATCTCACCACAGGAATTTGACGCCGTCCAGAAGCAGATGGCGGTCAGGCATCCTGGGAAGAACCGGCAGAGCTGCGTCGGAACTTTCTCAAGCAAAATAAAATGCGGTGACTGCGGAAGCTGGTATGGTTCCAAGGTCTGGCATTCCACCAGCAAATACAGAAAGACAATCTGGCAGTGCAACCATAAGTTTGACGGTGGCGAGAAGTGCTGCACACCACATCTTGATGAGGAAACAATCAAGGAGCTTTTCATAAAAGCTGCCAATATCCTTCTGACTGAAAAGGATGAGATTATTGAGAACTTTAACGCCATAAAGGATAGGCTCTTTGATTTGCGGCCGTTGGAAACGGAACGGTCACAGCTTCAGGAAGAACTGAATGTGGTAGCAGGACTGGTACAGCAGTGTATCAAAGAAAATGCACGGATTGCCCTCGACCAGAAAGAATATCAGAAACGGTATGATGGGATGGCAAAGCGGTTAGACAGTGTGCAGGGACGACTGGATGAGGTAAGCCGAACCATTACGGAAAAACAGGCACACAGAGAAAAAGTAGAATTATTTCTTGATGGACTGCAAAAGCAGAAAGAGCTGGTTACAGAATTTGATGAGGATTTATGGTACAGCTTGATTGAATATGTGACAGTTTTTGAAAAGGAAGATATTCATTTTACTTTTAAGGATGGAACGGAAATAAGAGTGTAAGCCTTAAATCACCAATTTATGAAATCATAAGGGGGTGCCTGCCAATAAAACGATAAAAAGTGCAGTCTGGAATCGTTGTCTTCAGATTGCACTTTTCTGTTATTATGCAAATTTTAAAATTTGTTCTTCACTTTGTTTATTTTCAGTGATTAAGTTCCCTATTCCTAAAGCTTGTAAAATTTTAATATCTGAATCAAATTCTGGCAGGAAAATGAGATATCCCTCCAGCAAGGCTTTATCTTCGAAGGATGTTTCAATTACTAATGCATTATCACCATATTGTGCCATTTGAATTGCAGGAATACTTAAAATTGCCCCTGCCATATCAACTGAAATATATGGGAGAGAAGGGCTGATAATTAAATTCGTCATTGTTGAAATGGCTGTCAGATAAGAATTAACAATAATATTTTCCACTTCTTTAATGGCGGACAAATCCATTTCATCAAAAGGTTTATCATAATTAGGTTTTTTGCCAAGCAGACGCTTAAGAAGAAAATAAGCTGCATTCTTTTTTAAGAGAAACATCAGACTGCCATCAATACCATTATGTATTTGTAAATAAATAGCCACGACCTCTTCTTCCTCTGACCCAATTATAGTGTTTAAATCTTGAATTGAAATCAGTCGGGCATCTGGCATATGCATACTTAATTTTGTGTTCAATATCACAGACATAGATGTCGTAGCACTTCCAGTACCTATGTTTCCAACCTCTCTTAATACATCAAAATATATACTGTTTACTTTATTTGCAAGATATTTCATTCTGATTCAACTCCTCCTTTTTGCATAGCAGTGCCATTGATGATTTTATGTCGTCCAAGCACTTTCTCATGTTGATTTTCTATATTATGCCGTAGTTATACTATTATCGCTGTTCGGCTTCTCTAAATGTTATTTTATCTTGATACATTTACAATTTCAAGTACTGTTTAAAAGTGTATATAATATTAAAATTTATACTAAACATAAATTAGATACTAAAAGGGATAATCGAATTTTATTTTCGGTTTCCGTATCGCTTTTCCTGTATATAAATTAACGTGAGTTCGACGGATAATTTTTAGAGAAAAAATGTACGCAACCCCAAAAACAGATATGTGAATTTGCTTTTTTAGAGATAACATTTATCCAACAATCATTCTGTTGGTGTTCTCTGATTAGCACTATTCTCTCTATTTTTTATATTCATCGAACTCACGTTAAATTATTGAGTTGCAACAGCCATTAATATTGAACCCCCTAAATTAAAAAATCAAAAAGTACGGATTAAAATCAAATTGTTAGGAGCAAAATCAAAAGGTTTGGGGGATAATCGAATTGTATCAAAGACACCATTTACATAGACGACGTAGTTGGGGGTGTTCACCTCCTTCTGGTATCTGACCAGAATGGGGTATTTCTTTCCCCATGCCTTCGTCCAGTCAATCTTTTTCTCCGTCTCCTCGCTGGTCCGGTCGATGATATCCTGGATCTCCTTTACGTCCATGTCGAACTCGATCAGGTCGTCCAGTGACACGTGATACAAAATCGACATCTGCTTTGACTGGCGGATGTCGGGGAGCGTCTCGCCGGTTTCCCATTTTGAGATGGTCTGCCGGCTGACCCCCAGCTTCTCCGCCACATCCTCCTGGGAGAGTCCGCATTTTTTTCTTGCATGAAATAAACTGTTTCCTAAATTCATAGAAATCCACCCTTTCTGCCGGGAATGTAATTTTGCAGTTTCTGAAAAGCAGGCCGTATGGCCGGGAAATTTTCCTGCCGCGCGGGTTTGCTCTTCATACAGACAAGTATAGAATCCAATGCGGAAAATATCTACCAGTTTCCGCTTGCAATTTTGCACGGATTCTTAACAAAAGGGTACGCTTCGTCAATGTGTGACATGAGTTACACTCCTGCTCCCACAACCTGGTATAACTCTTCCTGCATTTTCTCTTCAAAATATGTTTTCAGCCAAATGTTCCTGTCCCATTTTTTCTGCGGGTAATATCCGTACCTGCTTTTCACATCGTTCATTCTTTCTTCCAGCGAAACAATCCCGTCGGCCTTCGCAATGGCATCGCACAGCTGGATCAGAAAGTCGTAGTCATTGTATTCTATCCCAGCCAGAAGCGCCCTGATCTCCTCCTGCTCAGATTCGTTGATATCGAATTTTCCAATATAATCCCGGATGTCTTTCAGATTAAACGAATGTGTCAGCGCAATCCGGGCGGCGTTTGCATATCCCAGCTCCATCAGATAGTGATACCCGTCGTATACATGGGCCAGCCCGCTGATTCCGAATTTGCGGCCAATGTCATGGAGCAGTCCGTAAATATACGCCCCTTCCGGATCCAGCCCCGGACAGCGTTCGGCAATCCGTCCGGCGCTCTCTGCCGCATATCTGCTGTGCTGCTCCCACGGGCCCGGATTGGTTTTTACAGCGGTTTTCAGCAGAAATTCCGCCATGGAAACGGAAGGCTCCGGGGTCAGGCCGCTGACAATCTCCAACGTGGCCGTATCCCTGGCGATCATGACCAGGTCAAAATCATCTTGAACTTTGCATGCCTTATTCATCGCTGCCGCCTCCCGGGCGTGTACATACTGCAGTTCAAATCCGGATTCCTTTTCATATGCATTCAGGTTCTGTCGTCCCGCCGCTGTCTCTGCCGAGCAGGTATAATAAAAATTTTCCTGCTCAAATACAGTATCTTCCTGCCTTCCGCTTTTTTGAAGACGGAGCACGCTGCCGTATTCCCGAATGGAATCTCTCCTTATAAGAAGGCCGGTTTCCTCCTGCACCTCTCTCGCCAGTGCTTCCGCATGGTCCTCGCCGTCCCGGATTCCGCCGCCCGGGAATTTATAATATTGATGTTTTCTGCTGTAAACCAATGCCAGCCTTCCGTCCGCCACCCGTATGACCGCCCGGGCTGACGGCCTGCGGATGCGGGTGTCGGAATCCGCGTAATTTTTAATATCCATTTTAAATAGTGTTTTCATCTTTTGATTTTCCTCCGTATGAATAAAATTATAACATGAAAATCAGATTATTACTATTTATTCACAGTACGGAAGGAGTCTATATCGATATGTCAGTAACTGTTCACACCCTGACTGGGCGCTCACAGTAACATATGTCAGCCTGAATTGACAGATTGCCAACAATAGTTGGTTGCCATCTGACATGAAGTACGATATACTCACGTCATCAGTCAGCCTCCCGGTCATGCTTTATGGAAGGCTGTCCAAAAATGAAGGAGGATTTTTCAGAATGAAATTTAATGAAAGGCTGTTGGCTATGAGAAAAAAACAGGGCTTATCCCAGGAGGAGCTTGGGCTGGAGCTGCAGGTTTCACGGCAAACGATCTCGAAATGGGAGGCAGGCCAGTCTTATCCTGATTTTCAAAGGCTGGTCCTGTTAAGCGACTATTTTGGCATGTCTCTGGATGAACTGGTGAAGGATATTGATGTTCAGGATGTAAGAGAGAAAAACCTGACAGATGAAAAGGTATCTTCCATTTATTCTGATCTGGAAAATGCAAAAAGTTTCTTGAGGAAATGCTTCAAAATCGTGTATTACGGCGTGGCTGTTCTGCTGCTGTTCATGGCAGTCACCTTTGTGATCCATCTGCTGTTTCCGGAAATAAGCTGGCTCTGGTCATAATTTCACCACCCTATACTCATGATGAACCGCCGGCAGAATTTTTTCCAGAAGCTCCCCCGTCTTCACCCGAATGCTGGACGTATTGATGCAGGGATGGCATCCCACATATTCTTCCCGGATCACATCCTCATCAATCAGGAGCGACACCTGGTTGTCCTGGTCGTTCATCAATCCCATCACGCTGACGGAACCTGGCGTAATGCCGAGATATTTTTCCATATATTCCTCCGGCGCGAAGGAAAGCCGCGAGCTGTTGATCTGATGGGAAATGTCCTTGGTCTTAAATTTTTTATCTCCCAGGATCATCAGCAGGTAGAATTTTGTTTTCTGCGCATTGCACAGGAAAAGGTTTTTGCAGATTGCGGCTGGTTCCAGGACCCGGTCGATCGCCTCGCATGCTTCCATCGTAAATGCTGCCTCGTGGTCTACTCTGTCGTACTCAATCTGCAGAGAATCCAGCAGGTCGTACACCGCCGTCTCCCGCTCTGTCCTGCCTCCGCAATCGGCGGGACGGCCATGCTGTAAAATCAGTTCTTTTTCCAATTCTGTTTCCATAGTGTCTCCCTTTTTGATGTTTCACAGGCATCCGGCCCGCAGTACTTATTCTTCCTTATACAATGCATAGTAATCTGAATCCAGATTATCCATCATCTGGGTATACCACACTTTTGCGTCGTCAAGGGCTTTGTTGTAGATGATCGGCGCCATGTTCCGCTCGAATAATTCCAGCAGCTGCATCTGCTCGATCATGCCGATCTCTTCCCCCCGCTCATCCAGATAAAACGTCCGGATCTCAGCTTTCAGCTTTTCTTTCTGCGAATCTGACAATTTGATCTGGGAAAGCGGTTCTCTCTTATTTTTTCGTCCGTATAATTCCATGGCATACCTCCGTTGATTTCACTGCGGTTCCGCATTGCTATTTCCATGTATGATCCAACCGTCAAAAGGAAATGAACTCTTTGGGCAAGCGGATCGTCTCTATCATAACAGAAAAACGAAGGCATATCAATCTGTAAAAAAATAAGCGCTTCGCAGATCTGATCAGCCGAAATGTGACATGTAACGGCATTTCTCTTATATCAAAATATCTCCCAGCATACTCTGTTTCCTGTAAGCCAGTTCCATTTCCTGCCGGCGCAGCCCGGCCGTTTCCTCACTGCGTTTCTGGTACATCCGCTTACGTTTGGCCTTCTCCTCCGCCTCGGCTTTCATCTGAGCCTCGATCCTGGCCCTTACCTCCGGTTTCAGATCGCCGCTGACATAGTGCGTTACGGTGCCGTCCGGGTGGATCACGATACCGGAGGAATGAATCTCATGTCCCATAAGTGAAAGCTGCGCTTTGCACTGAGGCAGCGAATCAAAATAATGCCGGATCTGTGCTTCATAGTAGGATGCCTTTTTCGGATCATCTGCCATCTGCTCCAGGATATTCGGCGCAATCACGACGTTCCCGGTCCCTGACGTAGCCGCCCCGATCTTGTCCATGCTGCTCTGGTCTTTCCCAACACTTTGGATCATTACATTGCCGTACCTCTGTTTTAGATACTGCTGATACATGTCTGACCTTGACGCCTCTTTTGTCTCTCCTGCCGTTTGAAGCATATCCGAAAAGCTTTGTACAGGCACGGCCGTGCCATGCGGCAGTCCCGTGATACTGGCTCCATATTCTTGTGTTCCCCGCGTTCCGCCGGTATTCCGGGCAAGATTCGGCAAAACACTGCCTACACCTGAATAATCCATTTCAAAATAACCCATTTCAAAACTTCTCCTTTCTTTTTTGATCTCTCAATTATGGTATCGGCCGGACAGATGTGTTTTTAAGACAAATGGAACGAAACATCAGCTTTGCGGGAACGAACGGAATATTTGTCAGGAAAAAATCTGAATCCTATGTTAAAATATACTCATGTCAAATAAATTCTAACTGTACGTTTGGAATCATTTTTAAGTTTTTTCTTATTTTTTGTCACACAGGAGAACGTGCGTTGTCTAATGAAAGAGGAGGTAAAAATCTATGGATAAAAAAACGAATCAGGAAATGCAGGCATTGGTCGGTCAGGCGACTGCCGGTGATAAGAAAGCCCTGGAAACGCTTGTTGCGGGCGTACAGGACATGGTATTTAATCTATCCCTGCGGATGCTCGGCACCTTTGCGGACGCGGAGGATGCTGCGCAGGACATTCTGCTGAAAATGATCACGCATCTGTCTTCTTTTCGGGGTGACAGCGCATTTACAACTTGGGTGTTCCGCATCGCGGTGAATCATCTGAAAAATTATAAAAAGCACATGTTCGCCCGTTTTCCGCTGAGCTTCGAGTATTATGGAGATGATATCGAAAACGGAAAATTACAGGATGTGCCGGATCTGACGCAGAATGTGGAAAAAGAACTGCTGGCGGAGGAGCTGAAAATGTCCTGTACCAATGTAATGCTGCAGTGCCTTGATCCGGAAAGCAGATGCATTTTCATATTGGGGACCATGTTCCAGCTGGACAGCCGCATTGCGGGGGAGATTCTGGAAATGACCCCGGAGGCGTATCGCCAGCGGCTTTCCCGGGCGCGCAGAAAAATGGCGGACTTTCTTGGGCAGTATTGCGGAGAATACGGCGGCGGCAGATGCAAATGCAAAGACCGGGTGAATTACGCGATCCAAAACCACCGGATCCACCCGCTGCAGCTGGATTATACGGCAGCCTCGGAAATCCCTGTCCAGACTATCGTGGACGTAAAAAATGCGATGGAAGAAATTGACGGCCTGTCTCAGGATTTTTCATTCTGCAAGCCCTACCGTTCTCCGGAACGCACGAGAAATCTAATACAGGAATTTTTAGATTCCACACAGCTTTCCGTGGTCCAGAAACCATAAAAAAATACAGATACATAGCTTATAAAGGAGACGAAAGATGATGAATACACAGTTGATCATGGATTACTTATCGGCATTGAGCATGAATAACAACCGTGAATGGTATCACGCGAACAAGGACGACTATAAAAAGGCCAATGCCGAATTTGAACATTTCCTGCAGGCATTGATGCTGGAGATCGGAAAGTTTGACAGCAGCATTTTACAGAATGATCCCAAGGACCTGACGTTTAAGCTCGTCAGGGATACCCGTTTCAGCCATGACAAATCGCCTTATAACCCTGCGTTCCGCGCCCATATCTCCTCTAAGGGCAAGCTGCCGGTTCCGGTCGGGTATTATTTGATGATCAAGCCCGGCGATCAATCCTTTTTAGGCGGCGGGCTGTTTGCGGATATGTTTAAGGACGCGACCGCAATGGTACGGGACCATATCGCACAAAACAGCGATGAATGGGAAAGGGTGATCCATGAGCCGGATTTTGAAAAACATTTCACGGTAAGGGGAACAGCATTAAAGAGGGTTCCCGCAGGATATGAAAAGGAGCATCCCCAGGCGGAATATTTAAAGTATAAGAGCTGGTATCTGGAATATCCGCTGAAAGACGAGGAATGGAAGGATGCGGAAGGGGTTGTCGCAAAAGCGGCAGAGCTTTTTCGGATCATGAAGCCTTTTAATGACTATTTGAACAAGGCGCTTGCCGGGTTCCAGATGCCGTCAAGACCTTGAAAGCGCGGGGCCGGAAAACCTTTCCATCTGTGCGGTTGGATACTCCAAGGAGCATCCAACCCACTTATCCATTCGCAAAAACCGTGCTGCGGCAATTCCATTTTCTGCTAATGCCTGTGAAATAGCGACAAATCCAATTCCCTCTTCCTGCAAATCCATGGTTCATTACAACTAAAGGATGTTTCCCTTCTTCTTTTGGCAGAGCAATAACACCAGCCCGTCTCTGCACGGATTATGAAAATCCGTATAAAAAATGAGAGGGGCGGGCCGGGAATTGCAGGATATTTCCAGACAACTCCTTACCGCTTCCACTCCCTGTTCGGCACTGGCGTCCCGTGTCCGAAGTAAATGGTTCTGTTTCCAAGTGCCGTGATCCGCTTTGCGCTCTCCTTTAATTTTTCCCGATCAGCGTAAATACTGGCCGCTCCCGGGCGAAGCATGTGCATCAGCGCATCCCCCACAATGACCGCCCTGCCTTCCACGTCCAGCCCAATGGAGCCTTTTGTATGCCCGGGCAGCTCCATCACGGATGCCTGCACGCCATATGGCTCCAGCGAATCCCCCTCCCGCAAAAACAGTTCCGGATCAAAGGGTTCGATCTGGTTCTTTTTCATCTTGCTTCTAGAAGCTGCCGCAAGGATTTTTCCAAATAATCCGGTGCCTTCCAATGCCTGCGCAAACTGATTCCGGATCAGCTCCGCATCTTTTTGATGCATCGCGATCGGTACGTGAAGCTTCCGCGCCAGGTACGCCCCGTTCTGGATATGGTCGATGTGGCCGTGAGTCAGCAAGAGGAGCCGGACGTTTTCATTTTCACATGCCTTGAGTACCTTTTCCCGATCCGCCGTCTCACCGGTGTCCACCAGGACAGCTCCGTTTTTTCCTTTCAGTAGATATGTGTTTACCATTCCACATGGGATTTGTTTTATTTCTGTCATTTTTGATCTCCTCTGTCTTTTGCAGACAATCCGCAGAGCAAATGGATTGCAGATGCTGTTTTATTTTTTCATATGGAGCTTTACGCTATGTGTTCATTTTATCACATATTTTGTCTGTTTATCAACAGTTCCTATCCTGCACTTATGCCGGATCTCGTCGGCATCTGCCGGAAATACGGACGGGAGCAGCCAAAAATTGATGAGCGGGAGCAGCTCGGAAAGCTCTCCGGCGTATTCTGTGCGGATGGAACCGTCACGCCTGCCCTCCTCGATCAGCTCCAGCCACAGCGGGGTCAGCACCCTCCGGTTCGCCTCAACCGCAGCTGTGTGGCTACGTCCGAGTTCATCAACATAGTGGAGCCGCAGAAAACTACCTCTTCAAAAAATCCACCACCGCCTGATTAAATTCTTCCGGCTTTTTATTTGCGATAAAATGATTTCCCTTGATAAAAACAAGTTCCGAATCGGGAATGTTCGCTGCGATCAGCCTCGTATGCTCTTCTTTTATCATGTCCTTTGTTCCTGCGATAACCAGAGTTTTCGCCCGGATTCCTGAGAGTTCCTCCGGATTTACATTGGGATCATTGACCATCAGTCCGAGCATTTCCGCATGGAATCTGGCAGAATCATTTTTTTCAGAAAATTTTGATGCAATTCTATATCCGATCTCAATGGGAATCTGAATCGATCGTTTCACCCCGGCCGCATTCAGATTCGCGCCGTTCAGGATCAGTCGGTTTACACGGTCCGGATGGTGCAGCGCAAAAACCATGGCAATATTTCCGCCGTCTGAAAATCCCAGCAGATGCGCCTTGTGGATTTCGTGTTCATCCATAAAGCCCAGAAGATCCTCCGCAAACTGCCGTATCGTGAAGAGCCTGCTGCCCCTTGGAGTTTTTCCGTGTCCCCGGGTGTCGATCGCATATGCGTGATATTGCTTGGAAAGCGCACTGATCTGCCCTTGAAAATAGCTGCTGTCCTCTCCGTTTCCATGAAGCAGGATGATTGGCTCGCCCTGGCCCTTTTCTATGTAAAAATGTTGGATATCCATGATGAATTTACTCCTAAGTTCTGCTGCTTTTCGTCTGTCTCTTCGCTTGTCCTGTCGATGATATCCTTTACTTTTCGCAGTATTTATCACAACAAAAACATCCGCCTTTTCCATTACTTTTTCTTTCTCAATTTCAATAAAATGCCCCGCCGGTCTGCCGCTTTCTGAAATTGCCCGGCCAGGCAGGCAGCTTTTTCTTTTATCGTCATCTCCTGGAATTTTTCATCCGACCTGGCCTGCTCCGTCACTTTTTTAATCTCTTCCAGCTCCAGCAGATTCACGGCCAGGCAGTAAAACGTCTTTTTTCGCCCGTCATTGCAATTTTTCAGCAGCCAATCCAAAATATGTATTTTCTCTTCCTGCTCTGCCCGGTACGCTTCCGCGCCGATCTTCTGCTGTCTCTCCAGATCCTTCCTCCGATTTTGATGAGTGATAAACGAGTCAAACACATCTATATCCTTATATATTTCACAGGGAAATTCCTGGCACTGACTGCAATACTCCGGCTTTTGGTGCTGCAGGCTGCATCTTGCTATTTTGCAGGACTGGTTTCCTTCTCCTCCTCCGCATCCCGGGCAATGCCCTCCCAGCCGCAGGGTACACAGTCCGCAATTCAATCCGCACAGAGAAAATGTCAAGTCTGATCTTGTAAAATTCTTCAAAAAGTTTCCTCCTGGTTCTCTGCCTGAAATATGCGCTCATAGTTTCAGTAAAAATCCTTTTCCCAATGCCTTTAAAAACTTTATCGGCATTGTTTTTGCGAAACAATGATATCGATTCCTTTCGCCTTTGACATACTCATTTTAAGCTGGTAGTATAAAAATCGGCTTCGGTCTCTGTCACCGGTCATTACATCGGTTGACATGATCACCGTTTCATTACTGCTGTCTATTTTTTCCGCAGAATTAAATTGAGCCATTTTTCATCCTCTCGTTTTAGGCGTGCATCTAATGAAATCCACTGTTCCTCTATCGTTATATTTTCTATCTGTTTTATGAAACCTACAAATGTATCTTCCGTCATATCCGTGAAATAGCGTCCGTTTCTTTCGCCTGCAAACATTCCATATTTGAAAGAAGTATAAATAATCCCATTGTCTTTTAATGCATTCACCATTTTATGCATAACATCTTTCAGTTCATCTAAGGGCAAATGCAATATGAAGAACACGCCCAAATACCGTCATACTGTTCGACCTGTTCCAGCTCGTTAAAAAATGCGTGCTTGACTTCAATTCCAGTATATTCACTTGCCAATTTGCATAATTCGGCGGAACCATCTACTGCATCTACCCGGTATCCCTGTGATATAAAATATTTTGTATCACTTGAATCTGTTTTGTGCTATAATCTTTATAGAGGATAGCGACAAGATCAGCTATCGTTGGTTATGAAGCAATTGATTGTGTCGGCATGCAGCCGGTTGCGGAGCCAAACCTTGGGTTATGCGATAACCTCAAACCGAATAGGTTCTTCGGAGCTGAAAGAAAACGCTTATCGGGTCCTTGCTCTTGCAAGGTTCCTTATTTTACCAAAGACGGATCAAAGAGTTCCACGATTTCTTTCTGAAAAGATGTCATCGTTGTATAAATCCGCTTGCGTTTTCCTTCAATAGAAACTACCCGCAGGGATTTCATCTCATCTATGATTTCCTGAATATTATGGCTTTTAAACCATCCAGCCTCGTTCATGACGTTTTTGATCTGCGAAGAAAGTATCAGGGCAATATATTGGATAAACAGCCGGCCGTCCATTGCCGCTGACGAAATTTATACGCAGCCTTTTCATATCCAGGTCATTTTTCAGGTCATGATAATGTTTTTCGATGGCATCCTTCATCCGGTATATTTCAAGTGCCCTCACGGGATCTTTGATATCGTTTGTAGCAAATACAAACCAACCGATACTGTTCTTCCTGTGGATGTCTATGGCCTCCTGATTGTATTCAACCTTCCTTCCACGCTTAGGTGCCTCTCTGACAATAAAAAATCTTTTGTAATCTTTCTGATGTTCTTTTACCATATTCCCGGAACTAAGTTCCTCATATTCCATCAGAATCCGGTGGCTGAACTTTTTCTCGTCCAACACAGATCTGATACTATCAAAATAAGTATGCAGGTTTTTCATCTCCTCAAAATCAACGCAACCGCTTCTTTTAAGTCATCACTAAATTCTTCCAGATCATCCATCGAAATAACTTTGTCATTAATCAGTCCGGCAATGTCCCAAAACATACTGGATTTTCTTAACTCAATACACACACCCGGTCTTTTTCTGTCTTTCCTAATCCTTTTCTCTATCTCCCAAAACTTGGTGGATGCCGATAGGTCGCTGCACAAATAGTCGGCATATTCCTTTATCAGTTTTTCCATGTAATGTTCCTGCCATCCGACAATTTTTCCCCTATATAATTTCCAGTCCCTTTTTGAAGGCTCAACCATTTTTCATTTCCTCCATAAGCATTTTTTGTCTTATACACCACAATTTTAGTTCTTGGCTCTTTTAACCCTATTTTTTCAGCAATTTGTTCTGTGTGGTAATCACATAAACGCCCCGTACCATAATATGCAATTACAGGCAGCACCAACTCCGGGTCGCCTGCACGTAATCTGCTCTGATAATCTCTGGAAATATCCATCATCTATTTTGCGTCTTTTATTGTAGTGCTTCCATTTTTATGATTCAAAGAGCGGTTCCAAAATACAAATCTTCCATCTATCTTTCCATCAGCAGATATTTCTACAGGATATTGCGGCTGCAAATCTTCTGATTCTCCCATTTTGTATAGGGTTTCCCCGATGCTCCTGCAGTGGAATACTTTTTTATAAAAGGAAATTAACTTTTGACAATCCCTTACGATCAGATTGGTATGGACGTATCGCAGCATTGTATTTTCATCTCTTTCCTCGCATGAATTATAAAAATGCATCAAAAAATGCATCTGTATCAAAAACGATATCATTTGGAAAACACACATGATGCTTTTTCACAAATGAAGTAACAAATTCATCGGAGGGCTCCCTGCTTTTTTGATATTCTGCCTGAAGTTCTATTTTTATTTCCTCACGCTTTGCATCTGCATCCTCCTTCTCCACGTAAATAATACCATACATGATACCATAGGAAAAATAGATTTCATATGGATCTGTCTTGGATGAAAAAAGGCTTACTTCTACAACTTCATCATATACCTCGCATATTTCCATATATGTATTCTTGTAATGCCTTTGCTCCTCCGAAAAGCTGTCAGTTACATTTTTCCATTCTTTCATATTCTTCGATTTCATTCTGTCCCTTCCTCAAACAAATCATCTCTGGTAATATTTTGCTGCTACTCTCCTTTGTACCGCCTGCGGTAATAATCCATCGTACGATACTCCAATATATCTTTCATATGCTCACAGAAAGCATCATTTTTTACAACTGCCCTCAAATCCTCCCTTATTGCCAAAGCATATCCCTCTTTATCAATAAAAAATCCTTTTCCCGATGCCTTTAAAAACTTTATCGGCATTGTCTTTGCTTTTGCCAAATGCTGTTTATCTGTCATGTTTTTGTATTCCTCATATGTGATTCTGTCAGAAAAATCCCTCCAGTTTTTATTTCTGTCAAAAAAATCTTTCCAACACGCAAGAACCTGATCCTCTGTAATCTCCAACAAAACATTTCCATGATTATAAAATGTATACAAAATAGGCATTTTATAGATTTTCGTCATGTCCGTAGTTTCAATTAATGTTAAAAACTCTTTACCGATTCCTGCGTATAGAGCCTCTTCCTCGTCAGATAATTCGTTTAAGCTATGCAAATACTCTAAATAATGTCTGAATGGATTTTCCTTCGTATGCCTTATGCAGCACTGATATACCTCATGTTCCATATAAGTAAATAAATCCATTCTGGTAGGAATTTTCCCGTCTAATAACTCTTTTACGCGATCATATTCCTGTCTGATCCGTTCTCTTACTGTCAGCGATTTCTTATCCAGCTCTTTAAATAAGTCGATTAACCGAACATCAAAATCAACAATGCAGTCATCCGGATACTCTACATCATGATAGTCGCCGGCTCTTTTTTCGCGAAATGATTTTTCTCCACCAAGCAGCAGAGGCGTTTTTCCTGCTTTTTCATAATTTCCAATAAAGTCCAGAACATTTAGATATTCTTTCCCCGCATAAATACGGAGTCCGCGTCCTAATTGCTGCAGAAACACAACAGGCGACTCCGTAGGTCTGAGAAACATCACTAGATCCACCGAAGCAATATCCACTCCTTCATTAAACATATCTACGGAAAATATCACGTTCACTTCCTGCTTTTTCAGCTTTTGAATGGCTTTTTCCCTATCCTCTGAAAATTCACCATCAGAATGACTGTATACGGCCACTGACGCAATTCCTCTGCCGCAAAATTCCGCTGCCATTTCTTCCGCATGCTGCCGGGAACAGCAAAATCCCAACGCTCTCTTGGAACGACATTTCATATAATGCTTATAAATTAATTCATATCGCCTGCCGTTATTTCTATATATTTCCGTCAGTTCCCTCTCGTCATATCTGCCTTTTACCAAATGCAGTTTGGAGTAGTCCGTATCATCATAGACGCCATAATAATGAAACGGCACCAGCATTCCTTTGTTGATTGCCTCTTTTAATGAAATTTCATATGGAACATTGTAATCGCAGATTTCATAAATATTTTTCCCATCCATACGCTCAGGCGTTGCCGTGAGTCCAAGCATAAACTTTGGCGTGAAATAATTTACAATTTTTCTATATTGTTCATTTACCGCATGATGAAATTCATCAATGACAATATAGTCAAAATAATCCTTTGGGAAATATTCCTGTTTTAAATACTCTGCCCGTCCCAATGTCGCAACAGATGCGAAAATCACCGATTTATCGGTATCTTTCCGCTTCCCATAAAAAAATCCATAGTCATCCGAACGCCGCACGTTCTTAAATGAAACTGCGGCCTGCTTTAGGATTTCCTCCCTGTGCGCCACAAATAATACTCTGCTGTATTTTACAGAATCGAAAGCCGCAAGATATGTTTTGCCAACTCCGGTAGCTGCCTGAACAAGACCTTTTGCCGCCCCCTCAGCTCTGCTGTCTTCCAATGCATATAATGCCTCAATCTGTGCCCCTCTCGGTTGAAACAATACCTGAATGTTTGTATCAATGTCATCTTCCAGATTATCATATTTTGCCAGATCTTTCGATACAGCCGGTTTATGCCAGTTTTTTGAATATCTGCGCAATTCCTCATCGTCTATAATGATTGAGTGGTTAAAAAACAAATCCTCAAATGTATGATAAAATAACTGATAATTTTTATGATCCGCAATACTGCTAAAGCGGTAATTCCATTCAATTCCTGATGTCAATGCGCTTTTTGAAATATTGGAAGAGCCTATGTAAATTTCACTTGTATCTTTATAATGGAAAATATATGCCTTGGGATGAAACGAGCGCTCTTTATCACTGTAAAATCGTAAATCTATGCGGTTACCAAATTCTTTCTTTATCAGGTAAAGCGCGGACGGCTGTGTGATTCCTAAATAGTTCCCTGTCAAAATCCGCACGGAAGCCCCCTTGTCCAAAGCTTGCCTGATATCATTCAAAATCATTCTGATGCCAGATTCCATAAGAAAAGAAACAATGATATCGATTCCTTTCGCTTTTGACATACTCATTTTAAGCTGGTAGTATAAATATCGGCTTCGGTCTCTGTCGCCGGTCATTACATCGGTTGACACAATCACCGGTTCATTACTGCTGTCCATTTTTTCCGCAGAATTAAATTGAGCCATTTTTCATCCCCTCGTTCTGGCCGTACATCTAATGAAATCCACTGTTCCTCTATCGTTACATTTTCTATCTGTTTTATAACCCCCGCAAATGTTGCTTCCGTCATATCCGTAAAATAGCGTCCGTTTCTTTCGCCTTCAAACGTTCCATATTTGAAAGAAGTATAAATAGTTCCATTGTTTTTTAATGCAATCACCATTTTACGCATGACTTCTTTCAGTTCATCTAAGGGCAAATGCAATATGGAAGAACAAGCCCAAATGCCATCATACTGTTCGGTCTGTTCCAACTCGTTAAAAAATGCGTGTTTGACTTCAATTCCTGTATATTCACTTGCCAATTTGCATAATTCGGCGGAACCATCTACCGCGTCTACCCGGTATCCTTGTGATAAAAAATATTTTGTATCGCGTCCCGAGCCGCATCCAAAATCAAGAATTGCCGCATTCTTCGGCAACCTCTCCGTAAACTTTTTCTGCGTAAATTCAAAATCCACTGATACAGTTCCCAGTGCAAATTCCCTTGCGTTTAAATTGTAATAGCGGATTGTTTTATCTTCTTTCATACAATTGCATCTCCTCATATTGTTCCCATAACCTCAAACCGAATAGGTTCTTCGGAGCTGGAAAAAAATTTGCATCCGATTAATCTCACATTTCTTTAAAGACTATCCACATCTGGCTGTTTTTCATTACTTGAAAGATATCTCTATTCCTAACTATACATCTGCTAAAATCATAGTTCGAATTCTTGAAGGGAAAATAGATTTCGAGCAAATTCGAAAAGCAGCACAATATGAAGAAATGGTCAAACCACAATTAGAAGCATTAATCCATTTAAAAAACTCTTTAGATAATGATTTTAATCTTTATTCTTTCATGTCGCAAATGTATCCTTTTATAACTAATATTAAATATGAAACAAATCAGAGAAAATGCGCATTACACAAAAAAGAACGTATACATATCTCGTCAAATACAACTACCCTTTTACTTAATAAATTGAGTTTCTGTATTCCCGCCTATATAGAGCTTCTCAGAAGCACAAATCGCATTCAGATTATTTTTTCTGCAATTTTCAAATTTCCTGATCAATACCTGTGACCGTCTGTCTGCATCCCGGGTGAAAATCAATCCGTACAGGTAAAATTGATATTTTGCAAACGGAAGGAAAAACGTTTCCCAGGGGTGGAAGCTTATTGTTCTTGCTGGAATTCAACGATTTGCGCATCGGTATCAGGTTCCATAGTTCATCATTTGAAATGTAGGATCTCGGCACAAAGTGATCTATAGATAAATCCTCTGCTGATATATCCTTTCCGGTATGAATTTCCTTGATCGGCTGTCCGGTCACTTCCGCAGTCGTTTTCCATAGATCACGGGCCTGTTCCAGTTTGCGGAGCTTTTGCAAAATATTCACTCTCAGATATAAATGGGTAGCATACGAAGCTCATCACCAACAGATTCATTCCCAATTCTCGCTGAATTTTCTTCCGCAAATCAAACCAATAGCCTCTGGCTTGTCCACGAGGACTATCTTCCGGATTCTCCGCTCCAGCCAAAAAAATCGTATTTGCATTTATAACATTCAATATCCCATCCGAATTCCATCCTTTGACTTCAACGATAAAAAGTCCCATATTGGGAGAAATCACGCAAAAATCATACTCGCGCCCATTGATACTTCTTGTGTTATAAACAACCCAGTCCGACGGAAGATTCTTGTAAAAGTCGTGCCAAACCTTCTTCTCGCCCTCATACTTGGGTTCTTTGTCAATCATCTTTGCCATTAAACCCACCCC
>Ga0137308_100498_pt1 | contig 62571 bp, 52 predicted proteins | sample Inofrocosms_June_FD_97181 | JGI IMG/M metagenome (GOLD analysis project Ga0137308, IMG submission 97181) | Mouse cecal microbial communities from Vienna, Austria - N-Acetylneuraminic and N-Acetylglucosamine D2O microcosms_June | ecosystem: Host-associated > Mammals > Digestive system > Large... | reverse complement strand
TGAACCCTCGCGCCGGTTACCCGACCTATACCCTTAGCAGGGGCACCTCTTCGGCCACTTGAGTACTTCTCCAAAGTTCTTTATGATACTTTATTTTAAATTGTCATGCGCCGCAACGCAAGAGTTATTCTACAATCATTTTGAGAATTTGTCAATATGTTTTTTTAAATTTTTTTCATTTTTTATCATTTTGTCCGCAAACCCACATATACAGCGGCATTGTTAAGATGATATCCTCCCCTTTTCAATAAAAATAGCGTGTCTCTGAAAAAGGGAGGATATGATATACGTCTATTTATTTTCGTACAGATTGTTTCCTTCACTGTCAATTACCACGATCAAAGGAAAGTTTTCTACCTCCAGCCTTCGAATCGCCTCTGTCCCCAGATCTTCATAACAGACAATTTCCGATTTGGTAATGCATTTTGATATAAGAGCGCCCGCTCCTCCGACTGCTGCAAAATAAACAGCTTTATTGCGAATCATGGCATCAACCACTTCTTTAGAACGTTTTCCTTTTCCAATCATCGCTTTTTGTCCAAGGTCTAACAGCCTTGGCGCGTATTTGTCCATACGGCTTGCCGTTGTCGGCCCTGCGGAACCGATTACCTGTCCCTCTCTTGCAGGAGACGGCCCCATATAATAGATAGTTGCATCCTTTAAATCAACCGGCAGCTTTTCACCCCGGTCTAATGCCTCGGACATCCGCTGGTGTGCTGCGTCACGTGCTGTATAGACGGTACCTGACAGATAAATATAATCTCCTGCTTTCAAGCCTTTTGTCACAGCTTCCGTTATTGGCGTATGAATATGCTGCTCCATTTTGAATCCTTTCTTTTCCCTATAAACTGCTTTTAAATTACAGTGTTCTTGTTACATGCCTTGATACATGGCAGCAAATATTAACCGCTACTGGAAGCCCCGCTATATGCGTCGGATACGTATTTATATGAACGCCAAGCGCAGTCGTTTTCCCTCCCAATCCGCCTGGCCCGATGCCAAGTGCATTGATCTTTTGCAGAATTTCCATTTCCAGCTCTCTAACATATGGGATCTTGGAATGGTCATTTATATCACGTGTCAACGCCTGCTTTGCCAACAGTGCACATTTTTCAAAATCCCCGCCGATTCCAACGCCTACAACTATTGGCGGACATGCGTTTGGCCCTGCTTCTTTTACTGTATTTAAAATCGCGGATTTGATGCCTTCGATCCCGTCTGACGGCTTTAACATATAGATTTTGCTCATATTTTCACTGCCAAAGCCTTTTGGAGCGATTGTCAGCTTAAGGTTTTCACCTGGTACGATTTTATAATGGATAATGCCAGGCGTATTGTCTTTTGTATTTTCCCGCAAAACAGGGTCTTTTACGACAGATTTGCGCAAGTAGCCCTTTGTATATCCCTGTCGGATCCCTTCATTTACAGCTTCCTCAATGTTCATCCCCTCGATATGCACATCCTGCCCGATATCTAAAAATACAACTGCCATTCCGGTATCCTGACAGATTGGAATCTGTTCCGCTGCCGCTATGTCCATATTTTCTTTTAACTGGTGTAACACCCGGCTTCCAAGCTCCGATGTTTCCTGGTCTGCTGCCTGGCAGACAGCATCTGCAACATCCTGTGACAGATGCAGATTCGCTTCAATACACATCTCACTGATATGATTTATAATGATGTCTGTATGGATGGTTCTCATTGTGATCTCCTTTAGCATTTTATGGGCTAAATCGTTTCATCGTCTTTTTGATCTTCTTCTGATTCTGTTTCTTCTGTTTCTTCTTTTGTATCTGCTTCATGTACTTTCGTAAGGCTTGCAACTGTTACATCTGCTTCCAGGTTCATAAGCTTCACACCAGAAGTAATTCTCGTCAAAACAGAAATTCCTGCAACCGGCATACGTATAATGATTCCTTCAGTCGTAATCATCATAATTTCATTTTCTTTATTGACTGCTTTCACACCTATGATATTTCCGGTCTTTTCCGTGATTTTATAGCACTTGACCCCTTTGCCGCCGCGGTTTTGTACGGTAAATTCATCCATAAGCGTACATTTTCCCATACCTTTTTCCGATACGGTCAAAAGCATTTCTCCCTGCGTGTTTAGCTGCATACCAACTACTTCGTCGTTTGCGGCAAGGCTCATACCGATTACGCCCATAGAATTTCTTCCGGTACTGCGCACATCCTTTTCATGAAAACGGATACACTGGCCATATTTCGTCACTAAAATAATGTCCTTGTCATGATCCGTCATTTTTACCTCGATCAGCTCATCATCTTCCCGCAGGCTGATCGCAGCAAGCCCCGTCTTGCGGATATTAGCGTACTCCTGAATCGGGGTCTTTTTGACAATCCCCTTTCTGGTCGCCATAAACAAATATTCCCCGTCTTTATATTCCTGAATCGGAATCAATGCTGTAATCTTTTCTCCTGGCTGTAGCTGCAAAAGGTTAATAATGGCTGTTCCTCTCGATGTGCGCCCCGCTTCTGGTATTTCATATGCTTTCATCCGGTACACACGCCCGGTATTTGTAAAAAACATTAAATAATGGTGCGAAGTGGTCATCATCAGGTCTTCGATATAATCGTCGTCGATCGTCTCCATCCCTTTGATGCCGCGCCCGCCGCGGTGCTGGCTGCGAAAATTATCCATGCTCATGCGCTTAATATAGCCCAATTTTGTCATTGTAACGATCGTATTCGTTACCGGGATCATATCTGCCATAGAAATATCCATCTCGTCATAACTGATCGCAGTCCTTCTTTCATCGCTGTATTTTTGCGATATCAGCAGGATTTCTTCCCGAATCACTCCTAACAGTTTTTTCTCATCGGATAAAATCGCTTTGTAATACGCGATTTTTTCAGCCAATTCCCGATACTCTCCCTCAATCTTCTCCCGTTCCAAGCCGGTAAGGGCGCGCAGACGCATATCTACAATCGCCTGAGCCTGCACATCGGTCAGCCCAAACTTCTCCATCAGCCGTTCTTTTGCCTGTGCTGTCGTCCTGCTTGCACGGATAATCGAGATCACTTCATCAATATGGTCTAAAGCAATCAGCAAGCCTTCCAAAATATGAGAACGCTCTTCAGCTTTATTCAGGTCATACTTTGTCCTTCTGGTGACTACTTCCTTCTGGTGCAGCAGATAATACTCCAGCATCTGCATTAAATTTAAGATTTTAGGCTGCTCGTTTACAAGTGCCAGCATAATCACGCCAAATGTATCCTGAAGCTGCGTATGCTTATACAACTGGTTTAAAATCATATTTGGACTGACATCTTTACGCAGCTCAATGCAGATACGCATTCCCTGGCGGTCAGACTCGTCCCGCAGCGCTGTAATTCCGTCTATTTTTTTGTCCCGTACAAGGTCTGCGATCTTTTCGATCAGCCTTGCCTTGTTTACCATAAACGGGAGCTCCGTAACGATAATGCGGTTCTTGCCGTTATTCATCGGCTCAATATTGGAGACCGCACGTACCCTGATCTTTCCTTTTCCAGTACGGTATGCCTCATTAATGCCCGCCGTGCCTAAAATGCTGCCGCCTGTCGGAAAATCCGGTCCTTTGATAATCTCCAGAATCTCCTCCATATCGGTCGCACGGTCATGTTCTACTTCATTGTCGATAATCTTTACAACAGCGTCAATAATCTCACGCAGATTGTGCGGCGGGATATTCGTCGCCATGCCAACTGCGATACCTGTCGTTCCATTTACAAGCAGATTTGGAAAACGTGCCGGAAGTACGACTGGCTCTTTTTCTGTCTCATCAAAGTTTGGCCTAAAGTCAACCGTATCTTTGTTAATATCGGCAAGCATTTCCATAGAGATTTTGCTGAGCCTTGCTTCCGTATACCTCATAGCCGCTGCGCCGTCGCCGTCCACAGAGCCAAAATTTCCATGACCATCTACCAGAGGATACCTAGTAGACCATTCCTGCGCCATATTTACAAGCGCCCCATAAATAGAACTGTCCCCGTGCGGATGATATTTACCCATCGTATCACCGACAATACGGGCACATTTACGGTGCGGCTTGTCTGGGCCGTTGTTCAGCTCGATCATAGAAAACAGCACCCTGCGCTGCACAGGCTTTAATCCGTCCCTGACATCCGGCAAAGCCCTGGAAGCTATCACACTCATAGCGTAGTCGATATACGAAGACTCCATTGTTTTTTTCAGATCTACCTCATGGATTTGATCAAATATCTTATCATCCATTTTAATTTACCCCCTAAATATCCAAATTCTGAACCTTTTGTGCATTCTCCTCAATAAATTCCCGTCTAGGCTCTACTTTGTCGCCCATTAAGGTAGTAAATGTCAGGTCAATTTCAGAAGATTTTTCTTCATCAATCATTACTCGTTTTAACACTCGTTTTTCCGGGTCCATAGTCGTATCCCATAACTGGTCAGAATCCATCTCCCCAAGCCCTTTGTACCGCTGGATCTTATTATTGCCGTCCCGTCCGATTTGCAGCAATATCTTTTCCAGCTCCTTTTCATCATAGGCATACCAGACGTTTTTATTTTTTTCAATTTTAAATAACGGCGGTGTCGCAAGGTAAATATGCCCCTGGCGAATCAGCTCCGGCATAAAACGATACAAAAACGTAAGCATTAACGTACTGATATGCGCGCCGTCTACGTCGGCATCTGTCATAATAATGATTTTATCATACCTGAGCCGTTCGATGTCGAAATCATCCTGAATGCCCGTACCAAAAGCCGTAATCATCGCTTTGATCTCCGCATTGCCGTAGATCTTATCCAAACGTGCCTTTTCTACATTTAGGATCTTGCCGCGCAGCGGAAGAATTGCCTGCGTTGCACGGTTTCTCGCTGTTTTTGCAGATCCGCCCGCAGAATCCCCCTCTACGATAAAAATTTCGCAGTTTTTCGGATCTCTGTCCGAACAGTCCGCTAATTTTCCTGGCAGCGACGTACTTTCCAGAGCGGTCTTTCTGCGTGTAAGGTCTCTCGCTTTTCTTGCCGCATCCCTTGCACGCTGAGCCAGCAGCGATTTTTCACAAATCGCTTTTGCTACCTGCGGATTCTGCTCTAAGTAATAGGTCAACTGCTCGCTCACAACAGAATCCACAGCACCTCTTGCCTCGCTGTTGCCAAGTTTTTGCTTTGTCTGTCCTTCAAACTGCGGCTCTTCGAGCTTTACGCTGATAATAGCAGTCAGCCCTTCCCTAATATCTTCGCCCGCTAAAGCATTGTCACTGTCTTTTAATATTTTATTCGCACGCGCATATGCATTAAATGTCTTGGTGATCGCATTGCGGAAACCAGCCAGATGCGTCCCGCCTTCAGGTGTAATAATATTGTTTACAAAGCTGTACGTCGAATCGTTATAAGAATCATTATGCTGAAGGGCAACCTCTACCATTACATTGTCCTTTTGTCCTTCACAGTAAATGACCTCAGGATACAATGCCTCATGGCTGCGGTTTAAATAAGTCACAAATTCCATAATTCCTCCCGCATAATGAAATTCATGCATCCGCACAGGATCTGTCCGTTTGTCTTTTAATACGATCCGCAGCCCTTTTGTCAAAAATGCCGTTTCCCGCAAACGCTGCTTTAACGTATCATAATCATATACTGTATCTTCAAAAATAGACCCATCTGGTGAAAACGTTACTTTTGTCCCTGTCTTTTGCGGATCACAAGTACCGGCTTCTTTTAGCGGATACATCGTATTTCCCCGCTCATAACGCTGCTTATACACTTTTCCGTCTACGCAGATCTCCACTTCCAGCCAGTTGGACAGTGCATTGACAACCGAAGCCCCGACTCCGTGCAGACCGCCGGACACTTTATAACCGCCGCCGCCAAATTTTCCTCCGGCATGTAGTACAGTAAACACAACCTCAACAGCAGGAAGTCCGGCTTTATGGTTGATACCGGTCGGTATGCCCCTTCCGTCATCAATTACCGTAATAGAATTGTCTGGATTGATCTTCACCTCAATATTTTTACAGTATCCGGCAAGTGCTTCATCGACAGAATTGTCCACAATCTCATATACAAGATGATGGAGTCCTCTTGATGAAGTGCTCCCGATATACATGCCGGGCCTTTTTCTCACTGCTTCCAGACCTTCCAAAATTTGGATCTGATCAGCTCCATAATTATTTTCGATCCCCATATGTCACCCTCCTGATTCTTCTGCATCGGTTATTTTACTTTTTGCATCACACTGCCGCTTTTCACCTCAAATACACGGTCAATCTGAAAACGATTCTTAACAAACTCATCCAAGCCTGTACAGGTAATAATTGTCTGTATATCATGAATGCTGGCAAGCAAATAATTCTGCCTGCTGCTGTCAAGCTCTGATAATACGTCATCTAACAGCAGCACCGGCGTATCATGGATCAGTTTTTTTACAAGCTCGATCTCAGATAACTTCAGTGATAACGCAGATGTGCGCTGCTGCCCTTGTGAACCAAATGTACGAATATCCACCCCGCCGATCTGAAACAGCAGATCGTCCCGATGCGGCCCGACTGAAGTCTGGCAGTACTTCATATCCTTCTGCCTGACCCTCTCTAGTTCTTTTTCAAATTGATCCGCCTGCACTCCTGGCTCATAAGTCAGCCGCAGCTCCTCCCGATTTCCAGAAATATTTTTATGAATACTGTATACAATCTCACTTAGTTCTTTGATGAATGCACTTCTGCGGCGTATAATCCGTTGTCCATACTCTATTAGCTGCATATCCCAAACAGAAAGTGTATCTATCAATTCCCGGCGAAAAATCAAGTCTTTTAACAGTTTATTTCTCTGATTCAAAATTTTATTATAATTCGTCAGGTCAGACAGATAAATCTTATCTAATTGACATAATTCCAGGTCCAAAAAGCGTCTGCGCTGTGAAGGACCATTTTTAATAATGTTTAAGTCTTCCGGTGAAAAAAAAACAATATTTAAAATTCCAAAAAGCGCTCCTGCCTTTTTAATTGGAATCCGATTGACCGCAATCCCTTTGGAACGATTTTTCTTCAGATGGATATCGATCTGAAATTCCTTATCATTTTTAAGCACAAAGGTACGAATATGGGATTCTTCCTTGCCAAATTGAATCAAATCCCTGTCTTTGCTGCCCTTATGAGACTTTGATGTGCCGCTGACATAAGCCGATTCCAGCACATTGGTTTTCCCCTGTGCATTATCGCCAAACAGGATATTCGTCCCTGATGTAAAATCAATCTTCAGATTTTCGTAATTGCGGTAATTTTTCAATTCGATGGATTGAATCATCATTGTGATATTTGTATTGTCTCCCCATGATAAGAAACAATATCTCCGTCATGTAATTTTTTCCCACGCTGAAGCTCCGTCCTGCCATTTAAAATAACCTCGCCGCCTTGAATGGCTATTTTTGCTTCTACACCGGAGCTGACCATGCCGCCTAACTTCATTGCCTGGCCTAGTTTAATATAATCATCTTTAATTTTTACACTTTTCATAGATCCCCTCGCTGTCATCAACTGTTTACAGAATTAAAATTTACCGGAAGGATCAGATAAATATAGTTGTCATTATCGTCCCGGATAAAACACGGTGCTTTTGGATTTACCATATACAGCATGACGTCTTCTTCATCAATCACACGCAGTGCATCCATAAAAAACTTCGGATTGAACCCAATCATCAGGTCTTTGCCTTCTTTTTCAATCAAAATCTCTTCATTCATAGAGCCGATAAAAGAAGAAATCTGAAGTTCCATATGTGTGTCTTTAACGTCCATAATAATCGGCTTTTTGTCCCCTTCTTTTACAAGAAGCGTTGCACGGTCGATACATCCTAATAGTTCCCGCTTATTGATCTTGATCTTCGTTTCATAAGCTGAAGACAGCATCTGATCAATTTTAAAGTATTCTCCGTCAATCAGTCTCGATACTACCGTTGTCTTTTCAAATTCAAATACGATATGATTCTCTGAAATATAGATATCTACATTCTGATCGGCTGAACCAGGCAGTATTTTGCTGATTTCTTGCAAAGCCTTTCCTGGAACAATGACTTTTTTATTTTCATAGTTATTTTTTAATTCTATATTGCGAATGGAAATACGATGTCCGTCCAGCGAAACAACCTTCAGTTTGTTCTCCTGAATCTCAAACAGTTCTCCTGTCATTAATTTGTTTGTATCATTGTCAGCGATGGAAAAAATTGTCTGGCGGATCACTTCTTTTAAAGTAAACTGCGTAATGGAAACCGTTTCATTTTTTTCTGTATCAGGCAGATATGGAAAGTCTTCTCCTGATTTGCCAATAATATTAAATTTTGCTTTTTCACAAGTAATGACTGTTTTAAAAGAAGAATCAGAGGTAATCGTAATATCATTGTCAGGCAGCTTTCGTACGATTTCTGAAAAAATCTTTGCATCTAACGCAATCACACCTGGTTCTTTGATGGTTCCTTCGATAGAAGTTTGTATGGCTAGTTCCATATCGTTTGCGATTAACTTTATTTCCCCTTCAGAGGCATCGATCAGGATGCATTCTAAAATAGGCATCGTTGTTCTTGTAGGAACTGCTTTGATTGCGGTGTTTACTCCATATAATAAATTCGCTTTTGAACAGATCAGCTTCATGTGCATAACTCCTTTCGGGGTAAATTTTATAAATAATATATATAATAACTCATAGTAGTAATAATAGGGTTCGTGTAAAAGTGTAAAAGCACTTTAAGCCCTTAAAATATCATTGATTACAACCTTTAAAACTACGTGAACAACTTCACGTGAGCAGCTTTATAATCTGTGTATAACTTGAAAGTCAAATAAGCGGTCAAAATCTGCAGTGTTTAAGTGGACAGGTTATACAGTACCATAAACAGGAAATCCTTCAGTTATCCACAGTTATCCACATTTTATTGTGGATAACTGTGGATAATATAGTAATAGTCTTGGCAGATTCGTGTATAAACATACAAAATGTTGGAAAACATAAATCTGAAAGAAAAATGGTTTGTTATTAGTTTGGATTGATCTTTTTGCGGATCGTTTCTATTAAAGTCAGTGTAGCTGGATTGCTGCTGCATTCGGCTTCGATCTTTTCGATGCCATGTATGATTGTGGAATGGTCGCGGCCTCCAAGTATTTCACCGATCCCTGCAAGGGAAGCGCCGGTCATATTTTTACATAGGTACATTGCAATCTGGCGCGGCCTTACAATATCACTGCTTCGCGATTTGGAAATAAGCTGTTCCGGCGTCTTTTGAAAATGTTCAGCTACAATCTCGATAATTAACTGCGGCGTGATTTCTCTGTGCATATCCGGGTTTATAATACTTTCGAGCTGCTCTTTTGCGGTTTCGATTGTAATTTCAACATTAGTTAACCGCGAAAAAGCCATCAGGCGGTTCAGCGCGCCTTCAAGCTCTCGAATATTGGACTTGATATTAGTGGCTATGTATTTAATAATCTCATCGTCAAATTCAATGTTGTCCATTTCCTCTTTTCGGCGAAGGATCGCCATACGTGTTTCATAATCAGGCGAACCGATATCCGCCATGCATCCCCATTGGAACCGGGAACGGAAGCGTTCTTCCAAGGTAGTCATTTCTTTTGGAGGTTTATCGCTGGAAACGACAATTTGCTTGCCGGCATTGTACAGGACGTTAAACGTATTAAAAAATTCTTCCTGTGTTCGGTCTTTTCCTATTATAAATTGAATATCATCTATTAAAAGTACGTCAACGTTACGGTATTTGTCGCGGATCGCGTTAATCTGGGAATTGCTTCCGTTTCGAATCGCGTCGATCACTTCATTTGTAAATACCTCTGAAGGTACATATTGTATTTTCAGGTTGGGGTGGTTTGCCAGGATATGGTGCGCAATGGAATGCATTAAATGTGTTTTTCCAAGTCCCACACCTCCCCATAAAAAAAGCGGGTTGTATTTTTTTGCAGGGTTATTAGCTTCTTCTGCGACTACCAGAGAAATTGTATGCGCGAGTTTATTATTGCTGCCAACTACAAAAGTATCAAATGTATAGTTTGGATTCAGATCATGATTTTTATGGGAGGCAGCGTCCTCCTGCATGGCAGTTGATTTTGCTGGTTTCATTTTCTTCGCATCTTCTGGAAGAATAAATTCAATCTCATAGTCAATGCCTGTCATTTCTGCAATTACAACTTTTAAAGGAGTCAGATACTTCTTTGTAATGTAGTTTAGTGCAATCTGCTCCGGCGGGGCGAGGATATAGATTTTGTCGCCGTCGATCCGAAAGATTTCCAAAGGTTTAATCCACGATTCATAGACTACTTTGGAAAGTTCGTATTCTTCTTTTACAGTTAATAGTATTTCTTGCCATTTTTCCTCAACTAACATATCATATCTCCGTCATTTTTATACATTTTAGAAAAGCAGATAAAAAGCCACACTATATATCATAAACCAAAATGACGAATTTAGCAATTAAATCTTCAGATAAAAAAATGGACTCTGAAGTGGATAAAGTGTCGAAAATAGAAAAATAATGTAATCTGGCATATTTTTGTAAGGAGCTTATTCACATAGAATAAACCTCTTTTTTGGCAGTTTTTAGAAGTTATCCACAATTTTGTGAGCTTTTGAAATGCTTTAAAATCAACAATTTTTTTAAAAATCGCAAAAAATCTGTGGATAAGTATGTGTATAAGTTTTTGTTTATAAAAAAAATGTGGATAACTTTCCTGTGAAAACATGTGGACAGGGATAGCTGTAAAAAATTTCATAAAAAAATTATAAAAAGCAAAGGTTTTTCTTGACTTGCGCATCTTTTTTGTTATAATTGTAATGGTATTTTTTCAATAGTAAGGATTTGAAAGAGGAGGTGCATGTAATATGAAGATGACATTCCAGCCAAATAAAAGACATAGATCGAAAGTGCATGGTTTTAGGAAAAGAATGAGTACAGCAGGCGGAAGAAAGGTATTGGCTGCAAGAAGATTAAAAGGAAGAAAGAAGTTATCAGCATAGGCCACATCTTTTGTGGTCTTTCTTCTTATTTTACAGTAAAACGGTTATTTTTTTAAAACAGCTTTTCGTAAAGCGTTTCCATTGAAAAAATCCCATAAAAAATAACCGTTTCTTATATCTATTTTGAATTTGAGAAGGAAGCAGAGTTGTTTAGGTAAAAAACATGAAATTTTCTGAATCGTTAAAAAAGAATTCTGATTTTCAAAAGGTATATAGAGAAGGGAAATCCTATGCAAACCGTTTTCTTGTAATGTATATTTTGGAAAACGGGACAGGTTCTAACAGGGTAGGAATTTCAGTCAGTAAGAAGGTAGGCAACAGTATTGTCAGACATCGGGTGAAGCGTTTGATTAAAGAGGCTTACAGGCTGCATGAGGACATGTTTTTAAATGGTTTAGACATTGTAGTGATTGCAAGAATATCAGCGAAAAAAATATCTTATTGGGAAACAGAGAGTGCACTGATGCATCTTGCAGGTCTTCAGAATATTTTAAATTGAATAAAGAGATGAGAAAAATTGAAAAAAATAATAATTTGTGGTATAAATTTTTATAAAAGGTATTTATCGCCGATGAAAACAGTAAAGTGTCCTTACTTTCCGTCGTGTTCTGATTATGCGCTTGAAGCGGTCAAAAAACATGGAGCGGTCAAAGGAGGGCTGCTTGCGGCATGGAGAATCCTGCGCTGCAATCCATTTTCAAAAGGCGGTTATGATCCTGTCCCATAAGGAGGTATTTCATTGACTACGATCATACTGACACAATATTCCGGTTCTATTTTAGGTCCCATTGCAAAGGTCTTGGGATGGGTAATGAATTGGGTCTATCTGTTTTTAGAAAATGTATTTGGAATCGAAAACATAGGTATTACCATAATTGGATTAACGATTTTAATTTATATGTGTATGCTTCCGCTTACGGTTAAGCAGCAGAAATTTTCTAAGCTTCAGCAAAAAATGCAGCCTGAGATCAAAGCGATTCAGGAGAAGTACAAAGGCCGCAGGGATCAGGAATCCCAGTTGGCAATGAACGAGGAGACACAGGCACTGTATGCCAGATACGGGATCTCTCCGATGGGAACATGCCTGCCGATGCTGTTGCAGCTCCCGGTATTTTTTGCATTGTACCGCGTGATTTATAACGTACCTGCTTATGTATCCGGGGTAAAAGCAGCGTTTGACGGAGTGGTAGAAGGAATTATCCATACAGCCGGGTATCAGGGAATTATGGAAAAATTTCTGGAAAACCTGAAACTGACTCAGCAGATTGGGGCAGATTTTAACAGCTCAAACTTAGAAGCGGTAAAGAATTTTATTGTAGATTCTATTTATAAAATGCCGACTACAGGCTGGGATGAATTAAGAGCGTCATTCCCAGGCTTACAGCAGGTGATTGATTCTACTGAAGTGCAGCTCAATCATATGAATACGTTTCTTGGAATGAATATTTCGGATTCGCCGCTTGCAATTATGATGAGCAGTTTTCAGCAGCACGCGTATTTATTTGTACTTTTGGCGCTTTTAATACCGTTTTCTTCGTATGCTTCTCAGATGCTCAACATCAAGCTGATGCCACAGGCAGATTCAGACCCTGATAGCCAGATGGCAAGGCAGATGAAGATGATGAATTATACAATGCCTTTATTTTCAATGGTACTTTGTTTTAGCGTACCGGTTGGACTTGGTATTTACTGGATTTTTAGTTCTTTGACAAGATGTGTCCAGCAGTATTTTGTAAACAAGCATATTCAAAATCTGGATTTGGATCAGGTAATTGCAAAAAATGTTGAGAAGCGTAAGAAAAAACTTGAAAAAATGGGGATCAGTGAAAATCAGATACGCAATGCCGCAAAAATGAGCACGAAAAGCAGTGCGCAGCTATCGGCAAATCTGTCCAAAGCAGAAAGGGACGCGAAGATCGAAAAAGCATACGAATATAGAAAAACAGCCAATCCGAATAGTTTAACAGCAAAAGCAAACTTGGTGAAGGATTTTAATGAAAGGAATAATAAATAAAGGGGAGATTTTTGTGATGGAGTTTATTGAGGTAAGTGCAAAAACAGTGGGTGACGCGATTACAGATGCTTTGGTTCGGCTTGGCGTGACAAGCGATCAGTTGGAATATGAAGTAGTAAACGAGGGAAGCACAGGATTTTTAGGATTTGGAAGTAAGCCTGCGGTCATTAAGGCGCGGAAAAAATATTCTCCAGAAGAGAATGTAAGAGAATTTTTAACAAATGTATTTGATGCTATGCATCTCGATGTAGAAATTGTATCGAAATACGATGAAGAAAACGGTTTGATTGATGTTGAATTTAAGGGAAATGAAATGGGAGTCCTGATCGGAAAACGGGGGCAGACACTGGATTCTTTACAATATCTGACCAATCTTGCCGTTAACAAACAGACAGATCATTATGTTAAAGTGAAGTTAGATACTGAAGATTATCGCAAGAGGAGAAAAGATACATTAGAAAATCTTGCTAAGAATATTTCATATAAAGTAAAGAGGACAAAACGGCCCGTTGCATTAGAGCCGATGAATCCGTTCGAGCGCAGGGTGATTCATTCTGCTTTGCAAAATGACCGGTTTGTATCAACCCATAGCGAAGGGGAAGAGCCATACCGACATGTAGTCGTTACTTTGAAAAGAAATTAAAAAAGAAATTGCAGGCTGTCAGGAAATATAGTATTTCCTGGCAGTTTTTCAAATACAATATTTATGCAGTTTTGGCAGGAATGGAGGGATTTTGATTATATGAATACGGATACGATTGCCGCGGTTGCTACGGCGATGGCGAGTTCTGGAATAGGAATTATTCGAATCAGCGGGGAAGAAGCGATTGAAATTGCAGACCGCATCTTCCAGCCGAAAAACGGCAGGCCTTTGAGGGAATGTGCATCTCATACGATTCACTATGGATATATTATCAATCAGGATGAAATCGTTGATGAGGTTCTTGTACTGCTGATGAAAGCGCCGAACAGTTATACAAAAGAGGATACGATAGAAATTGATTGTCATGGCGGTATCCTTGTGATGAAAAAGATTCTGGAAACCGTAATTTGTCACGGTGCCAGACCGGCAGAGCCGGGAGAGTTTACAAAGCGGGCGTTTTTAAATGGAAGAATTGATCTGACGCAGGCAGAATCGGTGATTGATATTATTAATTCTAAAAATGAATTTGCGTTAAAAAGTTCGCTTAATCAGTTAAGAGGTTCAATTTTAAATAAAATAACAGCGATGCGTGAACAAATGATCCATGAAATCGCATTTATTGAATCTGCACTTGACGACCCGGAGCATTATTCTCTGGATGGATATTCACAGCAGCTAGGCGGTATCGTCAGCGGGTTAAAAAGTGAGATCCAGCATTTGCTTGATACCGCAGACCAGGGCAGAGTAATAAAGGAAGGCATTCACGCTGTGATTGTAGGAAAGCCAAATGTAGGAAAGTCTTCTCTGTTAAATGTGCTCGCCGGATCAAACCGGGCGATCGTTACAGAAGTAGCGGGCACGACAAGAGATATTTTGGAAGAGCAGATTAACTTGAACGGAATCAATTTAAATATCATAGATACGGCTGGAATTCATGAAACTGAAGATCTTGTTGAAAAAATTGGCGTGGATAAGGCAAAGGAATATCTGGAACAGGCAGACCTGGTGCTTTATGTGATTGACAGCTCCAAAAGCCTGAGTGATGAAGATTATGAAATTGCAAAAATGGTCGAGGGTAAAAATGTAATTGTATTAGTAAACAAATCAGATCTGGAGCAAAAGGCATGTCTGGAACATATAGCGCACGTATCTCAACATGTAATTAGTATTTCAGCAAAAGAGGGAGACGGGATAGAACAATTAGCAGATCAGATCAGCACAATGTTTTTGCATGGCAAACTGGATTATAACGATGAAGTAATGATTACAAATATCAGGCATAAAAATGCTTTGGCACGGGCATCGGAAAGTTTAAAGATGGTAGAAGAAAGTATTGAAAACCAGATGCCGGAGGATTTTTATTCGATCGATTTAATGAATGCATATGAATCATTGGGGAAGGTAATTGGTGAATCTGTAGAAGATGATCTGGCAGATGAAATCTTTTCAAAATTCTGTATGGGTAAATAACTGTTTTACAACAATAGATGGAGGTTTTTAGATGGAATGTCCAAGTAAGAATCAAATCAGCAAAAATAAATTAGAAGAAACATACGACGTAGTCGTTGTTGGTGCCGGACATGCCGGGTGTGAAGCTGCGCTTGCCTGTGCCAGGCTTAATTTGGAAACGATTATATTTACCGTAAGTATTGACAGTATTGCGTTAATGCCGTGCAATCCGAATATCGGAGGAAGTTCCAAGGGACATTTGGTCAGGGAAATTGACGCACTGGGCGGACAAATGGGCATCAATATTGACAAGACATTTATCCAGTCCAAAATGTTAAATAAGTCCAAAGGCCCGGCAGTCCATTCTTTACGTGCGCAGGCGGATAAAGCCGATTACAGCAGGCAGATGAGAACGACGCTCCAGCATACAGAACACTTAACGATTCGGCAGGCTGAAGTATCTGAAATATTAACCGAGCCTTATCAGGAAGCGGAATCTAAAGAAAGTTTAATGTCTTTTAAAGATAGTAATAGCAATCAGAAGCTTAATGTACAGCCAGAAGATATATCCAAAGATTACGAAAAGTTAAATATAAATATAGAAAATAAAAAAATCATCGGTGTAAAAACAGTTTCAGGAGCTGCTTATTATTGTAAGGCTGTAATTTTATGTACTGGTACTTATCTGCGCGCTAGGTGCTTAACGGGAGAAATGATTGCACATACCGGGCCAAACGGATTGATGGCTGCAAACTACCTTACGGATTCTTTAGTACAAAACGGTGTAGAAATGTTCCGCTTTAAGACTGGTACTCCAGCAAGAATGGACAAAAGATCTCTTGATTTTTCAAAGATGCAGGAGCAAAAAGGAGATGAACGCGTTGTTCCATTTTCTTTTACAACGAACCCTGAGGATGTACAGATTGACCAGGTTTCCTGCTGGCTGACTTATACGAATGAAAAAACACATGAGATTATCCGCGATAACCTGGATCGTTCTCCTATTTATGCCGGCGTGATCGAAGGAACAGGCCCGCGCTACTGTCCGTCAATCGAGGATAAAGTAGTAAAATTTCCAGAGAAAGACAGGCATCAATTATTTATAGAGCCTGAAGGAATTCATACAAATGAGATGTATGTCGGCGGCATGTCAAGCTCTCTGCCTGAAGATGTGCAGTATGCTATGTACCGGACAGTGCCGGGCTTGGAACATGCTGATATTGTACGATGCGCTTATGCGATAGAGTATGACTGCATCAATCCGAATCAGCTCTATCCGTCACTGGAATTTAAAAAGATACATGGGCTGTTCAGCGGCGGGCAGTTTAATGGCAGCTCCGGTTACGAAGAAGCTGCCGCACAGGGATTAATCGCAGGCATTAACGCTGCAATGGAGATCCTTGGCAAAGAGCCACTGATTCTTGACCGTTCCGAAGCCTATATTGGAGTACTAATTGATGATCTTGTAACAAAAGAAAATCATGAACCATATCGAATGATGACTTCCAGGGCAGAGTATCGTCTGCTTCTGCGGCAGGACAATGCGGATCTGCGCCTGACAAAAAAAGGCTATAAAGTAGGGCTGATACCAAAAGAACGCTATGAATGGGTATTAAAAAAAGAGCGGTTGATTCAAGCTGAAGTAGAGCGTGTCTGTGCTGTTGTCGTAGGAGCAAATCAAAAAACGCAGCAAGTATTGAAAAAATATAAAAGCGTTCCTTTAAATACAGGATCTACTTTAGCTGAACTGATTAGAAGGCCGGAATTAAGTTACGAATTGTTATCTGAGCTGGATCAGGACAGAAAAGAACTGCCTTACGATGTAGTCGAACAGGTGAATATTAATATCAAGTACGATGGTTATATTAAGAGGCAGATTAAACAGGTGGAAAGCTTTAAAAAGCTGGAAAAGAAAAGGTTGGAAAAAAATTTTGATTATGATGCAGTGAGTGGGCTTAGAATGGAAGCTAGGCAGAAGTTAAAGATGTACTGTCCGGTATCGATTGGGCAGGCATCCAGAATATCTGGGGTATCTCCAGCAGATATTTCTGTTTTGTTAGTGTATTTGGAGCAGTATTATCATAATAAAAATAAAAGTTGATTTAATTTGTTTTGGATTTGGTAATTTTTTTGGGAAGGGACGCCGGGAGAGAGGATGTGCCTCCCCTGGCGGCGTCAGTTCCAGAATGTTAAGAATCCCTAAGTATCCTGCTGGTACGCTGTGGCTGTGTCCGGTCGCGCCAACTAGTTCGCTGCCTGCTGGCAGCTAAAGGTGCCGCTTGGCTGCGCCCCTGGTTGCCCCGCAGAATACTAAGGGCTTCTAAGCATTCTTCCAAAGCCGCCGCCAGGGGAGGCACATCCTCTCTCCCGGCTGCTCTTTGTAAAGTGTTACGAAAACATTCTAGGTTGTTTTACATGGTGGGAGGCTTGTCCAAATGTTCAGATTGTTTTGCTAACACTGTGTATTTTTGTTTTTTTGCTATTGACAGGAAGAATGGGATAGCGGTGATTTTTACTTTGGTTTTTACAGTTTGCCATTTGATAGGCTGCGTGACTGGTTTTATTATTTGACAATTTATTTTATTATAAATGGCATTTATTGTTGGATATAGAATTGACAGGAGGGAAGAACAGAAAGTTATGAAGGATAAATTTGATTTATTGGAAGATAGGCTGCTGCAATGGGGGTTTTCATTGAATGAGGAGCAGAAAGATAAGTTTTCAGACTATTATGATTTGTTGATTGAGTGGAATCAGGTTATGAATCTGACGGCGATTACTGAATTTGATGAAGTAGTGGTGAAGCATTTTTTAGACAGTATTTCTCTGGCGGCTTATATAAAATTAAATGAGCATTGGAAAATAATTGATGTGGGAACTGGGGCTGGTTTTCCAGGAATTCCTTTGAAAATTATGTTTCCGGGACTTCGTGTATTGTTAGCGGATTCTTTAAATAAAAGGGTTCGATTTTTAAATGCAGTGATTGACAAGCTGAAGCTGAATCATATCGAGGCAGTTCATTGCAGGGCAGAAGAGCTTGCACACAAACATGAATATCGGGAACAGTATGATCTGTGTGTGTCGCGTGCAGTTGCAAATTTGTCAAGTTTAAGTGAATATTGTTTGCCTTATGTAAAAGAAGGAGGAATGTTTGCTGCATATAAATCGGCAGGAATTGAGAAGGAGATTGAAGAGTCAAAAAATGCAGTGAAGCTGTTAGGTGGAAAACTGCATAAAGTAATGCAATTTCAACTGGCAGATACGGAGTATTTAAGATCCTTTGTATTGATTGATAAAGTAAAGCATACACCGAATAAATATCCAAGAAAAGCAGGTACGCCGGTGAAAGATCCTTTGTAAAGATAAAGCCTGCGATCCTAACGGAAAGGATTTTTAAGACAACCGCTATAGAACTATAGAGAACAAGTTTGAATTATTTATTGATTTTTGATTATGTGTTGCTGTATCAGTGAGAAAAATTTAGATTTTATTTTACTACAGATTGGAAAAGTTAAAAAAATCAGAAAGCAGATTTTATATCTTATAAAACCTGCTTTCTGATTTTTATTTTTTGCTTAATTGCGGGAATGCAGCAAATAGTAAGTATTTCTAATGTAACTTTGATTATTTTATATAATGTTTTTTCCGAAATAACGATGTGTACATTTTTTATATGTAATATATTGTTCTCCAAATATGTTTTCAAGATATTTTTCTTCTTGCAGTATTTGAAGATGAAGAGTAAGTATCGTAAGCAATGTAAGTATCAACAGTACCAAATTTAGATAGAGGAGAAGAATACCAATATACATAAAATCAAAGCCTAAAAATGCAGGATTTCTGCTGTACTTGTAAATACCGTGAGAAATTAATTCTGTTTTATCTTTTTTAGGAATTCCAGCCCGCCAACTGTTTTTCATCGTTAATATAGCTATCAGGAATATAAAATCGCCTGCTGCTCCAATAAAAATACCTGTGATTCTTGCTAAGGCAGGAAGAGTACTGCAATTAAATAAGATGGAACAGATTTGTACAGGGATGATCATTCCAGTTGAAAGTTTAAGCAAAATTTCAGTATTCCGTATAGATTTTTCGCATCGCTGCCCAAGCTGATAGGTTTGTATACCCTGTATTTTTTGTGCAAACATTTTTATAAAGTATATGCTGTAAAATACAATTAATATCAGTAATGCAGAAGGTAGAAATACATTGCTAATGTTTGTGGTCAAATATCCAGAAGTTGGCGTGCCAGCGTTATTGATCATTGCATATTGATACATTTGACTACTCCTTAATGGTTTGTCAATATCAGGACAGAAATCAGTTCTTAATATGTTTATCGTACCTTGTTATTTTTAAAATAAAGACTCAATTTCTGACCTGATAAAGAGCGGATAAATAGTATTGGCATAAAATAAAAAAATTATGAACAGGCTGCTATCTTATAAATATGTTGTCTGATCGTTTCAGGTATTTCTAATTGTGGAAGCTTGCGGCAGTTGGAAACATAAATATCTTTTATAGCTGGATTGTATTTTTTATATTCCTGGCATATTTCTTTTGTATTTTCATGGCTTATGATATAGATTTTATTTTGTATTTTCGGTAGGGCATGTATAATATTAATATTTGTATAATTGCTTAAAATACTTGCATACAAATACTTTCCGTAAGAGTGATTATAATGTGCATTATAATAAGAAATGTCTACGTATTTTTCTGGAATATTAATCTTGTTATAAAAATATTCATAGGTATATTGGTCTAAAATATTTTCTTTATTCATAATGCAATTATATAAAAATGTGCCTAAAATAGGAGCGGTTAGAATTTTATCTAATATTTTTTCTTTTTTTGCTGCCTGTTTTATCAGTTCATCGATTGGCGGAGGACTGATAATAATAATTTTATCTATCATTTCAGGATAAATCCGTGCTGCCATTAATGTAGCAGAACTGGAATATTCGGTGGCACATATGCTTGTTTTCTTTTTGATAACTTCTTTAATAAAATCACTGATTAGCTGAACATATAAATAGTTGATATAAATAATGTTTGGCTTATCAGATTTTCCGCAGCCAGGCAGGTCTATTTTATAAATATGAAAATGTTCAGCTAATTCATTATCAATACGATACCATTCTTCCTGTGAAGAAGCAGGCGACAGGTTATGGATCAATAGAAGAGCAGGCTTATTTTCATCACCTTTTTCTGAGTAATTAATATTTAAGTTTTTCCAGGTATATATTTTATAATTCTTTGATGATGTAACAGGTATCAAGCATCGATCTGTGATAAAATTAAATGCGTGCATTCCTGCCAATAATAATGTTGATGCGACTGAAATTTGTTTGATTGCTTTATTCATAAGTATCCTCCTTGTTTATTAAAATTGTTTTATATATACAATCTGCTGCAAATTTGCAGCCTGGTTGCTCATATGGATTTGAAATTTGTTGTTAGATTTTAATATGTTTATTTTATTCTTAACTATTATTATACCTTATTTTTTACTGGATATGTTTAAATATTTTGTTAAAATTTAAAATAATTTATTAGGAAGATTTGCTTGGAGTAATGTGTTGGATTTATTTTGTTATTTATTTTATTGAAAATGTTTCACGTGAAACATTGTATGGGAAGTTAGGGGTATTTGAAATGTGAAATAATACTATAAGGAAGAGTTTATTTATTGCATGATGGGACGCTAGAGTGTGTTTGAAAAATCATTCCCGTGATCTGCACTCCCCACTTTGCGGAGAATTTATCCCAAATTTAGTCAACATAGCCCGCTATGACTCCTAAATTTGGGATAAATTCACCACAAACTGTGAAGCACATCTCACAGAAAGCATTTTTCAAACACGCTCTAGGAGAGAGGATTGGTACGCTTTGGCTGCGTCAGTTCCAGAATATTAAGAAGCACTATGCATTCTGCTGGTACGTTGTGGCTGTGTCCGGTCGCGGCACCTTGTCCGCTTCCGGCTGACCGCCGGCAGCTATCGGTGCCGCTTGGCTGCGCCCCTGGTTGTTTTGCAGAATGCTAAGTGCTTCTAAATATTCTTCCAAAGCCGCAGCCAAAGCGTACCAATCTTCTCTCCTGGCTGTTTTTCATAAGTGTTGAGAAAACAAGTTTGATATTGTAATTTTTGACATAAAATAGCTGTGATTGTGTTATGGCTTATAGTTGGGTATGTTTGCTGTGATAATAATAAATGGATTTGGAAATAAGAGTGGGGAATGAGAATTTTGCAAGAAGAAAAGCAATGAATAGAAAAGAAGATAAGTATTTATATGAAAGGAAATTTGGTAATGTAATAATGAACGAAATGAAATAGGGCAAAATAGATAAAAGATAAGGTGATAAAATAGATTATTATGTTTTTTAGTCTATTTATTATTTTATTTATAAAATTCCTTGTATATATTATCATTAATTTGATTATTTGTAAATCGTATCTTTTATTTTTCTTATCTAAGTTTTATGATAGTTTACTTCAGTCTAATAGTGAAAACAGTAACTAGCGTCGTTTGCATTCGATTATGCAATGAATATAAGTAGAAGAAGTAATAGTATATATTTATAGGGATTGTTAAATATAGGTTGTTGATACATATGGACAAAAACTAAACTTTTACCTTCTATTGGTGTGAACCAGACTATTGTTTGATTTCTGATCGGATAGTAAAGTAGCAGAATACTTATAGAAGATAGCTTTTTATAAAAATGGTGGTAAATTAAGAATGATATGCGCTTTCTTTAGGAATCAATCACTTATAAATGATAGAATGCTGATAGAAAGTATTTTTGATATACTATCTTAGAATGAGAGGAATCAGTATCGTGGTAGAATCAATAAAAAGAAATAGTGTGAAAGAATATGCACATTCATATTGATGGTATATAAAACTTTAAATAGTAAAAATAATAAATAGATAAAGTGTTTAACAAGAAAAAAAGATAACAAAGATGATAAAGAAAAGAATTCAATGGAAAGGACTGTAAATTGAAAAGGCAATAAATTGAAAACCAAAATAATAAAATTGAATTAGAGACAATATATTTGCATAAAGAAAACAAGTTGAGTTAAATAATAATAAGCAAATGAATTGTAGAAGTTATGGGTTTGTAAAATAATAAAATAGTAGCGTTAATAAATGGAAATTATAGAGTGGATGTAGAAGAGGTGGAATAAATAATAGAAATAAAGACGATTAGTGATAGTGCTGAGATACAGTAAGTGAAGAGTAAAATAGAAAATTATTTAATAGATATAAATAATATGTTTTCTGCTAAGAAGAACATGATATTATCTTTAAAAATGTTTACGAAGGAGTTTGTTTTGTTAAACAATTTTTACGGCAGTTTTATATATTTTTACTTTTGAAGCTTTTAGCTGTCTTTCTATCTACTTATAATACGCAATTTAATCCCATGTACCAATATGTTGCAAAGAATAAAGTGAATCAAAGAAGAACAAAAGTTGAAATGATAATATAAAAGTTATAATTTATGTCTGCTTTATTGGAGTTAAATGTATTTGGTAAAAATTAAGTAAGTATTTTTTTATTTGATATAAATATTTTTCATGATATTCTTTGGATCAGAAAATGTTTCACGTGAAACATTTTAAAAAGAAAAAAGTAATATTTTCATAAATATAATTTTTTTTTTTACGTTCGTATCAAAAATAGTTCATCTACACACAATTTCCAGTATTAAAAATTTTAAATTGCGTGTTAATATAAAATAATAAGAAATAATATTTTTTTGAAGAGTCAAAACCTGTCTTAAAAAATATTACCATTCGTATTCCTATCTTTATGTAATATGTTTGATAACCTCATAGAGTATAGCCCATTATTCAACTAAATATTGATTCAAATTTCCCACAAATCATAAAATACATCTGTCAAAAATATTTAAAAAGGGATGCTAACTCCAAGAAACCATTAAAAATTTCTAATTAGGCATTGTTTATTGTGAACAATAGAAAATCAGCCAGGATGTTCCAATTTCCTCTCCTGGCGTCCCTCTATGTTAAAAAAATCACATAATCTAATTATTATCAAAGCCTTATAAACAAATTTGAGTAGTAATAAACAGTGAGAAATTAATCTATGAAAATGTTTCACGTGAAACATTTTTGTCAGTATCATACATTTATAACTTTACTAATTAAATTTATGAAAATCCAGATTATGTTTCACGTGAAACATTACATTTTAATTACACTCTGAAAAATAATACGACAACCACAAATTATATCAAAAACACTTAATTTGCTGTTTTTTATAGATAAAGAATACGAATAAAGCCAAACATAGTATAAAGTGCTAAAAGTAAGATTTTTTACAAAATCTATAGAAAATAAAATGCTATGGTGATATAATAGAAAATATTGAGAAGAAAGCGGCTGGAATATTTACAGATGGTAAATAATCTGCTAGTATTGCGATTCAGAAAGGAAAAGTAATGGGAAGAATCATTGCTATAGCAAATCAGAAGGGCGGAGTAGGCAAGACAACTACCGCAATTAATTTATCATCTTGTCTTGCAGAATTGGGTAAAAGGATATTGACCATTGACCTTGATCCACAGGGGAATACGACCAGTGGGATTGGTTTAGAGAAAAGTGAATTAGAGAATACGGTTTATGAATTGCTCCTGGATGAATGTTCAGTGAAGTCTAGTATTTATCCTACACAAGTGGATGGGCTGAAGATTATTCCGTCAAATGTGAATCTGTCAGGTGCAGAAATTGAACTGTTAGGTGTGAATGATAAGGAATATTTATTGAAAAATGCCATAGATTATATTAGAGATGATTTTGATTTTGTAATCATTGATTGCCCGCCTGCTTTGAATATGCTGACCGTAAATGCGATGACGACGGCTAATTCCATTCTTGTTCCGATTCAATGTGAGTATTATGCGTTGGAAGGACTGAGTCAGTTAATACATACAATCGACCTCGTGCAGCAGCGATTGAATCCGCGGTTGATTATTGAAGGGGTTGTATTCACGATGTATGATGCAAGAACGAATTTATCCATGCAGGTTGTGGAAAATGTAAAAGAAAATCTCAATACAACGATCTATAAGACGATCATTCCAAGAAATGTGAAATTAGCAGAGGCACCTAGTCATGGACTGCCGATCAATCTATATGATAAACGATCTGCCGGCGCTGAAAGTTATCGACTGCTGGCAAAGGAAATAATCAATAGAAAGGATTTGTAAAATGCCTGTAAAAAAGAGTGGTCTGGGAAAAGGGCTGGGAAAAGGATTAGATTCTTTGATCCCGGATAAAGTGGGAGTTACGGAAACAATCGAAGAAGAGAAAAAAGAAGAATTAATGGTGAACATCAATAAGGTGGAGCCAAATAAAGAACAGCCGAGAAAAAACTTTGATGAAGACGCACTTTTGGAATTATCTGAATCTATCAAACAATTTGGAGTATTACAGCCATTAATTGTACAGGATCGGGATACATATTATGAGATTATAGCGGGGGAACGCAGGTGGAGGGCAGCGAAACTGGCTGGTGTAAAAGAGATACCGGTGATTGTAAAAAAACTGACTCCTCAGGAAATGGTTGAAATCTCTTTGATTGAAAATATTCAGAGGGAAGATTTGAATCCGATTGAAGAAGCGATTGCATATAAGCGATTGCTGACAGAATTTCATTTAAAGCAGGATGAAGTAGCAGAGCGTGTTTCAAAATCCAGAACAACCGTAACAAATTCTATGCGCCTTTTAAAATTAAATGTAAAAGTACAGCAAATGATTATTGATGAAATGCTGACCACTGGACATGCAAGGGCGTTGCTGGCACTAGAAGACGAGGAAGTTCAGTTTATGGCAGCTCAAAAAATATTTGATGAAAAATTAAGTGTCAGAGAGACGGAAAAGCTTGTAAAGAAGATCCTAAAGGGTGAGCCGGACAGTCCAGAGAAACAAAAAGAAGACGATGAAGAATTGAAGCGATTGAAAGTCGTGTATCACGATATAGAGGAAAAAATGAAACAGGTTTTAGGAACAAAGGTGATTATAAATTATAAAGATAAAAATAAAGGGAAAATTGAGATAGAGTACTATGACGCGGAACAATTTGAACACTTGTTCGAAATGCTCCAATCATTAAAAAAGTAATAAAAGATCACTGTAGCGAAAGTATTGTATTTTGTATCTTATTGAGAATATTTATAGGAAAACCATTTATTAATATCTTATAGAGATTAATATGATTGACTATTTTCGTATGTTGTTTTAAAATAGAACGGGACAAAGAAAACAGGAGGGTAAAAAATGAGTATCAGTGACTACCTTGGCATAGATCTGGAATATATTGTCTTGGGGCTTGCAGGTGCCGTAGTTTTATTACTATTACTTCTTATTATCAACATGTGTATGATTGGTAAATTAAAGAAAAAATATAAAAAATTTATGGGTGATACCGATGCAAAATCTCTGGAAGAAAAAATCGTTGAGAGATTGGAACAGTTGGATGATTTAGTAGAATCTCATTATACAAACAAAAATAAGATTGAAAAGCTGGAAAGCCAGATGAATGTGACTTTTCAAAAGATCGGCTTGGTAAAATACGATGCTTTTAATGAAATGGGCGGAAAGCTGAGCTTTTCTCTTGCATTGCTGAATGAAAAAGACGATGGGTTTGTAATTAACGCAATGCACAGCAGAGAAGGCTGCTATACTTATATAAAAGAAATTATTGCGGGTAAGTCAATTATTGTATTGGCTTCGGAAGAAAAAGAAGCCTTAGATATGGCATTAAATTATAAGTAAAATATTGCAAAAAATCAAAAAGTATTATATAATAGAAGACAAGCGAAGAGGGGAGGAAATGTCAAGATGCATCGCTTTCTGAGGACTATTGGTTTTAGTGAACTCAAGACTAAAAAACAGTTGGATAAATTGATAAAAGAAATTATCGGGCATTCAGATGTAGAGAAAATTGCAATTGACTCAGATGGTAGCGAATTTGTAGAGATGACGAAAATGTTTCATGAAAGTTTTGGAATTACAGTTTGCGGACAGTATGAGGAAGATAACAAATTTTCAATGGAATATTACTATCCGATTTTTATAGGCAGGGATATTTCTACAAATGAGCAGATTGAAATTGAACGGCATGTTGGCAACGAATCTTATGCTGGGATTTGTGATGAAATGAGACTTGGAGTTACGCTTATATTTTATCTGCAAAATGTAGCTGACTACTTAAATCAGAAAGTAAACTGCGAGCCACATTTTCAAAACGTAACTACTTCTTTGTCTGCACTTGCTTTAAATGGTAAAATTATTTTGCCGATTGGTAAAAATGAAGAGCAGATTCGAAATACAGAAAAGAACAAAAGAAATCATAATTATTTAATGGCAGCCGCGCGTGATGGAGATGAAGAGGCGATTGAAAGCCTGACTTTGGAAGATATTGATTTATATTCTATGATATCAAAGCGTGTGGAAAAAGAAGATATTTTCAGTATTGTAGAGAGTTATTTTATGCCTTATGGTATTGAAAGCGATCAATATTCCATTATGGGAACAATCTTAGAAATAAAGGAGACACAGAATAAATTTACAGAAGAAAATGTTTTGTTAATGAAAGTTAATTCAAATGACTTAATATTTGACCTGTGTATCAATGCAAAAGATTTAGTTGGTGTGCCGAATGTTGGAAGAAGATTTAAAGGCAATATCTGGATGCAGGGGAAAATTAACTTTTTGGAATAATCGTTTGGATGCAATGAAAGGTTCACTTTCTTTATTTATATTTGTATCATATGCACCTATAGCTCAGCAGGATAGAGCGACCGCCTCCTAAGCGGTAGGCCGCTGGTTCGAATCCAGTTAGGTGCATTATTTTAATTGAGAGGGGTCCAGAGTCATGTCACAGGAAAATAAAGAGAAAATGAGAACGAAGAACAGCCAAATGATGAAAATCACACTTGTTTCTTTATTAGCAGTTTCGTTGTTTCTTATCGAGATATATGAGATTATCAATGATCCGGCGAATATGGTTGTGATTGGATCTTTGGGTGTTTTTTTACTTGCTTCAGTTTGTGCTGAAATGTTGCTGATCCGAAAACAGATGGAGGAAAATGCAAAGGGACAGGATGAAGCATTTGATAATGTTTATCGTTCAGAAAAAGCTGCTTATTTATTGATCAGAAAGTATTTTGACAAAATGGAACAGAAAATGGATAGTCTGAGTGAGCCGACAGATCTTCCTTACAAAGAATTGATCGCTGCACAAAAAGCATTAGCAAAAGCGCAGATTAACCGTGGAAAACAAAATACCAATGCATTGCTGATTTCAAATGACCGGCTGATGCAGAGAATCAACAGTATTCAAAATGATGTTGCTAAATTAAGCAATAATACGGGTCTAAGCGAACAGGATCAGGCAGTTTTTACAGAAGGCAACAGACAGGTTCTTGACAAACAGCAGGAAATTTTAGATGGATTAAAAGTACTGGAAACATCTCTTAGAAATGAAATTTTAGAATCAGCCGATAAAATGGCGTCGATGAAATCTCAACATATGTTTGTTCCGCAGCAACAGAGTCAAATACAGGATCATGAAGATATTCAACCATTAGACATTGATGAAGATTTTTCTTTGGATCACGATGTGAAACCAAATGCTTCTTTTGAAAATTCTTCTGAATCTGATTTAGACAAACTGTTAATGCAGATCGATAGTGAAGAGAGTTTTTCAGCGGAATTAGATGCCGCTGAACCATCTGAAGTGCCGCCGGAGATGGCGGATTTGGAAACAACGGACGAGATGGATTTGTCTTCGATAATGCCGGAATTAGGAGCGATTGAAGAACCGGAGCTGTCGTCAGTAATGCCAGAACGAGACGCAGTCGAACATCCAGAATTGTCACAAGCAATGCCGGAATTATCACCAATCATGCCAGAGTTTGGAGCAGTTGAAGAACCAGAATTATCACCAATCATGCCAGAGTTTGGAGCAGTTGAAGAACCAGAATTATCACCAATCATGCCAGAACTTGGAGCAGTTGAAGAACCAGAATTATCACCAATCATGCCAGAACTTGGAGCAGTTGAAGAACCAGAATTATCACCAATCATGCCAGAGGTGGATGCTGCTGAACCATCTGAATTGCCTCCAGTAATGCCTGATTTAGGAACAGCAGACGAAATGGATTTGTCTTCGATGATGCCGGAATTAGGAGCGATCGAGGAGCCAGAGCTGTCGCCTGCAATTTCGGAGATTGAGACGATTGAACATCCAGATTCATCCTATACAAAGCCGGAACTGGGAGCAATCGATGAAGCAGTAAATTCGTTAGAAATGCCAGAGTTGGGATCAATCGACGAAGTAATAAATTCGTTGGAAATGCCGGACTTAGATACAATTGATGAACAACAGTTATCATCAGAAATGCCAGAAATAGATACACAGAAAATATCGCCAGTCACGCCAGAGTTGGGAGAAACAGGCGAGCAGGAATTACCGCCGATAATGCCAGAGATGGGTACGATTGAAGAAGCAGAATTGTCCTCTGTCATGCCAGAGTTGGATGCGGTTGATGCAGAGACGTCTTCTGCTGCACCAGAAATAAGCGCGATGGACGAAGCAGGGATTTCGTCTTCCATGCCGGAATTAGGAGCGATCGAAGAACCAGATTTATCTTCCATAGTGCCGGAACTGGATGTTGCTGAACTGCCGCAAATGACGCAGGAGCCAGATCTAGCGTCGGTAGATAACGGTGCTGACAATATAGAGTCGGTTATGCCGCAGCAAACGATATCTAATGCAAAGCCAGCATCTTCAGAAGCTGAATTGCAGGCAATGATTGACCGCTTACAGACAAATACGCAGCCTGCCGCACCTAAGAAAAAGCCAGATCAGGTGAAAAGTGTGCCTGAACTAGAAAAGGTAAAACCAGAAGAGCCGGAGACGAAAAGTGACAGTCGTGAAATAACACCAGACAGGCTGGCAGCTATGATTGCGAATCTTGGGAATGAGCCAATTCTGGAAGAACCGGAAACTGTTGCAGAAGAATCTGAACCGTTGGAGGTATCGTCTCTTCAGCCGGATGCAAAGAGTTTTACAGAGCCTTCTTCCAGCCAAGCACAGGCAAGTGTGGAAGATGATGAATTAGAAAAGCTTATGATGGCTATGGATATCGATATGGATTTGGGACAATCTGTAGAAGATATGGATATTGATAAGATTTTGGAAGTACCTATCTCAGAGGAAAAGGCGCAGAGCAATAATCAAGTTATGAGCTCGGATGAAATTGCAGCTTTGATTGCAAATACAGAGTTGTTGTCAGATCCAGAACCTGTAAAAAATACAGATTTGCCTGATCTGTCAGATCCGAGCTATGTAATGAGCTCAGATGAGATTGCAGCATTGATCGCAAATATGTAGTAAAAAAAATAAAAAAAATTTAAAAAAGTACTTGCATTTTTTAGAATACTGTTATATAATAATTCTTGTGTTCAGGGGAACACAAGGAAATGCGCCACTAGCTCAGCTGGCAGAGCACCTGACTCTTAATCAGGGTGTCCAGGGTTCGAACCCCTGGTGGCGCACTAAAGTATCGGTTTCAAGTGGTAAGACTTGGGGTCGGTGCTTTTTTTATGTTATTTCAGATGTTTTTTTAAATCTAAAAAAGAAGACCGAAAGGTTGTGATTCTTTTAAAGATTGCCGGATGATGATAAGAAAAAAGAATAGCTTTTTTCTTAAATGCAAATAAATTCATAATTACCTCCTTGATCTGTGAAATAATTTTGACTGATATACTGCCCAGACAGATAGGTAAAAAAACTCTGTACTGGACAGTTTGCTACGATTTTTACTATTAATATGATAGTATATGCCAAAAGACAGTTTTGCTGCGTGTCCAAAAGCAAAGTATTTGGTTAGCTATGCGGCACAGAACGGGAGGCGATTAGTTTATAAATGGGATTTCCGAGAGAAGAAAATTTTTCCTCATATTCAGTCATAATATTGCCGTTATTTAAGATACTGTCATTATGCAGGTCGTAAGTGCAGGCATTTAGCGTCCAGTTTGCAGCAGGCAGCTCGTTCAGAGAAAATGCAAAGAGCTGCTGATTGTCGGTTTTAAACTCAATCGTACCATTTGGCGTCAGAATCTGGTCATAGCGCTGTAAAAATTGTTGAGACGTCAGCCTGCGCCTTGCATGGCGTTTTTTTGGCCACGGATCTGAAAAGTTCAGGTAGATTTTATTTACTTCGTTGGGTGCAAATACTTCGGAAAGCTGTTCGGCATCCATACAAATAAAGCGGAGATTGGAAGGAATCTCGTCTGCGGGAATGCGTTCAAGCTTTTGAACCGCACGTAGCAGGACGCTTGTATATCGTTCGATTCCGATATAATTAATGTCTGGGTTTGTTTGCGCGAGCTGTACAAGAAAGCGCCCTTTGCCCATTCCAATTTCGATATGCAGCGGCTGGGTATTTTGAAAAACATGCTGCCATACTCCCCTGTGAGAAGCAGGATCTTGGATACAGTACGGATTTATGGCAATTTGTTGGTCAGCAGATGGAATATTTCTTAATCTCATAGTAATCTCCTTCGTTTATATTCTAATCAGATATTTTATTATAGCATTGATTAAAAGTATTGGCAAAATAAAAAAAAGTATTGCTTATCGCTTGTATCCACACTATAATAAGAATAGAATGGTTATTTTTCTATTATGGAAAGATTGTAAAATAACTGTACAAAAGTATAAATAAAGATAGGAAAAGTTAACATGAAAAAAAGAGTGAAAATGCACAGAATACTAACGATATTGATTTTTTTATCTGTTATGGTTCCTATGCTTGCCCCAGTCACGATGGTGCAGGCAAAGAAAAGCAAAAGTAAAAATTACTGGCCAAAACTGTCAGAAGAGATTACGGCAGGGGCGGCAATCTTGATGGACGTAGATACAGGGGCGATATTGTACAAGAAAAATATCAATAAGGTTTATTATCCGGCAAGTATCACTAAGATCCTTACTACGCTTATTGCAGTGGAAAACAGTTCAATGGACGAAGTAGTGACCTTTTCGAGGGACGCTGTTTATAAAACAGGTGGTTCGGGCATTGCGCGTGATGTAGGCGAAGTCATGACTATGGAGCAATGTCTCTATGCAGTTATGCTTGAATCTGCGAACGAATGTGCTTATGCCGTGGCAGAACATATCAGCGGGTCTATGGAAGATTTTGTAAAATTAATGAATCAGAAAGCGAAATCTCTTGGCTGCGAATCTTCTCATTTTAAAAATCCGCATGGACTGCCGGATGAAAAGCACTACTTGACAGCGAAAGATATGGCTGTAATTGCCAAAGCTGCATATGAAAATGAGACCTTCCGCTTGATCTGCGGTACAAAGCGATATACGATTCCTCCTACCAATAAGCATAGCGATCCGACATATTTGGTAAATCATCATAAAATGCTGTACCCAAAGGATACGGCGGCATATCTGTATGATTACTGTACGGGAGGAAAAACCGGGTATACAAATGCTGCGGGCAATACGCTGGTTACGTATGCACAAAAGGACGGCATGACGCTCGTAGCCGTAATTTTAAACGGTGCTTCCCCTCAGTATTGGAAAGAGTCCAGAGCATTGCTAGATTTCGGATTTGAAAATTTTAATCTATGTAATGTATCGGACTGTTTTGAATCGGAAGACAATGACGAAGAACAAAAATATGATACGCTCAATACGAATGATCCATACGCGCAAATTGATCCGCAGGCACGGATTATACTGCCTAAAACAGTAAATTTCAGCAAAGCAAGTATGGAAATCAGTTATAAAAATCTGCCGGATCAGGTGTTGGCGCAATTAATATATACGTATGGAAAACGCCCGATTGGGACTGCAAATATTGTACGGACACGTACAACTGAGGCGCCAAAAGAGGATGTGCAGCAGAATTCGATTGCTGGGAAAGACAGCCTGGAAGAAAGTAATAAAGGAAAGACCGAATCGAAAGCAGATAATGACGAAACGAAAGTCAAAGAACAAGAAAATAGCGAAGAAAAAAAAGAAAATCCAAACACAGATAACAAACAAAAGAAGCCTGGGTTTTTTGAGAATATCAAAAACTTTGATATCAATGATGTGGTTTCAGGTATTACTAATTGGTTTGCAAATATAAAGGTGGAACTGTCACCACAAATCTTAATTATTGCAGGCGGTATTATTTTAGGAATTGTGCTGATTATAGTTTTTCGTGTTTTGTATGATAAGTCCTATTTGATCCGGCAAAAGATGGCGAATTACCGCAACAGAAAGCGTGCGCGCAGGCAGTATACAATTATCAGGGACACGAGAAGAACAAAGCGCGGAAAATGGAGAAAGCGGTAATTAAAAGAGTGATATTTAAAATGGTAAAAAGCTGTAAAAGACAGCAAAAGTACAGGATTTTAAGTCTGATATAATAAAAACGACAATAAATATATTTATTTATTGTCGTTTTTATTATTTAGGACATATGAAAATATAGATATAATTTTCTCATAATTCAACAAGTTATCAGAAAATAAATAATTATTTAATTATTCCAGAGAATGGTTTATTCTTTCGCTTTGATAAACTCAGAAAAAAAGGAAAGTAATTTTTCTGGATCTTTTGTATAAATTAAAATGCCGTTGTCCGTTTCTGTCATAGTTTCAAACAGTGGCTGAAATTGTGGCGTAGAATTCATAACATGCATAATATGTCTGCGCTTCCATATTTCAGCTTTTAATAAGATGGGCGTGCATAGCTGTAAATTAACAAGACAGGAATCAGAAAGCAGTTGAGAAAGCTCCTGCTCTGCTTTGTATTCCTCGACTGTTTTATTTATCATAAAATAGCCTTTTTCATCACGCGGCAGATTTAATGCACTGACAGCGCGCTGCACTTGTTTCGTCAAACCGGGAGATGACGGATGCAGAGATTCAAAATAAATCATAAAATCGGATGCTTGTTTAAAATGATGGTTTTCTCCGTATTCTTCAAATTCACGTGTCAGTATTCGTTTAATAGTCTGTTCGCAGGACTTCCGGGACGGATTTTTGTGCGACGAGCTTGGATATGAGGATGGCATAAGCGAAGTTTCCTTTCTTTTTCCAACAATCATATACACTATAGTATAATAACAGCTCTGATTGTGCAAGAGTTAGTTGGAAAAAAATAAATTTGACAGATAGAAAGAAATAGGAATATAATGTAACCAAATACTCAGATTATAATTATGGAGCGGAAAAAATAGGATGAGTGAGGAACATATAGACAGACAGAATCATTTAACCAGACAGAAAAGGCGGGAGAAACAGGCGGATGAAATACGTAGGCTGATGGAAGAAAACGGCGGCATTGTGAAAGCTTCGCAGTTGTATACGTTGGGCATGGATTATCGAAGAATACAGACGTTTGTGGACTGTGGCCTGATTGAAAGAGTGAAAAAAGGATATTATTCCATTAATTATCAGAAGAAAAGTGAGGAAGATATTATTGCCGCGATGTTTCCAGACGGTGTGCTGAGTATGGAAAGCGCGTTGTACTGTTATCGTTATTTAAAAAATAAGCCGTTTAAATGGTCGATTGCGATTGATAAAAACACTTCCAAGTCCCGTTTTCTTATGGATTATCCGCTGGTGCAGCCGTACTATACTGAACCAGAGGTATTAAAACTGGGTGTTGATAAAATTCCTTTTGGAAATTCTCAAATGCATATTTACAGTAAAGAGCGTCTGATTTGTGATGTTTTAAAATACGAAAATCGGATGGAACGTGAGGATCTGCAAAAAGCTCTGCGGGCGTTTCTTTCTGATAAAGAAAAAGATATTGCAAAATTGCTGGTTTTTGCAAAGGAACGAAGGGTATTGTCAAAAATTCGCAATCAAATAGGAGTGTGGTTATAATGGGAAACCAGCTTTTGAATGAGAATTTGATCAGACAGCGAAGCGCAGAGCTAGAGATCCGGTATGAAAATCTGCTTGCTGCGGCAATATTGGAAGAAATCGTGCAAAAAATTGCAGAATCAAAATGCAGATCTAATTTTTGGATCAAAGACAGTTTAAAACTGAATCTGGAAAGGTACAGAAAAAAGGTAGATTTGACGCTTTCTTTTTTTATACAGGACTCTAAAAGCTTTCATTATAAAAAAGAAGATGTTAGCCAGTTTTTTGCCGAACTGTTTCGTAATCTGAAAAAAAATGCAGTTCACTGGAATTATCAAGTGTGGATGGAGCAGGGATTTATTTTTATTGACGTGAAGGCAAAGCTGTCTTCGATCCAGGTGCCGGTTAAAATGAAATTGGAGCCGTTGGCAAGGGAAGATTTGCAGCCTTATATCAAAGAAATGCAGTTATTTACAAATAACTGCCGCAAGATAAAAATATGCTGTTATCCAAGTGAATATGTGGTAACGGAAAAGTTTTTGGAAATATTGGATAAACTGGAACTGCTGAATGAAATGTCCTGCTATCTGGATATTTATGAAATATTAAAAAGAGATATGCTCTCTGGCAGGAAGGTGTGGGAAAGCCTGTACGAGGGCTGTAAAGAACGAAACATTAAAATAGAAAAGCAAAGGTTTGACCTGGTTTTGTCTTATCGGGACTATCCGTATATGGAGAAAAAATGGAAGGCTTATCTGCGCCGCCAAAAGCGAAAGCTGCCAGGATGGGATGAAGTTATAGAAATCATCGAGCGTTTTTTCGGTGTAGTCTGGGAACATATGTGCATGAATGTTGTGTACCTGGGAGACTGGATGCCGGAGCTTTGCAGATGCATTGAATAGAAAGCAGGAAGAATATATGGGACTTCAAAAATTTCAATATGAAACGTATGGGGAATTGTACGAAAGACTGGATGCGTATGCCAGAACAGATTACTATCCCTTTCATATGCCAGGACATAAACGTGCGGATCTGAATTTCTGCAATCCTTATAAGATTGATCTGACAGAGATTGAGGGTTTTGATAACTTACATCATGCAGAAGAAATATTGCTAAAATCCCAAGAAAGATTAAAAAAGTTATATCACAGTTTAAAGTCATATTACTTAATAAACGGAAGTACATGCGGTATATTAAGTGCGATAGGAGCGCTTACAAAGCCGGGAGAACATATTATTATAGCAAGAAACTGCCATAAGTCAGTCTATCACGCGGTAAAATTATACGGGTTACAGACCGGATATGTTTATCCAAAGCTGCTGGAATGCGGTATCCAGGGGATGATTGATCCAGAGCAAGTAGAACATGCATTTCAAAACTGCCGGAATGCCAGGCTGATTGTTCTGACATCTCCTACGTATGACGGTATTGTATCTGATATTGCCAAAATTGCAGAAATTGCGCATAAGTATGGGGCGTATTGTATTGTAGATGAAGCGCATGGCGCACATTTTTCTCTAAGCAGTTTTTTCCCGGAATCAGCCGTCAGGCAACATGCAGACGTGGTGATACATAGTCTGCATAAGACACTTCCAAGCTTTACGCAGACAGCAGCTTTGCATATCGCAAGTGAGCGGGTAGACAGCAGAAAGATAGAGGAAATGCTTGGGATCTTTCAAAGCAGTTCTCCTTCTTACATATTGATGGCTGGCATTGACCGCTGCGTCGGTATGCTAGAGCGTTCGGGAAAGCAGCTATTTGAACAGTATGCAGACAGGCTGGATTCTTTTTATAAGATGTGTGAAAAGCTAAAACATCTGCATGTGATTGCCGAAAAAGATTATGAAAAGTATAAGGTGCCTGCTGTGGATCGGTCTAAGATCTTGATTGTGACAGGGGATGCTCCGATCAATGGTGTGCAGCTTCATCAGTTGCTGTTGGACAAATATCATTTGCAGATGGAAATGTGTGCAGCATACTATGTATTGGCAATGACAAGTATAATGGATACACAAAAAGGTTTTGACCGGCTGGCACACGCGCTTTTGGAGATTGACCAGGAGTTAGGACAGAGTGTGTCCGAGTCCTGTGCGGTGGGTTTTTTAGAAAAAGCATATGCAAAAAGAGAAAAAGTAATGGAAATTTCTAAAGCTTCCTATTATAATATAGATGAAACTTTACTGTCTGACAGTATAGGGAAAGTATGTGCAGAATATATTTATCTGTATCCGCCTGGAATACCTATGATTGTTCCGGGGGAAAAGATTTCAAAAGAGCTGATCGAGGTATTGGAGCAATGCCAGCAGATGGGGCTGCATATACAGGGAATGAATGATAAGCAGCATCAGAAAATTGGTGTCGTAAAACAGTAACAGTGATGCGTAATAAAATGGAAATGATAAGGCGGAAAATATGGATATCAAAGTAAATCAGACAGCAGCAATGATGCCGGCGGAAGGCACAGCTCCTGTAGAAAATGCAGATAATGGATTTAAGTTTGCATTAACGAGCGCGATTGAGGATGTTGATCTTCAAAAACAGCTTGAAATGATGCTAAAGGATATTACAAAGCAGGGTGAACTGATCGCACGCCATATGGATATCCGGGATATGAAAAAATATCGCGGACAGATTAAAGATTTTCTAAATGAGATCGTGAATCGTTCACATAAGTTTTCAAGGGAAAATTTTCTTGACCGCAGAGGCAGGCATCGCGTGTATGGAATTATCCGGCTGGTAGACAATAATCTGGATGAGCTGGCGCAGGAATTATGCGAGGAAGAAAAAGACCATATCAAAATTCTCAGTAAGATCGGTGAAATTACGGGCCTTCTATTGGATATCTTTACTTAATATAGAAGTATGAAAGGAATAAGCAGCATTCGATGATAAAAGACTTGGCAGAAAAGAAGGGGATGGAAGATGGCGGGATTTAAGGATATTATAGGTCATGAACAGATTATAGAACATTTTCAGAATGCAATACAACAAGATAAAGTATCACATGCGTATATTTTAAACGCACCGGATCTGGCTGGAAAGATGATGCTTGCGCAGGCGTTTGCGATTGCCTTACAGTGTGAAAAAAAGGGAATCGAAGGATGTATGGAGTGTCATTTCTGTAAACAGGCAATCAGCCATAATCAGCCGGATATTATTTATCTTACGCATGAAAAGCCTAATACGATATCGGTAGATGATATCAGAAAGCAGATCAATCAGGATATTTCGGTAAAGCCCTATGCAAGCCCATATAAAATCTATATTATAGATGAAGCGGAGAAGATGAATCCGCAGGCGCAGAATGCTTTACTTAAAACAATCGAAGAACCTCCGGTTTATGCTGTGATTTTGCTGCTGACGACAAATGCAGATCTGTTTTTGCCTACGATCCGGTCACGCTGCATATTGTTAAATTTACGTCCTGTTTCGAATGAAAAGGTACGTAATCATCTGATGCAGCATATGCACATACCGGATTACCAGGCGGAAGTCTGTACAGCTTTTGCACAGGGAAATGTGGGAAAAGCGATGCAGCTTGCAGGATCTGAGCATTTTAATGAACTAAAACATTCAGCCGTACAGTTGATGAAGCGAATCAGGGATATTGAAGTATACGAAATGGGAGAAGCAGTCAAGCAGATCAGCGAATACAAAATGTCAATGAACGACTATTTTGACATTATGATGGTATGGTACCGCGATGTGTTGATGTACAAGGCAACGATGGACATTAATGGCCTAATCTTTAAAGAAGAAGTCTATGATATTAAAAAGCAGGCAAGCAAAAGCTCTTATCATGGTATTCAGGAAATATTAGACGCACTGGATAAAGCGAAGATCCGGTTAAATGCAAATGTAAATTTTGATATTGTCATTGAATTACTATTGTTGAAAATGAAGGAGAATTTATCAGTATGACAAAAATCGTAGGAGTCAGATTCCGAAATGCAGGCAAGATCTATTATTTTGACCCGGCTGATAAGGACATGGAAAATGGAACGCACGTAATTGTAGAAACAGCGCGTGGCGTGGAATTTGGAGTAGTCATGATTCCTCCAAAGGAAGTAGAGGATGAAAAAGTTACGCAGCCGTTAAAACCAGTGATTCGGATTGCTACGGATGAGGATGAAAAACAGCAGCAGAAAAATAAAGAAAAGCAGGAAAATGCTTATAAAATATGCCTGGAAAAAATAGAAAAGCATGGACTGGAAATGAAGCTGGTGCAGGCTGAATATACATTTGATAATAATAAATTGTTATTTTATTTTACAGCCGATGGAAGAATTGATTTTCGCGAGCTGGTAAAGGATTTGGCGTCGGTATTTCGCACCAGGATTGAGCTGCGTCAGATTGGAGTGCGTGACGAGACAAAAATACTGGGCGGTATTGGAATCTGCGGAAGACAATTATGTTGTTCTTCCTATTTGTCAGAATTTGTCCCAGTATCGATAAAAATGGCAAAAGAACAGAATCTTTCACTGAATCCAACAAAGATATCGGGTGTCTGCGGAAGATTAATGTGTTGTTTAAAAAATGAGCAGGAAACGTATGAATATTTAAACAGCACCTTGCCTGAGATCAACGAGCATGTAACGACAAAGGACGGGCTAAGAGGAGAAGTACAAAGTGTCAGCGTTTTGCGGCAGTTAGTCAAAGTCAAGGTAGACGTCAATGGAGAAAAAGAACTGCGTGAATATAAAGTCAGCGAATTGAGATTTAAGCAGAAAAAGCACAGGGTAAAAGTATCGGCTGAAGAGATTAAGAAATTGTCGGTATTAGAAGATCGGGAAGGAAAATCAAAGTTAGATGATACAAAATAAGCTGCGTGAGGGCGAGCGTATAGACGAATTGCAAAGAAACGCATATGTCATTATCCAAGATCCGAAACGGTTTTGCTTTGGAATGGACGCCGTGTTGCTGTCAGGATTTGCACAGGTAAAACAAGGAGAAACCGTGCTTGACCTTGGAACCGGCACGGGGATTCTGCCGATTTTACTGGAAGCAAAGACAGAGGGGAAGCATTTTACCGGACTGGAGATTCAGCCGGAAAGTGCGGATATGGCGGACAGAAGTGTCCAGCTCAATCATTTGGAGTCAAAAATTAAGATCGTAACTGGAGATATCAAAGATGCTTCCAAAATATTTGGAGCATCTTCTTTTGATGTGATTACAACAAATCCGCCATACATGATTGGGCAGCATGGCTTGCAAAATACAGACGATGCAAAAACAATCGCACGCCATGAAGTGCTATGCACATTGGATGATATTTTAAGGGAAAGCGCAAAACTACTGCCGCCCAAAGGCAGATTTTATATGGTGCACCGCCCGTTTCGTCTGTCTGAAATTATGTGTAAAATGACAGCTTATGGAATAGAACCAAAGCGCATGAAGCTGGTGCATCCTTATATTGACCGGGAACCGAATATGGTTTTAATCGAAGGGCTGCGCGGAGGAAAACCGAGGCTGAAGGTAGAAAAGCCGCTTATCGTATACAAGGAAGAGGGAAAATATACGGATGAGATCTACGAAATATATGGATATTAGATGTAAATATGACATTATGAATATAAAAAAGACAGGATAGAAAGGGGCGGTTGATATGTATGGAAAACTGTATCTGTGCGCTACACCGATCGGCAATCTGGAAGATATTACACTGCGGGCACTGCGCACTCTGAGGGAAGTAGATCTGATTGCGGCTGAAGATACAAGAAACTCGATGAAATTATTAAATTATTTCGAGATTAAAGTTCCATTGACTAGCTATCATGAATTTAACAAAATTGAGAAAGCATATCAGCTTGTGAAGATACTGCGTGAGGGGAAAAATATCGCTCTGATTACAGACGCAGGCACACCTGGCATCTCTGATCCTGGAGAAGATCTGGTGCAGATTTGCTGCAAAGAAGGGATAGAAGTCGTATCTTTGCCTGGTGCCGCCGCTTGCATCACCGCATTAACCGTATCCGGGCTTTCTACACGGCGTTTTGCGTTTGAAGCATTTTTGCCGCGTGACAAAAAAGAGCGCGGAATAATAATGGATCAATTAAAAGAAGAAACAAGGACAATTATTCTGTATGAAGCACCACATCGGCTCGTTCATACGCTGGAAGAGCTGCGACAGGTATTTGGAGGCGAAAGGAAAATATCTGTGTGCAGGGAGCTTACAAAAATGCATGAGCAGGTGCTGCGGCATTCTGTGGAAGAGGTGATTGCATATTACCAAAAGCAGCAGCCGAGGGGCGAATACGTATTGGTAATAGAAGGGAAATCTCATGAGGATATTGTTAAGGAAAACAGGAAAGCATGGATGATGATGGATTTGGAAGAGCATATGGCGTATTATGAAGCTCAGGGAATTGGTAGAAAAGATGCGATGAAGATGGTGGCGAAAGACAGAGGGGTTTCGAAAAGGGATGTTTATAGAGAGCTGCTGGATTAGGAGTGTTGATTTACAGAGAGGATGGAATTGATTTTTGGGATGTTTACAGGGAGGGACGCTGGGAAAGCGGATGGGCATACCCTGGCGGTGTCAATTCTCTCTCTTGGCGTCCTTTCTTGTAAAAAGCATCATACAAGCTAAATTTAACAGAGCGATTTTAATTTGCTCTCTTGCGTACTACTAATGATTTCTTGATTATTAAAATATAACTTAATTAAACATGTATAAGGATGGAAATTGCGCTAATTAATTATGTATTAATTTGCCGCTCTATAGTACTTTACAAAGTATTTTTCTAACAAATAAAATGGCGCTGACCCCATATTGAGTATGGTTGTATGAAACATAAGCTCAGAATAGTCGTTACCATAGTATTTTTTTGCCTGTTCTTTAAGGGATAAAAATTCAAGGTAGCCAATATAGTATTTTAAGTAGTTAGCTGGGTTTTCTATTATTGTCTGGTATATTTTGGATATCACGGATGTAGTGGTGATGCCGTATGCTCCTAGGAAGTCGACAGTATCTGCCAGCGACCAGCCGTCATAGTGAACACCCATGTCTATGGTTGCGTATAGGCTTAAGGTAGCGTCCTGATTCAGCATTAAGGCTTCAGCCATGTTTTCGTCCAGTCCGGCATAATGATAGGAAAGCATTTCTACATATGTTGCCCAACCTTCTGTATATCCGCCATGATACAGGATATAGCGGATTGGTAAAAGGTCTTTGGAATAGGAATATACTGTCTGGTATAAATGTCCGGGATAGCCTTCATGTGCCAATGTTGTAAATAATTCAATTTCATTGTAATCATTTCCGGGATTGACATAAATGCAGTTTTCTGTAAAGCGATCCATAGGTGATGTCAGATAAAAAGCAGGAGCCATAAAATCCTGTAGTTTTTCATTTACATTTTTAACCGTGTAATTTGCCTGTGGTGCGGCAGGAAATGCAGCCTTGATTTTCTTTTTTAAATGTTCCAGCATATCTTCAGGTGCCTGATAAGGCAGTGTTTTTGACGAAGTGTTTTGTTCCAGCTTCGAAGCTGCCAATGTAAGAGCGGCAAGGTTTTTATCTCGTTGTTTTTCAACCATTTCCTGAAGATTGGGAATCGAACGGTCTGATCCAGTCGTGGATTTTACAAGCAGTTCATAGTATTTTTTTCCATCTTTAAAGTAACAAAGTCCCTGGTTGTTTTTGCCTTCTTTTTTTAATGCTTTTAATACTGCAATCATGTTATGATATGCTGGATACACATGTTCTTGCAGCAGTTCATGGTTCTGCTTGATATAAGCTTGTTTTTCTTTTTTACTTAATGTTTTTATCTGGTTAAGACGCTCCTGAAAGGTTGTTTCCCAAAAAGAGTTTTTCGAGTCTTCAGGAACAAAAGCACGGCATTGCTCGATCACATTATTTACTGCTGTTTCATTCATAAACAGCCCTTTTTTCGCCTTTTCTTTTTCAAATGTACAGATTTGTTCGAAAAAAGTATCATATTGTGACAGAAGCGTTAAATAATCTTCGATGTCCTTGACGGAATGGAAGGCATATTCAGCAAGTAAAATCGGATATTCGGACTGTACGCCGCCGGTTGAGCTAAGCAGCTCTTCGTAATAGCGAAATGGTGCCAGCTCTAAGCTTCGGGTAAGAGAATCATCCAAAACATCATAGGCAAGCTGTGCAGAAACCGACATGGAAGATGGATGAAAGGTATGTAGTTCGTTCTTCATATTTTCCAGAGCAGCTAACTGTTCCGATTCCTTTTTTGAAGAGATCTCCCCAAATGTAACAGGATAACTGGAGATATCTGCTGAAGAGGGATCTGCAAGTGTATAATGCAGATTTAATGTATTTGAAGTTACTTGTGTCTGAAAAAGATTGTTTAGATAAGCTTCAAAATCAGCTTCCTGCTGTTTGGGATCGGTTACCTGTACATTTTCATAAGAAACGGAACTGGCAGGTGCAGAAATATCATGCAGCCGATAAAATCCAATAACAAGCAGCAGTCCGCATAGCCCGTAAATTGGGAAAAGTAGCGAGGATGAAAATTTTCTTTTTACAGATTTAGGAAAGGATAAAAAATGCTTCATGATACCTCATTGCAAAAATAACGGAGAGAGTTTGAAAAGTTATAGTTAATGTGCACAGCTTATGGAACATTGTTTATAACCTTTTGCAGAGAACGCATGGCTGTGGATAAATATGTTATCAAACTCTTTGGATAAATAAATTACTATGTTATATTTTGCATTTCGAATCAATTTGTATAAATATATGATATATTCTAAAAAATAGAACGATTAAAAGTTCCAGTCGATGTACCCACATCGCCGTCGAAACAGCCACAGCGTACCAGTAGGATACTTAAGGAAGACTAAATAAAGCATTACAATAAGAAATCCCAGCAGTTTTATGGAAAGAAAAATATGACCATAAACTGCCGGGAAATTTCTGCCATTATTTAATTGTGCAAAGCTGAAACCATTATATTTTATTCCTATTTTAATAAAACAAAAGCTTCATACGGTTTTAACTGAATATCAGTATCTTGATAGGAACGTTCTGTATTCGCAATCAGACATTTTGCATTTTTAAATTCTTCTGGAATTTGGAAGGAAACGGCTGTATCTGTAAAATTACATACAACAAGCAATTTTTCCTGTTCCAGTGTTCTAGTGTAAGCAAAGATCTGTTCACTTTCTTTTAAAAGAAGTTCGTAGCTGCCGTATACAATAATTGGATGCTGCTTGCGCAGTGTAATCAGTTTTTTATAATAATGAAATACGGAATTCTGGTCGGCAGTCTGTGCTTTTGCATTGATTTGTGTGTAATTTGGATTTACAGCAATCCAAGGAGTTGCAGCAGTAAATCCTGCGTGTTTTGAAGTATCCCACTGCATTGGCGTGCGGGCGTTGTCACGGCTTTTAAAGGTCAGGCAAGGCCAGAAAGTTTCGTGGGATAAATGTCCGCTTTTACACCATTCGTTATATGCGTTAAAGCTTTCGATATCTCTGAATTCTTTCATGTTTTGGAATGGATAGTTAGTCATGCCAAGCTCCTCTCCTTGATAAATGTATGGGGTACCCTGCATCATGTGCAGGCAGGTAGCGAGCATTTTGGCAGAAGTTTCACGGTACTGCGGGCTGTCATTGCCAAAGCGTGAAACTGCTCTTGGCTGGTCATGGTTATCCCAAAACAAGCTGTTCCATGCTTTGCCATATAATTCTGTCTGCCAGCGCGACATAATTTCTTTTAATGTAGTCAGAGGGAATTTTTCATCTGTCCATTTTCCGTATTTTCCGTCACTTTCCACATGTTCAAACTGGAATACCATATTTAACTCGTTGGTGTCTTCTCCAGCATATTTTTTTGCCTGGTCTGTGGTTACGCCTGCTGTTTCACCGACAGACATAATATCGTATTTGGATAATACCTGTTTGTTCATCTCCTGGAGATATTTGTGGACGTTTGGCCCGTGAATACAGTATGGTGCAAAATCTCCGTATAAGTCGTGCACTTCTCCATCCGGCATTTCTTTTGTCTTGGAAATCATACTGATTACGTCCATGCGGAAGCCGTCGATGCCTTTTTCACACCACCATGTCATCATGTCAAAGACTTCGTTTCGAACATTTGGGTTATCCCAGTTTAAATCCGGCTGTTTTTTTGAAAACAGATGAAGGTAGTACATCTTTGTTTCGCTGTCATATTCCCAGGCAGAGCCGCCAAAGCAGGCGCCCCAGTTGTTTGGCGGTGTGGAGGCGTCTTTTCCTTCTCTCCAGATATAATAATCGCGGTATTTGTTTTCTTTTGATTTGCGGCTTTCTACAAACCATTGATGTTCGTCGGACGTATGATTGACAACAAGATCCATAACGATGCGGATGTTTCTTGCATGAGCTTCTTTAAGCATTTCGTCAAAGTCATCCATCGTACCAAATTCGTCCATAATTTCCTGATAATCGCTGATATCGTAGCCATTGTCGTCATTCGGAGATTTGTATACAGGAGACAGCCAGATGACATCAATGCCAAGATATTTTAAATAGTCCAGCCTGCTGGTAATTCCTTTTAAATCTCCGATTCCGTCTGCGTTGCTGTCCATAAAGCTGCGCGGATAAATTTGATAAATGACCGCTTCTTTCCACCATGTTTTTTGCATATGTTTGCTTCCTTTCTTGATAAAATTGCTATAGTTCCAGTATTACAACCTGATAACCACTTAAGCAGAGATGCTGATCGTGCTGCTTTAAAATTGTATCATTATTTAATAATATCTTTTTATATGAGGAATCCAGATAAACTTCTTGTTCTTCGTTTTGGTAATTGCCGATGATAAGAAGTGTTTTTTCTCCTTTGCGGTAATATGCCATTAAGTTTTTCTGTTCTTCCCAGACTGGTTCGAGTGTTCCGTATACGATTGTTTCTTTATAGTCAGGATTTTTTCTAAGGGCAATTAATTGTTTGTAAAAACTTCTGACAGAGTGAGGATCGTTTATTTGATCTTCTGCGTTAATAGTAATATAATTAGGATTTAGCTTTAACCAAGGAGTTCCGCTCGTAAATGATGCATTCGGCTGTGCTGACCACTGCATTGGCGTGCGTGCATTGTCCCTGCTGTATTTTGCCACCGCGTGAAGCGCGTCTTCTGGAGAAAGTCCGGCATTGATTGCAGTTTTATATTCGTCTAGGGTAGAGATATCATCTACTTCATCAATGGAAGAAAATGGTACGTTTTCCATACCAAGTTCCTGTCCCTGGTAAATAAATGGGATACCGCGCAGCATAAAATTCAATGCCGCCAGCATTTTTTTGCTTTTTATCGTGCAGTCTCCTTCTGGGATATAATGGCTGACACCGCGCGGCTCGTCATGATTTTCTATAATATTGGACAAAAATCCGATTGTGCCGATTTTTGCCTGTGCTTCGAAACAGCATTTTTTATACTCTTCCGGCGTGATTTGTCTGGCATCGTACCAGCCTTTTTCACTGCCGCCACAGACCGTTTCATTAAAATCAAACATGCTGGAAAAATATCCATTTTCGCCGATAAAGTCGGGAATCTCTTCAGGTTTTTCGTTAAATACTTCACCGACGGTAAAGGCATCGTATTTTTGGAACGTACGATCACGCATTTCTCCTAAAAAGGTGCCGATTCCGGTGGCTTCTTTTAGCATATTGTGAATGCTGCTAAGTCCGTCGTCCCGGTCAGGCTCATAATTTCGAAATGGCAGCGCTTTTTTTATGTTGATGATTGCATCAATACGGAAACCGCTGATTCCTTTTTCCAGCCACCAGTTAATATTTTTATAAACTTCTTCTCGAAGTTCAGGGTTTTCCCAATTCAGATCCGGTTGTTTTTTGTGAAATACGTGCAGATATTGCTTATCTGTGCCAGGCAGGTCTTCCCATACGCTGCCGCCGAAATAGGAACGCCAGTTGGTAGGCAGTTCTTTGTCTTTTTTGTCGCGTAAGTAAAAGAAATTGCCGTATTTGCCTTCTGGATCTTCACAGGCTTTTTGAAACCATTCATGTTCGTCCGAGCAATGATTGACAACAAGATCCATCAGTATATACATGCCGCGTTTTTTTGCTTCTGCAATTAACTGATCCATGTCATTCATTGTACCAAAGCGTGGATCAATATTATAATAATCGGAAATATCGTATCCTTCATCCGCAAGCGGAGAACAATAGCAAGGAGAAAGCCAGAGAATATCGACACAAAGCTCGTGCAGGTAGTCAAGCTTTTGGATAATGCCAGGAATATCGCCGATACCATCTCCGTTGGAATCATAAAAGCTTTTTGGATAAATCTGATATGCGACTTTATCATGCCACCATTTTTTAATCATAGTTACACCTCCATATGAAGTATTTTCTTCATTATAGTTATATTTTTAAAGATTGTCTTACGTTTCTATGATTAAAAACTACGATATTTTGACTTTTAAGAAAGAGTTAAGCCTGTATTTGCCCTGGATCAGGATTTTTACGATATTTAAGAGGTGTCGTGCTTGTATATTTGCGAAATTCCTTTAAAAAGTTTCCAAGATTGTTGAAGCCGCATTCCAGACAGATTTCGGTGACTGGCAGGTCGGTTTCTTTTAATAAATGCATCGACTGTTTGATTCGGTATTCGTTCGTGTATTCCATCGGAGAATGACCGATTGCTTTTTTAAAAAAACGGCAGAAATACTGTTCATTCATATTCACCAAAGCAGCCAAATCGCGGATATATATTTTTTCTCTATAGTTCTCCATTATATAGGTAATAATTTTTTTCAGCTCATCCACCCGCTTGTCATAATTTTTTTCAGCAGGCACAAACAGACGGCTGGCGGACAGCAGCGCAAGGATACGAAGCAGGGAGGATTTTGTATAGAGCTGATAAGTCAGCGCGTCGTCTGTGCGCATATTCATAAGCTCCACAAAAGTATCACGAATCGGTACAAAAGCCGGATGATCCGGTAGAATACAGCGCGGAAAAAGCAGCTTTCCGTTTTGGATCGGATGAATAAGCTGCATCTGCGTCGTGTCATAGGATTCAAAGCTCATCATATGCGGAGAAAATACAATCGCTTCTTCAAAACCGCTGGCAGTATCTGTAGAAATGCTGTGAAGTTCGCCTGGATTAATAAAATACAGGCATTCAGAATATATGATAAACGGCTCCATATTAATCTCCAGACGGAAATTACCTTCTGAAAAGTAAATCATCTCGATTTCGTCATGCCAATGATGCTTGACGATGGTTCCTTTTTGACAAAAGGGTGTTTTATAAGTAGCAAATGGAAACGTTTTTGTTCCATGAGGACGGAGTTCTTTTAAAGTAGGCGGTTGTGTGTGATGCATGTGGAGCCTCCTTTGTTGCGATCTAATAAGACGTTAACATGGTGGGATGGAAAAGTCAAGGCAGGAGATTATAATCATATAAAATTGACTGAACGACAGAGTTCTTACATATAATAATAGAAACAACAGGATGGTAAAAATATGAATTATTTATGGGGATTAATGATTGTATCGGGTATTGTGTATGCGGCTTTGACGGGGACACTTCCAGAAGTCACGCAAGCTGCGATTGATTCTTCAAAAGAAGCAGTGACTTTGTGCATAACAATGGTAGGAGTGATGTCGCTTTGGGTAGGGTTGATGCGGATTGCGGAGAAGGCTGGCATTATAGCAGGAGCAGTGCGGTGGTTAAAACCGTTTTTAAGATTTTTATTTCCAGGGATTCCAAAGGAGCACTTGGCAAATCAGTATATAGCGGAAAATTTTATCGCAAATGTGTTTGGCCTGGGGTGGGCGGCTACGCCAGCGGGATTACGGGCGATGGAAGAGCTTTCAAAGCTGGAGGACGACAGGAGGCGGGGTAGACTTCCGGGACCGGTGAGAAAGAAGGGAATTGCCAGTAATGAGATGTGTACGTTTTTAATTATTAATATTTCCTCCTTACAGTTGATTCCGGTGAATGTGATTGCTTATCGGAGTCAGTACGGGAGCGTGAACCCGGCCGGGATCGTCGGCGCGGGGATCGTGGCTACGGCAGTGAGTACGATTGTGGCGGTGGTGTATTGTAAGATGATGGATGGGAAGCGGAGGATATAACATCTTCCGCTTTCGTAGTATTCAAAAAGTGACGAATAAGAGTTTTGAAAGTATATTGAGAGAAATTGATTTTTAGGGTATACTAAGGAAAAGAATTTTGTTTAAGTAAGAAAGGTGGTAATTGGACATGTCAATTTTACAAAGAAAAGTAATTCAATCCCTCGATGGCTTGTCGGATGATAATTTGAGCTTTTTACTCGAAATGATACAGCGTTTTATGAAATCCTCTGAAAAAAAAGAGGAAAATGTTAACGAGTTGGCTATAAATAAAAAAATAGTTCGAAGGATTGGCAGTTTAGAAGGGCAGGATCTTATTGATGCAGATTATGATATAGATGAGTGCAATGATGAAATTGCAAAGATGTTTGGAGTGTGCCCGTGATGAAAATATTGATAGATACGCACATAGCCATCTGGGCAGTATTAAATGATCCTAAGTTGCCTGAAAAAGCAAAAGAACTGCTTCTTGATATAGAAAATGAGATATTATACAGTACGGCTTCTATTTGGGAAATTACAATAAAACATATGTTGCATCCAGAGAAACTTCGTATGAATGGGAATATTCTGGAAAAAGGATGCGAAAACAATGGATATACTGTATTGCCTATTTTAAATGCACATGTTTCATACTTAGAAACATTAAAACGCGCCCCCAATGCACCACGTCATAATGATCCGTTTGACCGAATTATGATCGCCCAAGCAAAAGCAGAAAAATTAATGTTTTTAACACATGATTCAATAATCCCATATTATGAAGAATCGTTCATCATAACTGTTTGATTCAAATAGACATACCTTCCTATGATGTCACTGTTGAACGAAGGCGCAATCACGATGGATGATCTGAATGATTTTAGTGACGATTTGAAAGATACGATAGGACATTTCGTTAAAATGTAAAAGATGTATCATAGTTAAAATATATTTGAAAAAGATAAGGAATTTTTTAGTCTTAGCTTGACACAACCGTACCGCAGTCAGTATGGGAGTGTGAATCCGGCTGGGATTGTGGGACCTGCGATGGTGGCTACGATGGTGAGTACGGTTGTGGCGATAGTGTTTTGTAAGATAATAAATAGAAAGGAACAGCATCCATAAATGCATCTGCTAATGTATCGATCTTATCATCTGTTGTGTCAAGATGATCGGCGGCCAGCTCTCTGAACATTTGAAGCAATAATTGAAATGCCTGTATCCATGTTATGTCAGACATTTCATCGGAAAAATATAAAAAGAGTTCACCAAGAGACCGTTCATCGTTTGATTCACGGCTTTCAAGGGATAACATCATATATCGGGTAAAGACTACTGCGGTATGTGCTGTCATCGCATCATAGGAGATGGATCTGCATTCTTTACCCAGATGCAGGTAACTTTTGCAGACTTTGAAAAAGACTTCAATATCCCATCTTTTTCCGTAGATGCGGATAATTTCATTTTCATCCAATTCCGTATCGGTTGAAATGATGCAGAGATATTCTTTGCGTTTGTTTCTGTTCCGAACATAGACCACTTTGGCTGGAATGGTCTTTCCATCTTTTACGACATCAACCATGGCAGATAAAAGATATCTGGAACGTCCCCTGCGTTTTTTGTTTTTGCTGTAAATGGCTGTTAAGGACATGTCTTCCCCATTGTAACGGAAAAACATTTTTGGTGTTTTCTTAACCATGGCAATGACATCATATCCGATCCCTTTCACGGCATGGATGGAACTCGGGGAGGAAAACCAGCTGTCAAAAAGGACGTATTTTGCCGGGATAACGGCGCTTTTAGCATGCTTTAACAATTCAAGCATTACAGAAGCCCCCTTCTGCATAGACAGCCGGCGCCGTTTGTATCCGGCAGTCCTTTTATCCATGGCAGATGCTTCGTTTATCCTGTTCCTCTTGTTTTCAGAAGAAAGAAGCACACTGTTAACCGGGAGGAAAGTGCTGCCGTCCGACCAGCCCAATGTAAGCATTCGAAAGCCAGATTTATAAGCATGTTTTGCATGATCATATACTTTTGCAAGCAGTTCCACTTTTTTAGAACGGTTCCTTTCAAACATGGAATCATCAATGATCAAAACATTGGCACGGTCTTCAGAATCCAACGATACAACAGCTTCCTTGATAATCCTGCTTGAAAGAATTGTTGTAAAGCGGATCCAATTAATCTGGATCATCTTCATAAAACGATAGATAGTATCCTTTGCAAACGCCGGGGTATTTCTTCTGGTAAGAAGGTTCATGTACATGCTTCTGTTGAAAAAAACCAGCAAAAACAAATACTGAAAGATTTGTACAACAGGAAATCCTTTTTTCTTATAGGCATTAGCAGATTTCAGTGCAGAAGAAACATGGAATCTTGTAAAAAATCTTCGGATAGTTTTAGAAATCTGGTTATCATTCTGAGCGTCTTGTGTTATACTTTTATTCATAGCATGGGTCCTCCGGTTTTAATTGTTTCTGAGCAACTCAATTATACCAAACCAGATGGTACTCATGCTATTTTTATTCCAGTTATTATTGAATTTTCAAGGTGCATACGCACTTATTCAAGTGCGAAGTTTGAGTTTAGTATTAAATGTTATAGATGATAAACTAAAATAATAACGATATGGTAACCAAACCCTTGCTTCCTGCATAGAATAAAGCAAAAGCCAATAGGAATGTTTTATGGAAATTTATGTCGTAAAACCGGGAGATACTGTAGATTTCATTGCTGAGAGTCATGGGATTTCAGTATCTTCTGTTATTTATAACAATCAACTTGTTTATCCATACCCATTGGCGGTGGGGCAGGCGCTTCTTTTGTCTTCAGGAGAGACTGCGGCACCTTCTTATCCGGCTTGGGTAAATGGCTATGCTTATCCTCATATCCAACAGAGCGTTTTAAATGAGACCCTTCCTTATTTGTCTTCGCTGTCTGTTTTTTCTTATGGATTTACGACGGAGGGGGATCTGATTCCTCCAAAGACAGATGATGCTTTTATGATTCATGCTGCGCTTTCTGAGGGGGTGCGTCCGGTTCTTACTTTAACACCGCTTGGGCCTGACGGAAATTTTAATAATTATTTGATTTCGGCTGTGGTCAATAATCAGGAAGCAAAAGGCAATCTGCTGGCAAATCTTTTAACGACCGTGCAGGAAAAAGACTTTCAGGGTGTGGATATTGATTTTGAGTATATTCGTCCTGAGGATCGGATTCCTTTTGCTGAATTTGTGGCGGATGTCAGGAATTTCCTTTCTCCTTATGGCTATCATGTTTCGGTTGCTTTGGCGCCAAAGATCTCGGATACGCAGGCGGGCCTTCTTTATGAAGGAAAAGATTACAGGCTTTTGGGAGAAGCTGCTGACAGTGTTTTGCTTATGACTTATGAGTGGGGTTATACGTATGGGCCTCCTATGGCTGTGGCTCCTGTGAACAAAGTCAGAGAAGTGGTGGAATATGCGGTTACGCGCATTGATCCTGCAAAAATTGATCTGGGGATTCCAAACTATGGGTATGACTGGACGCTGCCGTTTGTTCAGGGAAGCTCCCGAGCAACTACGGTCAGTAACCAGGCGGCGGTACAGATTGCAATAGAGGCTGGTGTTCCTATTCAGTTTGATGAAGTTGCCAAATCGCCTTTTTTTCAGTATGAAAAAAATGGGCAGCTTCATGAGGTGTGGTTTGAAGATGTAAGAAGTTATAAGGAAAAGTTTGCTCTTCTGCCGGAGTTTGGGCTGCGGGGAATGGGCTACTGGCAGATTATGCGGTTTTTTAGACCGAACTGGCTGCTGCTGGAAGACACTTTTCTGATTCAAAAGCCATAATATAAAGAAAAGTGCATTCCAAATGATAGTGGAGCTTTGGGATGCACTTTTTGATTGTTTTATAGCTGTTTCTGATTGGCGCGCTTTTGCTGCATGGAGAGCAGTTTATCCAGATAGATCGACTGAAACTGCTTGCTTGCCAATGCCTGTTTTAAAGGCGGCAGTTTTAGTATTGTGCCAAATACCGCTGCCATCGCCCGGTGATTTGCAAAAGCCTGATTATCAAAAATCAGGTTTTGCAAGGTGCCTTTTTCGATGGCTTGCAGGACAAAACGATGTGTACTGTTTACCGGGGTAATGATCTGGACAGGGCGGCGTGTGAGCTGGATTGCGCTCGTTGGGCAGTTTCTGGCGCAGACGCCGCAGCCAAGGCAGATTTCCTCGTCAATCACGGGCTGTTTTTGTCCGTGTTCCTGCGCATTTATAGAGATCGCCAGAATGGGACAGACGTTTGCACATTTTCCGCATCCGATACATTGCTCCAGTGATACTTTCGGTATATAGTTTGTAGTTGCAACAGGCTGCATCGGGCTGAAATGCCTTGCCGCTTGCAGTGCTTCACAGCAGCAGCCACAGCAGTTGCAGATAAACGCCGGGTGTTCACGGACATTTTCACCGATTTGTACAAGGTTGCTCTCATAAGAGCGTTGCAATACATCTTTTGCTTCTTCCTTTGAAATCAGGCGTGCATATGTTCCGTGTTCTGCAAGGGAGCGTGCAACATTGTCGAAAGTCAGGCATACGTCCCAGGGAGCATCTATTTCGCAGGGATGTCCGGCGTGGTACATTTTATGTCTGCAATAGCAGGTGCCAAGCCCGATGTGTTGTGCTTCTTCGACGATATGTGTAGCGCGTTCGTAGTCCAGGATATGATTTGTTTTGCTCCCTCCAAGTACCGGTTCCTGTACAAAAACGCGTCCAAGCTTTGTTTCAGTGGCAAAAAACAGGTCTTTGATAAAATCTTCTTCGACATTCATGTACTGATAGTATAGTTCGCTGAGATATTTCTGGTCAATATCGCCTCTCGTACGCATAAGGGCAAATTCGATAAATCCCGCCATTGGCGGAGGCATGACAAACTGACGCTGTCCGTGGTAGTAAGAATCTACAAGCAGTGCTTTTTCGCAAAGGCGGTCTAACAGCTTTTCAGCTTTCGCTTCGGTTGTTCCCCAGATTTTTGCAGCTTTTTTCAGTGTAAACGGACGGACAGGAAGCAGTGCTGCCCATTTTGCTTCTTTTTCAGAATACAATACCTGAAGGATTTTATAAAGTGTGTCGGATGGCGGCGCTCCCTGGGTAAACCAGTTAATACGGTCTTCCAGATTTTTGTAGGCGTCTCTTGCTGTTAAATGTCCCATAAGAAAAGTACCTCCTTTGCTGTTTTTTTATTGGGATGTTATTAGCCTTCTTCCAAAGCCGCAGCCAGGGCGTGCCAATCCCCGTTCTCGGCTGTTCGTTGTAAGTGTTACGAAAATATATTTTTATCTGGTTTGTTTTGAATGAAAACAACTGGGATGGTGTTATAGTATTTAGTTGATTTTGTTTTTGTTGTAGTATTAGGTATTATAACACATTTATTGGAAATCAAGCAGTAATTTCCTGAAAATCTTGAAATATTTGACAGTAATTTTGGGATCTTGACTTTTAGTAATATATATGTTACATTTTATAAAAATATATCTGGGGTATCATGCATATGAAAAAAGCAGATGAAAACAAAAATATGGAAAAACAGCAAAATACCGTAAAACAGCAGCTTATCAGTCAATATATTAAATATAGAAAAATGAAAAATCTTACACAGGAGGAGTTAGCTGCGGGAATGGGAATTAAACGGCCGAATATAAGCCGCTTTGAATCAGGACAGTGCAATCCGACATTAGATTTGCTTATAAAGATGGCTGAATGTATGGACTTGGAAATCAGAGTAGAATTGTCAGAAAAGCAGGGAGACTTTCAATATGAAGAATAGTAACGGTTTGTTTTATACAAATTTGGAAAACACAGATGAAATTGATTGTATGATAAAAAAATTTGAAAATTACGCAGAACAAGGAACAAACCCTGTTTATATCATTAATCGGCCATTAGAAGAAAAAAATATTTCTTATAATTATGAAAAAGCAGTTGTAATCTTGATTCCAAAGCATAAGATTATTTTTATAAATTATGGAAACAATCAGGAAAAATTTGAGGATTTTCGAGAAGATTTTCTGGAAGATTTGGGTCAGTTATCAAAAAAGTATGATTATTTGAAAATTTTAGGCAGGCCAAGGCAATGGAAGTCTTCTTTTATCATATCCTATCAATATGAGGACATGGAACGTTATCCATTAGATGAATTTTTGAAAAAGAACCGTTTAGGGACAAAGGAAGACGAGAGAAAAGGAGAATTTTTAATTTCGTTATTGACGGGCAGTATTAATGATGTAGAACGAACAGGTGTAGATTATCCTGATACGATATTAGAAAAAATACGACGCAAAATTATTTTGTTTGATGGTGATCAGACCAGATTTATTTTTGATGAACCTCATAAAGACAGGATTATCATCCAGGGACTGGCAGGTACTGGAAAGACGGAATTACTACTGCACAAAATAAAAGAATTGTATTTAAAAAAAGATGATCTAAAAATTGTGTTTACCTGTCATAATAAAATACTGGCTGAAAATCTTAGAGAACGTATTCCACAATTTTTTGATTTTATGAAAGTGGATGAACAGATAAAATGGAATGAAAAATTGTGGGTGATGAGCGGTTGGGGCTCCAAAGGGAATCCTAATTCTGGTGTATATAGTTATATTTGCTATTATTATCATATTCCGTTTGAACGATTTTATTATGGAGTAACATTTGACAGTGTATGTGAGCGGGCATTGCAAGAGCTGGATCAAATAGATAGCTTTCAAGAATGCTTTGATTATATTTTAATTGACGAAAGCCAGGATTTTTCAGATGGATTTTTTGATTTATGTAAAAAGGTAACGAAAAATTGCTTGTATATAGCTGGCGATATTTTTCAAAATGTTTTTGAAAAGGAGTATATCAGTCAGGTCAGCCCGGATTTTCTTCTTAATAAATGTTACAGGACTGATCCTAAAACGCTGATCTGTGCTCATGCGATTGGGATGGGATTGTTTATGAACAAACCAGATCACTATCTTAGATGGCTGGATGATAAAGCGTGGGAAGCATGTGGTTATGATATAAAAAAAGAAGAAGGTTTTTATAACTTATATAGGAAACCGCTTAGAAGATTTGAAGATCTGGAAAATACCGGAATTAAGAATATTCAGGTTTTTTCCATTGACAGGAGACAGTATGTCAATCAGATTTTAAAAATTATCGAAGAACTGCAAAATAATAATCCTACTCTGCTGCCAGATGATATTGGTATTATGTTTTTGGAAAATTATAATGTAAATTATGAACTTGCAAATGAGCTGCAAATAGCCATTGAAGATAAATTTGAATGGAGTGTTAATATTGGGTATGAATCGAAAGTGAAAAGAAAAGGAACAGTATTTGTCAGCAACCGGAACAACGTAAAAGGGCTGGAATTTCCATTTGTAATTTGTGTGATGCAAAGTAAGCTGGACAGAGACCTTCAAAACAGAAATTCGATTTACATGATGTTGACCCGTTCTTTTATTACGTCTTATTTTATTCTGCCAAATGATGAAGAAAATATTGACAAGATGAAACAAGGAGTAGATTTTGTAAATAAGAATGGATATTTACATGTCAAAGAACCGGATTTGAGACAAAGGGAAAAATTATACAACACAGTGATTAATAGGAGTAATGTATTTAAGTCACAGCATGATATTGTTGAGGAGATTATGGATCGAATTAAAATTGAAAAAACATATAGAAACAAGATTCATAAAATCATACAAGATGCTTTTTCGGATGAATTTGACCGAGAAAAGCTGTATGATATTATAAGGATGAACTATAGTTGTATGATTTAAAGGATGTCAGAGATGAAAATCATAGAGATAAAAATTAACCGTTTTATTTGTGAGAAGATAAGTATGCCAATCCGTGACAAAAGAGACACAATATTGTTGTTATTGGAAACCATGAAACTGGTAAATCATACAGAAAATAATTTATTCAATAAAAAAGGAAAAATTATGATCTGTATAGATAAAATGAGCCGGATTTTTTATTGGACAGATGATAAAATCTTTTCTTTTTATTTTCCATTTTCTCTGGAAAAAACAGGAGATGGTAATTATAGAATTTATGACAGCCTTACAGATTTTGAGATAACGAACCAGATGCTTTCGTTATTAATCAGTATTTTTGAGAAAAACATAAATCAGGAAGAATCTCTTGAAAATACGGTGGATCATATTATAGACAGTGCAAATGATTATGAATATAAAAATATTGATGATATATGGAAATTGGTTGTTAAATTGTGGTATATGGAAGAAGGATATATACGCTATGATTATGATGCCGTGCATGAAAATGGAAAAATGCATCCATTATATCATTTAGATGTTAATTATTCGTCTGGGGCTTCTTATAAGATAGGATTGTATCATGAGTTACAAATAGAAGAGTTTAAAGAGATTCTTGATATAACTACGGATTGTTTATATTTATCATCTGCTAATATATAGTTTTATCATATCTGGAAAATATTAAAAAGAAAAATCCTGCATAACTATCCGTTTTCAGGCAACACTATTTCTAAAACAAAGAAAAAGGTGGAAGGTGTCATATGAAAAGGAATAGAATGCGAAGATTTTTTCAACAGAAACAATATGCGATCGCTTCCCTTGTATTATTTGCAGCGATTGCAGCGATGACGGGTATGTATGTGTCAAACCGGATTACGAATGAACGGCAGGAACAGGAGCTTGCGCAAAAACAGCAGGAACTTGCGGATCAAAGCCTGTCTATGGACAATCATATGGATCAGTTTGTAAATCCTGATAAGCTGCCAGAAGAGCAGGAGGAAGATCTGACAAGTGTTACTTCTATTATAAAGCCGCAGGAAACAGAAAATACGGAAAATGAGACGCAGGCAGATAAGGAGATGCAGGATACTAAGCAGAATGCATCGGATGAGTCTGACCAGATCAAGGAAGAGCCGCTAACGACGAAACAGCCTGAACAGGCAGAGGATAAGGAAGAGCAGAAAAAAGAGGATACCGCTGCGCATTCAAAAGCAGCAGTCGCATTGAATTTTTCACCGGAATCGGATCTGTCATGGCCGTTGCAGGGAGATGTTATATTAAACTACAGTATGGATCAGACTGTTTATTTTGCCACATTGGATCAGTACAAATACAATCCGGCACTGATTATTGCCGGAAAGGTAAACGATCCGGTCAATGCGGCAGCGACGGGAAAGATTACGGATATTTCAGCAAATGAAGAGACGGGCGTGACGGTTACGATGGATCTTGGCGGCGGCTACAGCGCTGTTTATGGGCAGTTAAAGGAAGTACTGTACAAAGAAGGTGCTACGATAGAGGCTGGGAATGCGATTGGTTATATTGCAGAGCCGACCAAGTATTATTCGGTAGAGGGCAGCAACTTGTATTTTGAGCTGTTAAAGGATGATGAACCGATTGACCCGATGCAGTATATGCAGTAAAATGAATGTCACAAACAGGGAAAAAGCATATAATGTTAATGTAACGACCAATCAATACCGATAGAAAAACCATTACGCACAGAGAATGCCGGCGAAGATACAATGCGTAAGTTGCATTTGTGAGCAGAATACTCCGTGTGCCAGGCTGGCAGAGCGATTCTGACGGGAACCGTCAAAGCCTGTTATGGTACGCAAATTGGTCGATTGCATAGACGTTGGATCAGGAGTCTTGCGAACTGCCTTTTGATACAGCATTGTATCAGAAGACAGTTCAAAGGCTCCTTACATAGTTATGGAGCACAGATAGATGGCGTATAGAAATTATACATATATAGTAGAGTGCAGCGACGGAAGGCTGTATACCGGATGGACCAACTGTATCGAAAAGAGGATCAACGAACATAACAGCGGCAGAGGAGCGAAGTTCACGCGCGGCAGGGTGCCTGTCACGCTGCGGTATCTGGAAATATCACAGACAAAATCAGATGCGATGAAACGGGAAGCTGCGATTAAAAAATTAAGCCATGCGCAGAAGCAAAAGCTGATTCAGCAGGGACATCTGGAAAAAATATTGGAAGAATACAATATCAGTATTTGACAATTCTGTTTTTGTTTGCTATGATGGAACACGTTGCAGACGGCAAATAAAAGGAGTAAACATGAAATTTGATGAATTAGAACTGTTTCCGGCAGTAATGCGCGGAATTAAAGAAATGGGATTTGAAGAAGCGACTCCAATCCAGAGCAAAGCGATCCCAGTACTAATGGAAGGAAAAGACGTAATCGGACAGGCGCAGACCGGTACAGGAAAGACCGCCGCGTTTGGCATCCCGGTTTTGCAAAAAGTAGACCCATCCAGTAAGAAGACACAGGCAGTGATTCTGTCGCCGACGAGAGAGTTAGCGATCCAGGTGGCGGACGAACTGCGTAAATTGAGCAAATATATGCATGGCATTAAAGTGCTGCCGGTATACGGCGGGCAGGAGATCACAAAGCAGATCCGTTCATTAAAGGGTGGCTGCCAGATTATTGTAGGCACGCCTGGGCGTATTATGGATCATTTGCGCAGAAAGACGATCCGCTGTGAGCAGGTCAATACGATTATTCTGGATGAAGCAGACGAAATGCTGGACATGGGATTTCGAGAGGATATCGAGACGATTTTGGACTATATTCCAGGAGAGCATCAGACGGTGCTTTTTTCAGCGACAATGCCAAAGCCGATTTTGGAGATTACGAGAAAATACCAGCACGATGCAGTTACGATCAAGATCGTAAAAAAAGAACTGACCGTACCAAGCATTGAACAGTATTATTATGATGCAAAGCGCCGCGATAAAGTAGATATGCTGACGCGTCTGCTGGATTATTATAATCCAAAGCTGTCACTGATTTTCTGTAATACAAAACGATGCGTGGACGAGCTGACAAAAGAACTTTCAGACCGTGGCTATTTTGCAGAGGGACTTCATGGAGATATGAAGCAGGCGCAGCGTGACCGGGTCATGAAAAATTTCCGCAATGGCAAGACTGAAATACTGATCGCGACAGATGTGGCAGCAAGGGGTATTGATGTCGATGACGTAGAAGCGGTATTTAACTACGATCTGCCGCAGGATGACGAGTACTATGTACACCGCATTGGAAGAACAGGGCGTGCAGGACGTACAGGTATGGCATTTACATTTGTAAAAGGAAAAGAAGTATACAAGCTTAAGGAAATCGAGCGCTACTGCAAGACAAAAATTCTAGCGCGCAAGCTCCCATCAATGGACGATGTGACCGTAATCAAGACCGAAAAGATTATGGAGCAGCTCGAACATATTATGGAAGAATACGATTTGTCCCGGATGCTTGACCTGATCGAAGACAAGATCAATGAGGCGGACTATACTGCGATGGATATCGCAGCCGCGTTTTTAAGGCAGGCGCTGTACGGCTATGAAGAAAACGGACGTTCTGACGACGACTTTTTTGATTTTGGCGATACCGGAGCGGAAGAAGGAATGGTGCGCTTGTTTATCAACATCGGTAAAAACCAGAGAGTCCGTCCGGGCGATATTCTGGGAGCAATCGCAGGCGAAGCAGGCATATCCGGCGACCTGGTCGGGGCAATCGATATGTACGACAAGTATACTTTTGTAGAAGTGCCGCGTGAGTACGGAAAAGAAGTATTAAAAGCAATGTCCAAGGCAAAGATCAAAGGAAAATCGATCAATATCGAGCCGGCAAATCAAAAATAAGGGGAAAATTTGTACTGTTTTCTTTTTGGAAGATTTTAGAAAGACCCCGGATTGTATTTAAGTGTATACGTAATATTATTATAGGTTATCATTGTGCTGTTAAATGGTAAGGGTGTGTTGTCTCTTAACAGACATACTTATTGCAGCCGCAGCTTAGCTGCCGTACTAGCCTGGCTATTGCCTGACAGGGAAAAGTACAACGACAAGATTCATGTATCGGATTTTATGCACAAAATCTTGTAAAAAATAAAAAAAGATATTGTAATAAGTTTGGAAAAGGAGTATAATGATAACGCAACGATAAAAATGCCCAATTTGGGTAAAAAATGTGAGGAGGATGATGATGAAGAAAAATCTCATTAAAAAGGTATTTGCGGTTTCGTTGTCGATCGCTATGGCTTGCTCATTAATACCAGCAGCCAATCCAGTGACTGCATCCGCAGCAGCGCCTTATGTTTCTTTGAAGACTACTTTTAAAACATTAAAAGTAGGCCAGAAATATAAAATGACGCTGAAAAACAACACAATTAACTGGAAAATCAAAAAGGTTGAAACAACCGACAAAACCATCTGTACGGTTTACGGCAAAACAACCAGCTCTGTAATGCTCAAAGGTAAATCCGAAGGTAGAGCAACAATCAGAGTAAAACTCGCTACAACTAAGAGAAAGAAAAACAACACAAAGACTCTTAGATGTAGAGCAAAAGTTGTTACGACTACCCCAGCACCGGTAGATCCTGGTACAACAACACAGACAGACGCAACCGTAACTACGCAGCAGGAATTGACAGATGCATTAGCTAAGAGCGGCATCACAAAGATTACAATTAAGCCAGCAGGCGCTGTAAACTTTACAATTCCTACAGGAACATATAACAATGTTGACCTGATTGTAGATGCTCCACAGTCTGAAATCGAAAACAGTGCTACATTCAAGAGCATCACAGTTGAAAATATCAAGTCCAGCACATGGACAGAAAAAGGTACAGGCAACGCATTCAACTGGAAAGCTGCAAACGGCAGACTTGTAGTTGGCAAAGGTGCTTCTGTAAAGAACATCGCAATTCCTACAGCAAGCGCAAAAGTAGCTATTGATGTTCAGGAAGGTACAATCGGTGCAATTACTGTATCTGCTAAGCTCGATTTAACAATCACAGGTAAGTTGGCAACAGGCGCTCCGGCGATTAGCATTTCCTTCACAGCATCAGCAACAGATGCTACATTATCTACAGCAATTAAGGCAGCAGTTTCTACAGCATCTAAGATTGCAGCAACATTCTTAGCAGGTGCTGAAGACAGTACAATCAAACTTGAGACAACAGGTATTTCTGTAGCTGTAACAAATAACACAACAAAGGCAATCGTAGTAACAAGAAACAACAATACTACAATGAATGTAGCAGTAGGCGCTAAAGGACAGACAGTAAGCTCAGCAGCATCAAATAGCGGTTCTGGTACATGGACACCTGGTACAGGTAGTGGTTCTGGTTCAGGTACTGTTAAGCCGATGTCATCTAATTTGATTAATACAGCAAGTGCTATTAAAGTAAAGATTAATTCTGGATCAGCGCTTATTACAGAGGGACATTCTACAGTATCTAGTGGTTCTATTACGTATTCTATTGAGAATGTTCGTGCAGTTTCAGCGGGAGCTATTGAGTATAGAGTAGTAACTGATTATGGTTATTATGGTAGCTGGAAGAGCATGACCAGAGAGGAAGAAACAGATACTAAAGGTGTTTATTACTATTCTGTAACAAATGATTCTATTTCTTTAGAAGGTGCTAATGTAAATGGCGGAACTCTTAAGTTCCAGTTTAGAGTAGCAGCAGATTCTGCTAATTCAGCAGGGAAGGAATCTCAAGCAGAGGTTAGCTTCACTATAGAAGATGGTAAAGTAGCAGTAGATTCAGACTTTAAAAAGGTTTCATTTAATAAATAATTTAATTTTTTTGTTGGATTTATAAATAAGGATAGCACAGATGGTGCCATATGGCATATCTGTGCTATTTTTATACATTAGTCTGTATTTTATAAATAATTTTGTTGGATTAAATAATTACATTATCAATAATCAGATACAGAGGTATTTTGGCGGACTTCCATAGGGTTTTCAAGTAATACATTTCGTAAAGGTGAAATCTGTATATTACAGAGAAATAAACGTAAATTTTTTACTGCGTTTTAGTTCAGTTAATAAGTAGTTAATCACAGCTGTGAAACAGTTCATAGTAATACAGCGAACAGATCAACTATATGATATGACACAATCCTAGTTGTTTTCATACAAAACAATCATATCAAATATGTTCTAGTAACACTTACGAAGAGCAGCCGGGAGAGGGGATTGGCAAGTTCTGGCTGCGATTTTGGAAGAAGGTTTAGAAGCCCTTTGCATTCTGCGGGGAAACCAGGGGCGCAGCCAAGCGGCACCGATAGCTTTCGGCGGACAGCCGGAAGCGGACAAGGTGGCGCGACCGTACACAGCCACAACGTACCAGCAGAATGCTTAGGGATTCTTAACATTCTGGAACTGACGCAGCCAGGACTTGCCAATCCCCTCTCCCGGCGTCCCTCTCTGCAAAAAATAACACATACACAAAATGTAACAAACTCACCCCATATAATACTAAAGCGCCACACAAAATCAATCAAAAAAACAAAAATCCCTATTGAAATCCGTCCCAAACTATGCTACAATATAACAAGTAAGAGGAAAAACCTCCAGTAGTATGTCTCATAATGTAGAAGCGGTAACTACTGCCGCAAAAATAAACCTGCCTGATCTATCCTAAATCAAGGCAGGCTTATTTTTTACCTTC